>Ga0209761_1000341_pt1 | contig 27819 bp, 25 predicted proteins | sample GraSoi013_1_40cm_4_FD_185818 | JGI IMG/M metagenome (GOLD analysis project Ga0209761, IMG submission 185818) | Grasslands soil microbial communities from the Angelo Coastal Reserve, California, USA - Sample 09_25_2013_1_40cm (SPAdes) (version 2) | ecosystem: Environmental > Terrestrial > Soil >... | reverse complement strand
ATCCGACAGGACAAACACCAGGCACCGGCGGCGCAGCGCGCGCGCGGCCTGGCGCAACCCATCGGCCAACCCACCGCCGTCGGGTCGGGGCGGGGCCTGCTGCAGCATGTGCAGAATGCGCAGGACGTGCACGCGGCCACCCCGCGGCGGTACGTACACCTCCCGTCCAGGGAATCCAATCAGGCCGACCTTGTCTCCGTGTCGCGCCACGATGTACGCGGCGACGCCGGCGAACTCCGCGGCGCTCTCGCGTTTCAATTGCCGGCGGGTGCCGAACACCATTGAGGGAGACAAGTCCACCAGTATCCATGCGGTGAGTTCACGTTCTTCCAGATATTGGCGGACGAAAAGACGGTGCATGCGGGCTGTGACGTTCCAGTCGATGCGGCGGACCTCGTCTCCCGGCTGATACTCTCGCACCTCGGCCAGGTCAAGACTGGGCCCGTAGAACAGTCCGGTGTAATCGCCGAAGAGCAGACCGTCCAGCCGACGCACGACCTTAAATTCCAACCGCCGCAGGATGCTCTCCGGGGTTTCCATTTTAGCCGCCACGACCTTGCCCCGCCGGCCCTGCAGCTGGGTTCATGGCTGGGCTGACCGCGTAGCCTCATAGGGATCGCCGATGTGGACGCGCGGTACGGGAACCTGCTCCAGGACGCGGGAGACGATGTGATCGCCCGTAATGTTCTGTGCCAGCGCCTCGTACGACAGGACCAGCCGGTGGCGCATCACCTCTGGCGCGATGTCGCGCACGTCTTCCGGCAGCACGTACTCCCGGCCGCGCAGGAGCCCCAGCGCCTTCGCGGCGATGATCATGTTTAGAGACGCCCTCGGGCTGCTGCCGTACGAGACGTACGGCGCAAGTTCTCCCAACCCAAAGTCCTTCGGGCGGCGTGTGGCGTTGGCCAGGGTCACCGCGTATTCCATCAACTTGGGGTGGACGTAGAGGGCATCGGCGATCCGCTGCATGTCGAGCAAATCGGCGGCGGCGATCACCGGTTGCACCTCCGGGTGCTGCACGGCCATCCGCTCCACCACGGTGACTTCTTCCAGCACGCTGGGATATGTGATGACGACTTTGAACATGAAGCGGTCTACCTGCGCCTCCGGCAGCGGATACGTACCCTCACTCTCAATCGGGTTTTGCGTCGCCAGCACCAGGAAGGGGTTCGGCAGCGGAAACGTCTGCTTGCCGATCGTCACCTGCCGCTCTTGCATCGCCTCCAGCAACGCAGATTGCACCTTCGCCGGCGCCCGGTTGATCTCGTCGGCGAGGACGAGATTTGCGAGGACCGGGCCGAGTTCGGTATCAAACGTCCCGGTGTGCTGGTTGTAGATGCGGGTTCCGATGAGGTCCGCGGGCACCAGATCGGGCGTGAACTGGATGCGTTTGAATTCGCAGTCGATCACCCGGGCGGTGGTCTTGATGGCCAAGGTTTTGGCCAGCCCGGGCACTCCCTCGATGAGGACGTGCCCGCGTGCCAGCAGCGCGACCAGAATCCGCTCCAGCATCAGATCCTGGCCGACGATCACCTTCTTGATCTCGACCAGCACCTTGCGCATCGTGGTCGAGGCCTGCTGAAAGGTTTCCACCGGAACCCTCACGCCGCCGCCTCCTTTGCCAACGTTGGCTGCATCCTACACCTGGCCAAAAGCGCGGTCAAGCAGTCGCGCCGTCGCGTTGCCGTGCATACCATCTCTTATGCTGTTCCCGCGACCGCCCGACCGCCAGACCGCTCGACCGCGTTAGTTACAAGGTGGGCCGCTCCCCCAGGATGACCGTGGTCGTTGCTGCATGGCCGTCGCGATTAATCTCCAGCGTGACCGGGTCGCCGATATGCTTGCTCAAGATGTAGGCCGCCAGCGCCCCGAACGTCGTCACGGGCCGGCCATCGATGGCGGTGATGACATCGCCCCCCGTGGGAAAATCCGCGGTGCTGTTGGCTCGTCCACCCCGCAGCCCGGCGAGCGACGCCGGACTGTGCGGGAGCACTTCCAGGATCAAGACGCCGTTGTGCAACGCCAGGCCGAGTTCGGCCGCGAGGTCTTCCGTCAGGGTCCGCCCGGTGATACCCAACCAGGGATGCCGGACGTCGCCGGCTCGCAGGTCAGTCAAGACGGCCCGGATTGCGTCGGTGGCCACCGACAGGCTGAGCAACCCATTGCGGGTGATCGCTACAATGACGCCGATCACTTCCCCTCGTTCGTTGACCAGCGCACCACCGGAATCGCCCGGATAGACGACCGCGGTCGACAGGAGGTTGGGCACGCCGGCCCGCGCTTCGAGGTCGACTTCCAGAAACGTGCCGGCGGTCGGCCCCGCCTGCCGGCGCGGCGCCCGACCAAGGGCCACGACGGTATCCCCGCGCTGCAGCAGCGATGACGCCGCCAGGGTGACAGCGGGAAGCGGGCGGACCGCATCGACTCGAAGCAGGGCAATGTCATAGACGCGATCTGTCCCCACCACATCTGCCGGCAGGACCTCCCCGCTGTGGAGCTGCACCTCCAGACTGCTGGCGCGGTCGACGACATGCCCGGCGGTGAGAATCACTCCCGACGGATCGATGATGATCCCCGATCCCGACCCCCGGGCCGTCCGGCCGCCGGCGCGATATGTCGCGGTGATCAGGACCACGGCACGGTCTGCCGTCTCGATGGCGAATGCCGGGGGGGACGCGGTCTGGGCCGCCGGCGACGGTGCCAGCCACGCCAATGCCGCCAGCACGAGCACGCCGCAGATGAGAGCCTGGACCACTCGTTGTTTCACCCCGCTATCCCTCCACCACGCGACGGCGCGCCCGCGCGTATCAGTCGGTCCTCCACTGCCGTCCCTCCCGCATCAACAGGTCATCGGCTTCCTTGGGTCCCATGGCGCCGGCGGGATAGTTTGGAAAATCATCCGGAGGATGGCCGGCCCAGTACATCAGCAGCGGGTCAACAATCGCCCACTGCAGCTCTACCTCGTCGCGGCGAGGGAATGACGTCTGCACTCCGCGCATCACATCCAGGAGCAGGTGTTCGTAAGCGGGATGCTCCGGTTCGCCGAAGTCGCGATAGGAGAAGTCCAGGGTCACGGAGCGGATTTCGTGCTTGTGTCCAGGAACCCGCGCCCCAAAGCGGAGCGCGATCTTCTCATCATCAGTCGTCTTAAGCACCAGGACGTTATGGTCCATCCCGGCGATATCATAGTCGCGGAACAAACGCAGCGGAGGCTGGCGGAATACCACGACCACCTCGGTATCTTTTCGACCCAGCCGCTTGCCAGCCCGGAGGTAGAATGGCACATCGGCCCATCGCCAGTTCTCGATCTGCAGCCGCATGGCGGCGTAGGTCGGTGTCGCCGACTGCGGCTCCACGCCCTCTTCTTCCCGGTACCCGGGCACCCGTTGACCCCCCACCAGACCTGGCGCGTACTGGCCGCGCACCGCGGCCACCGGTTGCACGGGCGGAATGGCCCGCAGCACTTTCGACTTCTCGTTGCGAAACTCTTCGGCGTCAAATACGGCCGGCGGCTCCATGGCGATGATCGCCAGCAACTGCAGGACGTGGTTCTGGATCACGTCTCGCACGACACCGACCTCTTCATAGAATCGACCCCGCCCACCCACGCCGATGTCTTCCACAAATGAGATCTGGACGTGATCCACGTAGCGGCGGTTCCAGATCGGCTCGAACACCGTGTTCGCGAACCGCAGCACCAGCATATTCTGCACGGTCTCCTTGCCGAGGTAGTGATCGATCCGGTACACGAATTCCTCACCGATGACCCGGTCCACCAACACGTTCAACCGGCGCGCCGTCGCCTCGTCCCGGCCAAACGGTTTCTCGATGATGACCCGGGTCCAGGGCTGGCGACTCCCATACCGGATCAACTCACTCCGCCCCAGGTTGGTCAGAATCGATTCGTAGGTCGATGGGGGCGCGGCCAGGTAGAAGAGACGGTTCCCGCCGGTGCCGAAGCGGGGCTCAACCTCGGCCAGTGTTCGAGCCACGTGCGCATAGTCGGCTTCCTTCATCGAATCGGCTGAGACATAGAAGAGCCGTTCCGCGAACCGGCCCCAGCTGGCGGCGTCAATCGCGACGTCCCTCTGCACACCCTCACGGACGAAGGTTCGGAATTGTTCATGCGTCATGCCGCGGCGCGACATCCCCACGATGGCGAGGGATCCGGCGATCGCCCCTTCACTGAACAGACGGTATAATGCGGGAAACAGAAGCCGCTGTGACAAGTCCCCGGTCGCGCCGATGATCACGATGGCGACGGGCTCCGGGGTCTGCGTGCCGGGATGGTTCATCGTCTCTGCTCTCTTGAACGCAACGAGCGCGATTCAGTGGCCCGCTCCGGGGGCGACACTCGTGGCTCACCCGTATCAACGCCCACGCTGGCGCTGTCCATTCCTACCAGCATCCTGCCCATCGGCGCCCGGCCGGGGCGGATCGTTTGACCCAGCGCCGGGTCGCATGCTACGATCCTCCTGACCGGGGCGTAGCGCAGACTGGCCAGCGCGCGTGGTTTGGGACCACGAGGTCGCCGGTTCAAATCCGGCCGCCCCGACCATGCACCACTCGCGGAGTTCACCCTGAACCCGAGTGTATCGAGTGGTTCAGGGCTCGGGTTCATGGCGGCGCCACATGTCACCTTCTCCCTGAAGCGATTCGAGTGTTCAGGGCCACCTCGACTATCTTCCGCGAATCTGAAGAAATTGTGAAGATTGAAACGAGGTCCGGAGAGTCCGGGATCAGGATTCCGGTGCCGGCGACTCGCCCGGAGGCGCCGCGGGGCTGGCCGGCCGAGCCGGCGCGGGTTTGCTGGCGGCCTCTCGAGCCAGCTCGGTGGTCTTCTTAGGCCGCTGCTCGTGGCGGCCCAGGAAGTCACTGGCGAGGTAGCGCTCGAGCAGATCGCGGACCTGTTGCGTCCGCTGCGCGTCCCCCGCCCGCGCCTCAGCGACCCAGGTTTTGTCCACACGGTAGGTCCGCAGCTGCTTGCCATCATGGAAATGCACGAGCGGATGTTTCATGGAGTCTTCCAACACCACGACGCGGACGGTCAGCCCCAGCTTCGTGGCGACCTCGGTAGCGAGGTCGAGCACCCACTGCCGCTTCTCGTCGGGTCGCTGACCTGGACCCATGCCCAGCGTCTCGGCCACGGTCTTCCCTTTCAGAGGGTTCGGATCTAACGCCGGCCCCCCGGGGAGAAGCTGGCTGCGGCGCTTTCGGACCATGTCCATAACCTGTTCCCAGATGTCCAAGCCGGCCACGATGAACGCGAACACATAGAAGAACAGAACGGCGAACGTCAGCGACCAGTAGCGGAAGAACGCCTTCAATTCCGGAGGCATGTGGCTTCCCTCACGACGCCGCGAGACGTGCTGCGACGGCTTCTGTTGAATTTGGCGCGGGTTCCGGGGCTTCCTCCCCTGCCCGCGCTGAGGCCCTGCCGAGGTGGGGACTGTCCCCTTTCTCTCTTTGACTCAAACCGGCTACACGGTACGCTCGGACCCGCTCCAGATGCGGGCGTCCGGGGGACAGTCCCCGATAGAATTTTGGCTCGGACCGGCCGTGCGCCGCCCAGAGCAGCCCCGGGGCCTGCGGCAGGGCGCCTGCGCGCAGGCAGGAATTGGCGCACAAGAGTATAATACGCGTACATCTATTCGCGGCCACTGGCAGCGCCTGATGGAGGGACGGTTCGATGCGCCCGATCTGGAAAGGTCACCTCACCTTCGGCCTAGTTACCATCCCGGTAAAACTCTACACCGCTACCGAGGCGAAGGATGTACGGTTCCGCCTCCTGCACAGCAGTTGCATGACTCCCATTCAAAACAAACGGTACTGTCCCCATCACGAACAAATTGTGGACTGGAACGACGTCGTCCGCGGCTACGAATATGCGAAGGGCAAGTTCGTTCCCGTCAGCGACGAGGACTCGGACAGCGTTCCGCTCGATACGGCTGGCACGGTCAACGTGACGTCATTCGCCGACCTCAGCGAGATCGACCCGATCTACTACGAAAAGTCCTATTACCTCGCGCCGGACGAGGGTGGGCAGAAGGCGTTCCGGCTCCTCCACGAAACGATGGAAGAGGCGACAAAGGTTGCGGTCGGCAAGGTCGTGATCAAGGAAAAGGAACACCTCGTCGCGGTGCGCCCGTACGATGGGACGCTGGTCATGTCCACGCTGTACTACGCAGATGAAGTGCGCGCCGTCAACGACGTTCCCGAGCTGCCGGTTCAGGCGAAAGTGCATCCGAATGAGAAGAAGATGGCGATGCAGTTGATCGAAGGTCTCATCGCCTCGTTCAACCCCGCCGAATATCGGGATGAGTACCGCGAAGCGCTACAGAAGGTCATCGCCGCAAAGATCGACGGTGAGGCTGTGGTCGGCGTCCCGGTGCGGAAGCAGGAGAAGGTCGTCGACCTCATGGATGCGCTTCGCCGCAGCCTGCAGATGACCCGCAAGGAGAAGCAGCCGGCCCGCCGGCCCAGAGCCCTTCGACCGGGCTCAGGGCAGGCCTCCGCGCCGCGGGCCGCGGCGATGCGCGAGCGGCACCGCTGACACGAACGTCAGTCGGAACGTTGGAGCGTTGAAACGTTGAAGCGATTACACAGTAACGTTTCAACGTTCCAACGTTTCACCGCTTCAACGGCATGATACCCCGCGCGTACATCGGTACGTCCGGCTTCAGCTATCCCGAGTGGAAGGGTTCGTTCTATCCGGCCGATCTACCCAACGGCGAGATGCTGCGATTCTACGGGCAGATGTTTCTCACCGTCGAACTCAACAACACCTTCTACCGGTACCCCGGGGAAGACACGCTGGCGCAGTGGGCTGCGGCGGTGCCGCCAGAGTTCCGCTTCTCGGTGAAGGCGCACCGCCGCATCACGCACAATAAACGGCTGGTGGACGTGGACGGAGATGTGGCTTTCCTCTTTGAACGTCTGCGGCGTTTGGGGGACCGGTTGGGCTCGATTCTCTTTCAACTTCCGCCGTCGCTGCGGTTCGACCTGAGCCTGCTGGAGTCGTTCCTGGCCAGCCTGCGTCCCGGCGGGCAGACCGTGCTCGAATTCCGCCACAACAGCTGGCGGAACGAAGCCGTCTACCGCCTGCTGGAGACTCACCGCGTGGCGCTCTGCGTGGCAGAGACCGACGAAGAAATGCAGCCGGCGGATGTGGTGGGGCCCGTCTCCTATCTCCGGCTGCACAAGTCGCGCTATGCTGACGAGGACCTGCACCGGTGGGCCCAATGGATCGGCCAGCGCACCGGCGAGGGTCGCAGCGTCTTTGCCTATTTCACCCACGAGGAAGGGGCGCCAGCTACCGAGTACGCGCGGACACTTTTGGGACTTGTGGCGAGTAGTAGCCAGTAGCCAGTCCGCTTGACTGTCATTTCGTCCTTGCTGGTTACTGGCTACTGGTTACTGTTTGGCTTTCGGCACCTCGCTCATGATGGCCATCATATTGTCTTCCGAGTCGTAAAAGAACGCCATCCACAGATCGTAGCTCTCCATCTGGGCGATGAGGCGAGGCGCGTCGTGAAACCGAACGCCGCGCCCGGCGAGCGCACCGTGCGCCGCCTGGATGTCCGGCACACGGAAATACAGAATGGAGTTCCCATGAGGTTGGCCTTCCGGACGGCTCAGCATAAGCCGGACGTCGCTGCAGTCGAAGAACGACAGCCCGGGTGGCGCGGTAAACAGGTGCCGCAGGCCGAGCCGATCGCGATAGAATGCCGTCGCCCGCTCCACGTCCTTCACCGAGACGCCGATCTGGCCGATGTGAGACAGGGTGACCTCCGCTGTCATGACAACCTCCTGAGAATGGTCCCGCCGCTGCGGTTGGCGAACTACATCTTTGGCCTACATCGCGACATCACCTTGTGCGCATGAGCCTGGAAGCCTACCGGCGCAAACGCAAATTCCAGCAGACCCCGGAGCCCGCGGGCCGTCCCAAGAAGCCCGGCGCAGTCCCGCGCTCCCGGGCGCCGCGGTTTGTCGTCCAGGAGCATCATGCCACCAGACGGCATTGGGACTTCCGGCTGGAGATGGGCGGGGTCTTGAAATCGTGGGCTGTTCCCAAAGGGCCCACCTACGACCCGGAAGAGAAACGACTCGCGGTGCCGGTCGAAGACCATCCCATCGACTACATGGAGTTCGAGGGGGTGATCCCCGAGGGCAACTACGGCGCGGGGACGGTGATGGTCTGGGACCTGGGGACGTACGAGGTGGTGGAAGGCGATCCGGAACAGGCCTACGCAAATGGAAAGCTGACCCTGATTCTGCATGGTCACCGATTGCGGGGCGAGTTCCACCTCGTCCGGACCAAGATGGGCGGCGAGGTGCAGTGGTTGATGTTCAAGAAGCGCGACGCCGACGCCGTCGTGGGCTGGACCCTGCCCGCACCCTCGACATCGGTGAAGACGGGGAGGACGATCGAGCAAATTCGTGCGGACGCCGGAGCACAGTGGTCATCGGGGAACCCCCGCGGTGGCTCGACGCGGAGCAAGGAAACGAGGGCAGTTCCCTCGCGGACACGGAAGACGCTGCAGGCGCTCAAACTCCATACACCGGGAGAGGATCCGTATCCGCGTGACATCAAGCCGATGCTGGCCACGCTGGTCGACGCCCCCTTCGATGATCCGGCGTGGCTGTTCGAGATCAAGTGGGACGGCGTACGCGCGGTGGCGTTCGTACGCCGTAACGGCCCTCGGCGCGAGGTCACGCTCCGGAGTCGCGGAGGGATGACTCTCAACGCGCAGTTCCCGGAGGTGGTGGAGGGACTCTACGCCCAAAACCTGCCCGATGCGATCCTGGACGGGGAAATCGTCGCGCTGGATCCTGGTGGTCGCGCGCACTTTCAGTTACTGCAATCTCGCCTCCAGGGGGGGAACGGCAGCCGGCCCGGACCCGCTCCTCTCATCGCGTACTACGCGTTCGACGTCCTGTACTTCAACGGCCACCGCCTGCTCGACTGGCCGCTCGCCGACCGCCGGCAAGTGCTGGATTCGGTGCTCCATCCCACCCAGGGGATCCGCGTTTCGGAAGCCGTACTCGAGCACGGCAACGCGTTCTACCGCGCTGCGCAAGACCTGGGAGTGGAAGGCATTGTCGCCAAACGCCGCGACGCGCCCTACAGGCCTGGCGAACGCGCGAAAACCTGGCTGAAGGTCAAAGTGACACAGCGGATGGAAGCGGTGATCGGCGGATTCACCCGCGGTCGCGGTGCCCGGGCGAAAACCTTTGGCGCGGTGTTACTCGGCGTGTACGATGCGGAGGGCCATCTCCAGTACATCGGGCATTGCGGCGGCGGTTTCACCGATGCAGAGCTCCGGCGCCTCGCGAATCTGCTCCATGCGCGCGTTGAGGCGGCCTGTCCCTTCGCGCAGGTACCCCCATCCAATGATGCCGTGACCTGGATCCGGCCGGAACTGGTCATGGAAGTGGAGTATGCGGGCTGGACGAATGATCGGCTGCTGCGGGTCCCTGTGTACAAGGGGCTGCGGACGGACAAGGAGGCACGGGACGTCAGGCTGGAGCGGCCGCAGCCCCTGAGACCAGGTGACCAAGGGAACACGGGACCAAGCAACCAGAGGACCAAGGGGCCAGAGGTGGCCTCGCCCAACTCGATTGCCTGGTCTCCTGGTCCCCCGGCCGCTGATCCCCGCGTTCACTTGGATGGCGCGCCGGCCGGCGTCGATTTTACCAACCTCGAAAAAATCTTCTGGCCCCAGCGAGGATACACGAAGGGCGATCTTATTCGCTACTACCTGGAGGTTGCGCCGCAGATCCTCCCCCACCTGCGAGATCGCCCGGTCACGCTCCGCCGCTTCCCGAATGGCATCGCCGGCGAGAGCTTCTACCAGAAGGACTATCCCGATGCGCCGCCGTTTGTGGAGACGGTTCGCATTTGGACCGAGAGCGAAAAGAAAACGCTGGTCGCCCCCCTCTGTAATAATCTGGAGACGCTGGCCTGGCTGGCGCAGCTCGCCAACATCGAGATCCACACCTGGTTCAGCCGCACCACCCCGGTCAGGCGCGCCGAACGGGCGGGCGCGGCGGGAACGGCGTTTGCCGCCTCTGAGCAGGCGCTGCGGGCCAGCACGCTCAACCGGCCGGACTATGTCGTCTTCGACGTCGATCCATACCTCTTCCCCGACAATAAGCTCCCGCAACGCAAGGGCGAGAAGGACCCCGACTATTCGCGCCGCGGGTTCGACGCGGCGACGGAGGCGGCGTTGTTGCTGCGGGACGTGCTGAGACGGCTCAAACTGGACGGATTCGTGAAGACGTCCGGGAAGACTGGTCTGCACCTGTTCGTACCGATCGTGCGGCGGTACACGTTCGAGCAGACCCACGCCTTTGCGAAAACCGTCACGCAGTATCTCGAAAGTCTCCACCCCCACAAGGTCACCACGGCATGGGCGGCAGAACAGCGAGTGGGGAAAGTCTTCCTCGACTACAATCAGAACCGGCTGGGCGCGACGCTGGCCAGCGCGTACAGTGTGCGGCCGACACCAGAGGCCACGGTCTCTCTGCCCATCACGTGGAAGGAGCTACAGCGCGGACTGGATCCGCTGGCGTTCACCCTCGGGACCGTGCCGGCGTTGATGAAGAGGCGCAAGGATGCGTGGCTGGACCTGCTCTCGAAGCCTCAGCTGCTCGAGAAGCAACTCTAACAGGAAGTCACCAGAAGGCACTAGCCAAACCCTTTCCCGTCGATCGCGGCAACCGGTGACCAGTGACTGGTGACTGGTGATTGGTGACTGACTACTGGTCACTGGCTACTGTGGTTTCCCCTATCGCCAACTGGCGAAGATACACTCGCGCGGCAGCCATCGCCCGGGCCCGATGGCTGATCCGGTTCTTCACCGCCATCGGGAGCTGCGCCATCGTCTTGCCGTACTCCGGGAGAAGAAAGATTGGATCATACCCGAACCCGTGCGATCCGCGCGGCGCCACCGCGATCTGCCCTTCACAGATCCCTTCAAACGTCCGCACCGCGCCCTCAGGTGTGGCGACTGCCACCACCGCGCGGTATCGAGCGGTGCGTGATCTGGCTGGCAGATCTGCCAGGAGTTTAAGAATCCGCGCGTTGCGCGCGGTCTCGGAGATCCCCTCGCCCAGAAAACGGCGGGAGTGCGGGCCGGGGGCGCCTTGCAGCGCGTCGATCTCAATCCCCGAGTCATCTGCAACAGCCACGCGGCGTGTCAGCCGCGCGACCGCCAGGGCCTTGCTGATCGCGTTTTCCGTGTAGGTCAAACCGTCTTCTTGCAGATCCCGAATCTGCGGGAAGGCATGCAGTGTGTACACCTGCAACGGGAGGTCCCGGAGCATGTCCAGCAGCTCCCGCACTTTGCCCGGGTTCCGGGTTGCCAGGACGACCTCCAGCGTGGCGGAAGCCGGCGCGGGCCGGGCGGCAGGGAGCGCACGGAGGCGGAGCGGTCTGGTCCGCCGGTTGCGCGTAGGCCTGGGGCGAACTCTGCGGGACGTTCTAGCCACGGCCGGTAGACGCTCCCGCGCACTTAGCGCCTGGCCACTGAGGCGATGTCGGCCAGCGCGTCTTTCTGGAAGGTGATCAGCCGACGGATCCCTGCCTCGGCGAGACCCAACAGTTGCAGCATCTCTTCGCGGGTGAACGGCAACCCTTCTGCCGTCCCCTGCACCTCGACGATCCGGCCCGTCTCCGTCATCACCACATTCATGTCCACACGGGCGCGCGAGTCCTCCGCAAAACTGAGGTCCAGCACCGCCTGCCCCTCCACAAAGCCCGCGCTGGTGGCGGCGAGAAATTCCCGCAGGGGCCAGACGGTAATCATCCCGGTGGAACGCAGCACGTGCAGAGCATCGACCAGCGCGACGAACGCGCCCGTAATCGCCGCGGTCCGGGTGCCGCCGTCTGCCTGGATGACGTCGCAGTCGAGCCAGATCGTCCGCTCACCAAGCTTCTCCATGTCGACGGCCGCCCGCAGCGACCGGCCTACCAGCCGCTGGATCTCCTGCACCCGGCCCCCCGGCCGGCTGGCATCGCGAGGATTGCGCTCTTGCGTGGCGCGGGGAATCATTCCGTACTCTGCCGTGATCCAGCCCTGACCCGCGCCCCGCAGCCATGGCGGCACCCGTTCGTCGATGCTTGCCGCGCAGACCACGCGCGTGTCCCCCAGCTCAATGAGCACCGATCCCTCAGCATACTTCAGATAACGTCGCGTAATCTTTAGCGACCGGAGCTCATCGGGCCGGCGACCGTCTGGCCGGGGCATTCCGCTTACACCTCGTAGGTGACGCCTTCATCGGCAACCCGGACGTCGTCGAATTGTTTCGCTGCAGCAGCAGACGACTCCTTGACGGCGTGCCGCGGAGTGAAAAAGTGGGTCAGCATCAACCGTTTTGCGCCAGCGCGCTGGGCGGCGGCTCCGGCCATGCCGCCGGTGAGGTGTCCCAACTGACCGCTGAGATGCTCATCGCCCTCCAGCAGCGTGGATTCGCACAGGAACAGGTCACATCCCGCCGCAAGGCGTTCCAGGGCCTCGCACGGTCCGGTGTCGGCACTGTACACCAGACGGCGGCCGCCGGCGCTGACTTCGACTCCATGACAGGGCATGGGATGGGACGTGAGGACAAACCGCAGCCGCACCCCGCCGGCATTTCCGACCCCGTCCTCCAGAGCGCGGAACGTGAACCCCGCGGTGAACTCCTGGCGGGACTCTGGCTTCGGCAGGCAGGCGGCCAAATAGCCGGCCGCACCGGCCGGCGCGAACAGCAGCACCGGGGTTGGCGGAGGATCGGGCAACCGCCCGTACGCCAGTTCGTTGCGCAGCGGATAGATATCCGTGAAGTGATCGGGATGCAGGTGGGAAATGACAATCGCGTTGAGGTCAAACGCCGTCCCGAACCGGTGCAGGCTGCTGACCACTCCCGAGCCGCAATCCAGCAGGATGCGTACACCGTCCGCCTCGACCAGGTAGCCGGGGCAGGCACCTCCGGCCGGCGGGTAGGGGGACCACTTGCCCAGGATGGTGAGTTTCATCAGATGTGATGTCGTCTCACGCGAAGAACGCAGATGGCGGAACGCAGAGCGCAGAAATCATGTACGATCCGTCTGCGACCTGCGTTCTGCATTCCGTGTTGTCTATTCTGCGTTCTGTGTTCTGCGTTCTGCGTTCTGAGTCAAGGCGCCTGCTGGGGCACGGGGTAGATAGCAAGGAACCGGACGATACCGTGGTGCACGGCCTCCGCGACATGCTGGCGGAAAGCCTGGTCGCGCAGCCGCAACTCGTCGTCGGCGTGCGAGATGAAGGCGGTTTCCACCAGCACCGATGGAATGTCGTTGTCGCGAAGCACGACGAAGTTCGCGGTCTTGATACCCCGGCTGGGGATCCCCAGCACCACGCCGAGTTCATCCTGGATCATCTGGGCCAGTACAAGGCTCTGCGGGGTCAGGAAGAAAGTCTCCGTGCCGTTGACGGCCGCACGCGGCGAGGCGTTGGCGTGAATGCTCACGTAGATCGTGGCGCCGCCCTCGCGTGCCACACGCGGCCGGTCGGCCAAATCCACGGTCGCGTCGCTGTCACGAATCAGCAACACGCGGATCCCATCGTGCGCAAGTAGATCGCGGACGCGCAGCGCGATGTCGAGCACCACGTCGGCCTCGCGCAATCCACTTGGCCCGACCGCTCCGGGATCCTCTCCCCCGTGGCCCGGATCGATGGCCACCAGGTGTCCGCGGGCCGCCGTGTTCGTGCTCAGGTCGATGGTCAGTCGGCCGGCAGACTGGTTGATGATGTAATCGAGCTTTCGTTTCAGGGTCACCACGATCCGGGTCACCGGCGGCCGGGCCGTGAACTGCGCCGCACGGACGGCGACGACCGACGTGCCGTCCACGCTGATCTCGCGCTTCACAGGGATGAAGACCGCATTCTGCACGTCGATCGCCAGGCGGTCGGGGAACATGAACTCGCGAATCTTGTAGTCCATCGGCCCTGTGCTGTCCACGGTAATGCGGCCGGCCTGGCCATCGGGCTGGAAGGACACGCCTGTCACCTTCACCGGGTTGGCGCCGCGACCGAGCGGGGAGCCCTTCGCTGCGCCCTCTGGAGCTCGCCACGGTGCGGACCCTTTCGGACGCACCTGGAGGGTGACGAGATAACTCGTCGGCGCCGTGGTGATGCTCACCTCGACGGGCTGGTTCAAATCAAAGACCATCCGCGAGACATACGGCTTGACCTGAAACTGCGCGGTGCGGATTCGATCCACGCCGGCGTCGCTGACCGCGTACTGGCGCTCCTGCGTGCGCAGCGTGGCGTTGATGAAATCCACCACCAGCCGGTCCGGATTGCTGATGACGTTTGTCTCGACCTGCACGGGACCGGTGGCATCCACGGCGACCTGCAGGGCGCCGGCGGAAACCTGCGGGGTGATCCCCGTAATCTGAGAATTCACAAATACGGCGCGGTCGGTTTCATCGAACCGTGCCCATGCGCCCAGCAGCGCAAAGGTCGCCTGCACTGGCACAAAGACCTGGGAGCCGAGCAGGGCCGGGGCCACCGGCAAGGACCTGGGCTGTCCGTTGACAAGCGCAGCGGTCTCGTTCAGCCAGAATACTACCGTGGTACGGACTCGGTTGGTGACCACGATGGATCGATCGGTTTCATAGAATGCAGCAATGGCTCCCATGGGCTCAAAGAGCCCGGCAATGGGAGCCATGACCTGCCCATTGAAGACCACGGCAGGCGCGGCGAGCGGCACGTCGACGCCATTAACAACCACCTTCACTCCGGCGGCCTGGCCGGCGGCTGAACCCGTCAGCATCCAGGACGCGGCCACCGCCAGGAGTGCGGCTGCGACGAACTTCATGCGCTACCTCAACGTACGCACACCACCTGCCGTTCCCGTGGAATGGCTTCCTTATACCGCCTCTCCCGAGTCCTGACTGTTTCGCGCCACCCATCGGTTCCCCCTGCGGCGGGAGTTTGAACGCATCACGTGGAAAAGGTGAACGGCGATCTCGGGACCACCTGCGGTGTGACCCATATTCCTGCAAGGCCGGGGCCATATCGTGTGGAGCGCCTGCGGGAGACCCCATATCTCGTACCGGCATCCGGCGATACGAGATCGTGACGCCCGTCGAATAGTCCATTGCCAGAAGACCATGGAAGGGAGCGTGCTCCATGGGTGACCTTGAGCGCTATATCGTCGAGGAGTGGGCGGAGGATTACCGGGATGGACGCCTCAACCGCCGCGAGTTCCTGCGCCGCGTCGCGCTGATGGCCGGTGGGACAGCAGTGGCACTGCCGGTACTCCGGCAGTTGGGTGTGGGAGCGACATTGGAGGAGATCAGTGCGGCGACGGTGCAGGCGCCGGTGGTTGTGGCGCAGGCCGCGGGCGTGACGGTGCCGCCGGACGATCCGTCGCTAGAAGGCGGAATGGTGGCATTCCCAATGGGTGCCGTCACCGTCTCGGCCTATCTGGCGCGGCCGAAGTTCAGAGGCCCGGCGCCGGGCATCGTGGTCATCCACGAGAACCGGGGTCTGCTGGAGCACTTTAAGGACGTGTGCCGGCGCCTGGCCAAGTTGGGCTACGTCGCGCTCACGGTCGATCTGGCTTCCGCCGAGGGCGGCACCGCGAAATACTCCGACCTGGCCCAGGTCACCGCGATCTTGGGCCGCACTCCCCCCGAGCAACTCGTCGCGATGCTCAATGCCGGTGTCGCGTATCTGCAGGGGCTGCCCAGCGTGCGCAAGGATCGTATCGGCGCGGTAGGTTTTTGTTTTGGCGGTGGGATGACCTGGCGGCTGGCTACCAGCAACTCCAGCATCCGCGCGGCCGTTCCGTTCTACGGGTCGAACCCGCCGCTTGAAGACGTCCCGAAGATCAGGGCCGCTGTGCTGGCCGTCTACGGTGAGCTGGACACACGCATCGACGCCGGCATTCCGGCGATTCGAGAGGCAATGCAGCGGGCCGGCATCACGCACGAGATCGTCGTCTATCCCGGTGCCAACCACGCTTTCTTCAACGACGCCGGCGACCGCTACCATGAAACGTCGGCGCATGACGCCTGGCGGCGCACGGTGGCCTGGTTCGAGCGGTATCTGAAGCAGTAGCGCTACGGCCGGATCTGTCCGACGCCACGCCCGAGCACATACGCGGCCATCTGGGTCGTGATGGGGACCGCCAGAATCAAGGCGATGCTGCCGACCAGCGTCCGCACGATTTCTTCCGCCACAAATTCGCTGCTCAGCGTCACCCATAGTGGCTGGTAGGTGTTGATGGTGAAGAGAATGAACAACGGGAGCGAAGCACCCGCATATGCCAAGAACAGCGTATTCACCAGCGAGGTGATGTGTTCGGTTCCCACCGATCGCCCGCGTCGGTACAACTCTCGGACGGGCAGGGATGGATTCGCCTTATGGATCTCATCGACGGCAGCGGCCTGACCTGTCGTGATGTCGTCCAGCACGCCCACCGCCCCAAGGATGATGCCACCTAACAATAATCCCCTCAGGTTCACCTGTTTCAGCAGACCCAGTTGCAGGTAAAACGCTTCTTCTGTGCCGGAGCCGAAGAGCCTGGCCACCGAGACCGCGGCGGCGGCCAGGAACGCCGAGAGCGTGAGGGTGATCAGGGTACTGGCCACGGCGATCGACGTTCTCCGGCTGAATCCGTGCGCCAGGTAGATCGAAGCAACCGCGATCACCAGCGCCCCCAGGACGCTGACCAGCAACGGACTGGCACCCGAAAGGATCCCGGGCACAACGAACTCCGCGAGCACGACCACGGTAATCCCGAGCCCCACCAGAGAGGTCACTCCCCGCAGGCGGCCCAGCAGCACGGCCAGGCCGACAAACACCGCGGCGATGAACGCGAGTGGCCGACTCCGGTCGCGGTCTGCGACAAAGTACGTCTGCTCGGGCGGAGGAGACTTGACCACGATGACGGCATCACCTGGGCGCAGAGCTTGCCCCGCGCCGCCGGCCACGACGGCGCTGAACTCCGCGCGGACCCGTTCTCTATTCCCACCAGCAATGGCAATCTCCACCAGGACAATTTGTTGCAGCTGGGGAGAGCCGACGACCTCGCCGACACGCTCTCCGAGGATCTCCACCACCTTCCCTCGGAAGAACTGATCCGGCGGCACGGACTCGGTAAAGGGCGGAAGGGGACCTGGTGTGGGCTCCTGCGCTGGGACAGCGTGCGCCCATCCGAGCGTGAGGGCAGCGACGAGAAGCGTGCCTACCGCTGCTCGGAAAGGCCGCACACGGGTCATGGCCGCCGCACCGCGAGGGCACTGCCGGCGAAAAGAACGATGGCGGAGGCCACGATGGCCCCACCGGCGGCAATGTTGAGGTAAAAAGAGAGCACGATTCCCACGACGACGGCGGCCAGAGCTGCGAGCACCGCGATGAGCAGCGCGCTTCGGAAGTTCCGTGCCAGGCGTAAGGCCGTGGCGGCGGGGATGACGATGAGTGCGCTGGTCAGCAGCACACCCACCACCCGCATGGCGACGACGACCGTTGTGGCGACGAGGACGGTGACCAGCAGGTTCAGGTTATCCACCGGCACGCCCTGAACCCGGGCGGCCTCTTCATCGAAGGTAATAGCGAATAGTTCTTTGTACAGGAGCACCACGGTCCCCAGCACGACCATTCCCAGCAGGAGAATGACCCACAGGTCGCGTGGCTGCACCACGGTGATGCTGCCGAAGAGATATGAGAACACGTCCACCGTGAAGCCGCCGCCCAGGCCGATCAGCACAACCGCCAGCGCCAGACCGCCGGAGAGAAAAATGGCCAGCGCGGCCTCCCCGTACAGACGGCCGGAGACCCGCAGTCGTTCCACCCCCACCGCGCCGATCAACGCGACGCCCAGCGCGCCCACCGCCGGATGAATCCCGGTCAGCAGCGCCAGCGCCACGCCGGCCAGCGCGACATGAGCCAGCGTATCGGCAATCAGGCTGAGCCTCCGTAGCACAAGGAAGACGCCGATCGTCGGGGCGATGGTCCCGATCATCAGGCCGGCGGCCAGGGCACGGAGCATGAAGCCGTATTGAAAGATCTCGGGCATACGCTCTCTAGTCCACCCGGTCTTCCCAGTCTACCCAGTCTTCACAGTCCGCAGCCAATCGAGAAGACCGGGGAGACTGAGGAGACTGGGGAGACGTTGTTCAATGGTGATGCGCCACCACGAGGCTCTCGGCCCGGTAGAGCTGGGCAAGCGCGCCGGAGCGCATTGCATCCTCGGGGCTGCCGTGAAAGACCAGCCGGCGGTTGAGACACGCGAGTTGGGTGACCTCCTCCGCCACAACGCTGACGTCGTGCGACACCAGCACCAGCGTCGTCCCGAACTCCCGGTTCAGATGGCGCAACAGGCTGTAGAACTGCTCCTGGGCATCAACGTCCACCCCGACGGTGGGCTCGTCGAGCAACAGCAGCTGCGGACGGCTGGCCAGCGCTCGCGCGATGAAAACTCGCTGCTGCTGGCCGGCCGACAGCCGGCCAATGGGACGGGCTCGGAACTCAAACATGCCCACGGTCTCCAGCGCTTCCTCGGCCGCCGTCCGGTCACGCCCGCTGAACCGGTGCCCTATCCCCGCGACCCCGGATCGCCCGCTGATGACCACCTCGAGAACACTGGCCGGGAACCGGGCGTCGAATGCAGTCGCCTTCTGCGGAACGTAGCCGATCCGCGCCCACTCACGAAATAGCCGCACGTCGGTGCCAAACAATTTGATGCGCCCAGACGTCGGCTTCAGTAACCCAAGGAGAACTCTCAGGAGCGTGGTCTTGCCCGACCCGTTGGGCCCGATGACGCCCAGGAAGTCCCCACGGCCGATCCGCAGGCTGACTTCATCGAGCACTCGCTCGCCGCCGAAGGCGAAGCTGACCTGCTCCAGATCGACCACCGGATCGGACTTAGCAGCCGAGCCCGTCGACAAGATGGCGGAGGTTTTCATGCATCACCGTAAAATAGGTTTGCCCCTGACGCAGCTCTTCCCCGGTCAATCCTTCCAGCGGATTCAGTACCAGGACCCGCGCGCCCACCTCTCGCGCCAGCGCCTCGGCCACCCGCGGGCTGACCAGGGTCTCGTAATAGACGACCTTGATATCGTGAGCTCTGGCAAGGTGCACAAGCTCCCGCAACCGGGACGGCGCGGGTTCGGCCTCCGGCGACAAACCGCTGATGGGCACCTGCGCGAGCGCATAGCGACGCGCCAGATATCCGAAAGCCGCATGCGTAGTGATGAATTCCTTCTGGCGACAGCCCCGTAGCGTCGCAGCAAACTCGTTGTGCAGCGCGAGCAGCTGCTCCTCCAGCTTCGAAGCGTTCGCACTGTAGAGCTCGCCGTGCTGCGGGTCAGCGTCCTGCAATCCCTTCTGGATATTGGTCACCATCCGCGCCGCGAGCAATGGGTCCAGCCAGACGTGTGGGTCAAAGCGGGCGGGAGGCTCGCCGGCTTCACCCTCGTCGACCCCCTTGACCAGCGGCAATCCATCACTGGCGTTCACGACCACGCCACCTGGAGGGAACTCGGGTCGGAGCTTTTCTAACCACGGCTCAAGCCCCGCCCCGTTGAAGATCACCATGTGTGCGGCGTGGAGCGCGGTGATGTCCTGTGGGCGCGGTTCATAGTCATGGGGCTCCGCCCCAGGCGGCACGAGCGTCACCACGCGGACGCGCTCGCCGCCAACACGCTGGGCGAACTCCTGCAAAGGATAAAACGTCACCACCACCGGCAGGACGCCCTGGGCGCGCGGAGCCCCGGCACAACCCAACACGGCGACGACCATGCCGACCGTGACAAGAGATTGCCAGACCCGCCGCAACGTCATCAACGTGCTCCACGGCGCCCCGATGGCCGGCAGTCTTCGCAGTACCCGAACAGTTCCAGCCGGTGGGCCGTGACGGTAAAGCCCCGGCGCCGGCCGGCCTGCTGCAGAGGGCCGACCGCGCACGCCTCGAGTCTGGCGATGCTCCCACAGGATAGACATACCAGGTGGTGATGATGCCGGCCGTCATCCCGCAGTTCGTACCGGACGCGGCCGTCGTCTAGTTGAACCGTTTGGGCCAATCCTTCCCGAACGAGCGCGCCCAGGGTCCGGTAGACTGTGACGAGACCAAGGCGCGGGTAGATACGTCGCGCACGGGCATGGATGTCTTCCGCACCACAGGCACACCCCATCCCGGCCAGCGCGCGCACCACCGCTGTCCGCTGCGCCGTGATCCGGTGTCCGGCGGTCCGCAACCGGCGGAGCCGTCCCTCAAGCCGGGGTTCCGACGGGGTTCCACTCCGCGGCACGTGGGTGCCCTCCTGGCCGTCCGGCATCGCCGTTCATGTAAATGAAAGTCATTTTCATTATCTCCCCGCCCCACTCTACCGGCGCAGCCGCGCCGTGTCAAGAGAGAGGTCCTGGAGGCTCTCAGGGAATGAGGAGGAGTTTCCCTTTGGTCTGCCGGTCCTGGAGATACCGGTGGGCGTCGGCTGCCTGCGACAGCGGAAAGTAGCGGTCGATGCGCAGACGCAGCGCGCCGGAGTGAATCCAGGTCAGTACGTCACCAGCCCGCGAGAGCAACTCCTCCCGCGTATGGGTGTAATGATGAAGGGTCGGCCTGGTCAGAAAGAGCGACCCCTTCGCATTCAGCACTTGTGGATCCACGGGCGGGACGGCGCCGCTGGCCTGTCCGTAGAGCACCATCAGGCCGCGCAGCGCCAGGCAGTTCAGACCCTTCTCGAAGGTATCCTTTCCGACGGAGTCGTACACCACCTGCACGCCCCGCCCGGCTGTCAACCGCTTCACCTCCGACTCGAAGTCCACCCGCGTGTAGATAATGGCGTCATCGGCGCCCAGCGCACGCGCGATTTCGGCCTTTTCGTCGGTCGACACTGTGGTGATGACCCGCGCTCCCCGGCGCTTCCCCATCTGTACCAGCAATTGGCCCACACCGCCCGCCCCGGCGTGGACCAGCGCGGCCTCGCCCGACCGGAGGGGGTACGTTGCGCCGGTCAGATAGTGCGCGGTCATACCCTGCAGCATCGCCGCAGCCGCGAGGCGGTCGTCGAGGCCCACCGGCACCAGAACGAGCCGCCAGGCTGGCGCAGTGACATACTCCGCATAACTGCCCATGACGTTGGCGAACGCGACATGATCTCCCACCTTTACCTCGGTGACGTCCGTCCCAATCGCGTCGACCACCCCGGCTCCTTCCTGGCCTAGCGTCACCGGGAGCGCGAGCCGGTACTGGCCGGATCGTTGATAGATATCGACAAAGTTCACACCGCACGCCACCAGACGCACTCGGGCCTCACCGGGTCCAGGCTCTGGAGCGGGGACCTCCTCGTACCGGAGCACTTCCGGTCCCCCCTGCTCGTGAATCCTCACCGCCTTCATGGCACTCTCCTCCGCGTCTTCACCAGCATTACGCACGTCCATTCGGGCCTGGGGAGCCCCCTCCGTGGCAAGGGTCTTGCTCAAAGAACATACCGAAGGGCTGAACCTACTGAGAGCTGGGTACGTTTACTCATGAGGGGAGCCGACCGGCAAAGCTCTGCGGGGCTCGGGGAGGAGGCTGGTGATGGGAGTCTGGCGCTGTCCGCGGTGCGGGTCGATCGCTACGCTGGAACCGCAGTTTGGTGAAATCCTCGCCGTCTACGACCTGTGCGCGACCAGCACAGACACCAGAGCCGGCAGGGGCCCAGTACGGATGGAGCCGGTGTCGCTTGAAGATGTGGTCGGGACGCGTGAGCGCGAACTGGTGAACAGCCGCGGGTAATCGCCGCACAGCGTATGTCATTCGAGAATCCAGGAACGGGACGGCTCGACGCCGTCCCGTTTCGCTTTTGAGCGAAGGTCGCGACGAAGAGCCTGGGTCTAACGGCGCGCGCGGGGTACCGGCGATGCGGCCGCGGGAGCGACGACGGCGCTTTCTGCGACGAGCGCGAGAAACTCACTCGCCTCAGGGTGCGCGCCTCGCTCCTTGAGCGCCAGCCCGAACTCACGAGCAACCTGCATTTCCTGCGCTCGCAGCCCGCGTTCACGGAAGGTGCTCAACGCGCGTCGTGCACCCTCGACGGCCGGCTTCACCTCACCGCGAGCCAGCCGCACGCGGCTCAGGACAACCTGTGCCTCAGCGGCCTCCACCGGGTCGCCGGTCCGCTGCGTCTCGTCCAGAGCCTGGGTGACGAAGTGCTCTGCATCATCCAGTTCGCCGAGGGTCAGGTGCACCCGGCCGATCTCGGTGAGGATCGCCGCCCGGTCGAGCGGTCGCTGTAGTCGCTCCATGACCCGAAGTGCATGATGGAAGTGGCGCAACGCTTCGCGGGTCCGTCCTTCCTCATGATCGAGCTGCCCGAGGTTGTGGAGAACCCGGAGCAGATCCTCAAGCTCCTCAGCGGCCTCGAAGGATTCTCTGGCGCGCAGCAAGGACGTTCGCGCCTCGTCCAATCGCCCCAGTTTGCGCTGGACCCATCCGATTCCCCACGCCGCGCGGCCCCGCACCGCCGGGTCCCGCTTGGCCACATCCGATTCTGCGGCCTCGCGGTATCGACGCAGCGCGTCTTCCAGCCGGTTGAGCCAGACGAGGCTTGTCCCAAGGAAGATCAGCGCGTGGGCGCGCGCCGGATCCCGGCTCGCCCTGGCCGTTCGCAGCGCGGCAAGGGCGCGTCCCAGCAGGTCAGCGGCTTCGCGATAGTCGCGATCGCGAATCTTGATTCGACCCATCAAGACCAACGCGCGACCCTGGCGCCAGTGGTCGCGCGCATCCTCGGCCTCTTCTCTCGCGGTGGCGAGGCGCGCCCAGGCGTCTTCGAACGCCTGCTGCTCAAATGCAACCTGGGCCCTCTGCAGCGCCGCCTCCCGCTTCGTCTCCTCGAGCGCGAACCGTTCGCCGAGAAACATTGCGGCGTCCAGCAGTGTACCGGCTGTAGCCATGTCCCGCTTTCGGGTGGCGTCATCGCTGAGAGCGAGCAGGCTTGCTGCAGCCGTTTCAGGCATGTGGCCCTCCTGACCGAGCAGGGCGTCCACGGACGCCCCCAACCGTCGGGCGAGGAATGCGAGGGTGGCCACCGAGGGCCTGGTCCGGTCGCGTTCCACGAGGCTGATGAAGCTCTTCGAGAGATCGGGAGACCCCAACTGCTGTTGCGTCAGCCCCCGCATCTGCCGAAGCTGCCGAATGCGCAATCCCAGCGACATGTGCAGCCACCTTTCGCTCCGTCCGCGGGCGCTCGAGCGGGCGAGTATCTCACCGGATAGCAACAATAACAAAAAGCATACCAAAACTTAACCATTTCCCGCAAGGACTGGGCGCGGGGCGCGCCTAGAAATGCCGTCCCTGCAGTCGAGTGAATCTACCCGGTCGCGCCGTTCTGCCCCGGCCCCACATCCCCCGCAACGTTCGTCAGGGTCGGGATCGAACCGCTTGGACCGTTCTGTCCCGGTCCGACATCACCTGCAATCTGTACCGCACTTCCGCCAAGAAGAGCCAATAGCAACGCTACCAACACTGCCACAAACAATACGCGCATGTTATCCCCTCCCGTGGGTGTGGGCGCCCCGCGCCCGGTTCCGTGCTTCGGGATGCTGGTTATGCAATCCTCGTCTTTTGTTTGAAACGCACCAGCAAACAAAAGTCATAGCTAGGTGTACCGGATGGGCATTGCTGGTAACGAGCGGGGAGCCTCGATGAAGCAGGCAGGAGCGGCGCCAGATTGGCAGGAGGACCTGCGGGCGGCCGGCTCGACGAGCCGGCGCCCTTCAGAGATTAGACGATGCTACCGTGCGCCTGGGGGCCTTCCCCCTAATCCGACCACACGGCAGGTTTGCGGTCCCAGCGGTGGCGGTGGAGTTCCAGCATTAGTGGATCGGGTAACGGTCGCCCGTCGCTGACAGCCGTATTTGCCAGCACGTGGGCCGGCTTCCGCATCCCGGGGATAACCGTCGAAACCATGGGATTTTGCAGGATAAATCTTAGGGCCATCTCCGGGAGCGTCATCCCCTCGGGCGCAACGCGCCTCAACGCGTCCACGCGCTCGAGCGTCAAGAACAGATTTTCGCGGTTGAAGTAGCGGTTGCGCCAGTCACCCTCCGGCCAGCGAGACTGTTTCGTCAGCGTCCCGGTCAACGCACCTTCGTCGAATGGGACCCTGGCGATGACCGCGACGCTCTGCTCCCGGCACAGGGGGAAGAGCTCATCTTCGGGACTCTGGTCGAACAGATTGTAGATGACCTGGACCGCATCGATGAATCCGGTCTGCAAGGCATCCGTCACATTGGTGGGTTCCCAGCGGTTAACGCTGATCCCCCACGCGCGGACCAGACCCTCATCCCTCAGTTTCCGCGTCTCCTGCTGCCAGCGTCGATCCTGCGCCCAGATGTCGTGCCAGACGTGAAACTGCATGAGGTCGATCGTATCTACGCCCAGATTCTTCAGGCTGCGCTCCGTGTACGCGCGGATGTGATCGGGAGGAAACGTGTCATCCAATGTGTGTTTGACCCGCGCCGGCCAGGCGAAGTTCTTCGGTGGAATCTTCGTGGCGATGAAGAGCTTCTTATCTGGGTAGGCTCGCACCACCTGGCCCAACAACCCCTCGCTGTGTCCCTCCCCGTACGCCCAGGCGGTGTCGAAGAAGTTCACTCCCCGGTCCACGGCCGCGCGCAGCGAACTGAGCGATTCCTCGTCGTCCGACCCTGACCAGCCGCCTATCCCCCACATTCCGTACCCAACTTCGCTGACCATCCATTCGGTACGGCCAAAGTCGCGATATCGCATGCGACTCTCCCCATGTGAACTCAGATCGCAACGCACCAGGCAGCCGGAGTGCGTCTTCTGTCGGCGCGCTATCTGGCCCTGCGTCCCGATGAAGCCCCCTCCGTGAGCTTACACACCGCCGCGACCGATCCGACCCTCTGACGTGGTCTGAACCCCTGCCGGGCGAGGGTATGTCTTTGGGAAGGAGGGGATTGGTGTGTCCGCCGGACTGACGATCGTGCTCGCTACCCTCTCAAGCGCCATCACCGCGTACGTGGCGCATCTCATCTCCCTGCCGCACTTTCACCTGTTGGGTGGCATTCCGATTGGTGCCGTCCTGATCGGTGTCGGCGCCGCGACGGGAGTGGCCATGGCCATCAGGCTGACGTCAAATTACGACGTCGCCGGGTTTCGCATCTTTGCCCAGTTGGGCGGCGTATCGGCCTATCTGGGCGCCGTCCTGCTGGACTATGTCGCGCACCAGGTCGGGGGCCACAAGGCCGTCCCCGGGTTCCCGGACGTGCTGACCATTCTTAACTACATGAGGGTGCTCGTTGATGCTGGCGCGGCGGCGATCGCGGCGCAGCTGCCGGAGAGCATCAAGTTCCCCACACCGGTAGCCGTATGGTTGGGTGTGGTCAGGCTCTTCATTGAAGTGCTCGGCGCTGTGGTCGCCACCGGCTGGGCCATTTCCTATTTCACAGCCGTCCCGTTCTGCTGGAGAAACCGGCGGTTCTTTGAACTCAAAGACGTTCTCGAAAGCTCGAACGCCGGCGCGGTCCAGGAGTGGGAAATGGCGATCAACCAGCGCCGGCCGATGGAGGCCCGTACGCTGCTGGCCCGGGTGCGCAACGCGAAAGTCGCTCCCTATGACCGCTCCTGGATGCGGATCGCCATTCATCAATGCCCGATCTGCCTGGCGGCACGCGTGCGAATCGAGAAGCGCCGCCGGACCGCTTTCGGGCGTATCCGCACCGCGCCCGCCGACGAGCTGCAGTTCGACGCAGTCAAAGGATCGGCACTGCTGGCCACGTAAAGTCTACCCGGTCTTCCCTGTCTACCCTGTCTACCCAGTCTAGAGCGGTGACATGCCCCATCGCAGCCGGATCGGACGAATCGTCGTAGTTCGAGTGTGTTGGACCGGGAAGACTGTGGAGACTGGGTAGACCGTCGCGCCGTGCTATAATTCAAGTTGCGCGACAATGGGGGCGAACGGTATCGACTGGGATGGCAGAAGCGAGGCTGCGCGTCGAGGTGGTCTGGGTCCTCGTAAAACACCCGGACGGCGAATAAACGCCAATACACAGTACGCTTACGCTGCCTAAGTAGCAGCGTACGTCCACCCGGGAGGGCCGGCGGTCCGGGATGGGCGCCAACAGCCGGCTACCGCGCAGCGACTGGCCCGGCCGCTACCGCGGGAACCCTAATGGGCTGGCGTCAGAGAGATCTGGCTCGGGTGAGCTCCCAGACGCGAGACCAAAAACCTGAGATACACGCGTAGACGCCTTGCCCTCGCGATCACAGGACGCGGGTTCGATTCCCGCCGCCTCCACCAAGAATGAGAATGGCCCCATGCAGTTCGGGGCCATTCTCATTCTTGGAAGATAGTTGAAATTGAACCCGCGTCCTGGAGGGGGGTGCGGGGGAGGTACTCCCCCGCGTAGTAAAGGGGGGCAGCGCGCACCAGTTTGGCTCCCCGGACATTTGGAATCTATATACTGTGCGCGCTGGACGGGGGTTCCAGATTCCTACCGCCTCCACAGGAATTCCCTCCCGGCAGACGGGCGAAGCTCAACCAAAGGTCGCTGTCACTCGGGCATGGAGCAGACTTTCTGGGCAGGGTAAGGATAGCGAGCGGATCAAGTGATACTCATTCCCTCATGCGCACGAGGCGACCCAAGATGCTTAGGTCAAAATCCGCCCGGTGGGTGACTCTTGTTGTAGTTGCGGTAAGCGCTACGGCAGTCGCTGTGATTCAACATGTTGGTCCCCTTGGCGGCCGCTCAAACATCCCCCCAACGCCATCCCAGGGCCAGCCACCTGCCCCGCCGAGTCCCGGTCCGATAGGCCCCGGCTCTTTTGGGGGATTTAGCGATCGTCCTCACTTCATCCCGGGGCAGCCTACACCGATTGATCCAGCTCTGCGGGCAGATCAGGCAAAACCGCGCTTCAAAGGATCTCTGGGAGACTTCCTGGTGACTCCTCACGAATGGGCAGACCTCCCACCCTGTCCGCAACCGCGCAGGCCAGTAACTGCCGATGATGTCAAGGCCTCTGAGCTATACTCTCCCGTCTTAGGTGGTGCGTATATTGGACATGATGATGATCGAGCGTACGGGTGCGCTGACGGAACGATTCAGATCATGGGATCGATTCCGGCCGGCAGGCGGTATTTTGTGGGGCCTGTAAAAGTGGCTTGGGACGCCCCCTTGGACCGACTAGAGCTCCTAACCGTCGCCGGACATCCGGCAATTGCACTGTTGCCCATACCGGGATGGGGAATGCGAGATATGCCTGAACTCGTCGTCGTTCAGAGGTTTCCGAGCGGCAATAAGCCCGGCATTATGGTCTTTGTCGGCCACACGGACCAGACTCTAGACGAGGCCGTAGCCAAAGCGGAAAGGATTATCGGAGTTGGGCCATAGCCAACGTGCCACGTAGTGAGGTGACCGGATCGATGTCTCGATTACCCACTCTCATGCGAGGAGTCGCCGGAGCCTTGCTGGCCACCACGATCGTCTTCGTTGCGAGCGGGCTGCAGTGGCAGACCCCTGGAAAGATTATCTCGGCCTCCTCAGGTCCCAGCGTATCGGAGTCTCCAAACAGCATCCCAGCCGAATACCCTTCTTACGCACCGGACGGGCGGGAGGTCGCCTTCAGTACATTTTGGCCAGGTAGTCAAGAAGTCTTGGCGGTCTCTACGGTCGACGGTCGCCTCCGGTGGCTCCTCCGCCAGGGCGCAGAAAGGGGTAGCGCCACGCAATCCCCTGTCCACCCCGCCTGGTCCCCCGATGGCAAGTGGATTGCCTTCGCAACAGAAATAGCCTCGGGGGTTCGTTCAAACATCTGGCTTGTTCACCCCGACGGTTC
>Ga0209761_1000339_pt1 | contig 27900 bp, 29 predicted proteins | sample GraSoi013_1_40cm_4_FD_185818 | JGI IMG/M metagenome (GOLD analysis project Ga0209761, IMG submission 185818) | Grasslands soil microbial communities from the Angelo Coastal Reserve, California, USA - Sample 09_25_2013_1_40cm (SPAdes) (version 2) | ecosystem: Environmental > Terrestrial > Soil >... | reverse complement strand
GAGAATCGCGCAGAAACCGGATGACCCATCCAGATTCGCCATCCGGGCTTGTTCCAGGCGATTTCCTAGCAAGGATCGCACTCCATAGAGCACGTTTGTGTCGCGGGAATTTTTTTATTTCTAAATTCTGGAGAGCGGTCTCTCGCCGTCTGGAATCGTTTTGGGCGAGATTATTAGTTTGTCGCGCAGAACTCGCTGTTTGACGTTTTTCAGTAAGTGTTGGTGAGTGCCCTTCAAACGTGAACAAGGTGTTCAGTGGGACCCCCCTCCCCAACCGCCGATCAGGGCTTATTCTGGACGATTTTTCGTGCGCTCTTGAGTCTTTCGCAGGACCGAGAGAAACATGTTCTCAGTCAGCTTACCCGTCTGGGTGTTTCGAGGGCTCGGATGATACGAGCATATGATAAGCGGGATTCCTTTGCCGAGCCTTATCACTCTCCCGTGTCGGAAGCCCGCGAGTGGTGGCTTAAGATTATACTTGTTTCGAATCGTTCTCATGACCGCGTTGAATGCGAACAGTCCCAGGCATAGAATTGCGTCCAGTTGTTTTAGTGAGTCTATCTCGGCTGCGAGATATGTCGAGCAGTTCGAAGTCTCTTCGGGGGTTGGCTTGTTCTCGGGAGGGGCGCACTTGACTGCGGCTGTCACGTAGACATTCTTCAGCTTCAACCCGTCGTCTATGCTACGTGAGAGAGCCCGGTTGGCGAAACCGGTCTTGTACAGAGTGTTGTAGAGAAAATCTCCGCTACGGTCTCCTGTGAAGACTCGGCCCGTGCGGTTACCGCCATGAGCGGCAGGAGCCAAACCTACGATCAGCAATGAAGCGTTCGGGTCCCCGAAGCCCGGGACAGGCTTGCCCCAGTAATTCCATCCTAGAAATTCCTTTCTCTTTTTTCGAGCGACTTCTTCACGGTACCGGACTAGACGCGGGCATCGTCGACAATCGACTACCTGGTTCCTGACTTTGAGTAGTAGATTCGCGGAGGATAGGCTCGGACCCGCTATTTCTTGGGTTGTTGGAATTTCCATGCTTCGAGATTCTCTTGGATAGCTGAAACCCACGCCAGCGCCGTGTCTTCCGGAACTGTCAGGAGCACCTTTCCAATATGCTTACAGAGTTGTCGGGTTTCGATCGATCGTTCCCAGTCGCCGCAGTCGTGAAGGATTGTCTTTGACCCCATGTCCATTTTGAGAGTGTAGTCTCTAACCTTAGCGTTGATGATCTTAGGGTTAGCCTCTATGACCTTCACGTCGTCATCAGGAATAGTGAAAGACCTTGCGAGACGCGTCTCGCCCATTAGCGTTCCAAGCAAGTCTACCAGTTTTGCCCGGTCTTCGCCTCCCCTCGTAAATTCTCCCAGCCCCACGGGCTTCTCCTTCGCCTGTTTCAGATAGGTTCTGGCATGCTTGAGCGCCTCTTCCTGCGCGAGTGTGAGCCTGTCCAGCATCTTCAGGATACTTAGCGCGTTTTCCACTGCGTATCCATGAAAGTGGTTGTTGAAGTAAGCGTAGGTGGTCTTGACTGAGCCTTCGACCTCCTTCACTTTCGGAACCCAATCGGTCAACTCCTTCTCAGTGTAATGATAGTCGTACCACGGTCTCTGGCCCCGCCCGTGCCAGCGCATGTAGGCAAAGTCGGCCGTCACATGCACATCGGGTGGCAGTAGTAGTTCGTCCACAATTGTGTAGGCGACATTGTATTTCGAGAGAGTCCTCCAAGTCTCGTCTCGGATCCAAGATTTGTGTCGGAATTCTATCGCATACTTGAAACCGTGAGGAAGGAGCGAGAGGAATTCTTCTAGATGGTTAGGATCATACTTGTATCTCGGAGGTAGCTGGATGAGGAGACAGCCGAGCTTGCCACTGTTGTTCAGCGGAAGCATCAGATTCGCGAACCTATCCAGTTCCTCTTCCAACGGTTTCCCGAGCGCGTCGAGTCGCTCGTGGGTTATTGTCTGCGGAAGTTTGGCGTTGAATACGAAGCTACGCGGGGAATATCTGTCCCATCCTATGACCATCCCCTCTTTAGGGAAAGCGTAGAACGTAGAATCTATCTCCGCCGTCTGGAATATCTTGCTGTAGAATCCGAGCTTGCTTTCGCTAGACGTCGGGTAGAAGACTCCGACCCATTCCGCATACGACCAGCCGGAAGTCCCTATGAGGAAACGGCTCGTGTTCGTTAACCTCTACACTTAGTAACCCCAACGGAATGGATTCTTGAAGATATGTCTCAAATCCTCATAGGCGCGGGAGGCTGGGCCTACTTCAAGCTCCCGGGAATAGATAGCCTCGAAGCCTACTCACAGGCGTTTGACTTTGTCGAACTAAACAGCAGCTATTACGAGCTTCCCGCTAATTCCTCAGCGTCTGACTGGCGAAAAAGAGTCCCACCCGACTTTCGTTTCTCGTTGAGATGCCCGAGGATAATTGTCGATTCTTATGGCCTAAAGCTCCTCCCGGGAGCCCGTGGGCATCTGGAGAGACTCGAAGAAGTTTGCAGGACTCTTGAAGCAGAGGTTATGACGGTTCTCATCGGTGCCAGTTCACCGGTTGAAGAGAGTGAGCTTTCAGTGAGGCTCAGAGAATTTCTCGGAACGTTCGATGCTGATGAGACGGTTGTGGCCGTTGAATTCAGAGGGGTGAGACCATCGAAGGAGGTTTTCGACATAATGAAAGAGTCCGGAGCGGTTCATTGTGTCGATCTCTCAAGTGATGAACCCCGGTACCAAAGCAGGCTCCTCTACAGCCGGCTGTTTGGGAACGGAGAAGCGAACGTCTACGAATTTGATGATGGAGAGTTGAAAGAGATTAGGAAGAAGGCCTCTGAGCCAAAGTTCGAGAAGAGCATCCTTGCCTTCCACGGGGTCCGCATGTACAGGGACGCTGGTCGAGTTAAATCATTCATTGAGAAAGGACTCTTTCCCAAGATAACAGGTGGAGTCGGAGTTGACTCGATCAGAGAGGTCCTGAGCGAAGACGCCCGATTTCCAACCAACAAGTCTAACCTCTTGAAGGATCAAGGATGGAAAGTCTTTCAAGAAACCGGGGAAGTGAGAAAAATATCCACTGTTCTAGAGAAGCTCCCAGATGGAGAATACAATAGCTTGGATGACCTTCTAACTCAGCTGCGAAGCCAGCAAGGTCTCCTTTCGCCGAAGTGAATAGTCTCACTTCTCGACTGGGAAGCTTTTTCGAGCAGACCATTCATGCCATGATCCAATGTAGTTCTTGACATTCCTGTATCCAAGTGATCGGAGGGCATAGAATGCGGCTGCCGCGCGGGCTCCCCGATGACAGTACGTAACCACAACCTTATCCCTGCTCAATCCCTTCTCTCTCAGAACATCTGCGATTTCGGACCCCGTCTTGAATCTCTCTCCATCATAGAGAAAGTTTGTCCACTCAAACCATCGAGCACGAGGGATTCGTCCCCGGCGTTCGTCGCAGTCTCGGCCTTCCTTGCCCGTGAACTCTCCTTCGCTTCGCACGTCCAAGACCAGAGCTGACCGAGGCGAGCGAACCTCGTCCGCGGTCGCGAGAAGTCTCGAGGCAGGTTTGACTTGGAAGGTCTTCGGTTCTGGTTCTACAATCCTATTTTCAATAGGGTAGCGGGACTTGCACCACGCCTTGAATCCCCCTTCAAGGAGGCGTACCTTGCCTGCTCCCGCGTATTCGAGCATCCAACCGACCCTTGCCGCGCGCATTCCGAACCCTGATTCGTAGACAACCATCGTCTCCTTCCCTGTGAGCCCCATGTTTCCCAGCTTCGTAGCAAGATCGTTCTGAAACTTCTGAAGCCCTCTACGATTTGTACCGGGAACGAAGTAGTGGAAGAGGTCCGCGTGTATAGCTCCAGGAATGTGTGACTTTCGGTAGGCGCCTCTTGATCTAGCGTCCAAGATTGAGAGATTCTTTGAAGAACGGTGATGTTCCAACCAGGCATGGCTGACTGTTACTTTCAGTTCTTTCTCGTATCCTCGGCTATTCTTGCTGTAGAATCTGGACCTCGCATGTTGCCAGCTGTTTGAACCTGTGCGCGTCTTGTTCGGAGCCGACAATCGCTCCATAGTGCATGGGTATGGCGAGCTTAGGCTCCACCATCCTTGCCGCTTGAGCCGCCTCTTCCGCGTTCATCACATATGTTCCGCTCACTGGGAGAAGGGCGACGTCTGGTTTGAGTCCCTTCATCTCCGGAACGGCATCCGTGTCGCCGGCGTGATAGATTCTCACTCCCTTCATTCCGATTATGAATCCCACCTTTCCATCTTCTTTCGGATGGAAGACCTTGCCAGGTTCACGGAACTTGTTCAGGTTGTACGCGGGAACGAGCTCGATCGAAATATCCCCGATCTTCAGCTTGTCGCCAGGCTTTGCAACCTTGACCTCTTTGACTTTGAGGCTTGCGAGCTCCTTTTTGACCGCCGGGATCGTCACTATGGTCGTATTCTCATTGACGACCTTCTTAATATCGTCCAATGAGAGGTGGTCAAAGTGTTCATGAGAGATCAGGAGAATGTCAGCCTTGTCTGAAATGGATCGGAGTTTGAAGGGATCAATGATTATCGTCTTCCCGTTCTTGATTCGGAACGAGTCGTGACCGAGCCAGCTTATCTTCAAACCATGATAATCAAACATCTGATTCAGCCAGAGCTATGACACCCAGTTTTTGATAATTAAGCCTTCGAAGATACAGTAAATTGACGCCACGACAAGGTCCAAGAATAGTCATAAATCAATGCTAGAGCCTCTAGGCCCTAATGAATCTCCATGACGTGATCATCATAGGCTCCGGATCCGCCGGCTATACCGCCGCGATCTACTCATGTAGAGCTGGAAGGAAGACCTTGCTCCTTGCCGGTTCCATTCCAGGCGGACAATTGATGATCACATCCGATGTGGAGAATTTTCCAGGCTTCCCCCAAGGTATCCTTGGACCAGAACTGATGGAAAACCTGCGCAAGCAGGCCGAGAGATTTGGGCCGGAGATAATATACGACGATGTGTCGAAAGTCGATTTCAACTCGCAACCTTTCACGGTCACCGCGGGCATGCACAGCTATCAGGGCAGGACTGCGATAATTGCCACCGGTGCGAACGCAAAATGGCTTGAGATCCCCTCCGAAACAAAATTCAAGGGGAAAGGAGTGTCGAGCTGCGCGACCTGCGACGGCTTCTTCTTCAAAGACAAGGAAGTCGCAGTCGTAGGCGGAGGGGATACTGCTATGGAAGAGGCGTCGTTTTTGGCGAATATCACCCGGAAGGTCACGATCATCCATCGGAGGGACAAGCTACGGGCCAGCCAGATCATGCAGGACAGAGTGATGAATAATCCCCGAATCCAGTTTGCTTGGGATTCTCAGGTGCGAGAGATTCTGGGGGATCAGAAGGTCAGCGGAGTCCGACTTGAGAATGTGAAGAGTGGTAAAGAAACTAAGTTAACAGCCGATGGCGTCTTCGTCGCCATTGGCTATGAGCCTAACACACAGGTCTTCAAAGGAATCATCGATCTCGATGAGAAGGGATACGTTGTGACGAAGACCGAGACTGAGACCAATGTTCCAGGAGTCTTCGCGGCAGGCGATGTAAGGGACCATAGGTACAGACAGGCAGTCACCGCCGCTGCTGATGGCTGCAAAGCCGCAATGGACGCTGATAGATTCCTGGCAGAACATTACAAGGGCTAGGGGGGCCTCTCCGAAGAATGAAGTGTCCCAAATGCGACTTACAGCTTGACTTTGAAGGACGGTACATTGTGCGGGAAGATTTCGAGGCTGGAGCTCCCGCGCAGATACGTGACATGGAGGTCTGGAAGTGTGATAACTGCGGGTCCTACTACGAGGCTAGCCGGAGTGGCCAGCCGGTACCGATACGCTTCATGCAGAGCCTTTTCAAACGACTAGAATGAATTCCTACGCAGTTGTTGAAGCCCGTTCAGTAAGAAGGAATATGGGAATGAGAAAGATCAGGCTCAAGCCTGCGCCGCCCAGCCATGCAGCAGAGTAGCTGGAAGATCTCGCTAGGTATGAGAATATGATTGGGGGCCAGACTGAGCCGGTTAGGGAGATACAGTTCACCCAGCCGATCGTGAGACTCTCATATTCTCTCTCTACCCCACTCAGGTCCTTCGCAGCAGCAAAAGCCACGGTGGAGGCCGGTCCGACGGCTATACCTCCCACAAAAGCACCTAGCGAGGCCGCGTAGAGAGTGGGTACTGAGCAGGCGATAAGAGCGGCCACCATCCCTAAGCCAGAAGTTACGAGTAGTCGCCTGGGCTTCTTCAGACGATCGTAGAGTCGCCCTCCCCACAGCGAAGTTATGATCGGAAGAATCACTACGAGTGAAGCGACAAATCCTGCGGTTGCTGCAACTTCTCCGAGGTCCGATTGCAGGTAGAACACCATGAAGCTAGAGATGAGGACGCTGCCCATGTTGGAACCCAACGCCGCGAGCCCCAACAGAACCAAATTTCTATTCCTCAAGATTCGTCTCAGTCTATCGGTGGATAGTGTGAATCGATTGTCTCTCTGATCCCTAGGGACAAGGGCGATAATCAGGAGTCCGGTAAGCAACCCAAGCCCACCGCTCAGAACAAGGCTGGGACGCCAGCCTGTAACGGAGGCGATGAGAATCCAGCCGAACAATCCGAGTAGCCCTCCCACATCGAAGGCAGAGTTGATGAGACCCGCGCCAACGCCCGACCTACCGCCCAGAAACCTTGTCGCCAGCACTACAGCAGGCGAGAATACTAGAGCCATTCCAGAGCCTACAATGAAGCGTAGAACCACGACCTCGGGAAGAGACGTTGAGACAGAAGTGGCCAGTACGGCTAGGGACGAGACTAGCATGCCAGTTGTTACGGTATTCTTTGGACCCCACTTGGCGGCGAGGACTCCTCCTGGGACCTGCATCAAGCCCACACCAAGATAGAAGCTAGAGGTTAGCGTGCCCAGCCCTGAGACTCCGCTGTTGAGGTCAGAACTCATTAGGTAGAAGAGAGCGCCTATGTTCAGCCAATTTACCGCATACACGACTCGAGCCGCGACAAGGGACGCGACGGCCCATCTTTCAACTGGCTGAGCAGACAAGCGCGTTCGGTTCGATTATTGGCCCTCTTTTGTAATGCTTTGGCTCGCGATTTCCGAAGCCTAGCCTACGTGGGCTAGTAGGGAATGTGTAAGAATCGAAAGAGCCTCACGCAGTTGTTCACGGCTGATTTTCCTGAATTGTCACGGTGGCGGAGGAGGCCTATCGTGGCGTCAACGGTTGTGTCTAACTTACTAGCCGGTTCGTTTCTCGGGTTGGTTTCTGGCGAAGACCGTGAGATTCCTCGTACTTTGACGTCTTGTCGATGTCTAGTTCCATTAGCTGGACCGTAGCCTTCTTGATAATGCCGAAGATTTCCTCCAGTTCTCGCTGTTCGAAGTCTTTGAGTGACAGATTTCCTATCCACTGCATCCAGCCTTGCATGCTCTTCGCCAGAGTGGAACAGCACAGACCAATGCCGTACACGATGTCGAGCCTGTCTTTGGGGTCAAGATCACTGATTCGTTTAACTCTGTTACGGGCCTCTTCGACCCACGACTTAGGTTCATCCGCTAATTCCATATTGTTTCTCTTCTTTTGGATCTAGTTCGAACCCTCGCTTGACATAGTCCTAGGAACGTCGATTGGAACTGTCTTGCTCCGGTCCGGATGAACAGTCCACGCTAGAGTCAATATTAACGTTACTTGTAACGTTGAATACACAAAACGAGTTACCGGCACGCCACAAATAGCTAGAACCTGCCCCTCTCCTAACCTTGACTGTGTCTCATACATCTCTGTATGTACGCTGTCATCTGAATTGGCAGGAAGAAGTGCGTTATAGATGCGGGGGGCCCTAGGGTGTGACCGCGGACCATGATTCAAGCCTAGTTGGGAATCTCACTTAGGATCGTCTCTATTGGACGGATCGAAATCACGTAGCTGATTCTTGAAAAGATGAGCCCGAGGAATGCTGTCGCAAAGAGAGGCAGTGGTGCGAGAATAGACGGCAAGGAGAGGCCCAGTCTGAAAGTCAGTAGCAGTGTTACCACGAATGCGACCGACATCAGGCCCATGATGATAATTCCCACGATCGATCCGATGATTGAACCCGCTATTGTGACGAACCTTGGCCTGGGACCCTCGGAAAAATCGGCATAGCGACTGCCCACAGCTATTCCAAGGCTGGACTCCGCGAGTACTACCGTCAGTCCGAGGCCCGAGAAGACGAAGGCGTCGAGGATCGCTAGATGAAAGACCAGTACGGCTAGCGCCAGTCCTAGGACGAGGCCGATCATCGCTATGACGGATGTGAACATGATCTTAGTCTTCGCGATCATTCTTGCGCCGACTGGCAGGGATCCGATGTTCCATAGTCTTCCTCCTTCCTGTCCGATCGACGTTATTCCGAGAAACAACGCTCCCAGACCGACACCGAATAGGAGGGGTCCTGCTAGGAGTATGGGGTTCACCGCTACCGGTGGTGTGGTCGTCGAGGACGGTGCTGGGGAGAAGACTACTGGAAAGAGCACCATCACGGGGAGTATTAGTGGAATTGCCATCAGCCGAACGACTTCCTTGCGGCGCGTTGCTGAACGGAGTTCGCGTCTCAGCAGGGCGATGGACAGACTGCTGAGACCTAGCCATCGGAGCTTGCTGATTCCCGAGAGGGAGCCCGAACTTGAGAAGTGCAGTGAAGGTGGGGCAGTTATCCAGAAACGCGCTCGTAGGAACAGTGCGATGTATGTTAGGACGAAAAAGAATCCGAGACTAAGGAGCGAGTAGATTGTAGAGGAGAGCAGATCTGATCCGAGTAGGCTGGTTATACTCAAGGTCGGCCAGAATACTGGAACGGCGACTGTTGCCGCGATGTCGCCGACGAGGGTGCTGATAATTCTCACGACTAGGAAGCCGCTGAACAATGCTTGTGTGAACACTAGCACGAGGACGACCCCGAGTATGCGCATCACTATCATCGCCCTCCCACCGATCCTACTGAACGCGGACGATGCGCGTGCGAGAAGACTTCTCAGAATCTCGACGCCTACGGAGCCGATGAGGGTTGCAACCAAGCTGATTCCGATCAGAAGCACGAACGCGTCTGCATTTCCTGTCAGGAAACCGATCGGGAGAGCGTAGCCAAGGACGACAGCGACCAGAGGCGAGTAGGTGTAGCTGGTGGAGAGAGTTGATGCTAGCACGTACTCTGAGGGCGTTATTGGAAGCCAGTTGATCGCGTCCGTCGTCTCTGACTCGGTTGACGCGTTCAACTCCCACAGCAGTCCCATGGAGAAGAAGAACCCGATCAGGAAGATCGGAATGCCGCCTAAGATTGTGAAGACGATCTGGGCTACAGCTGTTGCATCAGTGCCTGACGAGGTCAAGATCGAGATGGTTACCCATCCAAGGCCAAGGCCAAATACGAACAACCCGATTCCAATGAGAGCGATAATGACTGGCCGGGCGGTGATGCTATTTGTTACGAATGAGCGTCTCGTACCGCGGAGCCGTGAGATCATCAAGATCTTGGCAAACTTCAGCAGGACGCGGGCTCTCATCTGATCAGAGCCTCAACGATATCCTCGACCCCTTTGGTTCCTGTCAGTTTCAGGAACACATCTTCCAGCCCAGACCCCGGAAGGCCAGCCTTTTCTCGCAATTCCTCGGCAGTGCCTTCAGCCAGAACACGCCCGTTCTGGAGAATGGTTAGACGATGACAAATCGCCTCGGCGATCTCCAATATGTGAGTGCTGAAAACCGTCGTGACGCCCTCTCGAGCAAGGCTGTGAACCAGTTCCTTGACCACTCGAGCTGATTTCGGGTCCAGACCGTTCAGAGGCTCGTCCAGCAAGAGGACTCTTGGCCGGTGCAGAATGGAACCCATGAGGGCTACCTTCTGCTTCATCCCCTGCGAATAGCCACTGATAGTGTCACCCTGTTTTCCCTCCAAGTCGAGCGCTTGAATCAATCGGCCGATCCTCTCCTTCTTCTCTGCATATGATAGATCTCGCACATCCGCGATGAAGTCCAGATACTCAGTGGCAGTCAAGAACTCGTAGAGCCTAGGCGATTCCGGCACATAGCCAACGGAACGCCTGATCTCCATTGGAGACTTTTGCACATCGAGGCCGAGGACTTTCACCAGCCCCGACGTGGGATGGATCAAGCCTATGAGGCTCTTCAATAATGTCGATTTTCCCGATCCGTTCTGGCCGAGAAGCCCCCTGACCTCTCCTGAACCTACCGAGAATGAGAGGTCGCTAAGACCTAGGGTGCGACCATAGAACTTGGTTAGATGCTCTGTCTCGACTGCGAGTCCGCGAGAATCCATCTCTCTCATTCGTACGGACTGAGACGGACAAGTTTAGCATGTTGTCTCCCAAGTAATGAGAAAAAAGGAAAGAAGGGGAATTTTCCGCAACTATTGCGATGGTCCAGAGGGTCTCACCAAGGGACCAGGTGACTGGCTTGGTGTTGTGGTACCGACTATCGTGGTTGCAGGTGTGCGTCTTCGTCTGAAGAGGAATGCGAAGACTCCTCCTATGCCAGCAGCGACAGCCACTGCGATGAACAGGGCCGTGAGTAATCCGACGTTATTGGAAGGCTCGTAGAAGGCCTCGTACTGTGGATCGTTGACAATCTTGTAACCGCTCCAAGTTGGATAGGATATGATGTAGAGATAACTGGCGACCCTGAAGCTGGCCATGCCTGCTCTGGCGGCCTGGAAGAGCGCCGGGTCAACGTGGTAGACGAATACCGGTAGGAAGCCCATGAAGACGTTCTGCACATCGTAGACATGGTTGCCTCCCCAGGCGGGCCTGTTAGCGGTTCTAGTCGTAACATTGTAGTTTGCCTGGTTTCCACTTGCGTAGTTGTACAACTGGTAGCTTGATTTCACACCGAAGGTTGTTCGAAAGACTTTTTCGTTGTCGCTTGCAACCGTGTTAACACCGGTGTGTGTAACGTCCGTTTCGTTATTGTTATCCACACCAGTGCCTGTGTCGGTTTTGTCGCTGGTAGTACTGTTGGCGAGGACAGCCATGTGAGACTGAACTATCGAAAGCTCGTACCCGTTCTGCGAAAGGTACTGGTAGATTGTCTGGGAGCCTCGCGAGACCCCACTGAGGTCGTAGGTCCCCGTCGAGTTCAGGTGCAAGACTCGAGGAGTGGTAGTCAAGAGGTAGAGGTCCGTCATCCTTCCGACAGTGTAACTCGTCGTTAGGGTGGCTGTCTTCGCAGATGGATCGATTGCCAACGCGTAGTTGAACGATAGCTGTGAGTACTGGGCAAACGCTCTAGGAGTGGATGCGTCCCAGAGTGGGAGTAACGGATCTGGATACATTCTCCACCAGATCGCGTTGAGGCTCGTATAGTTGAGTCCCCAAGTCCAATGGTTGCTGTCTGTCGAAGTCAGCGGGATAATCTGGCTGTTAGCAACGTAAGTAGGAACCGGGTGAGTCCCAAAGGCCGAGAGAGGGTATCCGAGGCTGAACGACGCGAAGACCGTGTCGCTTCGGTCTGGAGAGTTGGGGAATATAGTGGAGGTACCATTCTCTGTGAAGGCCACAAGCGAGAGGAAAGAGGAAGCAGTTATCGCGTCCTTGCCCTGCGGGGTCTTGAAGTGTTCGAAGACTGTCTGGATAGGGATCGTGACGTTCATGTTGTTGTGGGTCGCGTTCAGGAGACCCGCGTAGAATAGCTGGAAGCCTCCCACGTTGATGTATGTGGTGTAGATGTACGCATGCTGACTCTGGATCGCCGTGTAATTGATGTTGTTCGCGGCCGCATATTGACGAACATAGTCGTAGTAGTCGACGGTTTTCGAGAAACTCTGTGACTGGAAATCGTTTCCTTGCAGGCTGGCGGCGGCATAGGTATTCTTGGGGGCAAATGTGACTAGCATCATAGCTCCTAGGAGGACTAGGGAGATTGCTCTGAATCTTCGGAGATGGAATTTCGTCACTTTTCATCCTGTGAAGCCCTCGCTTGGTTGACCCGGACATAGAACTCGCGTTACTGTGTCCCTTGCAGCTCGGAAACAAGACCTGTTCTGGGATCGCCCTGTTGATTCGGGAATAGTTATGAATGAGAATGTTAGAAGGGCTTAGTTGTCCTCGGTTCCTTCGTCTCCGCCCCAGTCGTCGTCTTCGCCCCACTCATCTTCTCCACCCCAGTCCTCGTCGTCTCCCCACTCTTCTTCGCTGACGACAACTGGAAAGACTCTTTTTGTCATCGGAAAACGGGTTGGAGCGCGAAAAGTGGCCTCTTAAAAGGCTTCCCCATCTTCGCTATTTCGAGACTCGAGTTCCCCACATTTTCTCGGCAGACGTGAGACTTGTTCTTGCCGCCCAGCATAGGTGTCGAGTGTTGTGAGCCGCCGCGAATCTGACTCTGCGGTCGAGCGTGAGAATTCCCAAACCAATACCAACCTTCTTAGTGGCGAGGCGGATTGTGTTTGTTGCGGCCGAAGGCCCGGTCTCTTGTCTCATGAGGTCGCACGCCTTCTTGCAAATTACCAGTCGCATCGCTTGTTCTCCTATGCCTGTCGCAGTGGCAGCTCCAGATTTATTGTCCGCGTAGAGACCGGATCCAAGGATAGGACTGTCACCTATTCGCCCGGGAAGTTTGAGAGAGACTCCCCCCGTAGAATCAGCGGCCGCGAGATTCCCTGCTGCGTCCAGCGCGAGGGCACCGACAGTGTCGGACTGACGTCCCAAGAAGATTTCAAGGGCTTTCCTTGAGGAACGCTTCATCTGTTCTGATTTGAGTTGTTTCAGCCCTTCCTTCCAAGCCTGGACCCTTCTCAGTACTCTCAGGTTTCCTTTGTCGAGTCCGCTCTCCAAGGCGAGCTTCTCTGCAGTTATTCCGGCAATGAGAACGTGGTCCGTCTGTTCCATAACTATCCTAGCTGCTTTGATGGGGTTACGAATGTTCCTCAGAAGCGTGACGCCTCCACCTCGGAGGGTCCTGCCGTCCATTATGGCGGCGTCAGTCTCGATCTCGCCGAGCAGATTGAGAGTAGAACCTGTTCCCGCGTTGAAGATCGGATTGTCCTCCATCGAGACCACGGCGGCCTCAACCGCGTCCAATGCAGACCTTTCTTCGAGAAGAATTTTGAAGCCAAGATTAGCGGCCTTCCTGGCGCCGTTAAGCGCAGATTTGTGAAGTCGAGTGGGCCAGTTTCCAGCCCCTCCGTGTAGGACAATTACGTGATTCTGAGATGTCAAAGCGAAGTCGGCGGCTATTGAATTGAATATAAGCGTCCGCTGTTATTGGACGTCTATGGCCCAAGCGATTGCCCGACTCGTCCAGGTCGACGACAAAAGCATTGAGGAGGCAGCGAGAATGATTCTTGAGGGTCGGCTTGTCGCATACCCAACCGACACGGTCTACGGGCTGGGTTGCAACCCTCTCGATGGCGACGCTGTCGACCGATTAATCCAGGCAAAGCAACGCTCCAAAGGCGCACTGCCAATTCTAGTGAACTCCATGGTTGCGGCAAGGAGATTGGGAGAGTTCAACAAGACCTCGCTCGCACTCGCCGGGAGATTCTGGCCTGGACCCCTAACCTTGATTGTGCCATTGCGAGCGAAACTACCTGCAGCCGTCACAGACGATTCGCAGTTGGTTGGATTGCGCATCCCCAAGCATGAAACGGCCCTGAATCTTCTCGAAAAATGTGGAACACATATCATCGGTACCAGTGCCAACGTTTCAGGCCATCCATCACCCCGAACAGCAGATGAAGTGGTCCAGGAGTTGGGAGGACGAATAGATCTAATCTTGGACGGAGGTCCATCTCCACTCGGCAAAGAATCAACCGTCGCGAAAGTGCTCGGTGCTCAGGTCGACGTGCTTAGAGAAGGAGCGATTGCTCGAGAAGAGATTCATAAGGTCGTAAGAATGTGCTGACGTTAATTCAGCCTTCGGGGGGCAAGCGTTGATGAAAGACTTCAACCTCTTAGTGTCCAGTGCCCGTGGGACTGAGGGCGAAGCGAACGAAGAGATACGATACTTGCTCCGAGAGCTGGGAGACACGTCTCCCACAACGGACTTTGCGCCCGTTAGTGGCCTTACGGTCGCTAAGACGATCCTAGATCCAGTGAAAGTGATATCGGGACTACGCAGGATACTGAGGTATAGGCCGTGGCAATTCCGCTACATACTCAAGGTCAAACCTGTCGAGCAAGTGGTCCCGTGCGAGATTTCCGCGATCGGCACCGCAGTGGTGAGTAGGGTCAAGAAGGTTGGGGTCGATGAAACGTTCAGAGTCTCGTTGGAGAAGAGGCGAAGCCACGTTTCCTCCAAGGAAATAATAGCCGCAGTCGCCTCAAAGGTTCCTAGAAAGGTGGAGTTGCGAAACCCGGATAAGATCGTGCTAATCGAGGTTATTATATCGCCCAGCGGAATATTGGGGATCGAGAAGGAGAAGAGGACTCTCTAATCCTGAACGTCGAGTAGGGCTGATCGCTCGACTATCAGACGCTTCAGAACCTCCGAGTCGTTTTCTCCCTCGAATCGGGCCGCCTCGATCTCCCTCTTTGAGACTCCGTATGAACGTTGTATCTCGGCAAGCTTCTGACTTGACCCTATCTGGACCAGACCGACGTCAGCCTCGCCCAAGAGTGACCCTGACGCTCGCTCCAATTCCTGAAGAGCCTCCTTTGACTCTGACAAAGCTACTAGAAGGACTTGTCGATCAGTTGGTTCGACGCCCAGCAACCTGATCGCCTTCGAAATTTGTCTCTGGCAAGAGACGTAGAGCAGGAATTCCACGGCAAGGCTCTTGGATCTAGGGCTTTTGCTCCTGAAAGAATAAAGGGCGTTTCTGGCTGCGAACCTCAGATGCTCAGGTCCCGCTATTAGTTTCGCCTTCAACAGCTGCACCTGGGCTTTCGCGGCGGTCGAACGTAGGAGGAGCAGGGTCTTCTCGGGGTCTATAATTCTTGCGTTGTCGAAGCCGAGAATTAGAAGATATTGATGGTCAATCTCGTCCAACATAGGAGAAGATACTCCACAGCTGTCTGACTAGTCTGCTGCTGATGCCACTGCCCTTGAGTTCTCTGACCACAGACGAAACCTTGGCCCTATCTGAGTTGAAATGTTGTGCGATAAGCCGTACCGCTTCTAGCCTCTCCCAAGGGAAAATGATCCACTTGCGGGTCGTCTTAGCATAGAAGTCCGGGTGGAATATGCTCTGCGGTTTCAGGTAGATTGTACAGACCTTCAGCTCCTCTGCTCCTTTGAGCCGCAAGTGGTTCGCTACAACCTTCAGACTATGACCGGAGTCCGCAACATCGTCTACGACAAGAACCCTCTTTCCTCTGACGTTCGCCGTCACGGGTTGGGTTATTCGAGGCTTCTTTGAACGCACTCCAATGTCCTTGTAGAACTCTACTTTCATGTTTGCGATATTCGAGTTCTCGAGAAGATCGCTCATGATTCGTGCGGGAGGCCATCCTCCCCTGGAGATGCCGACAATAACTTCGGCCTTGTAGCCCGAACTCTTGATCCTTTTGGCGAGGTAGAGGAGCATGTCGTAGATCTGGTCCCAGCCCGGAGCCTCGTACTTCGAATTGGACGTAGAGACGACCCGGATTCGGTGGTCTCTTTTCTAACGCCATTAAGTCTTTGGAGCGAATTGGACCCTCAAGGCATCAACTCAATATAATGGAAAACTAATCTCGATACTGGCGTTCCAAACGCTCAAAGGTTCGAGCTGGATAGACGCCTATGATGTGGACTGACCTGCACAGAGGGCTACCTCGCCCAGATGAAGAAATGCATCTCCACTGAAGCTTTCGTACGGAAAGTCATACGGAAATCAAACGCCGGTAACAGGGTGTTTTCACCCCTGTTATTCCTACTTTCTGGAGGGAGCGTAGTTGCCGTACAAGAAGGGCGAGCTTCCTCACGGCGGTCATGGTAAGGACCCTCGGACTCTGAAGGAATGGAGGGCAGCTGAGCCGCTCGTCGATGCTTGGTTGTCCAAGAAGCGTCCGAGTACAGCCCGCAAGTACGGCGAAGATTTTCGAGCCTACTGGCTTGACCATCTCAGCCAGCGGTACAAGTCGATAGAAGAATGGCTTGACTCGGTGAAGAAGGCACAGTTCGAGCCTGACTTTGAGGTTCAGACTGCATGGGCAAAAGAGCTTGAGTCGTACATCGCCGCCAAGAAGATCAGCTACAAGACTCGGGCGAAGATTGCAGCCGCAGTCATGTCATTCCTCGAACCTCGAATTGGGAAACAAAATGCCCGGAACTACAAGTTTACCTTCGGCACTCCAGAAGAAATCGACTCAGAACTCCATAAGTCGGACAGCACAACCGTCAGCTATGACGACGTTGCCACGGTTCTCTCCGTTGCCAAGTCTGCCCGAGACCGAGCGCTGATCTTGGTCAATCTTCATGGTCTCGGAGTCGCAGAAATCTGCGAATTCAACAAGAACTGGTACCAACTCTACGATGCGCTGAAGTCTCGAACTCCAGAAGTGCGATGGAAGACCAGAGTTAACCCCGTGAGGGTCAACCTGATCCGCAAAAAGAAGCATGTGAAGTTCTACAGTCTCTTGACCGATGACTGCATCGACACTTTGGCAACGCTTCTCGATGAAAGAGAGAAAGAGATGGGCAGACCTCTACAGCCGTCTGACCTCCTGTTCGTCAACTACCGAGGGCAGCCGATCACAGAACATCGCATCCAAGAGCAACTCAGAAGTCACCGAGGCAACGCCCCAGTCGCTCACCCAGAAAACATCAAAGCCCATGAGATCGGACGAGACTGCTTCATCACCCTCTTCGCAAATCATCACATTGGCCCCTTCAACGCTAAGGGAAAGTCTCTGCCAGCGGAATTCTGCGTCGGTCATACAATCGACGATCTGAAGTACAACAAAGCCGTTTGGACAAAGCAAGGCGAGGCTGATCTGCGAGAAATCTTCGAACGACTCCGCTCAGACCTCAACTTGGTCACCAGCCGAGGGCGAGAACCAGAAGTCATCACCGCCGAGGGACAGAGAGTTGATGAGGTCTACAACCTTCTGGATGCCGTACTCATGAACATCCTGCCCGCAACGAAACAAATGAGCCAGCGAGACCGAATAGAGAATGCCAAGAAGCTACTGTTCGGTTCGCAACGGCAACTGGAAGCCGGGGGTGGTAATCCAAAAGAAGCCTGATGTGCCGTGTTTTCCTGGCTCATGATCTCTCTAACCTACTATACGTGATCCAGAAAGATAAGCGTTCTTGTCACGCGAAACCGATTGGCTGGGTGGCGCGTTCCAACCGTCTTCTCTCTGAATCCGATCCCAGAACTCCACTAGAAACACATTGACGCCATTCGCCGAACTGCTCACTGTTAGCTATGACGAAATCATCGAACGGAAGAAAGCCTACCCGAAATCCATCTCCACTCGTGACGCGATCTCTGAAGTTCACAACAAAGGATTTGATGAGGTCTAACGGACAATGAAAAATTATAGCAAAGAGCATAGCGTGCCCTCATGATTTCAGAGGGGCAACTTGCCTTCGCGTCTTTGCCTGAACGAAAAGAAGATTGCAGCCCTCTGTACCAGCGGCGCAACACGACTGACTTTGTCAAAACCTATCTAAGTCGAGCCGACTCTAGGCTATAGCCCAAGAGGAATGGCGAACGGAGCTGACAAGACATTTCTTTCGTGCTAGATACGGTATAGAGAACGGTCGGCTGATCAAAACATTCAACTGGATCGGCATCCTTGGGATCGATAGTGGCACGCTCGTCTTCAGCGTCTTATCATCACGTCAGCAGAATATTCGTATCAGCTTGCTCGCATTACTTCCACTTGTGATTGCCTTCTTTACTATGATAACCTTCTGGGGATGGTTAACCCCATACTTGTTCTCACATGTACCAGAAGCCTGGTGGGTGGTTCTCGCGATTATCGCTCTCGCAGCCAAAATTGCATCACTCCCCCTCGGATTTCTCGGACTCGTTTACCTGTTCGACTTCCTAACCCTTCCTTTCCAAGCTCGCTTCTCAACCAAGGCGGAGATCCTGAAGTTTAAGCAGATTCAGATAGGCAGATTCCGACACATCATCAAGGCTTCAGTAGAGAAGGAGCTTGTTCCAACAAACCACCAGCCAGAGGAGGTCGTCATCACAGTCGCTGCGACCAGGCGAGCCTTGATCAACGCCCTTCGACCATTGCCTGGCCAAGTGTAGTAGTAAGAATTATAGAACACCGAAACTGAACCGAGCTATATTTCGTTAGGTAACGACATCGGTGGGTTAAGACTGCGAACACTTTCGGGCAAAAATTGAACCCAAGAGGGTATCGTTTTCCCAGGTGCTGGACCTAAGAACCCACCTGGTTTATCTTCCGGGTTGACCATTACACTATCGAGGAACTATGCTAGCCGGCAAGTTCTCGACTTTTGAAAACATCCAAGTTCCCGCTGTTTCATTGGGACGAGTCGGGAACTTAATCGGTCAAGTTAGACCTTCTAATTCGCGTTAATCGATACAGTTAGCCTGGAATAGTTTCAACTAGCTGACCCGTACACGCTCTTGCCTAGTTCTTTTCAAAGCGTTCGCAGAACCATCAAGAATGCCGAGTCATTGAGGGTAGAGATCGCGTTCATTTATCCATCAATAATCAGAGAGAGCGTCCAGCATTGTTATCATTCGCCAGAGAATTGAGCCTTGCTGCAAGTAGCAAGCTTTCCGTTGCCTTAGAGACGAATGGTAAGGGTTTCCACGGGTTCATCGTGGAGCTACCCGGTGCCTTCGTCAGGGGTTCCAAAGAACAAGAAGCCCTTTCCAAGGTGCAGCATGAGGCCACGTCCTACCTAGCATGGCTTGGCATAGAACTAAAACAACTCCCAACAGCCCGGAAGGTTCAGACTCATCTGTGCAAGCTAATGGTTGAAGATGCAGACTGTGAAATCCTCCTAGATGTCGATCGAGCCCCAATGAGCGACAGAGAATTTCAACTCCTAGTCGAATTAGCGAAACATTCCGGGCTCAGCTTCACAAAGCTGTATGATTCGGTAAAGCTCATGGACTGGATAGATGAAGCCCGCATCAGGAAAACGTTCTACGGCCAGAACAAGAAGACAATCAAGGAGATATTCGACCATGTAAAGAGAACACAGTATTACTACCTGTCAAGGACCCCAGTTCCCTTCTCAGAAGACGAGGCATTACCTTTCATGGAAATCCGCAAATCTAGCCTCGACAGTCTTGCACGTCTCTTCAGGAAAGAAGCCAATTCCAGAGTCTACAATGTGGAAAACGAAGAATGGACCTTGAAGAAAATCCTAAGACGTTTTGTTTGGCACGACCGGATTCACGGGAAGGCTATCACAAGAATACTGGAAAAACAGCGACAACTAGGACTCATTGACAGATACGAGGATTTGTTCCGGTTCAAGATTCATGATGCTTCGTGACATTTGATTGAATGCCGTGATCTGTTCTCCCAAAGGGACTCTGAATACTCTTCAAACAAACCAGTCTGGGCGCTGGTGGATCTAGATGGCTTTCTTCGCTCGTCTACCGATCTTCTCGGCTTGAGACTTGGTCATATGTCCCTGCTCTTCTGCTTTCTGCGAATCTTGGTCGCGTGCCGAGGCCTCGATCACGACAATGTCAGCACCCTGCGCTGCCTTTTTCAAGCGCCTCGCATGCCCGCGTGTCACCACTCAACACCCCCCTGAAGCCTTGCGTGTCTGTAATAGAATAGCCCAGGTTTCCACCGATAGCACTTGCTCGCCCCCGCTTCTAGTGGTCTACTGCGAAAGTCCGGTCTACTCGTGCGATTTTGTGAAGCTCTCTCTAATGGCTGTGCCAAAAAACCCACTAAATTCTCAAGCTTAAATGTATGAAATGATACATATCATAATATCACAAATTTGTGAGGTTGTGATATGAATGAAAACTGATGTTTTGCTCAGAAAGCTTCGAATGGAGAATAAGGAGTTTGTAACGTCGAATGAGCTCAGACGCTATTGTAAGCCTTTGAAATTGGATTACGATATTGTCATAAGGCATTTTGTGGCCCGGGGATATCTGGTACGAATCCTTAGGGGAATATTCTATGTCAAATCTCTTGAAGAATTGGAGCTGAGCAGGCCAAAGTACAATCACTTCGAACTCGTCGCGAAGGGTCTGGAACTGAAGGGCGTGAGGAACTGGTACTTTGGACTCCACAGTGCGCTCAAATTCAACAACATGACCCACGAGCACTTTTCTGTCGAAGAAGTGATTAACGATTCACTGTTTAGAGCGAATCCAGTTAACATAGCCGGCCACAGATTCAAGTTCGTCAAGGTCTCACCCTCTCTCCTAGGCTTCGGCTTGAGGAAGGGAGACAATGGTCTGCGGTATTCCGATCCGGAGAAGACAGTGCTTGATTTCATGTACATCTGGAGGTACAATGGAGTGCCTGAGGAGAAGATAATCAGCGACATCTCTGATTGGGCGAAAAAGACCTCGAAGGAGAGACTGAGAAAATATGCTAGAGAGTACCCGACTACTGTTGCTCGAATAGCGAAAAGAGTGATTGAATGAGAACTGACTTTGTGAATGAGGTAGGCAAGGTACTTGACATCAAGAGGACCGACCTAATAGAGAAAGACTTCATCCTTCACCAGATACTGACCAACCTCTCAGAGGACAAGTTCTTCGCTGGCAATTTTCTGTTCAAGGGCGGGACTTGCCTGACAAAATCGTATCTCGGATACTTTCGGTTCTCAGAGGACATTGACTTCACGTGGAAGGACCAGAAGAAATTCGACGATAAGTCGCAAAAACGAGTCAGAAAACATCTCTCGGAACTCATCGCTGAGACTGGAAAAATATTCGAGGAAATTGCAGCAGAGCGGGGACTTGATTTCAAGTGTGTCAAGAACAACAGAGACTATGTCGAACTCGGCGGAAGCAACAAGACGTGTACGTACAAGATCTGGTATCAGTCGGACATTCTCAAGCACCGCACGTTCCTTAAGGTGCAGATCAATTTCGTCGAGAGAATCATGTTCACACCAAAGAGGGGCAAGTTGGAGAGTCTGTTGAGAGGAAAGCATGAGAAGCTTGAAGCCCTATTTACGGAATACAAGGAATACGTGACAGTGATACCTTTCGAGACATATGACATTCGAGAGATATTCTGCGAGAAGGTTAGGGCTCTTTTGACGAGAGAAGGAAGCAAAGCCAGAGATTTCCTGGATGTTTATTTCATCTCCAAAAAGTTTGGCATAAGGCCCGAGAACATGACGAGATACGTGGTAGACAAGCTGAACTTCGCACTGAAGCTATACGGCAAATACAGGACCAATATGAAAGAGAAGATTCCCCTTCTGAACTCAGGCAAGCTCTTTGCTTGGGGCACGGAAAAGGATCTGCTCCTAATTGACATAGACGAAAAGGACTTCTATTCGTTTCTCACAAAGTTTGACGTATTCTTGAAGAGTATCGTCAGCAATCTCAGCTACTAAGCTCAATTCCATAGCCAAATTCATCACACACCACGGCGAAGTCGGTAAGCTAGAAATCGGAACTGTGGGCAATGTCCCCAGTTCACTGATTCGTAACAAAGTTAACCTAGTTTCACTGCGATTCAACCTCTGCTAGTCGTCTACAGGTCGAGCAGTCAGAAGGCTGCGGATTCAATCAGCATGCGCGTATGGCGTCCATTATCACTGGGTTGAATAAGTAATAGGCGTCAATTGACGCCAAAGGCGCGATTAGTTCGTGATGCTCGCGGCTAATCAACTCCTCTACGTCCGGGGGTGGTAATCCAAAAGAAGCCTGATGTGCCAGGTTTTCCTGGCTCATGGTCGTTCTAACCTACTATATGTGATTTAGAAAGATAAGCGTTCCTGTCACGCAAAACCCCAAGCGACCGCCCAGTTCGCGCTGTGATCCGTTCTCTAGGTTCGACTTTTAGCTTCCGCAAATTGGGCGAGTGAGAATTTCTTCTCTGCAAGTTGGACATTGGCATCGAGGGTCTTCACAGTTCACGGGTTACGCGGTGACGGGTTTTCGTTTCTTCGGGAATGGGAGATGGAGAGCACGCCGTCTATGAACTTCTGGCCGACCAGGAACCTATTGGAGTCGATCGAGTTCATCATGCCAGGCACGGAATATCCATGGCATACTCCTGGCGCAGTATTGTATACCTGACAGGTGCGTGTTCTATGTCAACTCTGAAGTAAGTGCCAGAGACTGCCATAGATCATAGTCTTTCGACTACGATATTCCCACACTGTTTGCAGAGGAAACATCGTCCACCCCACCGGAAGGTTATCTCATGAGTTGTGGCCTTACAACAGTTCCAGCACCATACTTGGACCACACGCGCGTGGAACTCGTAACGATCAGCTTCCATGATCTGGGCTGAGGATAGGCTTCCTTATCTCAAGGAGAGAGAAGCGAATGGCCGGATGATCGACTTGATTAGGGCCTATTTCGACCCATTCTCTCAAATCAGAGGGTTTTCGATTGATGCTGAGTTCTCACACCAGAATGGCTTGTTTCACAGGACCGTATGATCCTACTTCTCGTTATCTCCAACAGGTTTTGGGGTATCGCCAGGATGAGGCTTAGGAAAATGAGTTAATTTAGTAATGCCAGTTGACTACTCTTTTATCCTCACAAATGATTGACCATTCCTATTAGATACGTTATGGAACGAAGCAAGAGACGTATCTACCGACCTCAACCTACGACAATACGGACTGCAAGAGACTCGCTCTTCGGGACAATCCTGGCCAACAGGATTCTGCTGATCTGGATACGCTAGACTAACGAGTCTCCGGCCAGTCGGCCAGAGGGGTTTCACCGTTTCTTTTCCCGAGAGTGAGGCTACCATCGGAGACTGGGGCCTGTTTGCCCTGAACCCGGAATACTATGGGTCCATGAATCTTGAGCCGCGACGACCAGCTAAGCGGCGATGCGAACTAGTGCGACCATCGGGACATGGAGACTACTGGTATGACGCTCGAGGTATCCTCGATTCCCGATATGCCTTCGATTCGTGATAGGAGGAACCAGTAGATATTGTGGGAATCGGGTTCGAGGAGCTTTCTTTCCACCTCTGCCACCGCCAGGATGTCGTATTTGCCCGGGACTATGTGGACTTCCTTTATCTCCGGAACCTTCCAGAGATCCTCCGCGACCGCTTTCTCCTTGCCAAGCTTTGTCGAGAGATAGATGAATGCGCGGACGTACCTCTTCATCTCGTCCTTCGGGTGATAGTGTTCCATCGTAATCAACTTCGGATCGGGTGAGAACAAATCCACTATGTTATAAGCTCGCTAGACTCAGACTAGGTCTGGTCGAGTAGTAACGATGACCAACCAATACCGGTATCGCTCTCGTGATTAGCTTCTAACAGAGCCGAGCTCTAAGGCGAATTCTGTAAGGCGAAATTTTTGGCGATCTCCCAACCAGAGAGACATTCCCGATTTCAGCTTCCTAGCTCCCTTAGACTGCTGCTTGCGCCGGGAATACGGGGCCACACACTTCTCTTCACTGGTTTCCTGACACTGCTCTTCGGGGCAGCATATGTCGGCGGTGCTCTCGGGCTCTCCAACGGCACATGGACGGTTGTCTTCGGTATAGGGGCCAGTGCTTCAGCGACATATCTGGTTCTAGCCACATTGGCTCTTTCAGAAAAGATACGGAACAATGTTCTCTTTGCAAGGATAGGCCGCCGAGCCATACTTCTAGTTGCCGTTTACGGTCCCATGCTCGCTGGCATCTCCTATTGGATTTATCAAGCCGGCTCCGTGGAGGCGCTACCTATACTGCCTTATTTCATCGGCATATTCTACGCTTGGATACTGTCTCAGGCCTACTTCATCGCGAATCCAATCACACATGCCATGGTAAAGTTCGAGAATCAGCTGATGGGTCAGGGCATCTTCAAGAAACTCGCAAGAACACTAGGGATCGCGATTCTCTTCCTTCCTATTGCCCCCCTTGGCTTCGGCGTGTGGGAAATATCCAGCTGGGCCAAGCAGAACTATGCGAACATCAATGGGGCGGATACCTACATTCTTGCATGGGCGTTGATAGTTTCTCTCCTGCTTGTCGCAACGTACTCCATCATGGTAATGTGGGGCTGGAAGAACATCAAGAATCACAGGCCCCAAGTAGCCGTCTTTGCGGGGGGAACCTTCGTGATCGTATGGGCATACCTTCTCTATAGAGCGGCGACAACCCTTATGGCAGCTATAACACAGAACCAACCCTCACTTCCAATCATCGACATCGGGCTCATGGTAATCTCAATCCTAGGTGCCATGCAGACTTTCGCCCGCAAGACGGTCAAGATGGCCGATCGACGCTGGAGCCAGGCTCTCCCATTCCTTGTCTTTTCGTTTGGCTCAGTCTATGCAGTAGCCCAATATTATTTCATACTCCAGGGCGGACTGACTCGCGCCGGCCTCTCAGCCCTCGTCAACGGTACCGTTTTCGCTGTCGGCACGCTAACCCTGATGCTACTAATTAGAAGGCACCTTAAGATTCCAAGTGTCCCATCCTTCGCGCAATCAAACCTGCCTAATAGAGAGGAGACTGTGTCTACTGAGGAACCCCCAGTGGCTGCGCATGAGAGTGACGAAAAAGAAACTACGGACGCACAGGTTTCAGACGCGAACCAGGACACTCCAACTGACGAAAGCGGTTCCAGAGCAAAAGACATCGAAGAGGCCGGATCTGACTCAAGCGAAGCTTCCCAATGGGAGACTTAGCGTTCGGTTTCTTGCTGGAAGATTCTTCTACTACTAATCGCTCCTGCAACCTGTCATGTCGACTGTCCAGCTAGCCCAGATCAAGATCGACTCGAAGACAAGCGCGATTCAGTCTGAGCTGAGAATAGGCCACCTCAGAATTCCTCTACCGAACAGATTTCCGATAAGCCCAGAACGAAACGCGTTGAAGCCAGCGGGCGTCAAGGAGCCACTACCAGGCGAGGTTGCAGTATTGGCTCGCCTAGCGCCACCGGAGACAGTCAAGAAGATCCTAACGCAAGAGGAAGCATTGAAGTCAATGGCTAGGTTCCTTTCCAAGGAGACAACGGCCGATGCTGTACGAATGCTCTACCTTGCATTCAAAGGAGGAGCAGTGATAAACCAGACACAGGATCTGAAGACCATCCTCGACCTTCAATATCTCGCCGGGCTAGACATCATCACGGTCCAACACTCGCTTAACATTTCTCTTGACGACTACGAGTCTCACCTACACTTTGCCGAGCGATGGGCCGACGAGCGAGGAGTGGACAAACCGATCATGCCTATCATCCAAGCCTCAGACAACAAAGAAACCGCGGCGAAGCTGCTTGCGCTAGTCGAAAAGCGCGAACCGTCAATGCTTGGATTCGACCTCCGAGGCGGATTCTACTATCACGCACTGCGAGGCATAGAGGATTTCAAGAAACGAAAGCCCGAGATCTGGGTCCATGCGTTCCAGACGCCCCCAAAGATCCGATTCGGCCGTGGACTGCTGACTTGTAGCGAAGGCATGGTGCTTCCCATGTTCGGGATAGACAGCTTCTCCAGGTGGATCGTCCCACCACCGCCCACCCCATTGACCAAGGAGGTCATCAATGTTTTCGACCGCAAAGGCTGGGGGAGTCTGAAGAAGAAAGACTACGAGGCGATAAGAAAGAACACAACGAGCTGCAACTGCGCCGTCTGCCAAGGAAAAGACCTGGAGCCATTCTATGAAGGAAAAGTCCTAGACGTTCTCGCTCGGGCAAAGGTTCACGATCATCTGTCGCAGAGGAAGGAGCTAGAGGCTGCTAGAGACTCGATTAAGAAAGGCGAATTCCTCTCTTTGCTGAACACAAAAGAGTACCCACGAGAGTTTCTCAAACAGATTCCAAAGGATGAAGAGACCACTCCGTGAGCGGAAAACAGCTAAGAAGGTCGCGACGGCCGCAGACAGTTTGAACGAGGAGGTGCTCGAATGTACTGCTTGAAGTGTGGGGCACAGCTACCAGATGACGCCGTTTTCTGCTCCAGGTGCGGAGCAAGCCAGTCCAGCCAGGCGAAGATGACTCAACAAAGCGGCGGTTACGCCAATCCTGTTCAAGTCCTTGCGCCTTCGACAGCGACATCTTTGAAGTGTCCTAGTTGTGGAGCCCCTATAGCTCCCAAGTTTGGGGAGATGATAATCACGTGCGAATACTGCGGAAGCAGTGTCACACTCGGAAGCTCCGGATGGGCGAATATTCAGAAGCAGACGATGCTCCCGTTGAGAATCCAGACCACTGACGACATATCTGCCCGAGTCAGATCGATGATGGACACAGGATTACTCCATAGGCACTTGCAAGAGTCGTCTAACCTAGAGGAGATGAACTTGTCAGTGGTTCCTTACTGGTTAGTAGCGGCCTCGGCAAGAACCTCGCTAATCGCGACGGACATGGTGGCCGAAGGCGCGACTGTCGCGACAACCGCGGCTCTGTTCGGAGTCATGGCCGGAATGGGCGGTGGGCGAAGGGGAGGGTTCGGCGGGCCCTTGCTAACTGGTGCGGTGCTCGGATCCATGATGGGAGGCGGCATGGGTGGGGGAGGCCAACGGAAGGCGATGCAGATGGATGATAATTACAACTTTCCAATAGTCGCATTGAAAGCTCTGACTTCATACCAGCCCCACGACTACCAGTTCTCCCTCCAAGATAGAACCCTTTTTGACATATCACAATATCCTAAGGGCATCAAGGTCCTGAACGGCGATATCAGCGAGGACTCGGCAAAATACCAAGCGAAAACACTGGTTGATGAGCTTCAGTCACAAAAGGCGCACGCGAAATATCATATGATTCAGCAAATACAATCGCAAGTGGATGTCTCTGATACGGAACTATTGCATGTTCCAATCTGGTTTGTAAGGTACGATCACAAAGGCAACAAGATCGTCTTGGTCATTGACGGAAATTCTGGAAGCGCAATCAACAGCATCGGACTTTAGCATAGGGCTTGACCCTAGACTACTGGGTTCTTCATCCGCCGGGGGCACGGCCATGAAGCAACTCTCTACAGTTGTGACAAATGCCGAGTTCTCGATCCTTCGGATCTTCTAGTTGTGCTCCACATCTTCTACATCTCTTCCCCTCGTGGTTAGAGCGCAATCGATGGCCCGTATGATAGAAGTTAGGATACTGCACCATCGGATACCCAATACGAGTCGGGGTGAAGTGGACCCCACAAGGCACCGAAGGTGGCGGACACGGGCAAGTGCAAGCTCCCATGAGATATCAAAGAGTGTTCTTGGCCTTCCACGATAAGAGGATTAGATGGAGGGTAGACTCGACCCTCTAAGCCCGTTTGGAGAATGAAGTGCGGCCGCCGGGATTCGAACCCGGGTTCCCGGCTATCTCCTCATGAGGATGGGAAGCCGGTGTCATAGACCAGGCTGCCCGCCAGCTCTCCGAGACAAGCTAGTCCCAGGCGCTGACTCTGGACCACGGCCGCCAAACATGGCCGTTCGACAAACCACTTGTAAGTCTTACTTAGTACGATGATGCGAATAGACCAGCTGGTGAGGTCCCTCGACAAGCAGAGTGGGCAACAGGTTGACACAGGAGGATTATGTTGACAGTTGCTGGAAGTTATGCGGTGCTCTGGATCGCGTTCCCTCGGTATCACTCTCAATCTGAGGATATCCAGATGCCAATTCGAGTATCGTGACCAGCAATGCCTACTACGCCGCAGTTCTCTATAGAGTAATCGTGAATTTTCGGCTGTTTCTAGAGTCGAAACCGGATGGTCGAAATCGCTCAGAACTTGCGCCGCGTAGATTCTCCACGCCAGACTTGGCACATGAACGCCCGGGTTCGGACAAGGGTTAGAACTTTCCTATCGGCAACGTTTGCGCATATG
>Ga0209761_1000338_pt1 | contig 27933 bp, 25 predicted proteins | sample GraSoi013_1_40cm_4_FD_185818 | JGI IMG/M metagenome (GOLD analysis project Ga0209761, IMG submission 185818) | Grasslands soil microbial communities from the Angelo Coastal Reserve, California, USA - Sample 09_25_2013_1_40cm (SPAdes) (version 2) | ecosystem: Environmental > Terrestrial > Soil >... | reverse complement strand
CGACGAGGATCCGGGGATCCGTCGCGACCGGCACGTGGCGCAAGACCTGCGCCAACTCGGATGACCCGAGTTTGCAGGCTCAGCCCGCGCCGTGCGAGTAGCGCGTCAGCCGGATGGCGGTCATGGGATCGGTAGACATGGGTCCACCGAAGATACTCTATCCCAGTCTCCAGGCGAGAATGGCGCCGGCGCCGATGTAGCGCGCGGTGTCCATCAGGCCAACGAGCAGTTCCCGCCGTCGCTCGCTGGCCGCCGTCGTGAGGAGTTGCCACCGTACGGGATAGGCAACGAGCAGCCCGATCAGAAGGAAAAGCAGCCACCACCCACCGCTGCCGAGCGAGTCGAACCACAGCGACCCGAGTAAGGTCGCAACCACCGCCTCGAGCAGACGCCCCATAACGGCCCACCGGTTGTACCCCCACACGAAATACGGCCGTCCCACGAGCTGATCTACGCGATATCCGATCGGCGGAGCTACGACGAACCACACCGCGACCGGGAGCCACGCGAGAAACAGCCGCGTCAGCGTCACCGCTTGCCGCGCCGCTCCGGCGGCACGTAGCCCGGCCCCCGCAGGCCGCGACCGGGGCGCGCCGCCGTGAGCTTGCCGTGGTCGAGCACCTTCTGCCCGTTCACGAACACGTATGCGAATCCGACCGACGGCTGGTGCGGCTGCTCGAACGTCGCCTTGTCCGCCACCGTCGCGGGATCGAACACCGTGATGTCGGCCGCCATCCCGGCCTTGAGCCACCCGCGGTCGGACAGCCCGACGCGCTGAGCGGCCAACGCCGTCATCTTGTGCACCGCAAACTCGAGCGGGAAAAGCTTGAGGTCGCGCGAGTAGTGGCCGAGGATGCGGGCGAACGTACCGTAGGCGCGCGGGTGGGCCGACTGCGTGCCGAACGGCCCGTCCGGCGCGACGCCGCCGAAGTCCGTGTTCACCGCCACCCACCACGTCTTGAGCGCCGCCTGGACGTCGGGCTCGTCCATGACGGCATACACCGCGTCGGTGCGGTGGCCGCCCTCCGCGAGCACGATGTCGAACAGCGTCTCTACGGCATCGCGGTGACGGTCCGCGGCGATGGCGCCGACGGTCTTTCCCTGGAGGGAGCGGAGCGAGTCCTGAAACGTGCCTGTGATCAGCACGCCGTCTCCGCCGCCCGCTTCGTAATAGAAGCTCTCCGGGCCCCGGGGATGGAGCATCTCCTCGCGCAGCCGGGCACGGGTCGCCGGATTGCGGAGGCGCGCGAGCAGGGAGTCCCACCCTCCGCTCTCCGCCCAGGTCGGAATCGAGGCGTCGAGCGCGGTCGCCGCGCGCGTGTACGGGTATTGGTCGGCGGTGATGTCGAGTCCCGCGGCCCGGGCCGAATCGATCCTGGCGAGCACCCGCGGCATGCGACCCCAGCTCTGGCGGCCCGACGCCTTCAGGTGTGAGATCTCCGCCGGAATGTCGGCTTCGCGCGCGATGCGGAACACCTCGTCCAACGCGTCGTCGATCCGAATCCCCTCGTTCCGCATGTGCGACGCATAGATGCCGCCGTGCCGCCGGGCCGCCTTGGCGAGCGCGATGATCTCCTCGGTCTTGGAATAGCTCGCCGGGGCGTATTCGAGGGCGGTCCACAGGCCGAGGGCTCCCTGCTCCATCAGCGTATCCACGATCGCCGCCATGTGTACGAGCTCGGCCCCCGTCGGCTGCCGGTTCTCTTTGCCCACCACGGCGAGGCGGACCTGGGTCGCGCCGACGAACGTCGCGATGTTCAGCGCCGACCCCTGCTTCGAGAGCTGCGCGAAATAGCCGTCCAGGTCGCGCCAGTCTTCGCGGTAGTGCCACTTCTTCATTGCATCGGAGTCGTCCCGGACGAGCTGCTCGGTCAACGGCGCCACGGACCCCCCTTCGCCCGTGACCTCGGTCGTGACGCCCTGCGTGATCTTTGAGAAGACGCGGTTGTCGATCAGGGCGTTGACCTCCGACTGGCCCATCATGTCGATGAAGCCGGGAGCCACGACCAGCCCGCGCACGTCCAGCGTCTCGCGCGCCGTCGCCCCGTTCAGGAATCCGACGGCCGCGATGCGGTCGCCCCGGATGGCGACATCGCCCCGGTAGCGGGGATTCCCACCGCCGTCGACGATCCAGCCGTTCTTGAGGACGAGGTCGAAGACACCTTTTCCCTTTTCCGTTTCCCCTTTCCCGCAGGCACTGATGAACGCCGTGGCGACGAGCGCCAGCCCTATTTTGCCCATGTTCTCCTCAGCGAGTCGGGGTAGAGGATCCGTCCCCGGAGCATGATCCAGGCGATGCGGCGCGTGGCCGCGATGTTCGCCGCGGGGTTGGCGTCGAGCACGACCAGATCCGCCACCTTGCCCGGGGCCACGCGGCCGAGCGAGTCGGCGCGCAGCAGCTCCGCCCCTTTCCGCGTCGCGGCGGTGAGCGCCTCGACGGGCGTCAAGCCGGCGGCGACGAGCAAGCTCAGCTCCTCGTGCAGCGAGAGACCGGGCACGAGCAGCTGGTTCGCGGCGTCGGAGCCGGCCGCGATGAGCCCGCCCGCGCGCCTGAATTCGCGGACGAACTGGTCTTGACGCGGGCGCGATCGCCGAAACGCCTGGAGGTCGGCCGTGCGCCACCCCGTGCGGCGCAGCAGTCCCGCGACATCGCGCACGCTCGCGGCGGTGGCTGGAACGTCCTCCATCCCGGGGCGCGACAGCAGCGTCGGGTTGTCGAGCCGCGAGAGCATCTCGTGCACCACGAGGGTGGGCACGATCGCGACGCGCGTCGCCGCGAGTGCGCGCGCCGTGCGCGCAAGCGCCGCGGAATCGAGCGCCGCCCAGCCCATCTCCTCGATCGTCCAGCCGTGCAGGAACTGGTCGTGCGCGCGGAAGTAGCGGGCGGGATCGCGACTCGCCGCGGCGACGACGCCGGCCATGTGCTCGAGCGACGCCACGCCCGCCCGCGCGGCGGTGAGGGCGTCGATCTTGCCGAGGTGTGCGGCCACGGGGAGGCGCAGCGTCGTCGCCTCGTCCAGGAGCGGTCGCAGCAGGTCCGCCGTGAACTTGGTGTAGATCTTGACGTGGTCCGCGCCCGCTACGGCGCGCAGATCGACGGCCTTGCGCACGTCGGGCGGCGTTCTGACGGCGGTCGCGGTCGCGTAGGTCGGAGGGGCGCCGTCGATCATGGCGCCGGAGGTGAGCATCCGCGGACCCAGCACCGAGCCCAGGTCGAAGTCGTTCTTGAGCGCGATGGCGGAGTCGGTGCTCGATGCACCGAGGTCGCGGACCGTGGTGACGCCCCAGGCGAGGTAGCGCTGGGCCGCCCACCGTTCGACGTGGGCGTGGGCGTCGATCAGCCCCGGGATGATCGTCTTGCCGATGAGGTTCACGACCTGCGCGCCGCGCGGCACCGGGATCTCGTTCACCCGGGCCACGGCCTGAATGTGCCCGTGCTGGACGAGCACGAGCGCGTCCTTGATCGGATCCCCCCCCGATCCGTCGATGAGCGTCGCCCCCTCGAGAGCGATCGTGCCGTCGCCGGAGGAGCTGCAGGAGGCGAGCGCGACGATGAGGAGCAGGAGGCCGGGATGCGTGATGCGGGATGCGCGATGCGTCACTGGGGATCCGACGACGTGTGGTCGTGCAGAATCTGCCACCGACCGCCGCGCTTCTGGAGGAGGAGCGTGAACGGTCCGCTCGCCGTCACCGAGTCGCCGCGCGAGAGCCGGAAGCGGGCGGTGCAGAGCGCGAGGTCGAGTGTGAGCGGGCGCACCCGCACTTCGGCGAACGCGAGCGAGTCGCGGCGCTTACCGGGCGCGAAGTACGTGGTCTGATAGTGGTCGTACAGCGGCTGCCAACCGTACTGCACGTGCCCGCCGGATACATAGCTCGTGACGGAATCCCGCGCGTAGTCGCTCATGAAGCCGGCGAGATCGCCGCGGTTCCAATCGCCGGCGCTCCGCTCGAGCATGGCCGCGATCTCGGCCTGCGGATCTCCTGGGGCGACCCTCGGGGCCGAGCAGGCGAGCATGGCCAGCGCGGTCCACGTCCAAGGACCTCGCCCCCTCGTCACCGGCATCGTCTGGAAGCTCCGTTCAAGGGACGCAAACGTGCCGCGGGAGCGCCCCGAGGAGATGGCTCGAGCCATCCAAAGAGGCGCTCCCGCGCTGTCACGTCGAAGTGTTTTAGCGGCGGCGCTTCCTCGCCGCCTTCCGCCGCTTCGTCTTGCCGCCCCGCTTCGCCCGGGCCTTAGGCCGCTTCTTGCCGGCCTTCTTCTTCGCCTTGGATCTCGCCGGCTTTCTCCGCTTCTTCGCCGGCTTCGGCCGCGGCGCCGTCATCGGCTCGTCCCTCATCGGCGCAGGAGCGGGCGGCGTCATGGGTGCCGGCGGATACATCGGCTCCATCATCCCGGAGCCACTCCAGCTGCTCTCCGAAAAATCCGTTGGCGCGAGCATCGGATGATCTCTCCTCTGCTGGTTGTCGGTGGGCGTGGCCTATAGCTTACCCCGGGAATGCTCCCACGCAAGTGGATGCGGTCGAGACCGTCACCGCTCGGACGGTGTCGCATGCTTCGTGACAAGTTGGCTTGACAACGGCACTTACGCGCGCTTACCTTCGCGCCGCTATGACGGCTCGGCGTGTCCTCCTCCTCACCGTCCTCGGCGTTCCGGGCGCGGCGTCTGCACAGAATATCGCGGAAGTCCAAGTGGCTCCCCCGTCGATCACAATCAAGGTCGGGGAGCGGAGCGGGCTGCTCGCCACCGCGTTCGACCGCGCCGGAAACGTCATCCCCACCGTGCGCGTCATCTGGTCGTCCAACAATGTCGCGGTGGCGAGGGTGGACAACAACGGGACGGTGACGGGCGTGGGTGGCGGCGTGGCGATCATCGAGGCGCGAGCGGGCGCGCGGAAGGGCCAGGCCGCGGTGCAGGTAGTGGGCGCCCCCGCCGCGACCCCCGCCGGAGGAGCCACGCAGCCGACGGCAGGGCCGCAGGCGCCCGCTCCCTCCGGCGTCGACGCCTTCGCCGGTCAGGTCGTCGGCACCGGACCGGCTGCGGTGCTCCGGATCGACCCGCCGACGGTGTATCTCCTGCCGTCCGAGAATACGCGGGTATCGCCGCGTGCGCTCAAAGACGACGGCTCTCCTGCTGCGCCCGTCACCGTGACCTGGAAGTCGCTGCGCCCGGACATCGCCAGCGTGGACCAGACCGGTGTGATCGTCGCGCTCGCCCCCGGCCAGGGAACCGTGCAGGTCACGAGCTCGAGCGGTCTCACAGCGACGGCGCCGGTTGTCGTCCAGCCGAGCGACATCGCGATTCAGGAGCCGGTGCCGCTCGTCATGTCGCCGGGGGACGTCGACACGCTCCACGTGGTGGTGCCGGCGCAGGGCGGCCGATTGGTCAGCCCGCTCGCCCTGCAGTGGTCGGCCGCGGATCCCGGGATCGCGCGCGTGAGCCTCACCGGGATCGTGACGGCGGTGGCTCCCGGTCGGACGACGCTCGCGGTCGCCGGGCTCCTCCAAACGAAGACCGTCGACATCGTGGTGCACCGGACGGTGGAGCAATTGGCCGTAAGCCCCACGTTCAAAATAGAAGTGCCGCTCCCGATCCAAGGGACCGCGAAGTTCCAGGTGCAGGCGCTCGCGGCCGACAGGACTCCGGTGCCCGAAGCGCCGTTCCGCTGGACCGTCGGGGACACGTCGCTGGCGAGCTTCGACCCCACATCCGGCGTGCTGACGGGAAAGCGCGCCGGAAAGACGACGCTGGTAGTCAAGGGCCCGGGCCCGGGCCTCGTGGTCACGTGGCAGATCCGGGTCATCGCGGCGGGCTTGAAGATCTCCGCCGCGCGGCTCGGCCTCCCGCTCAACCGGCGGTACACCCTGAAGGCCAACTTCGCGGACGAGGCGGGTGTCGTGATCGGCCCGGCCACCGGGGTCACCTGGGCGTCCGACAACCCGCCGGTGGTGGCCGTCGCCGAGGACGGCACCGTCTCGACGGCGTCGTACGGCCACGCGCACATCACGGCGACGGCGCCGGGCGGGAGGCGCGCCGTGGCGGAAGTGTTCGTCCAGGGTGAGATCGTGGTCGCGAGCTCGCGCACCGGCCGCTTCCAGCTCTATTCGGCGGAGCGCGCCAACCTGGCGCAGCTCCGCAAGGTCATGGACGATAGCGCGGTCGCGACCGAGCCCGCCTTCTCGCCCGACGGATCCCGGATTGCGTTCACCTCGACACGCGACGGGCAGCCCGAGATTTACATCATGGACGCGGACGGCACGAGCGCCGCGCGGCTCACCAACTCCCCGGGGGCGGACGGCGACGCGTCGTTCACGGCCGACGGTCAGGCGGTGGTGTTCCACGCCCAGCGCACCGGCCACCGCCAGATCTTCCAGCAGCCGATCACCAGCTCCGACGCCGTGCAGCTCACCCAGGAGCCCGCCGACAACTCACAGCCGACCATGTCGCCGGACGGGGAGACCATCGCCTTCGTGTCGAACCGCGATGGCACCAACCATATCTGGCTGATGTCGAAGGATGGCTCGGGCCAGCGTCCCCTCACGCGGGGCGCGCAGAGCAAGGAGGCCGCGCCCCGCTTCTTGCGTGACGGGACGCTCGCCTATCTCGTGGAGCAGAAGGAGAGCGGCCGCACGGTCACGCAGGTCGTGAAGGCCGACCTCGCCAGCGGGAAGGTGACACCGCTCTCGGGGACGGACCTCGTGGTCGCGGACTTTACGGTGTCGCCGGCCGGTGATCTCCTGGGGCTCGTCGTCGCGGTGCAAAAGAACGTGTTCAGGGTCTATGTTCAGCCGGTCGGGTCGGCCGGGAGCGGGGCCCCCGTGCCGATCCCGACCACCGGCGCCGAGCAGATGGTGTCCCCAGCCTTCATGCCATAGCAGGAGGGCGCCCGCCATGCGCGCCTGGGTAATCCGCGGCACCGGCGGCCTCGACCACCTCGAAATCGCCGACGTCCCCGATCCCGCGGGTCCGCTCGAGGCCCGGCAGGTTCGGATCGCGCTGCGGGCGGCGGCGCTGAACCATCTCGATCTCTTCGTCGTGCGGGGGCTACCGCACGAATACCGCTACCCCCATATCCTCGGTGGAGACGGCGCCGGCCTTGTGGACGCGGTGGGGGCGCAGGTGCGCTCGGTCCGACCCGGTGACCGAGTGATGATCAATCCGGGAATTCCCGACTACAGCTGCGAGTACTGCCGCGCCGGTGAGCCCTCGCTGTGCGTCAACTACGGCATCCTGGGTGAGCACCGGCCCGGGACGCTCGCCCAGTACGTCGTCGTCCCCGAGCAGAATACGGCTATCATCCCGACACTGCCGACGCCCCTCACGTGGGCCGAGGCGGCCGCGTTTTCACTCGTGACCCTCACCGCCTGGCGGATGGTGGTCACGCGCGCGCAGGTACGCCCGGGGGAGACGGTGCTGGTGTGGGGCATCGGGGGCGGAGTGTCCCTCGCGGCGTTGCAGGTCGCGAAGCTCAAGGGGGCGAGAGTCATCGTCACCAGTTCGAGCGACGCGAAGTTGCATGAGGCGCGGAAGCTCGGTGCGGACGTGACGCTGAATCACAAGACCCAGAAGATTTCCCAGGAGGTTCGCGCCCTCACCAACAAGCGTGGCGCCGACGTCGTGATCGACCACGTGGGCGAGGCAACCTGGGACGAGTCGCTCCGCTCGCTGGGGCGCGGTGGGCGACTCGTGACCTGCGGCGGGACGAGCGGGCCCAAGGTGGGGCTCGACGTCCGCCGGCTGTTCTGGTATCAGTGGAGCATCTTGGGCTCCACCATGGGCAACGACGCCGAGTATCGCGAGACCGTGCGCCTGCTCGGTGCAGGGGAGCTGCGGCCGATCGTCGATCGGGTGTTCCCCTTTGCGGAGGCGCGCGCCGCGTTCGAGCGGTTGGAGCGGGGGGAGCAGCTGGGGAAGATCGCGATTGAGATCAATCCCTGAAGCGTGGACCCGGCGAGACATTGTCCTGAAGGACGTCCGCTCGCCGCCAGCCGCTTCGCTCATTGTGCTTCAGCGCAACGTCTGCCGAGCCCAGGCTTCAGCATGGGACGATGGTAAGGAGGCGCGGTCAACCAACCCTCAAATGGAGGCGCAAGGTCTCCTCGCGGACGTGTTCGCGTTGCCTTTCACGACCTAAGTGATTATTTTTTGGCAACTTAGGCCGTCTCGCCGAGCCTGGCTGGCACTCGACATCTAACTCCTGACACCTGGTTTTCATGACCGCACCGAACGCCCGCGAACGCATCCTGCCGCGCCTCATCGAAGACGAGATGCGCGAGTCGTTCCTCGACTACTCGATGAGCGTGATCGTGCAGCGCGCGCTCCCCGACGTGCGCGACGGGCTCAAACCCGTGCACCGCCGCATCCTGTACGCCATGCACGAGCTGGGGCTCGTCCCCGGCCGCCCCTACAAGAAGTGCGCCACGGTCGTCGGCGACGTGCTCGGGAAGTATCACCCGCACGGCGACGTAGCGGTCTACGACTCGCTCGTGCGCATGGTGCAGGATTTCTCGCTGCGCTATCCGCTAGTGGACGGCCAGGGGAACTTCGGCTCTGTGGACGGCGATCCGCCCGCCGCCTACCGCTACACCGAAGCCCGCCTCACCCGGATCGCGATGACGATGCTCGAGGACATCGACAAGAACACCGTCGATTTCGTCCCCAACTTCGATGACCGGTTACAGGAGCCCACCGTCCTCCCGGCCCGCCTGCCCAACCTGATCGTGAACGGCACCGCGGGCATCGCGGTCGGCATGGCGACCAACATCCCGCCACACAACCTGGGCGAGACGGTCGAAGCGATCAATCATCTCGTCGACCATCCCGACGCCACGCTCAAGGACCTGCGGAAGTTCATCAAGGGCCCGGACTTCCCGACCGGCGCGATCATCTACGGCCGTGACGGCATCAGGGAGTGCTACGAAAAGGGTCGCGGGCGGATGGTGCTGCGGGCCCGCGCGGTCGTGGAGGAAAAGGAGTCCACGGGGAAACAGCAGATCGTCGTGACGGAGATCCCCTATCAGGTGAACAAGGCGAATCTCATCGCGCAAATCGCCCAGCTCGCCAACGATAAGAAGCTCGAGGGGATCGCCGACATCCAGGATTACTCCGATCGCGAAGGAATGCGGATCGTCATCGACTTGAAGCGCGATGCCGTTCCGGCCGTGGTGCTGAACCAGCTGTACAAGCACTCGCAGATGCAGACGACCTTCGGTGCGATCATGCTCGCCCTGGTCGACGGGGCGCCGAAGGAGATGAACCTGAAGGAGATCCTCGAGCACTTCATCGAGCACCGCCACACCGTCATCGTCCGCCGCACCGAGTTCGAGCTGAAGCGCGCGCAGGACCGCGAGCACATCCTCGAGGGCCTGAAGATCGCGGTCGACCACATCGACGAGGTGGTGAAGATCATCCGCAAGTCGAAGGACACGCCCACGGCGGACGCCAGCCTGCGCAAGCGCTTCAAGCTGTCCGAAAAGCAGTCGGCGGAAATCCTCAACATGCGGCTCGCCCGGCTCACCGCCCTCGAGATCACCAAGCTCGAGGATGAGCTCAAGGAAGTCCGCAAGTTCATCAAGGAGTGCAAGGAGATCCTCGGGTCGAAGCCGCGGCGCCTCAAGATCCTCAAGGAGGAGCTCTCGGAGCTGGCGCACGGCTTCGGCGACGAGCGGCGCACCGAGATCGTGGCCGACCAGGGCGAATTCTCGATCGAAGACCTGATCGCGGAAGAGGACATGGTGATCACCGTGTCCCACGCGGGCTACATCAAGCGGCTGCCCGTGTCCGCGTACCGCCGCCAGCGGCGCGGCGGGAAGGGCGTCATCTCCGCCCACACCAAACAAGACGACTGGGTCGAGCACCTGTTCATCGCCTCGACGCACGACTACGTCATGTTCTTCACGCAGCAGGGGCAGTGCTACTGGCTGAAAGTCCACGAGATTCCGCAGGCGGCGCGGGCCGCACGGGGCAAGCCGATCATCTCGTGCGTCGCGATGAAGCCGGACGAGCGCCTCGCCGCGCTCGTGCCCGTGCGGGAGTTCTCCGAGGACCAGTACCTCCTGTTTGCCACCAAACAAGGCGTGGTGAAGAAGACCCGGCTCTCGGAGTTCGGCAATCCGCGCTCGGTCGGCATCCGCGCCATCAACATCGAAAAGGGCGACGAGCTCATCGACGTCCAGGTGACGGACGGGCGGAACGACATCGTGCTCGCCACCTGTCACGGGATGAGTATCCGGTTCCACGAGAAGGACGTGCGCGACATGGGACGCACGGCCACCGGCGTGAAGGGGATCGAGCTCGACAAAAAAGACCAGGTGATCGACATGGTGGTCGTGCGCCGGAAGTCCACGCTGCTCACGGTCACCGAGAAAGGCATGGGCAAGCGCTCGGAGCTGGACGAGTACCGCGTGCAGCACCGCGGCGGCCGTGGCATCATCACGCTGAAGCGCGCCGACAAGACCGGCGACATCGTCGCGCTCAAGGAAGTGCTCCCCGACGACGAGCTCATGATGATCACCAAGAAGGGGATCATGATTCGCGTGCCGGTCGAGGGGATCCGGATTTCGGGCCGCAACACGCAGGGCGTGAAGATCATGAATCTGACGCCCGGCGATCTGGTGGTGGACGTGGCCCGGGTCGTGAAGGAAGACGAAGCGGACGACGGCGACGCGGACGACGACGACGCGCCGCGGGCGCCCGCCAAGGGCAAAAAGGCCCCGGCCAAGCCGAAGGCGCAGCCAAAAAAGAAGAAAAAGTAGCGTGGTCACCGCCGAGGACGTCCGGGAGGCGGCAGCGGGGCTCGCCGGCGTGGCGGTTCGCACGCCCTTGCGCTTCGTCGAGCCGCTCGGCGCCTACCTGAAGCTCGAGAGCCTGCAGCCCATCGGCGCCTTCAAGCTGCGGGGGGCGTACAATGCGATCAGACGCCTGCCGCAAGCCGCAACGCGCGCGGGGGTCATCACCTACTCGAGCGGGAACCACGGCCAGGCGCTGGCGTACGCCGCACAGCTCGTGGGGATCCGCGCGGTGGTCGTCATGCCCGAAACGGCGCCGGCGGTGAAAGTCGCGGGGGTGAAGAAATGGGGTGGGGAGGTCGTGCTGGCGGGCCGCACCTCGGACGACCGGCAGCGTGCGGCCGAGGACATCGCCGCGCGAGATGGGCTCGCCATTGTGCCCCCGTTCGACCATCCGGACATCGTGGCCGGGCAGGCGACGGTGGGGCTCGAGATCGCGGAGCAGCTTGCCGACGTCCGAACGGTGGTGGTACCCGTGGGCGGGGGCGGCCTCATCGCGGGTGTCGTGACCGGGCTTGCGGCGGCCGGCAGTCGCGCGACGGTGTGGGGCGTCGAGCCCGCCGGCGCGCCGAAGCTCAAGCGTTCGCTCGAGGCCGGCCGCCCGGTGCGGCTCGAGCGCACCACCAGCATCGCAGACGGCCTGATCACCCTCGGCGTGGGTGCGGTCCCGTTCGCGCAGCTCGCCGCGCAGCGCGACCGCGTGGCGGGCGTCGCACTCGTCGAAGATGACACGCTGCGCGAGGCAGTGCATTTTCTGTGGCAGCACTGCCATCTGGCGGTCGAGCCGTCGGGCGCCGCGACCACGGCCGCGCTGCGCTCCGGCGCCCTCCATCCCGTGCCCCCCACGGTGCTCGTGGTGAGCGGGGGCAACGTCGATCCCTCGCTGCTCGAGGACTGAAGACCCGATGGCCGAGCCCGCCGCCAAGATCCTTGTCGCCGACGACGATCAGTCGCTGGTGCGGACCTTGACCTGGATCCTGAAGGAGAATGGATACGAGGTCGTTATCGCACCCGGCGGCGAGGGGCTCATCGGCAAGCTCGAGGAGGAGCGCCCCAGCCTGCTGCTCCTCGACATCATGATGCCGAAGGTCGACGGGCTCCAGCTGCTCGCGAGAATGAAGGCCGACGATCGGTTCCGGGACGTTCCCGTGTTGATGATCTCCTCGATGCCCCCGGAAGAGGCGACGGTGAAGGCGCTGGGCCTGGGCGCAGCGGACTTCATCTCCAAGCCGTTCCGGGTGCGGGAGCTGCTGGCACGGGTGAAGGCTCACATCCGTTCGGCGCAGGAGCTGGCGCGGGCGCGCGACGAGGCGCAGAGCCGCGCCGCCATCGTCGACATCCTGCACGAGGTCACCGACTCCCTCAAGCCCGACGAGATCTATCACATCCTGGTGCGCCGCGTGGCGCGCGTGCTGCAGATCTCGAAGTGCTCGATGGTGCTCGCCAAGCCCGGCGACCAGCTGGGCGTGGTCGTGGCGGCGTACGAAAACCCCATGCTCCGCAACCTCCAGATCGAGCTGATCCGCTACCCCGAGATCCAGCGGGCCCTGACCACCAGCCGCTCGGTGCTGGTCGAAGACGTGGCGGCGGATCCGCTCTACCAGGAAGAACGGGTGCGCTGGCGGCGCGAGCAAATCACCGTGCCCACCCGCTCCGCCGTCGCCCTTCCGTTCTCCATGAAGGACCAGCAGCTCGGCGTGTTTTTCTTGCGGACGACGGGCGAGGATCCGCCGCTCACCCGCGCCGATGCCCAGTTCGCGGAGACGGTGATCCGCACGGCCGTCGCGGCGATCGAGAAGGCCTACGATTTCGAAACCGCCGTGTCGGACAAGAAGCGGCTCGAAAAGCTCGCCGCCACGGATGCGCTTACCGGCTGCCTCAACCGCCGAGCGCTGTCGGAAGAGCTCGAAGCGGAGCTCGATCGCGCCCGCCGGTACAATCTGGCACTCACCATCCTGCTCGCCGACATCGACCGGTTCAAGCTGGTGAACGACACGCGAGGACACATCGCGGGGGATTCCGTTCTCCGTCAGGTGGGGGAGATCCTGCGACGGGAAGCGCGGTCGGTGGACCTGGTCGCCCGCTACGGAGGGGAAGAGTTCGTCGTCGTCATGCCGGAGACGGCGCTCCACGGTTCGGCGATCTTCGCCGAGCGCCTGCGGCGGCGCGTGATGAACCACGACTTCGCCGACCCGGGCGACGACCCGCTCAACCTGACGATCTCGATCGGGTTGGCGTCCTTTCCCGACGACCGCGTCAGCAGCGCCGACAGCTTCGTGGCCCTCGCCGACCAGGCCCTCTATCGCGCCAAGAACGAAGGGCGCAACTTGGTGCGTCAATGAGCGAACGCCGCTGTCCCAAGTGTGGGACCGTGTACGCCGACAGCGCCCGGTTCTGCCCCCGCGACGGCAACATGCTCGTGGAGGTGCAGGCGAAGCCCTCGACGCGGCCCCCCTCCTCCCCCGGCCCCCCCTCGATGGGCGGCACCACCGCCCGCACACCGCCGCAGGCGAAACCGGGGCTCGATCGCGCGTCCTCTCTCCGGGGACAGGTGCTCGACTCACGCTACGAGGTCCAGCAGAAGCTGGGCGAAGGGGGCATGTCGTTCGTTTACCTCGCCCGCGAGGTGGGGAGCGGGCACGACGTAGCGATCAAGGTGCTCTCCCCCAAGCTCGCCACCGACAAGAGCTCGGTGGAGCGGCTGCGACGCGAGGCCGGGCTCGCCATGCGACTCGACCATCCGAATGTCTGTCGCATCCTGCGCCTCGGCGAGTCCGAGGATGGGCTGATCTACCTGGTGATGCCGTTCCTGAAGGGGGAGCTGCTCTCCGACCGCGAGGTGAAGGGCGGGCCGATGAGTCTCGCCGCCGGGATCGACATCCTGCGTCAGGTGTGCGTCGGGCTGCACCACGCGCACGAGCTGCAGATCGTGCACCGCGACCTGAAGCCGGAGAACATCATGCTCGTGGCCGAGGACAGCGGCCGCGACCGGGCGGTGGTCATGGACTTCGGCCTCGCGAAGGAACGCCGCGCCGATCCGGCCATCGCCAAGCTCACCGCGACCGGGATCATCCTCGGGACGCCGGAGTTCATGAGCCCCGAGCAGATCCGGGGCAAGCCGCTCGACGCCCGCTCCGACATCTACGCCCTCGGCATCGTTGCCTTCGAGATGTTCACCGGCAAGTTGCCGTTCCAGGGACGGAACGCCCAGGAGATGATGATCGCGCGGCTGCGCGGCCAGCCACAGAAGCTGCGTCAGGTGCGCGCCGATCTCTCCGAGGGCCTGGAGAGCGCGCTGGCCCGCGCGATGGAGGCGAACCCCGACGCGCGCTACACCACGGCGCTCGAATTCGCCGACGCGCTCACCGCGTCCCACGCCGGCGGCTTCTTGTCGAGAATCAAGGAGAAGCTGAAATAAGGCGCTTTCCCGCGTTCGATCCGCCCGAGTACGTCGAGTGGCAGCCGGACCCCGCGCTCGTGCGCGACTTCCGGGAGACGATCGAGCGGGATCCCGAGCGGGCCGCCGTGATCGCCCGTCTCCCGCCTGAGACCAAGCTCGGGTTGTACGCCGGACTGCTGCGCGCGCGGTTGCACGACATCCAGCTCAAGCGCTGGGTGCGCACGGGCGTCATCTCCAAGGCGTGGCTCGGGACCGGGGAGGAAGCGACCACCGTCGGCCCGGTGCATGCGCTCGAGCGCGGTCGGGACGTGGTCGCGCCGATGATCCGCAACGCCGCGGCCTGCTGCGAGCTGGGGCTGCCCGTCAGCGACATGCTGCGCGCCTATCTCGGCAGCGCGGATTCGCCGGCGCGCGGCCGCGACCTCCACGTCGGCGCCTGGCCGCAGGGCGTGCTGCAGCCCATCTCGCACGTGGGCGATATGGTCCCGGTGACCAGCGGAATCGCGCTCGCCTTCAAGATCCGGCAGGAGCCGCGCGTCGCCCTCACCTGGGTGGGGGACGGCTCTACCAAGACCGCGGCGGCGCACGAAGGCACGAACTTCGCCGCGGTGCAGAAGCTTCCGGCGATCTTCATCATCCAGAACAATCAGGTCGCCCTCGGCACCCGGCTCGACCAGCACCACCTCCCCGGCAACTTCGACGACTGGGCCGCGAGTTACGGTATCCCGGGCGCCGCGTTCGACGGCAACAACGTGCTCGACGCGTATGCCGCGACGAGCCGCGCGGCCGAGCGCTGCCGCCGGGGCGGCGGACCGGCGCTGCTCGTCGCCCAGACGTTTCGAATGGGAGGGCACGCGACCCACGACGAGCGCGAGGCCCGCGACACGTTTCCCCGCGAGCTGTTCGAGCACTGGGGCAGGCGGGATCCGATCGGGATGTACGAGGAGCACCTGAAGGCGGACGGGGTCACCGTCAGACAGCTCGAGGAAGTCGAAGCGCACGTCACGGCCGAGGTCGAGCACGCTGCAGCAGAGGCGCTCCAAAGCCGCGAAGCGATGCCGCCCGGTGAGAGCGCGCTGCAGGGCGTGTATGCGACGAATGGCCGGTAGCAGCGAAGGTCCGTCACTCGGCGGGGTAGCGATGCGAAGGATGCAACGGCGATGAATCGACTCCTCGTGCTCGCATCGGTCGTCCTCGCCTGCCGGGCGCCGGCGGCGGAAAACCCCCCGTCCTCCCCGCCCGGTGGTCAGGACACCGTCGTCATCGCCGGGCACGCGTTGTACGTGCCGCGGGGCTTCACGGTCAATCTGTTCGCCGAAGGCCTGAACGGCGTTCGCTACCTGGCGCTCGGCCCCGGCGGTGCGGTGTACGCCTCATTGCCGGGCGGGGGCCAGATCGTCCGGCTGGTGGACGCGAACCGCGACGGCGTCGCCGACGCGCCGGCGCAGGTGGTGCTGAGCGGGCTCAATGCTCCCTTTGGCATCACGTTCCGCGGCGACACCATGTACTTCGCCGAGGAGACCGCCGTGAAGCGGCTCGACCCCGGCGCCGCTGCGCCGCTTTCCTTGGTGTCGGACCTGCCGAGCGGCGGCCACGGCACCCGCACCGTCGTGATCGGCCCGGACAATCTCATGTACGTCGCGGTCGGCTCGTCCTGCAACTTGTGCGTCGAGCTCGCGCGCGACTCGATGCGGGCGGCGGTCACGCGCTTCAACCTGGATGGGTCCGGGGGGCGCATTTTCGCTCGGGGGCTCCGCAACTCGGTGGGCCTCGCCTTTCACCCCACCACCGGCGAGCTTTGGGCGAACAACAACGACCGCGACAACCTGGGCGACGACGTCCCGCCCGAGCATCTGAACATCCTCAAGGACGGGAGGTGGTACGGCTGGCCGCAATGCTATCTTCCCAACCAGCCCAACCCGGAGTTCGCCGGTGCCGATTGTTCGGGCGTCGAGCCGCCGGCGCTGACGGTGCAGGCGCATTCGGCGCCTCTCGGGCTCGCGTTCTACGCGGGCACGATGTTTCCCGCCGACTACCAGGGTGATGCGTTCATGACCTATCACGGGTCCTGGAACCGCGCGCAGAAGACGGGCTACAAAGTCGTGGGCGTACGCGTGCAGGGCGGCCGGCCCAGCTCCGCGGAGGATTTCGTCACGGGATGGCTCGTGGGCCAGAGCGTGTGGGGACGGCCGGTGGGGATTGTCGTGGCATCGGACGGCTCGCTGCTGGTGAGCGATGACTTGGGCGGTCGCATCTGGAGGGTGAGCTATGGGCACTAGGGCGGTGGACGGCGGTGCAAGACGGTGGAAGGCGGTGCAGGTAGGTGGCGGTTTTGCTGTACTCGCGGGAGTGTTGTTCGCTTTGCCCAACCTCCACCGCCCTCCACCGCCCTCGACCGCCCTCCACCGCGCCGACATCCACTCCGAGTACGTCAAGTTCCCCAGCGGCCGCGACACCATCACGGCCTACCTCGCCTATCCCGAGCGCAAGGATCCGGCACCCGCCGTCGTGGTGATCCACGAGATCTTCGGTATGTCGGACTTCATCCGCCAGACCGCGGAGCAGCTCGCCAAGGACGGCTTCGTGGCGATCGCTCCTGATCTGTTGTCGCATCACGGTGGGACGCCGCCGTCGGCGGACGACGCCCGCAAGCTCGTCGCAGCGCTCGCCCCCGACACGGTCACGCAGGATCTCGACGCGACCGTGGCGTACGTGAAGCGTCTCAAGGCGGCCCGGCCTGACCGGGTGGGCGTCATCGGCTTCTGCTGGGGCGGCGGTCAGAGCTTCCGCTATGCCACGAACAACCCGTCGCTCGGGGCGTTCGTCGTCTGCTACGGGCCGGGCCCCGACGCCGTATCGATTGCGCGCATTCGGGCCAAGGGACTCGGCGTCTACGCGGAGAACGACGCGCGCATCGACGCGGGCCTCGCCGACGTGGACGCGGCGATCCGGACGTACCACAAGACCTACCGCCACACCGTCTATCCCGGCGTCGGGCACGGCTTCCTGCGGACCCGTGAAAAGCCGGAAGTCGCGGACAGCGCGTGGAAGGCGGTGGTGGGGTTCTTCCGGGAGAGCCTGGGGCGGTAGAAGACGGTAAAGGGCGGTAGAAGACGGTAGAGCCTCTGCCGCTTTTTACCGCCCTCTACCGCCCTTGAAGTACTCCCGCGCCTTCTCCAGCGCGGGCTCGTTTCCCGCCAGCAGATCGTTCACCGTCCGTGGCACGACGAGGTCGGGCCTCACGCCGACGCCCGCGAACCCGGTGCCGTCGGGACCTTCGTGGCGCGTGACCGAGAATTGCACGCCCCAGCTCTTGGGCAGCGCGAATGTGGCGACGTCGCCGGGACTCCCGCCGGACGACTCCCCGACGATCAGGCCACGACCAGCGGCGCGGAACGCGGCCAGCAAGTCCTCCGCCGCGCCGGCCGTGGCGCTCGAGGCCAGCACGGCGATCGGCCCGCCGTATGGCGGACGGTCCGCGCGAGGCGCAACCGTTCCCACCTCCGGTCCGTACCAAGAGGTAGCGGAGTCGCCCAGGTTCCATGCCCGGAACACGGCCCGGTACTGGGGTGTTCTCCAGCGCACCGCGGGGAACGGTCGGTCGGTGAGGCGGGCGAGGAGCTGGTACGCGTATTCCGTCTTGCCGTCCGCGGCACGGCGCAGATCCAGCACCAGCGCTTGGACACGGCTGAAGTCGGGAAACGCACGGTCGAACTCGCGCACTACCTCCTCGTCCGCCAGGGAGGCGATACGCACGACGGTGACGCCGCCCGGCAGCGACTCCGTGGCGAAAGGCGGCGGGTCGAGCGGCCAGCGGTCGTTGAGCGAGAGGCTGCGCGTGACGCTGAGACCGCGCGGCTCGGCGCCCGGTACGCGAACGAGCAGATGGACGGTGGTGCCCTTGTCGCCCTGGAGCATCCACGCGGCGGCGCGCTGCCAGCGGTCGGCCGGGGTGGCGGCCGAGACCTCCGGCAGCACTGAGTCGCGGATCCAGGTCTCGACCGGAATGCCCTGGACGGCGAGGATCTCGCCGAGTCGCGGGGGACGCGCCACGCGCATTTCGTCGTTCTCGGCGTAGTCCAGGATGAAAACCCGGCGCTCGACGCTGGACACGAGCAGTGGCGGCCGCGCGATGCGGGAGCGCAGCGGCGGGGGCGCCGTCACCGCGGCGCGCCCGTCGCCCAGCAGGGCGACGAGGCGTCGCAACCGGCGGTAGAAAAGCAGGTCCGATTGCGGCTCGGCCGCGAGCTTGAGGTTCGCGACCAGTCCCGAGTCCCAATCGGCACGCACGCGGTCCCAGTAGGCGAAGTTGTAGCGCGCCTCCGCCCACACCGAGGCGACCGCCGCCGCGCGCTCGGCGGCAGTGAGCTGTTGCGCGGCGACCGCCCGACGCAGCGGAACAGCGAGCGCTGCCACGACCAGACACGCGAGGAGCCTCGACGGAGTGTTCACGCGCCTAATCTATCTCCTTCTCTTCCTGGCACCGCAGGCGCTGATCTACCTGTACCTGCGCGAGCGCCTTCCCGACCCCACCCGGCCCGGTCGGGCGCGACGGGTGCGCGCCGTGCTGGCCGCGATCTTCGTCGTGTTCAACCTCCCGTGGCTCGTCGTGGGCGAGCGCGTGTTGTTCGGCGGCAGTATGTGGGGCGTGGGCCGGATCCCGTTCACGGGCCCCTGGATCGCGTGGCAGCTGTTGGGATGGATCTATTGCGCACTGGTGACCGTCTATCTGCTTGGCAAGGGAATCTGGTCGCTCGCGCAGCGGGTACGTGGTGCGTGGTATGTGGTTCGTGACGGCGCGAGCCGGGCGCCCGGTTCGTCCCGCCTGCAACCACTCACCACGGACCACGCACTCCTTTCTCGCCGTCGTTTCCTCGCTCGCGCCACGTACGCCTACGCCGGCACCGGCGTCGCGCTGTCGTCTTATGGCGTCTGGAGCGCCTACCGGCTCCCCCGGGTCACGCGCCGCACGCTTGTATTCCCCGACCTCCCGCGCGGGCTCGACGGGCTCAAGCTGCTTCACCTCTCGGACCTGCACGCCGGCATCCACCTCGGCGAGGACACGATGCAGGAGATCGTGGCGCAGGCAAACGCGCTCCGGCCCGATCTGATCGTGCAGACGGGCGACATGATCGACATCTCCCGCTCCTACATCCCGCCCTACGTGCGCGCGTTCCGCGAGCTCTTGGCGCCGCTCGGCGTCGTCACGGTGCTCGGTAACCACGACCGCTACACCGGCGAGCGCGAGGTCATCCAGGGCTGTCGCGATGCGGGCCAGGTGTTCGTGCAGAACGGCTGCCACGTGGTCGAGCGGCACGGGGCGGTGCTCGCCCTCGTGGGTATCGACGACCCGCACAACTGGAGCGCGGACGATCCGCAGGAGGCCGATGTGGACGCGGCCCTGCGTGCCGCGCCGCCGGACGCGTTTCAGGTGCTGCTGGCCCATCGTCCCGGAGCGTGGGATACGGCCGCCCCGCGCGGCATCCCGCTCACGCTGGCGGGGCACATCCACGGCGGGCAGTTCTACCTGCCGCTGATCGGCTGGTCGACCGGAAGCCTGATCACCAAGTACGTGATGGGGCACTTCCAGCGAGGGAACAGCCAGCTGTACGTGAGCCGCGGGATCGGCGTCGTCGGCGTACCGATCCGCGTGTTCACGCCGCCGGAGATAGAGCTGTTCGAGCTGCGCCGAATCTGACGCCGCCGGGGTCTCGCTCCGCGACAAAAATACGCAGTCGCTCCGCGAGACCCCGACGGCGTCGACGATCACCCCCGCGTCGCCGCGATTGCATCCCAGGCTCCATCCAGCGCCAGCTTCACTCCCGCGTGCGTCTCCGGCCATTCCTTGGCCGACACTCGATCGATCACGTGCGTCACCACGCCGAGCCACACGCCGGCCCACACCTCCGCGGCGCCTGCCTTCACCGAGCCGTCGGCCTTGCCCTGCGCGATCAGGCTTTCGAGGCCAAGGCGGAAGTCACGCGCGGTCTTGCGGCTTTCCTCGTCCAGCAGGTCCTCGTAACGCTGGATGAAGAACAGCCGGGCGACGGCCGCCTCCTGTGCCGCCCCCGTCACGAGCCCGCGGGCGAGCTCGGCGAGCTTCTCGCGGGGTCCCACCTTGAGCGCGTCGACGTCCTTGATGAGCTGTCCCGCCCAGCGTGCCGCCGTGCGGAACAGCTCGTTGAAGCAGTGCTGCTTGCTGGTGAAATGACGGTAGATCGTGCCCTCCGCTACGCCGGCCTGCTTCGCGATTTGTGGCGTAGTGGTCTCGTGGTAGCCCTGCGCGGTGAACAGCTCGAGCGCCGCTCGCACGAGCCGCTCGCGGGTGAGATCGGCCTGGGTCATCGGAGGCGAATCTAACGCGGGCTACCATCGCCTGCCGCGACCGTCTAGCTTTCCGCCGCTCATTTTTCCTCAGTATTCGTGCGGAGGCGGTGGCGCGATGCGCATGCTGGTGCTGGGCGCGGGACTTCAGGGATCCGCCTGTGCCTACGACCTGTTGCGGCAACCCGGCGTCGAGCGGGTCACGATCGCCGATCTCGAGCCCGAGCGGATTCCCGGCTTCCTCGAGCCTCACGTCGGGAAGCGGCTCGAGCTCCTGAAGCTGGACGTGCAGGATGGCGCCGCGCTGCGCGCGGCGATGGTCGGTCACCAAGCGGTCCAGAACGCGGCACCGTACTACTTCAACCTCGAGGTCGCCCGGGCCGCGGTGCACGCCGGCGTCCACTGCGCCGACCTGGGTGGTAACACGGAGATCGTCTTCCAGCAGAAGGAGCTGGACGCCGAGGCGAACGGGCGGGACGTCTCGGTGATCCCGGACTGCGGCCTCGCGCCCGGGATGGTCAACGTGCTCGCGGCTGAAGGGATCCGGCGGGTCGGCGTCGCGGAGTCCGTGAAGATCTACGTCGGCGGGTTGCCGCAGCATCCCGAGCCCCCGCTCAACTACCAGATCGTGTACTCGCTCGAGGGCGCGCTCGACTACTACACGACGCCATCCTGGGTGCTGCGCGACGGCAAGCCGGCGCGCGTAGACGCCCTCTCCGAGCTCGAGCACGTGACGTTTCCGCCGCCGGTGGGCCAGCTCGAGGCGTTTCACACCGGTGGCGGCATCTCCACGCTGCCGTGGACGTATGAGGGCAAGGTGCGCACGATGGAGTACAAGACACTGCGCTACCCGGGGCACATCGGGATCATGCGGCCGATCCGCGATCTCGGCCTCCTCGATCTCACGCCCGTCAAGGTGAAGGGGCAGGACATCGTGCCGCGCGAGGCGTTCATCGCCACCGTGTCCCCCAAGCTCACCAAGCCCGACGGGCGCGACCTGGTCGCGCTGCGGGTCGAGGTGCGGGGGAAAAACGGGAAGGCGGTGGCGTGGCAGCTGCTTGACTATTCGGACGAGGCACACGGCATCAGCGCGATGATGCGGACCACAGGGTACTCGCTCGCCATCACGGGCCTCATGCAGGCGGACGGGCGTATCAGCGCGAAGGGAGTGCGCACACCGGATGAGGCGGTGCCGTTCGGCGAATACGTGGCGGAGCTCGCAAAGCGTGGCGTCGAAATCCGGGAGCTGTAACTCTAGTAGCTCCAGCTGGTCCCAAACAGGAACCGTCCCCCATCGCTCCCGTGGCCGTAGCCCATGCACAGGAGTGAATTGCGGAGCAGGCGCAGCGCCAGCTCCGCGCCGCCGCTACCATGGAGGCCGGTGGTGGTGAGCCGGACCGCTTCCCCCCGCTCGAACACGCGACCGGCGTCGTAGAACCCGACCAGCTTGACTTCGACCACGCTCGGCACCGAGATGAGCGCGTACCGCGCCTCCAGGCCGCCGATCAGCTTGCCCGGCCCCGTGAATCGACCGTTATAGTACGCGCGCAGCGAGTAGTAACCGCCCACCGCCACGAAGGGCCGCGCCGACGACTCCATCAGCTCCAGCGCCGCCAGGGGCGGGTTCCCGCCCGTGCCCTCGGCCGCGATCCGCCCTGCCAGAACCAGCCGCTGCAAGGGATGCACATATAGCCGAGCGCTCGCCGTCGTGCGCGTGTACCCCGTGCCGCTCGCGAACAGCGCCTCCGCGGCGACGCCGCGATGCGGGTCGATTTCGTTGTCCCGCGTATCCAGGACGACGCCGGCGCGGAGCACCTTGTCGGTGAACGGGATCGTGCCCGGATCGACAACCCCGGCGGCGAGATCGCTGCCGAACACGCTCCGGCCCGGGAGGGCACGGAAGTCGGTGTGCTCGATGGAGGCGCCGGCCAGGATCCGCAGCGGTCCGATCACCCGGCGCTGCACGCCGGCGCGCGCAAACTGGGTAGTGCGGCTGACCTTGTAGAAGTAGGACCCGGCGGTCGTGAGGCTGTCCCTCGAGTATTCCGTGTCGTTTCCCAGTCCGTAATAGCCCAATCGGTTCACGCGCACGGCGCCAAAGGTGAGTCCGGCTCGCCAGCCCGGCCACCAGGCTGCTGCCTGCGCGTCCACGACGAACGCGTAGCTGCCTTGCGTACTGGCCCCGGCATCGAGGTTGATCGAGGCGAGGTTCGGCTCCGGCCGCTCGACGACGCCGACGGGGCTGTAGCGCCCGTAGTGGAGCCCGACCCACAACCCGTCGCCCGTGCTGTGGGACAGATTGGGGTAGAAGCTGTTGCGCCAGTAGCGCTGCGCCGAGAGCGCCCCCCCCGCCCCCCCCGCCCCCCACGGGGCGGCAGCCGCGAGCAGCGCGAGCGCGACGCTAGCGGCTCGCAGCGGGCCGCTCGTAGAGATACGCCGTGTCCCGGAGCTTCGCCTCTTTCCCGTCGTGGGCGGCGTAACTCCCGGGATAGAGCGAAGCCGCCCCGAACTCTCCGCGCTTGTTCACGGCGTAGAAGTTGAGGCTGAACTTCGGCTTGCCGTCGGGCCCGAGCAGGCGCGGCTCGGTGAGCTGGACGACCCGCTTGAGGGTCTCGAGGCAGGCATCGGTCGGCTTCATGCTGCGGCGCATGAGCTCGACGGTCAGGAAGGCGCCACACACTTTGATGTTCGATTCGCCGCGGCCGGTGGAGCCTGCTGCACCGACGTCGTTGTCGGTGTACTGCCCGGCGCCGATGATGGGGCTGTCGCCCACCCGGCCAGGAATCTTGAACGCCAAGCCACTGGTGGTCGTTACGGAGGAGATGTCGCCCTGGGGGGTGACCGCGTCACAGTTGATGGTGCCGGTGGGCCGGACGGACATGTCCTGGGTCTCGGGCACGTCCAGGTAGTCGTCGGTCGGGTTCAGGTTCGCCCGCCAGTGCAGCCACACTTCGCGCGCGTGCGGGGTCAGCAGGTCTTCCTCCTTGAAGCCGTACTGGAGGGCGAACCGCTTGGCACCCTCTCCCACGAGAAAGATGTGGTTCGTGTATTTGAGGACGAGCTTCGCGACCTCGGAGGGCGTCTTGATCCCTTCGAGCGCGCCGACCGCACCGGCGCGCTTGCTGGGTCCGTGCATGCACGACGCGTCCAGCTGCACCACGCCGTCGGCGTTGGGCAGGCCGCCGTAGCCCACCGAGTCGTCGTTCGGGTCGAGCTCCTGGATCTTCACCCCTTCGATCACGGCGTCGAGGGTGTCCGCACCCTGGAGCAGCATGTCGAACGCCTTTTGTACGGCCCGCAACCCGTTGGCACTCGAGACCGCGACGGGCTTCGCCGCCCATCGGCTCGGGGGCGGGAGCGGCTGTGGTGGCCGCATCGGAAAGGGGATATCGCGCGCCCGCGCGGCCGCGACGCCGACGGCGGCGGAGGCAAGAAATTCACGGCGCGACAGCAGCTCGGACACGGAACGAACTCCTGGTGAAATGCGCGTGCGTAGGTTGCGCCGCCGGGCGGGCCCTGTCAACTTGCTCCCCGTGGACCTCACAGATCCCCCGGGCGTGCGCGCGGTGGTGCGCGGGATCCTGGGCGCGGCCATTGTGCTCGTCGGCCTCGCGCTCGTCGTGGTATCGGTTGCGGCGGGGCACATCGAATGGCGGCTCGTCGCCCTGGTCCTCGCGCTGTGGGGCGCGTGGGGCTTCTTCGATTCGTTGTTCGGATGGGTGCTCGAGCCGCTCGGCCAGTTCGTGGGCAACGCACTGACGGGTGGAGCCATGCCGGGTGGCAGGGAAATCACCATCCAGGACGAAACCGCGATGCTGGAGCATCTGGTCGACGCCGATCCGCCGCCGCCGCCCCACCGGGTCGTGCTTGCCGGCATCCGCCTCGCCGAGATCTACCGCACGCACGAGCACGATGCCGCCAAAGCAGAGGCCGTCATCGCCCGGCTGATCAGCCGGTACCCTGACGCGCCCGAGCTCAAGTATGTCCGCCCCGCTTGAGCTCTCGCTGGTCATCCCGGTGTACAATGAGCGCGACAATCTGCCGGTCCTGGTCGAGGAGATCGATCGAGCGCTGGCCGCCCGGAGGGGGCGCTACGAGATCGTGGCCGTGGACGACGGCTCGACGGACGGCTCGCTCGACGTCCTCAAAGCGCTGAAGCGCGAGCACCCCGAGATCCACATCGTGGCGTTCGCCGCAAACGCCGGGCAAACCGCGGCCTTTGCCGCGGGCTTCGGCGCGGCCCGCGGGCGCGTCGTCGTCACGCTCGACGCGGATCTGCAGAACGACCCGGCCGACATTCCCGCCCTCCTATCCGAGCTCGAGCGGAGCGGAGCCGCGGCCGTCGCCGGGTACCGCGTGGAGCGGCGGGACTCGGGCTGGAAGCGGCTGCAGAGCCGGATCGCCAACGGCGTGCGCAACCGGCTCAACCGCGAGACGATCCGCGACACCGGCTGCTCTCTCAAGGCGTTTCGCGCCGAGGCGCTGCGGGCGCTGCCGATGTTCAACGGGATGCACCGTTTCCTGCCGACGCTCGTCAGGATGCAAGGCGGTCGGGTGACGGAGGTGCCCGTGCACCACCGGCCCCGCCGCTTCGGGAAGACGAAGTACGGGATGTGGAACCGTGTATTCCGCGCGCTGGGGGACGCGCTCGCCGTGCGCTGGATGCAGCGCCGGGGGTTGCGCTACCGGGTGCGGGAGGAGCTGCCGTGAACCACGACGAATGGGTACAGCAGATCGACCTCGAGCTCGACGGTGAGCTCAGTCTCCCCGAGCGTGCCGCCCTGGCGCGCCACCTCGCCGGGTGCCGGCACTGCGCCGAAGCGCGCGTGAGCCATCTCGAGCTGCGGGTCGCATTCGCCCGCTCCGCCGGCGAGCCGCACGCGCGCACCGTACCGCGCCCGCGGATCCGCGGGCGCACGCTGGCGCTGTGGATGACGGCGAGCCTCGTCGCCGGGGCGGCGGCGGGCTGGGTCGGGCACAACCGGTGGGGCGGGCCGGGGTCGGAACCGATCGAGGCCACCCGTGCGACCTTCCTGGCGCGCTAGCCTGGTGGTCGCGGCGCTGGGACTGGGGGCGGGAGTGGGGGTCACCGCCGCGCCGCAGGCGCCGAATTACCGGGTGACCTACCACCTGCGGGTGGTCGAGCGCGCCGCCGGTGAGACGCGCCTGCTCGCCAGCGCCGCGGTGAGCGGACCGCCGGAGACGGACCTGCGGCTCGGGCTGCGGGCCCGCGCGAGCGAGCTCCAGGGCTTGCTCGGCACGCTCCCCGAGCCGGACACCGTGAACCTGGTCGGGTTGTTTTTCAGCCGGCGCCAGGTCGGCCGGTCGCGTCGCGGCTTGCCGCTGTGGGAGGAAGACAGCTACCGGCGCTGGTCCCGGGTCGCGTGGGGCGGGACGGCCCTCCTGTACCCCTTCGGCCCGCCGGGCGTCGGCCAGCGGCGCGTGATCTGGGTGGAGATCACCCTGAGCCGCGAGTTCGCCGCCGGCGAGACCCGAGCGAGCGAGGAGATGACGATCATCGACAGTGCCGTCGCCTTCACGGCCCAGGCGGTGATCCCGCCGCGCCGCGTGACGGTTCGCATGTTGCTGGTGCGTGGCGACACGGCGTCCAGCCCGCAGGTCGTGGATCTCGTTCCCGAGACCGCGGGCCGCCGGGTCCGGTTCAGGCTGGGCCGCGAGACGCTCGATCTCGACGTGGCGTTGGAGCGGCCCGACCCGCCCCGGACCGGCCGCGACAGCGCGCTCGCCGTGGCCGTGGACGTCGTCTGCCTGCGGGTCGTCGCGCCGGAGTCGACCGGGCCCCGACTCCGCTGCGGCCGGCTCGACGACATCGCGCGGCGCGTCGCGCTCACCGGCGGCGACACCCTCATGGCGACCTTCCGCTGGCCGGTCGGGCGCTGAACGATATTATCCACCGATGGCCCGGAAGCCGCGGCTCGACCCTGCGATCTTCCACCTCCCCGTCGAGAAGATGCGGGAGGGCTACTACTCGGATAAGTACTTCGTCCGCACGCGCGAGCTGCTGCTCAAGGACGACCATCGCCCGTGCGTCACGATGCAGGTGTTCGGCAAATCGCACGCGTTCCTCGGCGGCATCGACGAGGCGATCGCGATTCTCAAGCTCTGCAGCATGGAGTGGCCGGAGCTCGAGGTCTCCGCGCTGTACGACGGCGACGAGATCGCACCGTGGGAGACGGTGCTCCTCATCGAGGGCCCGTACGACGCGTTCGCCCACCTCGAGACCCTGTACCTCGGTGTCCTCGCCCGCCGCACGAAGGTCGGGACCAACACCCGCCGCGTGGTGGAAGCGGCCAAGCCGAAGCAGGTGATGTTCTTTCCGGCCCGGCACGACCACTGGCTGGTACAGACCGGGGACGGGTACGCGGCGCACATCGCGGGCGCGATCGGCGTGTCGACCGACGCGCAGGCATCGTGGTGGGGCTCCGAAGGCGTCGGCACGGTGCCCCACGCCCTCATCGCCGCCTACGGCGGCGATACCGTGCTCGCCTCGAAAAAGTTCGCCGAGCTCATGGACGGAAACGTGCGCCTCATCACCCTCGTCGACTTCGAGAACGACTGCGTCGGGACGGCGCTCAAAGTCGCCCGGGCGCTGGGCGAGCGGCTGTTTGGCGTACGGATCGATACGTCGGAGACCCTCGTGGACAAGTCGGTCATTCCGCAGATGGGCACCTTCAAGCCGACGGGCGTGAACCCGCAGCTCGTCTGGAACGTGCGCCGGGCGCTCGACGCGGACGGGTTCCGGCACGTGCGGATCGTCGTCTCGGGCGGGTTCACCGTCGACAAGATCCGGCAGTTCGAAGAGCAGGGAGTGCCGGTGGACATGTACGGCGTGGGGTCGAGCCTGTTCCAGGGCCGCTTCGACTTCACCGCCGACGTCGTGCGGGTCGAGGGGAAACCGCTGGCGAAAGTGGGCCGGAGCTATCGGCCCAACCCCCGGCTGGAACGCGTCGAATAGATGTAGGGGAGCCCCTACGGCTTCAGATACCGGTCATACCACGCCAGATAGCGCTCCAGCCGGTCGCGCCGGTAGCTCGGCTTGTTGATGCCGTGGTGCTGCCCCGGATAGATCACCAGCTGGGTTCCACGCCGACGCTTCGGAGCGCCTGGTACATCTGCTCCGAATTGAGGAGCGGGACGTTGAAGTCCTTGTCGCCGCACAGGAACAGCGTCGGCGTCGTGATCCGGTCGGCGTGGAGGAAGGGGAATGACAGCTTGACCCACGTGTCGGCGGTTTTCCACGGCACGCCCAGCTCGACCTCGTATTCCCGCACATACTGATCGGTGCCGTAGCCGGCGAGAACGTTGGAAATGCTCGCCCCGCTCACCGCCGCCTTGAAGCGCTGGTCCTGGGCGATCACATAATTCGTGAGGATCGGAGCTGCAAGTCGAACTCGTTCTGGTA
>Ga0209761_1000333_pt1 | contig 28064 bp, 15 predicted proteins | sample GraSoi013_1_40cm_4_FD_185818 | JGI IMG/M metagenome (GOLD analysis project Ga0209761, IMG submission 185818) | Grasslands soil microbial communities from the Angelo Coastal Reserve, California, USA - Sample 09_25_2013_1_40cm (SPAdes) (version 2) | ecosystem: Environmental > Terrestrial > Soil >... | reverse complement strand
CGGACCGCCCGACCACCTCGTGAAGAGCGGGGGTGACCAACAGCGCTGGTACTTCAACAACCCGCTGCCCCTTCCCTATAGTGTCACCGTGCAGGACGCGAGTAACCGCCCGGTGCCTGGCGTGTCAGTGGAGTGGTCGTTCATCACGGGTGCCGGGAGTTTCAGCGTTAACCCGAGCACGTCGAACGCGAACGGCGTCGCGACCACCGTCTATACGCTTGGCTCTTCCAGCACCAACGTGGTCAACGCCAGGGTGACGGGACTGCCGACGGTCATGTTCTTTACGAGCGCGTCGGCGCCTGGGACGGCTGTAGGTGTCTCGGTGAGCAACTTCCTCTTCACTCCCCGCGACACGGCGGTGCAGACGGGGGGGACGGTGACGTGGACATGGAACTCGGGGACCACCCAGCACAACGTCACTTATACTGGCGGCCCGACCCCGTTGCCGAACAATTCACCTACCCAGGATGCGACCGGACCTGCCTTCAGCACTACGTTCACGACTGTGGGGACGTACACCTATCACTGCGCCATCCACCCAACCCAGATGTCGGGCTCGGTGACGGTGGTGAACTGACAAAGGGAGCCGGGAGCAGGGAGCTGTTCATACGGGGGAACGACTGCTCCCGACTCCCCGCTCCCTGCTCCCTCCGATCGGCAGCTTCCTGATCCGCTTCCCCGTCGCCGCGAATATCGCGTTACAAACCGCCGGCGCGATCGGCGGCACGCCGGGCTCGCCGGCCCCGCCCTGGGGGTCGCTGCTCGGCACGATGTAGACTTCCACAGCCGGCGCTTCGGGCATCCGGACCACGGGGTAGGTGTCGAAGTTTCCCTGCACGACGCGGCCGCGCGCCAGCGTGATCTCACCGTACAGCGCGGCGCTCAGGCCGAACACGATGCCACCCTGCATCTGCGCCTCGATCTGCCCGGTGTTCACCGTCTGCCCGCAATCCACCGCGCACACCACCCGCGGGACGCGCACCGATCCGTCCGCGTCCACCGACACCTCGGCCACCTCGACGCACACCGTGGGCCCCCATTCCGCGAGCGCGATGCCGCGACTCCGGCCCGCCGGTGGCGGCGTGCCCCAGCCCGCCTTCTCGGCCGCGAGCTCGAGCGTCCGGCGATGGCGCGGTTTGTCGCGCAGCAGCTCGCGCCGCAGCTCGAACGGGTCCCGGCCGGCGGCGGCCGCGATCTCGTCGAGGAAGCACTCGGTCACGAAGCCGTTGTGCGACACGCCGACCGAGCGCCACGGTCCCCGCGGCACCGCCGCCAGTTCTAGGGTCGCCTGGTCCACGAGCAGGTTAGGAATCGCATAGGGGAGGTCAATGGCGCCGTCCACCAGACTGTCGTCGATCCCCTTCTCGAGCGGTCCGAACTTGAGCCGCAGCGGCGTGCCGGCGATGCGGTGAGTCCAGGCGATGAGCCGCCCCGAGGCATCGAGTCCGGCGCTGAACCGGTTGTAGCTCGTCGGGCGGTAGAACCCGTTGCGCATGTCGTCCTCCCGGGTCCAGATCACTTTCACGGGTGCTTCTACCGCCTGCGAGACCCGCACCGCTTCGGAGACGAAGTCCGGCTCGAGCCGGCGCCCGAACCCGCCGCCCGAGAGCGTCGTGTGGATCCGGACCTTCTCGTTGGGCAGGCCAGTCACCTCGGCCGCCACGCGCTGCGCGTCGCCCTGATTCTGCGTCGGGGCCCACACGTCACACCCTCCGCCATCGGTGCGGACGTGCGCCGTGCAGTTCATCGGCTCCATGGTGGCGTGGTGCACGAAGGGCACGTCGTACACCGCGTCGATCCGCTTGGCCGCGCCGGCGAGGGCCGCCGTCGCATCGCCGATCGTCTGCGCCACGATGCCTGGCTGCTCGGCGAGGGCGAGCAGCTGGGCGCGGATGCTCGCCGAATCGAGCGCGCCGGAGTCCCCCTCATCCCACTCGATCTCGAGCGCGCGTCGTCCCTCCACCGCCTGCCAGTAGGTATCCGCCACGACGGCGACTCCGGCAGCGCAACCCGCCGCCCAGCCGCCCTTGGAGCCCATCCACGAGCTCGGCTCGAGCTCCACCACGTGGCGCACGCCCGGCATGGCCCTCGCGCGGTCGGGGTCGAAGCGCTTCACCCGGCCGCCCAGCACCGGCGACCGCTCGATGGATGCGATCAACATCCCCGGCACCTTGATGTCGATGCCGAACAGCGCGCTCCCATCCACCTTGCCCGGCGTGTCGAGCCGAGTCACCCGCGTGCCGAGCAGCCGAAAGTCCTTGGGTTCTTTGAGCGCGACGTCCTTGGGGACCGGCAGCGTCGCCGCCCGCGCGACGAGTGTGCCGTACGACAGGCGTCGGCTGCTCGGGACGTGGATCACCGCCCCCTTTTCGGCGCGGCACGTGGCACGGTCGACGTTCCAGGTTTGCGCCGCGGCAGCGACGAGCATCTCCCGCGCCCTGGCCCCCGCCTTGCGCAGCGGCTCCCATGAGCTGCGAATCGCGTTGCTGCCGCCGGTGCGCATCGTGCGCGACCACCCCGCCGGATTCTCCGGCATGGGGCCGAGCCGGATGGTGGACCAGTCGGCCTCGAGCTCCTCGGCGAGGATCATGGCGAGCCCCGTCTGGGAGCCCTGGCCCATCTCGGACCGGTCGAGCGTGAGCGTGACGATCCCGTCCGTGCCGATGCGCAGCCAGGCGTTGGGGACGAACAGGGGGGGCGCGGCGGCGAGGCCCGGGGCGGCATCCGCGCGCCACGGAAGGGCGAACGCAATGACCAGGCCTGTGGTGGTCTCTAGGAACTCACGGCGGGTGGTGGCGGAATGGGAGCTCATACGGGGCCTCCCGGCAGGAACGGCGTGGTGAGTGGTTTGTGGTGGTCGGCGGTGCGAGCAGAGCCGACGCATCGCACCGGAGGCAACCACGCACCACTCACCACGCATTCAGTTGTCAGACGATTTTCCCGATCGGCAGTTTTCTAATCCGCTTCCCCGTCCCCGCGAAGATCGCGTTGCACACGGCCGGCGCGATCGGCGGCGTGCCCGGCTCACCGACGCCGCCCTGCGCGTCGGTGCTCGGCACGATGTGGACCTCCACCACCGGCATCTCGGCCAGGCGGAGCATCCGGTAGTCGTGGAAGTTGCTCTGCTGCACCCGGCCCTTGTCGATCGTGATCTCGCCCCACAGTGCGGCCGTCAGGCCGTACACGATGGCGCTCTGCATCTGCGCCTCGACAATGTCGGGGTTCACGACCGGCCCGCAGTCCACCGCGCAGACGACTCGATGGACGCGCGGCGCTCCGTCCGACCCCACGGACACTTCGGCCACCTCGGCGACGAAAGAGTCGAACGACTTGTACACGGCGATGCCGCGCGATCGACCCGCCGGCGGCGGCGTGCCCCAACCGGCCTTGCTCGCGGCGAGGTTCAGGGCACCGAGGTGACGCGGTGCCTTGCCCAGCAGGTCCCGCCGGTACTCGTACGGGTCCTTCTTCGCGGCATGCGCGAGCTCGTCGATGAAGCTCTCGACCACGAACGCGTTGTACGAGTTGTTCACCGAGCGCCAGAAGCCGACCGGAATGCCGGTGTCCGTGAGCAGGTAGTCCACGTGGACGTTGGGAACGGTGTAGGGCATTTCCACGCCGCCCTCCACGGCCTCCCCGTCGAGCCCGTTCTTCACGGTGTCGGGGAACACTCGCGCCATGATGGACGGCGCCGCGATCCGGTGCGTCCACGCCACCGGCTGACCGCTCGCGTCGAGACCGGCCTGCAAGCGGTGGTAGCAGGCGGGGCGATACTGCGCGTTCCGTATGTCGTCTTCCCGCGACCAGATGACTTTCACCGGGACGCCCGTGGCCTTGGAGGTTTCGAGCGCTTCCTGGATGAAGTCCAGCTCGAAGCGCCGGCCGAACCCGCCACCCAGATAGGTCGTGTGCACCTTGACCTGCTCCGGCGGCACGCCGCCGATGCCCGCGCCGAGGCCTTGCGCGCCGGTCTGGAACTGGGTGGGCGCCCAGATATCGACGCCTCCCCCATTGGGTCGAACGTGGGCGGTGCAGTTCATCGGCTCCATGGTCGCGTGCGCGAGGAACGGCAGCTCGTAGGCGGCGTCGAGCTTCGTCGCCGCCCCGGGCAGTGCGCCCTGGGCGTCGCCGTCGTGGCGGGCGACCGCGCCGGCCTGTTCGGCTTTCTGGCTGAACAGCTGCGAGATACTCGCGCTCGACACGCTCCCGGTCGGGCCCTCGTCCCACGTGACGGTGAGGGCGTCCCGACCTTTCTTAGCCGACCAGTAGCCGTCGGCCACCACGGCGACGCCCGTCGAGATCTGCACGACGTGCTTGACGCCCGGCACGGCCTTCGCGTTGGCGGCGTCGTAGCCCTTCACCTTGCCCCCGAAGACGGGCGAGCGCGCGACCACCGCGACGAGCAGGCCAGGCGCCTTCACATCGATCCCGAACTGGGCGCTCCCGTCCACCTTGGGCGGGGTATCGAGCCGCTTCACGCGGGTGCCGACGATCTTCCAGTCCTTCGGGTCCTTGAGCGGGACGTCGTGCGGCAGGGGAACCGTGGCTGCTTTCGCCACGAGCTTCCCGTAGGTGAGGCGCCGGTTGCTGGGCGTGTGGATCACCGCGCCCTTCTCTGCGCGACACGTGGACTTGTCGACGCCCCACGTTTCCGCCGCCGCGCTGAGGAGCATCTCCCGCGCCGCCGCGCCCGCCTTGCGGAGCGGGGTGTAGGCCGCCCGCACGCTCGTGCTGCCGCCGGTTCCCTGCATGCCGAACATCGGATTGATATACGCCTTGTCCGCGGGGGCGGACTCGATTCGGACCTTCGACCAGTCGGCTTCGAGCTCCTCCGCGAGGAGCATGGGCAACGACGTCGTCACGCCCTGGCCCATCTCGGAGCGGTCGACCACGACGAGGACGCTTTCGTCGGCGCCGATGCGCAGCCACGCGTTGGGGGCGAACGGTGCCGCCGCCGCGGCAGCGCGTCCGCGCCCGGTGGCGGGCACGTGAAATCCGATGACGAGGCCGGCGCCGGCGACGCCCGCCGTCTCGAGGAACTCACGCCGGGTGATTTGCGCGGCGCTCATGTCACGCTCCCTGCGCGGCGCGATGGATGGCGGCGCGGATGCGCTGGTACGTGCCGCAGCGACAGATGTTGGTCATCGCCGTGTCGATGTCGGCGTCGGTGGGATGGGGATTCTTCGCGAGCAGCGCCGCGGCGGCCATGATCTGCCCCGACTGGCAGTAGCCGCATTGCGGCACGTCTTCCTCGATCCACGCGCGCTGCACCGCGTGCGCGCGGTTCTTGGACAGGCCTTCGATCGTGGTCACACGTTTGCCGGCGACGGCGGACACGGGCAGCACGCAGGTGCGCGTCGCGACGCCGTCCAAGTGGACGGTGCAGGCGCCGCACTGAGCGATGCCGCAGCCGAACTTGGTGCCGGTGAGCCCGAGGGTGTCACGCAGCACCCACAGGAGCGGCGTGTCGGGGGTGACGCTGACCGTTTCGCGCTTGCCGTTGACGGTGAAAGTGATTGCGGCCATGACAGGGCATCCTCGCGGAAGATGGAAAAAACGTGTAGGGGCGGACGCACGGATGGAAGGGGGGCCGCGACTGTGCCGATGCGGTCTGGAACGGGGCCCGCTTTCATCTATATAGGGGCGCGCGACTCTCCCCCTGGGGCCGGTCTGTCCGGGCTCAACCGCCTGTCCGGGCACCTCTTGACGACTTCTGGAACGGCGTTCATATCTAGCCCCGTAGCCGGTTCATGGACGTGTTCGTGCGGCGGTACTCACTCCCCACCCTCATTCAGAGGGCATACGTATGGCACTGCTCCGTCGGCTCGTTCCCGCGCTCGTCGCTGGTCTGGTCTGGGCGGTCCCATTGGGCGCGCAGGAATCTCCAGGCGCCGTCACGGGAAAGGTCGTGGACGCCACGACCCAACAGCCACTCGCCAACGTCGAAGTTGCGATCGCGGGGACTCCGCACCGCGAGCTCACCCGCGCCGACGGCGGCTTTACGCTGAACGGCGTTCCCGCAGGGAGCCAGCGCTTGCGGGCGAGCCGCATCGGGTACGGCTCGTCGATCCAGAATGTCACCATCCCTTCAGGTGGAACCGTCACGGCGGAGATCACGCTCTCGCCTGCGGCCGCGATCCTCGAGCCGGTTGTGGTGACCGGGTACGGCACGCAACGGCGCGAGGCTATCACGGGGTCGGTCTCGACCGTGGAAGGGTCGGCCGCGAACGTCGGCGTGGTCACGAACGTCGACCAGATGATCCGGGGCCGGGCCGCGGGCGTCGAGATCACCCAGAACAACGGCGAGCCCGGGGCGGCATCCCAGGTCTTGATCCGTGGGGGGAGCTCGATTCGAGCGAGCAACGATCCCCTGTACGTGATCGACGGGGTACCCATCAACAACGTCCCGACCGAACCGTTGAGCATGGGCGTGGGGGGCAGTCCGGCGCTGCCACGCAACCCCCTGAACCTGCTCAATCCGTCGGACATCGCGTCGATCACCGTCCTGAAGGATGCCTCTGCCTCCGCGATCTACGGCAGCCGCGCCGCGAACGGCGTGATCCTGATCGAGACCAAAAAGGGAGGCGCCGCGGGCGGGTCCACGGTCGAGTACGACACGTACGTGGCCGCTGCGTCGCCCTTGAAGCGGTTGGACTTGCTGGATGCGGGGGAATTCTCGGGGTTCGTCCGGGGACAGGTTACCGTTTGGCGGACTGATTCAGTTTCCTCATGTGCGGCACAACCGGCGTTTTGTACGGACACCACCATCTTCAAGGACTCGTTGGCGGGCAAACTTGCCGGCCTGGGTCCGTCACACCTCAAAAACCTCGGCGTGCTCTATAAAGGTCCCGGTCCATGGTGCCCGGCATGCGGACCCAGCGATACGACCAGACTCTTCTACAACACCCCTTGGAGCCGTGCGACCACGCGGACCGCGGTGACCCACAACCACGACGTCTCGTTCACCGGGGGCAGTGAGGACACCCGGTATCGTGCCTCGCTGAACTATGCGAAGCAGGACGGCGTGGCGATCGCGAGCGGGCTCGAGCGGATTCAGGGTAGGCTCGCGGCCACGCACCGGGCGCTGGACAACCGCCTCCGCCTCAACCTCAATGTGACCAGCTCGCGCGTCAACAACCAATACATCACGTTCGAGAATAGAGGCGGCTTCGAAGGCGGCGTGTTCCAGAACGTCGCGATTTTTAATCCGACGCAGCCGATCACGGTCACCGACCCGCTCGGCACGCGCTACTTCGAGACGGGTGCGTCGTCCGTGCGGAACCCGGTCGCGCTCGCCGAGCAGGTCACCGACATCGGCCACACCATACGCACGCTGGGGAACGCGACGGCCGAGCTGGATCTCGCGCAGGGGCTCACGGGGCAGGTGACGGTGGGTGTGGACCAGTCGACCGGCGACCGGCAGCTCTACTACCCTCTAGCGAATCCCGTCGGGGTGGCGTTGGGTAACGGGCTCGCTCAGCAGTCCAATCTCGAGAACTCCACGCGCACGCTGCAAGGCCTGCTCACCTTCCGACGGCAGCTTGGGGAAGTGCACAGCTTCGACGTCGTCGGCGGCTACGAGTATACCAAGTTCAAGAGCAACCTCGTCATGGCTCGGGGGATCGGCTTCTTCACCGACGCGTTCACATACAACAAGCTGGACGCTGCCGTCACACGGACCGACTCCTCTTGGGCGGAGGACTGGCGTCTCGTCTCGTTCTTCACCAGGGCCAACTACGGCTTCAAGGATCGGTTTTTCGTGACCGGGGTGCTGCGCTACGACGGATCGTCCAGGTTCGCCGAGGGGCACAAGTGGGGCGTCTTCCCCGGGCTGTCTGCCTCGTGGCACCTCAGTCAGGAGGAGTTCCTGCGGAACGGCCCGTTCTCGGACCTCCGGCTGCGCGTCGGCTGGGGCCGCACAGGCAACCCCAGCGTACCGCCGTATTCGTCCCTGCCCCTGCTGGTTGGGGGCACCGGCGGAACGTACCCGTGGGGAGACGCACCGCAGACGGGTGTGACCTTGGGGCGCAATCCCAACCCGGACCTCAAATGGGAGCGCACGAACCAGTACAACGGGGCAGTCGATTTCGGCCTCCTCAACAACCGGATTGCGGGGAGTGTCGAGTACTACGTGAAGAACACGTCGGACCTGTTGCTCGAGGTCCAGGCGCCTCAGCCTGCCGAACCGTCCACGCGGATCGAGAACGTCGGGTCGATGCGCAATCAGGGCCTCGAGCTCTCGCTCGACGCCGTGGCGATCTCGCGCCCCGGCTTGACGTGGCGTGCGGGGCTCGTGTTCGCCGCCGAGCGTAACAAGGTGCTGAATCTCGGTCCCTACGCGTACCTCTCCTCCGGTATCGTCAGCGGGCAGGGGCAGTCCGATACTCGCGCCCAGCGCCTACTCCCGGGAGAACCGCTCGGCACGTTCTACGGGCCCGTCTTCCTTGGCTGGGATTCCTCAGGCCGGCAGCTGTTCCGGTGCTCCACCGGCACGAAGTGCGTCAACGGGAAGACCACGTCGGATGGCATCAGCCCGGCCGACTACACCGTCATCGGTAACGCCAACCCAGACTTCACCATCGGTCTCCACAACCAGGTGAACTGGCGCAGGTTCAACATCACCTTCCTGCTGCGTGCGGCCGTCGGCCAGGACGTGTTCAACAACACCGCGCTCGTCTACTCCACGAAGGGCAACGCCCTTCAGGACAAGAACTTCCTGCGACCTGCCCTCACCGACTCGACGGCACTGCACGAGCCGGCGGTATACTCGTCCCGCTGGGTCGAGAGCGCATCGTTCGTCCGGCTGCAGAACGTGACGGTTGAGTACAATCTCGACATACCGGTGCTGACGCGCTCGGCTCGGAGCGCCCGCCTCTACGTGTCGGCCGACAACCTGTTTCTGATTACCGGCTATTCGGGCCTGGACCCGGAGGTCTCGAGCGCGAACCAGGCCGACCCGAACGACGTCGGCCTCGCGGCGCGTGGCATCGATTATCTCAGCTATCCCCGGCCCCGCACGTTCACGGCGGGCCTTCGTCTCGCGTTCTGAGGAGCTCTGAGCCTATGAAGCGATCATTCGTGAAGGCGTCGATCGGAGCGGCCGGATTCTTCACGCTGCTTCTCGTCCCGCTCCAGGGATGCACGGACCTGACCGAAACGCCCCGGAGCGGCATCGAGCCGAGTCACTTCTTCAAGACGGAGGCGGAAGTCCTGGCGTCCCTCGCGGGCACGTACGCGCAGCTGCGGAGCACGCTCGACGACTATTACAACGTCAGCGAGATCAGCACCGACGAAATGGTGGTGCCGACCCGGGGGCAGGACTGGTACGACGGCGGGACTTGGCTCGACCTACACTACCAAACGTGGAACGGGACCAGCGCGGCGACAGGCGCCTTCTTTAACGGCGCGTGGAACGCGCTGTCTGCGGGGATCGCCCGCGCCAACGTGCTGCTCGACGCGCTGAAAGCCACGGCCGTTCCCAACCAGGCCGAGTACGAAGGTGAAGCCAGGGTCCTGCGAGCCTTCTACTACTATCTCCTGATGGATCTGTTTGGCGGCATGCCGCTCGCCACCACGAGCGAGGTCACACGGCGGGAGCGGGTGACGCGGGACTCGCTGTTCAAGTTCATCGAGTCAGAACTTCTGGCGGCGCGGCCCGAGCTGCCGGTCAGCTGGAACAGCGCCAACAACGGGCGCATCACCAAAGGCGCGGTGGACGCCATCCTCGCCAATATGTACGTGAACGCGGGGGTGTTCACGAAGGACTCCGCCGGAGCCGGAGGGATCAATGCCACGGGGTACAACTCGTGCGCCGGCGTGACGGTCAGCGGCGGCCTGGACGCCTGCCAGGCCGCAGTCAACCGAGCGGACAGCATCATCAATTCGGGCGTGTATCAGCTGGCGGACACGTTCGCGAAGAGCTTCCGCGCCGACAACGCCTCGTCGACCGAGAACATCTTCGTCGTCAAGTTCATCGCCGCTGATGGTCTGGGTCTCAACTTCGTCATGCGGGCGCTGCATTACAACCAGTTCAACCCTTCACCCTGGAACGGGTTCGCGACCCTCGCGCAGACCTACAACTCGTTCGATGCGGCTGACCAGCGTCGCAACATCTTCCTCGTTGGCCAGCAGCGCAACGTACTGACGGGCGCCCTCGTGAACGATCGGACCGGGAACCCCCTCATCTTCACCACGACCATCGCCGATGTCACACAGGCGACCGAAGGGGAAGGTGCTCGCATCTACAAGTGGCCCGCCGATCCTGCTCACATCGCCCAGAACAACGGCAACGACTACGCGTGGTTCCGGCTGGGCGAGATTTATCTCATCAAGGCCGAGGCGGAGCTGGCGGGGGCCACAGGGACGCCGACGCCCCTCAGCCTCGTGAACACGCTGCGTGCTCGTGTTTTCAATCCGGCGAAGCCGCGCAGCGCCGTCACGGCCGACACCGTCCTCGCAGAGCGCCTGTTCGAGCTCACGGGCGAAGCGAAGCGCAGACAAGACCTGATCCGGTTCGGCAAGTACACTGACTGCTGGCAGTACAAGACACCGTGCCCGAGCGCGGCCCGAACCGTTCTCATGCCTATTCCGCACGGGCAGATCGACGCCAACCCCCTGATGAAGCAGAACCCCGGGTACCCCTGATTGACGGGGGTTGTCACCGAGCGTAGCAGCAGGGTAGGGGCGCATGTAGGGGCGCAGCATGCTGCGCCCCTACATCTTTTTGTGCCCATGCTGTGCCTGCTCACCGGTTGCTCCGCGACCGCCGATCCCACGCTGCCTCCCGTCGGCGGCCGGCTGTTCACCCTGCTCCCCTCGAGCTACACCGGCGTCCGCTTCGAGAATCGCCTCACCGACACCCGCGAGCTGAACGTCTTCACCTACCGCAATTATTACAACGGTGGCGGCGTGGCGCTCGGTGACCTCACGGGCGACGGGCTGCCGGAGATCGTCCTCACGTCGAATCTGGGTGGCACCCGGCTGTATTTGAACGAGGGAAAGTTCCGGTTCCGCGACGTCACCGAGCAAGCCGGCCTCAAGAGCAAGGGATGGACGACGGGCGTCACGCTCGCCGACGTGAACGGCGACGGGCGGCTCGACATTTATGTCTGCCACGCGGGGCTCGGCGATAGCCGGCTCCGGGCCAATGAGCTCTATATCAACCAGGGGCTGAACGCGGACGGAGTCCCGACCTTCGTCGAGCAGGCGGCCGCCTACGGCGTCGCGGACTCGGGCTACTCGACCCAGGCGGTGTTCTTCGACTACGATCGCGACGGCGACCTGGATCTGTTCGTGATCAATAATTCGCCACGGCCGGTCGCGAGCTTCCCGCTCAAGAACACCCGCAACGAGCGCGACCCGCTCGGCGGCGCGAGGCTGTATCGCAACGACGGCGGGCATTTCGTGGACGTGAGCGCGGCCGCCGGCATCTTCGGCAGCGAGATCGGGCTGGGCTTGGGCGTGGTCGTGAGCGACGTGAACCGCGACGGCTGGCCCGACATCTACGTCGCGAACGACTTCTTCGAGCGCGACTATCTCTACATCAACCAGGGCGACGGCACCTTCGCCGAGCGGCTCGAGCAGGAGATGCCGTACATCAGCCTCTCGTCGATGGGGCTCGACATCGCGGACGTGAACAACGACGGCTGGCCCGATATCTACGTGGCGGACATGCTGCCGGACGACGAGCACCGCCTCAAGACCACATCCTCGTTCGAAAGCTGGGACCGCCTGCAGACCGAGGTGCGCAACGGTTTCTATTTCCAGTTTACCCGCAACATGCTGCATCTCAACAACGGCAACGGCACGTTCTCGGACATCGGCCAGATGGCCGGCGTGGCCCGGACGGACTGGAGCTGGAGCGTGCTCATGGCGGACCTCGATTTGGACGGCTACAAGGACATCTACGTCACCACCGGCCTCGCCAAGGACGTCACCTCGCAGGACTACATCGCGTTTCTGGCGAACCGGGAGACCATGGTCGAGGCTACGAGCGGTGGTCGCGTGGACTACCGGCGGCTGATCGATGCGATGACCTCGACCAAACTGCCGAACTACGCCTTCCATAACCGGGGCGACCTGACCTTCTCGAACGAGAGCGCCGTCTGGGGCCTGGACACGTTGAGCTTCTCGAGCGGTGCGGCCTACGGGGACCTGGACGGTGACGGCGCGCTCGACTTAGTCGTGAACAACGTGGACCAGGAGGCGTTCGTCTACAGGAACAACGCCCGGACGCTCACGCAGAACCGGTTCTTGCAGGTCCAACTCGACGGAACGGGCGCGAATCGATTCGCGATCGGCGCCAAAGTGACGCTGTGGAGCGGTGGGCGGGAGTTCTATCAGGAGGAGGAGCCGACGCGCGGCTTCCAGTCCAGCGTGGACTACGTCCTCACATTCGGCGTCGGGCAACGCGACACGCTGGACTCCGTGAAAGTGGAGTGGCCGGGTCGCCAGGGCCCGGTGAGCCTCCTCACTAAGGTCGCGACGAATCAGCGGCTCACCGTGCGGCAGTCGGAGGCTGTGGTCCCCCGAGCCCCTAGCCCCCAGCCCCTCACCCCTCTTTTCACCGATGTCACGGAAGCGATCGCGCTGCCCTACGTCCACCGGGAGAACGAATTCGTGGACTTCGATCGCGAGCCGCTGATCCCGAAGCTGCTCTCGACGGAAGGGCCGATGCTCGCGGTGGCCGACGTGAACGGCGACGGGCTGGACGACATGTTCATCGGCGGCGCCAAGGGTCAAGCGGGCAAGCTGCTGATCCAGCAGCCGAACGGCCGGTTCGCGAGTACCAACGAGAAGCTGTTCGAGCAGGATCGCCTGTCGGAGGACCTCGGCGCCGTATTCTTCGACGCCGATGGGGATGGTCACCCCGACCTCTACGTGGTGAGCGGCGGGAGCGAGTTCTCATCCTCGCGGGATCCCGCCCTGCAGGACCGGCTCTACCTGAACGACGGGCATGGCCGTTTCCGCAAGGCGACTGGTAGTGTGCCGCCGGAGGACGTGAGCGGCTCGCGCGTCGTGGCGGCCGATTACGACGGCGACGGCGACGTCGATCTTTTCGTCGGCGGCCGGGTCGTGCCGTGGCACTATGGCGCAGACCCCCGAAGCATGCTGCTCCAGAACGACGGACACGGGCGCTTCACCGACGTGACCAGGCGGCTCGCGCCCGAGCTCGAGCGAGTCGGCATGGTGACCGATGCGGTGTGGCGGGACGTGGACGGAGACGGCCGGGTGGACCTCGTGGTCGTCGGCGAGTGGATGCCGATCACGATTTTCCACAACGCGGGCGGCGGGAAGCTCGTCCGCCTGAAGACGCCAGGCCTGGAGCACAGTGAGGGATGGTGGAACCGCATCGTCGCGGGGGACTTCACGGGCAAGGGGGGGGGCCACGTCGACTTCATCGTCGGCAACCTGGGCCTGAACACCCGCCTGCACGCCAGCGAGGCCGAACCGGTGACGATGCACGTGAAGGACTTCGATGGCAACGGTGTGTCCGATCAGATCGTGTCGGTCTACAATCACGGCACGAGCTATCCGATCGCGCTGCGGGACGAGCTCCTCACGGCGCTGCCCTATCTGAGGCCGCGCTATCCCCGCCACGAGGACTACGCCCGGCAGACGGTCACCGACATCTTCTCGCCCGCGGATCTCGCCGGCGCGACCGTCAAGCAGGCGCACACCTTCGCGACGGCGCTGGTGCGCAACAACGGAGATGGGTCGTTCACGCTCGTCGCGCTTCCGCGCGAGGCACAGCTGGCCCCCGTGTACGGCATCCTGGCGCAAGACGTGGACGGAGACGGCAGGCCCGACCTGCTCCTCGCGGGGAACTTCGATGGCGTGCAGCCGGAGATCGGGCGAATGAGCGCGAGCTATGGGCTGGTCCTGCGCGGAGATGGCACGGGGCGGTTTACGCCGGTGCCCCCCGCGCAGAGCGGGTTTGCCGTCCCCGGGCAGGCCCGCGATATCCAGCGGGTCCGGACCCGTCGCGGCGACCTGTACGTCGTGACCCGGAACAACGACCGCCCGCTGGTCTTTCGGTCCCTGCGGGCGCCAACGTCGCTAGCGACCGGCTCGCCTGGTCTTGATGATGATGACGCCGTTCGCGCCGCGCACGCCGTACAGCGCCGTACCAGCGGGATCCTTCACGACCTCGATGTAGACGATGTCGTGCGGATTGATCGCTCTGAGGCTGGCCCCCGTTTCGAGCTCCATCGGCACGTCGTCGATCAGAAACAGGGGCTCGCTGCTCGCCATGAACGAGCTGGCTCCGCGAATGCGGACGGAAATGCCGCCGCCGTTGGTTCGCGCCACGAGCACGCCGGGAAAATGGTCCATCAGCAGCTGTTCGAGCGGGCGGCCGGGCACCCGTTGGATCTCTTCTTCGGTCAAGACCGATCGCGGAGCCGCGCTCGCCGAAGCGCCCGCGTGGGGTCTGCCCTGGGCCGTGGCGTTCGCGGCGAAGCAGGCGACAACGCAGCCGACGAACAAACCGGCGACTCGTTGGGAATAGGCCGAGCACATAGGTGACCTCACTGACCTGGGCGCTTCGTCTTGATGATGATGACGCCGTTGGCGCCGCGCACGCCGTACAACGCCGTCTCGGCGGGCTCCTTCAGCACCTCGATCGATGCGATATCGTTGGGATTGATGCCCGTCAGGTATCCGTTGGGACCCGGCTCGACCACCACGCCGTCCAGCACGTACAACGGCGTGTTGCCGCTTCTGATGGACGAGCCGCCGCGGATGCGCACCGCGAAGCCGCCGTCGGGCGTCCGGCTCACCTCCACGCCGGGGAAGCGGCCCATGAGCACCTGCTCGACCGATTGCCCGGGCGCTTTGGCGATGTCGTCTGCGGTCACGGTCGCGCTGGGAGGTGAGCTCGAGGCGGGCGGGGGCGCGTCAGACGCCGACTTGTTCCGATGGACGCAGGCGGAACTCAGTCCGACGAGAAAGCCGAGCGGCAACAGTGCGCGCATCGAGAACGAGGTCATTGGACTCCTCCTATGACACGCTAGGTTCGAATATACCTCGTGGCATGGCTCACTGCTAACTCTTACCCGGTGAAATTCGACATGTCCAAGTGGATGCGGCATCCGGCCCTGCTCCTCACGCTCTCCGTCACCTACACGCTGGGAGCAGCGCAGGAGCGGGTCCGCGTGGCCTCCCCGGACGGCCGCAACCGGGTCACGGTGGAGGTCCGCGACGGGGTCCTCGCCTACAGCCTCGATCGGGACGGCCGCGCGGTGCTCCTGCCGTCCCGCCTCGGCTTTGCCTTCCAGGGGGCGCCCCCGCTGCGCGACAGCCTGCGGATGGTCGATACCACCAGCAACACCGTCGACGAGACCTGGACGCAACCCTGGGGCGAGGTGGCCCGGGTGCGCGATCACCATAACGAGCTGCGGGTCTCCATCGCCGAAGTCGCTTCCCCCGGCCGGCGGTTCGTCGTGGTGTTCCGCGTCTTCAACGACGGGGTCGGCTTCCGTTACGAGCTGCCGGCGCAGCCCGGCCTCGGCGAGTTCGCCATTACCGACGAGCTGACCGAGTTCACGCTGGCCGACGACGCCCGCGCCTGGTGGATTCCGTCGAACCGTCCTCGCCTCGACCGCTCGGAGATGCTGTTCTCGTGTTCCCCGGTCAGCGTGCTCGACAGCGTGCAGACCCCGCTCACGCTGGAGACGCGGGACGGCCGCACGTTCATCGTGATTCACGAGGCGAACCTGGTCGATTACGCGCGGATGTTCCTGAGCGGGCCGCGCATGCAGTCTCGTACGCTGCGCGCGGCCCTGGCACCGTACGCTGACGGGATCAAGGTGCGCGGCCGGACGCCGTTCGTCACGCCGTGGCGCACCATCCAGCTGGCCGACCGCGCCACCGATCTGGCGCCCTCGGTGCTCGGCCTGAACCTCAATCCGCCGAGCGTCATCCAGAACACGAGCTGGATCAAGCCGATGAAATACGTGGGCATCTGGTGGGGCATGCACATCGGCACGATGACGTGGAGCTCGGGTGCCAAGCACGGGGCCACCACGGCGAACACGAAACGCTACATCGATTTCGCCGCCGCCAACGGGTTGGGCGGAGTGCTGGTCGAAGGTTGGAACGTCGGCTGGGACGGCGACTGGATCCAGAACCGGAACGCGTTCTCGTTCACGAAGGCCTATCCCGACTACGACCTGCCGGAGCTGGCCCGCTACGCCCACGAGAAGGGCGTGAAGTTGATCGTTCACAACGAGACATCGGGGGGCATCGAGAACTACGAGCGGCAGATGGACAGCGCGTTCGCGCTGTACCATTCGCTCGGGCTGGACGCGATCAAATCGGGGTACGTGACGGATTTCGTAGGCGAGGGGCACTCGCACTATGGCCAGTACATGGTGCGCCACCACCGCCACGTCATCGAGAAGGCGGCGCAGTACGGGATCATGCTGGACGTGCACGAGCCGATCCACGATACGGGGGAGCGTCGTACCTACCCGAACATGATGAGCCGGGAGGGCGCACGCGGGCAGGAGTACAACGCCTGGAGCAGCGAGGGGGGCAACCCGCCCGAGCATGAGACGATTCTGTTCTTCACCCGGCTGCTCGACGGCCCGATGGACTTCACGCCGGGCATCTTCGACATCCTGATCGAGCGGGGAACGGGGCGGCCGCGGCGGCCGGATGAACCCCGCGTCCGGACGACGCTTGCGAAGCAACTGGCGCTCTACGTGGTGCTCTACTCGCCCCTCCAGATGGCGGCGGACCTCCCCGAGAACTACGAGCACCAGCCCGCGTTCCAGTTCATCCGTGACGTGGCCGTCGACTGGGACACCACGCGCGTGGTCGCGGGGAGGATCGGCGACTACGTGATCGTGGCGCGGCGCGAGAAGAGCGGTCCGAGCTGGTACCTGGGCGCCATTACCGACGAGGAAGCGCGCACCTTCGACGTCCCCCTCACGTTCCTCACGCCCGGGCGCAAATACATCGCCGAGATCTACGCGGACGGACCGGGCGCCCACTGGCTTACGAACCCGTTGCCCGTTTCGATCTCCAAGCGCCCCGTCGATGCGACGTCACGCCTGCATCTTGTGCTCGCTCCCGGGGGCGGACAGGCGATCCGGATCCGGCCGGCGCGCTAGCGAGCTCCAGCGGTGGTGACCGCGGCTGGGATGAATGGGCTCCGGCGACCGGTGGCCCCTGCGGTTCGGCTCCCTGACAGGGACCCGCCCGCCCCCCTGGGAGCCTCACCTCCGGGGCCACCGGTCGCGTCGCCAATTCTGCCGGGCGCTACGACCAGCGTGGAGATGCGCCCTGCAAGCCCGACGCTCGCACGATCCGCGGGTCTACCCGCGCTCCTCGTCACGGCCGGCCTGGCTCTGGTCGCCTGCGGCCACCGCGAGCCACCCCTGTTCGAGATGCTCCCCCCGGAGCGCACCGGTGTGACGTTCACGAACCGCCTGCCCGACGACACCGCGTTCAACATTCTCACCTACATGTACTTCTACGACGGCGGCGGGGTGGCGGTGGGCGACGTCAATAACGACGGCCTGCCGGACCTCTACTTCACGTCGAACGTCGGACCCAACCGGCTGTATCTGAACAAAGGAGGCTATCGGTTCGAAGACGTCACCGAGCGGGCCGGCGTCGCCGATTCCGACGGCTGGAAAACCGGAGTCACGATGGCCGACGTCAACGGGGACGGCTACGTCGACATCTACGTCTCGGCCGTCGACTTCCTCGCGATGCACGGGCACAACGTGCTCTACATCAACAACGGCGACGGCACCTTTACCGACCGCACGAAAGAATACGGCCTCGACTTCGCCGGCTATTCCACCCAGGCCCTGTTCTTCGATTATGACGGCGACGGCGACCTCGATATGTACCTCCTGACCCACTCGCCGCACCCTGAGCGCACCCCCGGCCCGCTCGCGCAGCCGGCGACCCGCCGCGCGGGAGCGGGTGACCGTCTCTACCGGAACGACGGGGGTCATTTCGTAGACGTGAGCGACCACGCCGGCCTCCGCAACGGCGCTACGCGGTACGGACTCGGCGTGGTGGCGAGCGACCTGAACGGGGACGGCTGCCCCGACCTGTACATCGCCAACGACTTTCAGGAAGACGACTTTCTCTACTACAACAACTGCGACGGCACGTTCACCGAATCGATCGCCACATCCGTAGGCCACACGAGCCATGCCTCGATGGGCGTGGACGCCGCCGACTTCAACAACGACGGTCGCCCGGACCTGATGGTCCTCGACATGCTGCCGGACGATGAGAAGACCCTCAAGACGTCCGCCAACGCCGAGAGCTTCGACGTCTACAACATGAAGCTCGAGGCCGGCTATCATCCGCAATACGCCCGCACCACCCTCCAGCTCAACCGCGGCGACAGGCGCTTCAGTGAGATCGGCTATCTGGCCGGCGTGTATGCCACCGATTGGAGCTGGGCCCCCTTGTTCGCCGACCTCGACAACGACGGCTACAAGGACCTGTTCATCACCAACGGCATCTATCACCGGCCGAACGACCTGGATTACCTCGCCTATGTAGGCGACCCCGTCGTCCAGGCGTCGCTGCGCAACGGGATGGCCGGGCTCTCCGGGGCGCTCATTCGGAAGATGCCCCAGATCCCGATCGCCAACTACGCGTATCGCAACAACGGGGATCTGACGTTCACGAACCAGGCGCGAGCCTGGGGGCTCGAGCAGCCGGGGTTCTCGAACGGCGCGGCCTACGTGGACTTGAACAACAGCGGGGCACTCGATCTGGTCGTGAACAAGATCGCCGCCCCCGCCGCGATCTATCGAAACCGCGCGCGCGAGCTCACCACGAACCACTATCTCCAGGTGGTGCTGCGAGGCTCCGGAGCCAACACGGCGGGGATCGGCGCGAAGGTCGTCATCAGGCAGGGCGGCACGACGCAGCTGCTGGAGCAGATGCCCACGCGCGGGTTCCAGTCCTCCGTCGATCCCCGCCTGCATTTCGGGTTGGGGAGCTCGCCTGAGATAGACTCGCTCCTCGTCATCTGGCCGGATCGCCGGTATCAGGTGTTGACCAAGGTGGCGACCGATCGCACGCTCACGCTGACGCAGCAGGATGCCGCGGGCCCATCCCCGGGCTCGCGCCCGGGGTCAGTCCAGCGCGATCCGCCGGCGCCGCAGCCGCTCTTCACCGACGTGACCGATCGGGTCGCCATCGACTTCATGCACCACGAGAACCGCTTCTACGATTTCCACCGTGAGCCGTTGATCCCGCACCTCTTGTCCAGCGAAGGGCCTGCCCTGGCCATCGGCGACGTCGACGGTGACGGCCGTGACGACATCTACGTCGGGGGCGCCAAATGGCAGGCCGGCCGGCTGTTCATCCAGCGGCCCGACGGCACGTTCCGCTCGAGCCCGCAGCGCGCGTTCCAGATGGACAGTCTGAGCGAGGACGTCGACGCGGCGTTCTTCGACGCCAACGGCGACGGGCGTCCGGATCTCTACGTCGTGAGCGGCGGTAACGAGTTCGAGAAGGACGACGCCCCCCTCCAGGACCGGCTCTACGTGAACGACGGCCGCGGCCACTTCCACCGGGATTCCGTGGCCCTCCCGCGCCTCTCCGAGAGCGGCTCCTGCGTCGTGCCGGGAGACTGGAACGGCGACGGTCACCTCGATCTGTTCGTCGGGCGGCGGGTCGTCTCGCGCCGCTACGGCCTGACGCCCCGAAGCTATCTCCTGGAAAACGACGGCACCGGTCACTTCCGAGACGTCACGCTCGAGAAGGCGCCGGGGCTCGCGGAGGCCGGGATGGTGACGTCGGCCGCCTGGGTCGATTACGACCACGACGGGAAGCTCGACCTGATCGTCGTCGGGGAATGGATGCCAATCCGCGTCTTCCACCAGGAAGATGGGCGTTTCGTGGACCGGACGGCCGAAGCCGGGCTGACGGGAACGGAAGGCTGGTGGAACAGCGTCACCGTCGCCGACCTGAACGGGGACGGGCGCCCGGACTTGGTCCTGGGCAACCTGGGGCGCAACTCCTACCTCCAGGCGTCGTCGGCGGAGCCCGCACGCATGTACGTAAGCGACTTCGGCCATAACGGGACGCTCGAGCAGATCGTCACGTTCTACAAGCACGGCGTGAGCTACCCGCTCGCCGGTCGGGACGAATTGATCAGTCTGATCCCTCGACTGAGCACCCGATACGCCACGTATGGGGACTTCGGCGCAGCCCGAGTCGAGGACATCTTCCCCGCTGGCGAGCTCGCCCAGGCCACGGTTCGAGAAGCCCGGATCTTCGCGAGCTCCGTGGCCCTGAACAACGGGAACGGTACCTTCACACTGCGGCCGCTTCCCGCCGAGGCTCAGTTCGCGCCGATCCGCGCGGTCCTGGTGGACGACTTCGACGGAAACGGGCGGCCTGATCTCCTGGTCGGGGGGAACCTGTACGGCGTACCGCCCGTGCTCGGACGCTACGATGCCAGCTACGGCCAGCTGCTCTCCGGCACGGGAGACGGTCGCTTCGAGGCGGTCGACATGGAGCGGAGCGGTCTCGTGATCGACGGGCAGGTGCGTCACATGGCGTGGCTCAAGTGGGCGGGGGTCCGCGGTGGCCGCCTGATCGTCGTAGCCCGCAACAACGATCGGCTTCAGGTGCTTCGCCCACTGCGCCCCGCGCGGTAGAGGTCGATCACGTTTGCAACGGGGCCGACGATCGCGAGGGCGAGGATCGGCGGCGCCGGATAGAGCGGGCGGAGCGCCGCCACGTGATAATCGCCCGCCAGCCGGATGGCGGTCTCTGCCGCGGCAACGGCGGCGGCCACGATCATCCGGCCCCGGACCGTGCTCACGGTCGTCTTGGGATCGGTGATCATGAAGAAGATGAACAGCTGGTACATGGGGCCGGTGAGTGGCGCGATTTCCGTCAGCAGCGGACCTCCCGTGATCACGCTGCGCACCAGGGCCAGCGCGACGAAGCACCCGACGTAGGTGAGCGTCACATGGAGCATGCCAACCCGGGAAGCGATGAGGAGCCCGAAGCACCAGATCACTGCGTTTGTCGCCAGGTCGTTCCCCCACTGGTGGCTGAGGATGGCGACGCTCGCCGGCGCCGCCAGCAGGAGCAGGCTGATGGCAAAGTTGCTCGGATTCCAGAGGTGCCGGCCGCGGTATCGCAGCACGTACTTGGAGGCGATCGCAAGGAACCCGCCCAGGGCGAACGGCCAGAGCAGATCGGCCCGCGGCTTGATCAAGAGCGCGAGGCTGATGCCGGTGATGTAGGCGCTCGCCACGTTCGCGAAACTCCCCCCCAGCCAGCGTGACAGCGCCAGCTCCGTCGCCGCGCAGACGCCCAGTGCGGTGGCGAGCCGGTCGTAGCCGCCGAGGATGCCGTAGCGCGCCTCCCCGAGGACCAAGATGAGCGTGATGAGGAAGGAGACCGGATAGCGGGAATCCATCCGGCCGAGGCGGACCCACAGCGCCCGACTAGCGACTGGGCTCGGTGACGACATGGAGCTGATCCACGGGTGGGTGTTCCAGGGTCTGCACGGTGCCGGACGGCCAATGAATCACGGCCCGGTCCACGCGTCCGGCGGTTCCGAGCCCGAAGTGCAGCCGCCGGTCGTTCTGGCTCGCGAATCCCATGCCGCCGTCCACGACCTTGAGCTGGCGCGTCCCCCCTCCGGCCTCGAGCGTCACCTCGGCGCCGATCGCGCTGCGGTTGGACCGCGTGCCCACGAGCTTGAACGCGATCCAGTGGGTGCCCGGCGCGACGGTGTTCTTGTAGACCAGGGCGGGCTGGTTCTGGTTCGCGACGACGACATCGAGCACTCCGCGGTTGAACAGATCCACCAGCGCGACCGCGCGCCCGTCGTACTCGTCGCTCACGCCGACGACGGAGGCGACGTCGGTCCATCCCGCGAGGCCGCGATTGAGGAGCACGCGCGACCGCTCGTACCCCGACAGGCCCGCGGTGCCGATGGGGGGCCACGTCTTGGCGTCTTCGAACACGTTCCCGTTCGCGCCGGCGATCTTGGACATCGCGTACCAGTAGCTCCGGTCCCGATCCGCCGAGACGTAGCCGTTCACGATGAAGAGCTCGTTGCGTCCGTCGTTGTCCAGGTCGCCCAGCTGCGCTCCCCACGCCCACCCCGCGTCCGTGATGACGCCTTCGGCTCCTTGCTGGAAGCGCCCCAGCTCCGGCAGGAAGTTGAGGCGCAGGTTGTTCCCTTGAAACAGGTATCCCCGCTCCGAGATGTTGGTCACGAAGGCGTCGAGCCGTCCCCGGTTCAACGCGTCGCCGAGCGTAGCCGACATGCCGCTCTTGGAGTCGCCCTCCAGGCCTACCCGGCTCAGCACGAACCGCCGGCCGTGGTCATTCAGGTACAGCTCCTCCGGTCCGTAGTCGTTGGCGAGGAACAGATCCGGCCAGCCGTCGCCGTTGAAGTCCCCCGCGGCGACCGCCAGGGTCCAACGCGTGCTGCCCACGCCCAGCCGATCGGTGACATCCTCGAACCGTCCGTGGCCGATATTGTGGAACAGGCGGTTCTTGCCCCCGTTCGTCGCGAACTCGAAGCTGTTCTCCATGATGCGCGTGGTCTTCAGGTGCCAGAAGTCGATGTCGGAGCGGAAGTACCCAGCCACGTAGAGGTCCAGCAGGCCATCCCGGTCGTAGTCGAACCAAACGGCCCCGTTGCTGTTCATCCAGTGGCGCAACCCCGCGGCTTCGGTCACGTCGGTGAAGTGCAGGTCGCCCATATTCTTGAAGAGCTGGAGGTAGCCCCACTTGTACACCAGCAAGTCCTCGAGCCCGTCGTTGTCATAGTCGCCCCAGACGGCCCCCATCGACACGCCTTCCCCGGGCCGATTCACGTCCGCGACGCCAGCCGCGCCGGCCGTGTCCACGAATGTGCCGTTCCCGCGGTTCAGGTACAGCGCGTTGGGATACCCGAACCGGCTGTTCGTGAGGTAGAGATCGGGCCATCCGTCGTTGTTCACGTCGGCGACCGAGACGGACGCGCCCAACGAGCCCACGAGCGGGGCGATGTTGTCGAGCTTCGGGTCGAGGGTCGGCCCGTGATGCACGAATGTGATGCCCACGTCCGCCGCGACGTTGGTGAGGTGAAACGGCGGTGACGCGGAAGCATCGCCGGCGCGGTCCGCGCGGTGGTTCAGAAGCACGACCAGGGCGATGGCGGCCAGGAACGCCGCGCCCACAGCGACGCGGCGCTGGAACAGGGAAATCACGGCGTGAACCATACCACCCGCCGTGTCGGCGAGACAAGTAACGCACTATCTTCACGGCGCTAGAGTCCGGGGGTAAACCCGCGACTCGGCCTCTGCCAGTAAACTGGCACACACCGCCGCTTCAGCGGCAGATGCCGAGCCGCGGCTTCAGCCGCGCATGCGGACGCGGCGGGTCCCTCGATGCCCTGGAGGTGTTGGCGTGCCAATGAGAAGGCGGAGCGGGATCGGACTGCTGCTGGCAGTGGCTTGCCGGGGCGCGGCGCCGGGTGGGGGAGGAGACCAGGCGAGGAGCGACTCGGCGCTCACGGCCCGGACCTGGGGATTGGCGTACCTGCAGCAGAATCAGCTGCCCCGTGCCGAAGCGGAGTTCCGTAAGGTCGTGGCGCTCGCCCCCGATCAGGCCCTCGGGTATGCGAACCTCGGCCTCGTATACCTGCGGGAAGGTCGCTATCGCGACGCCGAAGCCCAGCTCCGCCGTGCCGCGGCGCTCGATTCCGCCAACAGTGACGTCGGGCTGATGCTGGCCAGCGTGTACGTGGAGACCAGCCGGGAGCGAGACGCGCACCGCGAAATCGACCGCGTGTTGCGGCGCGATTCCACCGACATGCGGGCACTGTACGCGCTCGCGGTCCTGGCTGAGCGGTCCACCGACCCCGGGGAGCGGCAGCGCCGGGAGAGCCTGCTGCGACACGTGGTGGCCTGGGCTCCGGCGAATATCGTGGCCCGGCTCGAGCTGGTGGACCTCCTCGTCGCGCGCGGATCGGCTGGCGACGCCGCCGGGGAGCTCGAGGCGTTGCAGCGGCAACTCCCGCAATTGCCGCGAGAGGCCGCCCGCTTCTTCGAGCGTGCCCTCCGGTTGGCGCGCGCGGGCCACGCGGCCGAGGCGGCGGCTCCGGCGCGGCTGTTCCACCGCGCCATGGAGGTCACCGCGGCCTACCAGGTCGGTCTCGAGCGACTGGGAGGCTCGAGCGGCGTGGGCGGCGCGAGGGGCGCGCTCGTGGGCTACCCGGTCCTGACGTTCAACCCCAACATGGCCGTGCCCACGGACGACCCGCGAGCCGTCGCGGCGGCGATCCGCTTCACGGATGTGACGGCGGAGAGCGGGCTCCAGGGTGTGCCGGCGCTCCCCGAGAGCGTGGCGAACTCGCTCGAGCGCGCGGTGGCGCTGGCGGTGGGAGACTATGACGACGACGAGACCGAAGATCTGTTCGTCGCGGGCCACTTGTTCCGCGGCAGCCTGGGACGCTTCGTCGAAACCAGCGGGAGCGCGGGGCTAGCGCTCCGGGATCGGTCCGTCGCGGCGGCGTTCGGTGATTTCGACAACGACGGACGGCTCGACCTGTACGTCGCGACCACGGGGCGGGGAGTGCTGCTCCGCAACGCGGGCGGCGGCACGTTTCGCGACGTCGCCGCCACGGCCGGTCTGGCCGATTCCGGGCCCGTCGCGAAGGCCCTGTTCTCGGATCTGGATCATGACGGCGACCTCGATCTCTTTCTCGCGACGGCCGCCGGAAGCCGCGCGTACCGCAACAACCTGGACGGCACGTTCCGCGAGATGGCCGCCCCGATGGGTCTGGCTATGGCGAGCAGCCGCGACGTTGGGGCAGGCGATTTCGACGGCGACGGCCACACCGACCTGGTGGTTGTCGGGGCCGACGGGCGCGCGCGGCTGTTTCACAACCTGGGCCAGGGACGCTTCGAGGATGTGACGGCGGCGAGCGGCCTCGCCACCGTGACGCGAGCCGGCGCCGTCGCCGTCGGCGATTATGACAACGACGGGTTTCTCGACCTGTTCCTGACGTCCCTCGACGGGACCGACCCGGCGTTGTACCACAACCGCGGGGACGGGACGTTCGAGCTCGACCCCGGCACGGGCACGCTGCGGCGCAAGCTCTCCGGCGTCGCCGGTCTGGACGCCGCATTCTTTGACTTCGACAACGACGGCCGGCTCGATCTGGTCGTAGTGGGGAAGGGCGGGGTGCGCCTGTTCCGCAACGATGCGACGCGGGGCTTCGAAGACTACTCCTCGATCCTGCCCCCCCCTGACAGCCTGCGGGCCGGCCGGGCCGTCGCCGTGGCGGACATCGACCAGGATGGCGACCTGGACTTGATCGTCGCCGGCTGGGATGGGCGGCCCCGGGTGCTCCGCAACGACGGCGGCAACGCGAATCAGTACGTGGACGTGCGCCTCGTGGCGCTACGCCAGGGGAGCGGGAAGAACAACGGGTTCGGGCTCGGCGCGACGGTCGAGCTGCGCGCACGCGATCTGTACCAACTGCGGCTCGCGACCGACCGCGTGACGCACTTCGGCCTCGGGCGCCGGCTGAAGGCCGATGTGCTGCGTGTGCGCTGGCCCAACGGCGTGTCGCAGACGGTCTACTATCCGGGGACGGAACAGGACGTGCTGGAGCAGCAGATGCTCAAGGGGTCGTGCCCGTTCCTGTATGTGTGGGACGGCCGTGCCTTCACGTTCGCGACGGACGCCATGTGGAACAGCGCGCTGGGCATGCCCCTCGGCATCATGACGAGGGAGGGCGGCATCATGTCCGCCTCGCCGCACGCGTCGCAGGAATACCTGCGGCTCCCGAGCGGGCTGCTCCAACTGCGGGAAGGGCGCTACGAGCTGCGACTCACCGAAGAGCTGTGGGAGACCGCCTATCTCGACGAGGCGAGGCTCGTCGCGGTGGACCATCCGGAGTCGGTACAGGTCTATGTGAACGAGCGCTTCGTGCCGGCGGGGTCATCGTCGCTCCGCCTCTACCAGGTGGCGCGGCCGCGCCTACCCGTGGCGGCGACCGACGAGCTCGGCAACGATCTGCTGCCGGCGCTGCGCACGCAGGACCACGTCTACGCCGCGAACCTCCGCCCGGCGCGCTACCAGGGTCTGACCGAGCTGCACGATGTCGTCCTCGACTTCGGGGAGCTCGCGGGGATGGACAGCGTATTCCTCTTCCTCACCGGCTGGATCTACCCCACGGACGCGAGCATCAACTTCGCCCTCGCCCAGTCACGTGCGCTGCAGGTCGTCCCGCTCCACGTGCAGGTGCGGGACGCCGCCGGGCGCTGGCGCACGGTGATTTCCGACCTCGGCTTTCCGGCGGGCAAGAACAAGACGGTCATCGCGGATCTCACGGGGAAATTCCTGAGCGCCGACACCCGCGTGCGTATCCGCACCAACATGGAGATCTATTGGGACCGGGCGTTCGTGGCCGCCACGGCGTCGGCGAGCCCCGTGACCGTGACCACCCTGCGCCCCGTGACGGCCGATCTCCACTATCGCGGCTTCTCCCGCATGGACAGGAAGGGCGGGCGGTACGGACCCCAGTGGTATGACTACGACGACATCTCGCGCGCGCCGGCCTGGGCGCCGATCGCGGGCGCATTCACGCGCTACGGCGACGTCCTGCCGCTGCTCGATGCGGCGGACGACATGTACATCATCTTCGGCCCGGGAGACGAGGTCGCGCTCCAGTTCGACCCCGCCGCCGCGCCGCCGGTGCCCCCGCGCTGGACACGCGACTTCGTCCTCTACACGGACGCCTGGATGAAGGATGCTGACTTGAATACGGCGGCGGGGGGCACGGTGGAGCCGCTGCCGTTCCATCGGATGTCCCGCTACCCCTACGGTGCCGACGAGGCATTCCCCGCGGATGCCGCACACCGGCGGTTCGTCCAGACGTACAACACCCGTCGCGTGAGACCCTACCGGCCGCACGCGCGCTAGATGAGATACCCGCGCTTCATCAGGTTGCGCCCCGACGCTGCATAGCCGTCCGGTCCGGGCAGGTGCCAATTCAGCGCGTCGGCGAGGCGGTCGTAGATGTTGAACAGCACGCACGCGTGGATGGCGTCCTCGACGGCTGCGTCGCTGGCGCCCGCCGCGCGCAGCGGCGCCACGTCTGCAGGGCCGACCTCGTGGGGTGTGAGCGTGAGCTTCTCGAGGAACGCGAGCGCGGCCCGCAGCTTCGCGTCGATCGGCGCGGTGCGCCAATCGGTCAGGACCGCCTCGACCAGCCTCTCATCGTTCAGCGCCAGCGACGCGACCGCGCCGTGCGATTTGGTTCAGAACACGCACTGGTTGAGGCGTGACGTGAACGCCGCGAACAGCTCTCTCTCGCCGACGGTCCATTCGGACGGCCCGCGCATCACGGCTTGTGTCCAGGCGCACATCGGGCCGCCGAAGAATTCCGGTCGATACAGGAGCGTCTTGACGACGTCGGGCACGCGGCGCCGGCTCACCGCGTGGATCAGCATGAGCTTGAGCCGCTGCGGTAGGCGGTGACGGTGCTCGACCGCGGCTAGCCGCATCAGTCCGGAATCTCCCCGCGGAGCGCCGCGAGTCCTCGCTCCAGGCGCCCCAGGGCGGCCCCGACCGCCGCCGCGACGGTCGTCTCGAACAGGGCGTCGTCGGAGTTGCCTGCGCGCTGGAGCGCCGCGACGTCCTCGTCGTTCACCTTGTAGGCATGCCGCGCGACCTTGTCGACGTACGCCGTGAGGGCGGCAGGCAGTTCGTTCCCGTCCGCGCTGCCCCCGCCTCCGCTGCCCCCACCCCCACCTAGCTCGGACGCCCGCGCCAGGACGGCACGCCGCAACTCCCGCGACGTCTTGCCCGGTGTGGCGAGCAACGCGGTCATCAGCCTCGAGGCGTAGGAGGCGTAGCGGCCGGCTGGCTTGTGCAAGGTCGTTCGGAGGGTTCGGGAGCCCGTTAGAATGGCCGCCGGGAGGGGAGTCGTCAAGGGGAGCCGTTCGCTTTCGCAACTCCCCCAAACGGCTGGCCTCCTACCCCCCCGATCTTGCGGGGTTCCGGTTCAGACTGTATTTCAAAGCCGCTGCCGATTCCCTAGCTCCGCTGGT
>Ga0209761_1000329_pt1 | contig 28222 bp, 31 predicted proteins | sample GraSoi013_1_40cm_4_FD_185818 | JGI IMG/M metagenome (GOLD analysis project Ga0209761, IMG submission 185818) | Grasslands soil microbial communities from the Angelo Coastal Reserve, California, USA - Sample 09_25_2013_1_40cm (SPAdes) (version 2) | ecosystem: Environmental > Terrestrial > Soil >... | reverse complement strand
GCTAGCGTATCTTTCGAATGAAAAAATGGGGAGTTGTCGGTGTACGTGAGGTGCTTCGCAGGTGTTAGGCGCTTCGAATGTCGCCGGTGTTGCCGCCGCGATCCGGCGAAGAGTTTCTCCACTCATGCGCGATTAGTTGTTGATCGCCGACTGAGTAATGGAAGAAGAACGTGGTCACAGGGCAGCTCCCGGTCCCTTCTAGGTAGCAAGCCGGAGTGAAGTGGCTGTCTATGAACTTGGTCGTCGTGCAATCCGCGTTAGACATGGCATTTGCATCACAAAACTGACTACTCGAAGTTTGCATCACGCCCGTTGGAATTGGAATGACGAAGTAGCCGTGGAAGTTGCCCTGTATTCCCGCTGCTACAGTGCCTCCGTTACCCGTTGGTTGAGGTGAGGTGTTGCACGCTCCAGGGCTCTGGTTTGTATTCGGAGTGGTCGCTGACGGGGTGGAGAAATTCCCGTTCTTGAACTGTTCGACTACCAGAAGAGAACCATCGTCCTTGTTCTGGAATATCGTGAACTGCCTGTTGTAGGTGTCGTCAGCCCAGTTGTTGCCACAAGTCCCGGAGTCAGGAGAGCCGCTTGCATAGGGTCCGTAGTGCTGTGTCAAGGTTCCTGAGCTCGAGGTGGTGGCCTGTGTCCGGGCGGCTGAAGTAGATCCGTGGAGTTGTGTGGCGAGGGGTGAGGTGATTGTGCTGACCAGTGTGCTCAGGTCTATGGTCGAGAACGTGTCGTCGCCGACGCTGTTGATGAGGGACGTTATGAGACTTGTCAGAGATGTTGTGGTGGTCGTCGCAGCCTTTGGTGTTCCTGTGACGGTCGATACGCCGCTGATACCTGTAACCAGTAGGATTGTGATGGCTAGAACTGAGAGTTTTCTATGATCTATCATAGTCTTTTCGGAGAATCAGCCTTGGGATTGAAATATACGGTATGTTCAAGCCGGCAATATTTTCGAGATTCGACATTATCGAAAATGGAAAATTTCTAGACACGACAATCTCGGACCTCGATATGTCGCAGAACGATAACAGACGCTGACTTCACACAATTTCGTCGATTACGTTAGGTTCCCTTCCGGAGGATAATGTGGGAGCTGATCGGATTGAGAAGCTTCTGAGGAAGAGAGCCTCAATCACTAGTCGCATTTTCAAATCCAAGATTCCTCTTCGCAACCACGCGTTCGGTCTTCTCGATTACTCTCCTGACAATAGCCAGATAGTTGAGCGCTTCATGAATTCCGGCCGCAACAAACCCGGCGCCCTGCGCGACCTCGCGGTTGGAATATTTCTTCGACGTACGACCCAGATCCTTCTCCACACGCTCCAAATACCGCTTAAACTCCTTCAGCGCGACCAGAGTCGCCTGTGCACTCCTTTGATGGGACTGCATAGGATCCTTGCCCAAAATCCCATTGCCTTCAAGAGCGTTGACCGTACAGCGATAATAGCGTAGCCCAACCTGACCGCACAGAAAGAAGTGACATCCCAGTGACACACGACAGCGGCCCTGGACCCAGTTTCAGATTGAGGAATCTAGCTTCATAGAAACTCCCATTTCCTGCACAAAGAAACACTCTTGTATCGTGAGGCTCTTACGGAGCCGACTGGTAGAATTCCATCCAGACACCGTGGGTCAATCTAGGGGAGAGCATAACACTCGGCCCGTAGATGCCTGTGTTTCGGCTTACTCTTTCATTTGAGGTGCCTTCGACGATCTCTTGCACTGCCTTCGAGTTCTCAACCTGAATACTTAGGCCGCAGAGTGCTTCTCCTCTTTCCCTGAGAAACGATCCGATTTCGCCGCTAGAGTCTCGCGGCTCGAGTAGAAGAATGGTCCCTTCTCCAGCCTCGATCTCCTGATAATCAGCGCTAAGGTGAGAGAGACTGCCCCTCCTCTTTGACCTAAAACCCATCGACTCGAATTTTGACCCTACATCTTCGAGATCTTTAACGGCCATCCATGCAGAACTGACCTTTACCGCGGTGTTATGGTGTTGGGGGTTTGCTGGGTAGTGCTCGGGATGATTCTTTCTCAGTTCTTCCCTCTCCTTCGTATATTCGATGAAGAAGATCAGACTGTAGGGTGGTGCCTTGTCTTCGAAGGCCACCCAGCGCCACAACACGGGCGGAGTCACTGTGACTCCTTCAAGCTTGATGGTTCCTGCTCCTTCGCTGATCTGGAATCCTCTAGCCTTGAGAAAGGCGGCAGTCTTCTCTGCGGATGAGACGTGAATGCCGAGGCCGTCTGCTCCTTCATGTTTGTGAAGGAAGGAGGCGAGGTCAGAGGCTTTCTCTGGATCATAATAGCTCAAGAGTTCCAGGTAGGAGTCGTTCCTGAACCGCGCGATACGATTCTCGGTGCCACCAGGATGCTTTCCCGAACCACTTACCGAGAAACCTAGGGTCGCCTGATACTGCTGAGCAACCTTCTCGAGATCTCGTACGGCTATGATGAAATGGTCGATGCCACGGCCCGTTCCAAGTAATTGATGCTCCTGAGGTGTTTGCATCCTCTCAGCTACTCTCCTTCACGATTCGTCGCTGTGTCTTATATGTGCCGAGGAGAGAACTGCTCATTTTTCATGGCGTTCGTGGCTGAATTCTAGCATCTCTCGTAACTAACTCAGGTATGACTCCGGCCTAGAGCTCTGCCGGGACGGAACCATGGTCAGTCCATGAGAAGGACTGCGGCCGCAATCAATCCGAAAAACGTGACCGGAATCGACAGTAATGCGAGCATTCCGAAACCGACCCAGAGACCCAGACTCAACTGACCGTAGACCAAGTGCCTCCACGCAAAATAGTCAAACAAACCAACAACGACTAGAACAACGACTCCCAAGAGCTTGACACGCTTCCTTCGAACCCGTCTGAACCCAGAAACTAGCCGGGCTAACCGAGGCTTCAACAGCAGCAGAACAGCCTCTGCCCTCGACTAAACCCGACTGTCTCCACGACTAAGATACGGCAGTATTCCGACTCGCCCAATTCTACGGATCGATTGACGAGTCTCCTGACTAGCCGCGAACGGCTCATGAAGCCAGAATGTCTATGCCTTCCGCTAAAAGCGGAATAACCACAACCCCAGCAAACAGCCAGCAAGCCACACACCCATCCCGCCTACAAAGAGCACTCTCGCGTCGCGAGGAATTTGTGACCTCCCCCCCCCACCTTTTTCCTGGAGGGCTCTCGCCAGCTGAAACTGTTCTGCGCGAGTCCTCGCGTTTCAACGCGCAGAATAGAACGACCGACCGTTTTCCCAGAGTCGAAATCAAGCGAATGGCCTTCGTGAAAGTCTCGCGATCTGAAAACGCCTGCCCAGACTCCTGTTTAGGGCTTGTTCAGCCCCTATCAGATCTACAACACAACAGTCTGTGCGATTCCTATCTTCAAAGAACGAAGCGGAGAAAGAGCTACCTTTCGCTAATTCCCTCCCAAACAGCGAGTTTCGTGTCGCGAGTCTACGTGCAAGTGACATTTTCGGAGGAAGCCTTTCCCAGGTAACGGGTTTTCTGTGCAAGTCTCAAGATTCAGGGCTTAGAATGGGCCAGTCCGGCATTCGTACTCGCGCACGCGCTGTAAAGAGACATCTCTTTTCTAGCATCACAATCGTCCAGCTCGAGAGAGACAGGGACTTTCTGTTTAGACTCGAATACGATCCTGAAACATCTATTAGGAGTCTTGGAAAGCTCAGTCCCCAGCTCCAACGACTCGCTAAGCACCGCAACTTTGCGCGGAGCCGAAGTGACGGATTTCATTCGGACAGGCATGAGAGAAAAATGTCACGTTAGATTTGTTCTATCTCAGACGGTGCCAACCAATCGTGATGTGTCCAAGAATCTCGGTTGGCTTAGAACTCCCTGCGCTGGGTTGTTCGTAAGGCATAATTCGTACACGAAGGTACTCCATTGGGTAGAGTCAATTCGGAGCGCCCCTTCCCCAATGGTTTCGAAACTCGAACAACTGCAAAGGGGCACCCTCGTCAAGGGTATTCTGCCAGAAGAGAATGTTACGATCATAGATGTCAGCTGGCATGGTTCAGACGTTGCTGAGGTGACCTACAAGAGCTCCTCGGGGCGCCTCGGAAGCGAGCTTCTCTATCGTGATAACGAAGGCTCACTAGAAATTGTGAGAGGATACAAACCATGGACTTTTGATGCCGACGGAAGCAGGTTCAGACTGGTCTCCGAGGCACTGCGTATCAAGCTCGCATACTTTTTTGATCTAGTTTTGGCGGTTCACACTTCGATGATAGATCCTCTTCCGCATCAGATTACCGCGGTTTACGAAAAAATGCTTCCCGTCAACCCTTGAGGTTCTTACTCGCTGATGATCCCGGAGCGGGCAAGACAATAATGGCCGGTTTGTACATCAAAGAACTGATCATCCGTGGAGACGTGAAACGTTGCCTAGTTTGTTGCCCTGGGAATCTAGTGCAACAGTGGCAAGACGAACTCTATATTCCGTTGTCTTGTAGTTTTGATTGCCAGTTCCTGTTCCATCCGTGAGGGATTAGCCTGTAACCGTTGGCGCCAGTCGCTCCGCTGACCCGACATCTGGAGGATTGAGCTGTGTTTCGGCTATTGCTCAGACACAAGAATGAAGCCGCCGGGGCCGATCCGGTTCGTTCATTATCAGCCAGCTCACCAGACTATGAGCAACAACACTCCCATCCAGGCAGCCATGGAGGCTGCAAGACCCGCAGTGCAGAACTGGTCATTATTGGAAGAGGTCGTCAGCCTCCTCCTCAGCCTCCTGGTGTTCGTCCAATTCTTCGCGCATCCTCGACCATGGAGAGTATTCAGAGAACTCGGGGCCATTGCAACAACAGCCCTGTCCGAGGCCGAGAGTTTGCCTGGAGGCAGGTAGAATCGCACCAGACCCGGTGAATCAAGCCGCGTAGACAACATACTGAGCACAAGGCGTTCTTTTTATAGAACAATCGTTCGACATATAGAACGACTGTTCGATGAGCAGAACACTCGACTATCCGGGCCTGAGAATTCTCAATATCTTCTTCCAAGACCCGTACAGCGAGGTGCATCTCCGCGAAGCCGCCGCCCAAGCCCGGGTCAGCCCCAGCACAGCAAAACGATTTCTCGACGAATACACCCGACTCGGACTCTTAACCGAGACCCAGAAGGCCAACCTCCACCTCTTCAAAGCCAACCTGGACAAGGCGAGTTTCCGACTCTGGAAGATAAGCCTCTTCCTGTTGAAGAATGAGACATACTTGAGACAGCTAGCAAGCCAATATCCAGACTCGAGCCTCACACTCTACGGAAGCTGCGCAACAGGCACGGACGCGCCGGGAAGCGACCTAGACCTACTCCTCATCACGAGACTAGATCAGGATCCTTCGCCAAGCCAGCTCGGTGAGCTCTCAAAGAATACCCAGAGAACCGTCCAACTCTTGAAGTATACTCCTGAAGAATGGGAGAAGAAAGCTAGTGAAGACAAGCCGTTCTATGAACGAGTGATAATCGACGGCATCGCTATAAGCGGAGCCTTGCCGGTCGTCGTCAATTGAACCTCGAAGAGTGCTTCGAGCGGCGACTTCTGAGGAGAGATAGACCGGACGCGGCGAAGGCTGAAAGATCGCTTCAAGTCTCAGCGGCAAAACTCGAACAAGCCGAGAGATCATACAGCCACCAGCTCTACGACGCATGTCTGGTCCTAGCATACACTTCGATGTTCCATGCCGCCCGACCCATACTCTTCAGAGACGGAATAATCGAGAAGAGCCACGTCTGCCTAGCCGAGTATTTACGACAAGAATACTCAAAGAAAGGTTTGATCAGCGAAGGATACGTGAACAGTCTAGACAGAATGCGCACCGACAGGCACGAAGCCATCTATGGACTGGAGACGTCAGTCACGGGAACCCTGGCGGACCATGCGATCAACCAATGCAGAGAATTCATCGGCGCCGTGAAGAAGCTAATCTCCAACGAGAGGACACTAGCTTGACTGCTAGTTGGTGTGTAGGCGTTCGCGCCAGCCGCTCCGCCGACCCTACATCCGTAAAACTGAGAAAGCTATCGGCTATTGCTCAGACACGAGAACGAAACTGCCAGTGGCTGCGCTCATTGTGGTAGCGGCGGGAGTCCGGGAAGGTTGACTGCGAGGTCGACTGCTTGTTGAACTAGATTTGGGTCGGGGGGCGAGGAGCCGGTGTACCAGAAAAAAGACCCTCCGAGATTACTAGTGCCAGTGTAGTTGATGTAATTTCCATAACCGTAGAGAATATCATGCCCGATAGTGTGGAGCAGCTCTCCCAGGGTCCCTCTCTGGGACTGGTTCATTCCAGGTGTGTAGGCTGACCAGCTGCTCGCCATGGTATTGAGCATGTACTCGATTCTAAGTAGCTGGTTCGTTCGGTCCAAGTCCAGCCCGGACAGGGTGTTCAGCGTAACGCTCCCAGTCTGCAACGCCGCCCAACCCGTATCCATGAATGCCGAATCCGATGTGAAATTGGGGTGCATTGGTACAACTTCGGCCTGGTCCATTCCATAGAAGGCAAAGATCCGTGCCAGTTGCAGCTGAGTCTGCCAGCGCGCGTGCTTATCGTTCCTCTCAATCGTCCAGTACAGAAGAGACGGGATGATTACGGCGAGCAACAGTACAGCAATGAACGGCCATGCGTTGATTACAAGCTTCTTTCGCAACTTCGAAGCGATCACGTCAGATCAAGCAAATCTCACGCGTGCTGAAGTATAGACTTTCCCATCGAGCAAGCCAACCACGATGCGCCTAGGCCCGTTGTCTGGATAACTCTACCAAGTGAACAGCAGCCGTGACGCTCGGGTTGTGAACAACCTACCACACGGAACACTAGGCTAATCGACAACCTCGTTGATGGTCGCTCACTGTCATGACTTTGGAATGATGCGTGTGCATAAGGGGTCGCATTCGAAGAACCATGTTTCGCGCTTCACGTGTGTCGTGTCGAGATATTTTTGGCAGAATGTTTTAACGTAAACTCATCATTGAGAGGTGACGACTAATCAATGGTGTCGAAGCGGGGCAACATTCAACATATAGAAATCAATGTCTCAAACTTCCAAAAATCGAAGGCTTTCTACCAAGATTTTCTGGAATGGTTGGGCTACAAGCGGATCCTGGATGAGAAGGATTTTGCTGGATGGGACAACGGCGAAGCCAAGATTTTCGTGACCTACTTGGAGCCCTACAAGGAGTTAGGATTCCATCGGAGACGGGTAGGATTGAACCACATTGCCTTCCAGGCGAAGTCGAAAGCAGATGTGGACAGACTTCACGGCGAGTTTCTTGTACCGAGGAGCATCAAGGTCCTCTACGGTGGGCCGAAAGAATATCCTGAGTATCGAAAGGGCTACTATGCGGTCTATTTCGAGGACCCTGATAGAATCAAGTTGGAATTTGTCCATTGAGCCGGATAGGGCTCACGAAGAGACGTTGGGAAACTCAGCGGCCACGGTGACTCTACACCAGTATCGTTGAGCTATGTTTCCGCTATCGCGCGGACACGAGAAAAGAAACTGACCGACTAAGACTGAAGTCAATGCAGACGACCAGGTTGGAGTTTGCGAGATAGCTTGGTGTCAAGACGACCAGACCGCGAGTCAAGTCCAGTACGAATTTCGACCACGAGGAACTCTACGAAGTGAATATTACCGTGATGTTCGGGTTGTGAATGACCTGCCGCACGGAACACTAAGCTAGGCGTCTCTCATTAGGGGAGCGGGTCTGCCAAGGGGTTGGGATGGGGTCAGTGCAGTACAGGTCGCCTTCGACGATCCATGTTTCGCGTCTCAAGCACATTTCAGGATTCGTACAATCGATCTTTTATGCCGCGGTGGGAAAGCATGGGTGGGAAGGTAAAAGTGGGAACAGCTATAGTGGATGAGAAGGGGCGTGTTCTGATTCCTCTCGAGGATAGAACGAGGGCCGGGCTGAAGCCGGGAGTAGAACTCGAGATCAGCCAGCAGAAACAAGGCCTCCTCCTCAGACCCGTCACGCCGAAACCCGTCCGGGTCAGAGCGTCACGCGCCAAATGGGGAAAAGAGACTTTCCAAGACGCCGGCGAGGCCACCTTTGGCGGCTAGAGACAAGATAACCATCGACGTCAACACGCTCGCAATCTTCCTCGTCGAAGACCATCCCGGAAATAGATTTGTCGCACCAGAACTCGAACAAGGCCTTCAAGGCCGCTTCATTCCGCTGACGCCCGACATAGTTCCCATCCGCGCCTACTGGATCATGACCCGACAGTGGGGCTGCGACAGAGTAGACAGCGAGAAGGCGATCCGACATTTCCTCGACCACTATCCCACAGTCCAGTACTGTCCAATCACCAAGGATGTAATCCACATGGCCTTCGAGTTAGCGCGGGAACTCCACCATGACGTCTTCGACACAACATATCTCGCCGTAGCCCTCCAAAACCAAGCGACGGGAATAATGACCACGGACACTGACTTTCGAAACCTCTGCCAAAAGAAACGTCTCCAGTACGTCAACCCTGTTCCTCCAAGAGTATTGGACAAGTTTGCGGGCTGGAAAACGGCTTAGGCAGCAACCGTCAAGGTTCCAGAACTAGAGGTCGGCTGTGGTGACCGGTATTTCGACCTGTGTTAGGTATCTTATCTGATCGTCTTGTAGTCTGATTGCTAGTTCCTGTTCCATCCCTGAAGGGTTGGAGTGTAGGCGTTCGCGCCAATTGCTCCGCTGACCCGACATCTGTTTCTTTCAGCTGTCTTTCGGCTATTGCTCACACACGAGTATGAAGCTGCTGGTTCGGGACCCTAGTATCTAGTCCAACACTTTCTCTCAAACAATGATTTTGCCAGATTAGTCGCTATGACTACCTGACACGCACAGGATAGCTTTCGGACCACCCGCACCGAGTGCACACCCCTGTAGCCTCGAAATCGTGTGTTCCCATTGGGGGTGGCCGTTCGACGATTCTTTCATCCCTCGGCAAGCCCAGCCCATTGATGCAATGGTTCTCCGGCCGATATCTCATGATCCTTGGACATCTCTCCGGACAGATAAGCGGTCCTAGATCCTCTTCTACGAGACTTTCTTAGCGCTTTCTGATCGAGGGTTCTTACAGACTCCGCTACAGTGCTAGGTCTCGGAAAGCATCGTTTCTAGTCGCTTGTGTACATACTTTTCTAGTCACGTGTACACCTGGGGCTTATATCGAAACACTGCAGCATACTGAAGTTTTGATGGGGTCTGATGAAACTTCGTAGAGATTCTACACGATTGATCTATGAGATCTTATCCCTGGCCGGGAGCGGGGTCTCCAGGTACCGCCTCATGTGTGGGGTGAATCTGAGTTTTCCCCTGGCTGACAATTACATTTCTTTCCTTTCAGGGAAAGGCCATTTGAAACTGGCCCCAGATGACGATGGGATCACCAGGTACATGATAACTGCGAAGGGCGAACGGTTGCTACGATTCCTGCGAGAGATTCAAGATGAGCTTGACGGACTATTTCTGGTCGCCCAACAACCATCCCTCTCACCAATTAACCGTGTTCAACTTCGGAATGTAGACGAAAATGTGGACAAGGCCATAGGATGGCGTTAGACCGATTGGAGAAGGGCAGAAGCGTATCTGGTGATTGCGGGTTACAAGACGTCTATGGGCTTCCCCTCGGCTGTAGATCCGCGGCCTATGAACCGGCTTGACAGCCTTCTTGAACTGCTGAGCGACGGAGAATGGCACAGAATCGCTGATTTGTCAGCAAGACTCAGGTTGCCCGAGCCGAGACTCAAGACGATACTTCTATTTTTATCAGAGCACGGCTTCGTCCAATATCGAGAATCCGAGGGTTCCGTCAAGATACAGTCCGAACTGAAAGCGCTCATGGAAATGTAAGGAACGCATTCCTGTTTCCGAACCCTTCTACTCGGAACTGATGAATTCATCCCTTCGCAATAGTAACCGCCACCGCGTGGGAGGTGTCTAGGCGTCCGACCGTGAATGCGTCTATCGAGGATCTTCGCTGTTTTCGCTAGAGCTCTAGCGCGGGGTTGCGACGATAATTGCGCGTATAGTAGTCTATTCTAGACGTTGGTCTGAGACCCGTCTTGTACGAGGTCTGGTAAGGGTAGCACTCACAAATCTCCCGACAGTCCCAGCAACAATCAACGATAGTATTGCAATGGCTGCCACCAAGCCGTATGTCGAAGCCAACAACGCTCCATCAGACTCTCCCTGTGGTCTTGCGAGTATCGCTGTCTGTCCCGGGAGTATTGTCTCGTTTCCGAACATTAGTTGGAGCCCTGCAACCGGATTCTGAGTCCAGAAGATACCTAGAACATACTTGGAAGCCGTGACCTGGCCGGTCTTGGGGAAGCTTCCGATATAGACTGTGGAGGAAGTTGCCTGGGTTGTGTAGAGCTGGGTCTTCCCACTCCAACTACCAGGCACACCGGAGTACTGGTAGATCTGGTTGGTCGTATAGTTGTAGTAGACCACGTACCACTTTCCCTGCAGGGAGTCGTAGCTGGCCGTCCATCTGGCATTAGTACCGGTATCAGCAATACCAATCGTCTGTGGAGTGCCCCAGCTGGTTGTTCGGGATACAAACTGCAGCTTCTGACTCGTCCTCTCCTGATAGATCGCGTAGACGGTGCTGTTACCCGTGCTGAATCCGAAAGCATACTGCTGCACGTAAGTGCCGGAGGGAGTAACGGCAACTTGCGACCCCCAAGTGCCGCTGCTCCAGATCCTACCAGAGAGACCTCCCCAGTAGGGCCAGTATAGAATGTACATCTGACCAGAGGGAAGCGGTACGAGAGAGAAACGCCAGTTGTCCCTCGATGTTGTAAGAAGCGTCTCTTGCTGCCATGTCGAATAATCCTGACCGTTTGAGTGTATGACGAAGGGGAGAGCCGATCCTCCGTCAGGCGTGACTCCCGACGTAGAGTTCCGGTAAGCCACGAAGACCTGCCCGGTCGTGCTTACCCCCAACGACAGCGAGTACCAGACGACCCCGGAAGTGGCGGGCTTGACCGTAGTCTCAGCCTGCCAGGCGATGGTACCGTCGGGATGGAGTGCTCCCACCCTAAACATTAGGGCTTGTCCAGCCGACGTATCAATACCATTGTATCGAACATAGAAGACATGCGTCCCGTTTGTTACCACTGAGGGCGTCGCTCCGCTGACGACACCAACATTGTAGGAGGTCCAGCTTGCACCGTTCGTGCTTGTTGCATAGTAGAGGCAGTTGGTGGTAGTTCCTGAGCAACTACCGGTGCTGAGATAGAAGACCCAGTCTCTCCCTTGGGCGTAGAAGCCGCTGCCGTCCCACGGATAGACAAAGGGCTGTATGTTCAAGCTCGGAGTCGCTACGAGGCTGGATGGAGAGACACACGGGCTTGGACAAGAAGAACTGACCGCGAACGTGACAGTGGTGGAGTGTGCTAACGTTCCACTCGTACCGGTTACGGTTGCTAGATAATTGCCGGCTGTGCCACTACTGCAGGACAGAGTTGACGTTCCAGAACCGCCAGTAATCGACGTTGGGGAGACGGTGCACGAAAGATTGGTCGAGTTGGTTGTAACTCCAAGGGAAACCGTACCGCCGAAGCCGTTCACTGGGGCGATGGTTATGGTTGAAGTACCGGCATTGTTGACATTTACAGTCACACCTGTTGGGCTCGCGGTTATCGTAAAGTCTTGCGATGCAGTTGTGAAGGTATAGCCGTTCCAGTTTGTGTCTAACTCTGCAAATTGGAATCCTTCAGTTCCGATCTCTACTCCTTTGAGAGTACAGGTTGTTGATGTGGGCAGGCTCCACGCTGCAAGATCGGCTTGACATTGATGATTGACGTCGGCTGTAAGGGTGCCGGTCTGACCGGGGTCTATGATCGCAGTAACATTCGCCCAGCCAAGCGCTTGAGACGTGTAGGTCTCAGTCGTTCCAACTGCGATATCGTTTCCACCGTAGTGTTCGACACGGCTCTGAGTGTCGAGCCAGCATTTTCCGTCAGTGCCCAGACCGCCGGAGGGACAGTTTGAGGGTGGGAGCGAGGGCAGCTGGTAGTACAGAGCGATGAGGAGGTGATAGCGTGAGCTGGAAGTCACTGAAGTGCTGGTGAGGAAACCAACCGGGCTTGAAACTAAAGTGAGATCGGCAGGAAGCGCAGTGCCCGCGGGCGAACCTCCCCAAGGAAAACTACCTCTCTGCGTAGTGCAGTATGCGTAGTTGTTGTCGTTCCCTCCCGGCGATTGTTCACGCAACTGCAAGACTCCATTCACGATGGTCTCAGTGCCGGTTCCAGCCCCAGCGCAGTTGTCAATGTACCAATTGGTTGTGTCAAAATTCCCTGGCGAAGTGACGGCCACCGTCACGTCGGTCGAATGAGTCAGAGTTCCACTTGTACCGGTCACGGTCGCTATGTAACTAGCGGCTATGTTGCTGCTACAGGAGAGCGTGGACGTACCAGAACCACCAGAGATGCTAGTCGGACTGAGGCTACAGACAAGGTTAGGCGAGCTTGTGGTGACAGCTAGAGTAACAGTTCCGGTAAACCCGCTGAGAGAAGTCACACTTATCGTTGAAGATCCGGCTACGCCTGTTTGTGTTGTGACCGACTGTGGACTTGCCGAGATCCTGAAATCGGGGGTCCCATTGAAGATGCTTGAGGAAATGTCTGTGGAACTACAGTCTTGGGAGAGACATGCTAGTCCAAGATTGTTCTCGATCGTGCGTAGAGTTTGAAAGTCGTTGTATTGAGTACTTGTTATGACATTGTTCGGTATCACATTGGCGTTCGGTCCATAGTAGATTTCCGCCTTGTCGTTATTGCTGAAGGGTCCGCACGGGCTACAGCCACTGAGAGATTCATCCCACCAAACTATCAGCAGGGTCTTATCGCTCGCTGTAGTGAAGAGACTTGTCGACAGCAAAGAACCGGATGCAGGACTAGTGATGCTACCGGAGCCCACAAGGAAAGACTGAAGCCATGAGTCACCCGTGCTCACGCTACTACTGTGCATATTGTTGGTGTCGTCGGGGGTGAGGAAGATGTATTTCGGCGGGGTGGCCGAGTTGAAAGTATTGAGAACCTGTGAGTTTAGAACTCCACCGTTAACGAAGGCGCCTGAGAGTGTTGCGCATTGAGAGTTCTGGTAGGTATTGGCATACTGCAAGCACGGGAAGTGGTCTTGTTGCCTCCCACAATTGTTCTCGCAGTACCCCTGCCAACCTGTAGGTGCGAGACTCGGATTGAAAATGTTGTTTTGGCTGACGTAGCCTCCACTGCATGGGACCGTACCCCCGCAGTCTTGCTCGTTGTAGCCATTACCTGAAGTAAACGCTGTGTAGCACTCGGCAGAACATCCACTTGTGTAGGTTGGCCACCCATAGCTGTTCAAGTCAAGCACGGTTGAATGCGGTATCAGACTTGAAATGAAGTGGTCATTGGGAGTTCCGCTTCCGGTGCCAATTATTGCATCGTAGGGCTCATTTTCCATAGCGATGACAACGAGATGGTTGAAATTCTGGTTCGGGGCATGAACTGAAGGTAAGTTGAATGTTGCAAAAACACTGAGAAGCATTGTTGCAATCATAAGGATCGCGAATTTTCTCCCCGTTGGCCAGATCGCAATGCCCGCCAAGTTGATCTGCTTCTGCGTTGTCGTTGTAGCTCTTAACTGGGCCAGTAATTGTGATCTAGAACAGAGTTACAGGCTTCAGGTATCTTATCTAGTCGTCTTGTAGTCTGGTTGCTAGTTCCTGTTCCATTCATGAGGGTTGGCCTCTAGTTATTTGCGCCCCAGTCGCTCCGCTGACAGAGCCTTCCTAGGAAGCTTCAGTATCAGACGTTCAACCGTATCCTCGACTATCTCGAAAGCTCCAACAAGATCGTCCTGGACAAGGGCGGGATCGTCTGGACCTTCCCCAGCAATCCGAGACTACCAAGACTACTCAAGAGTAGCGTCCGGGTCTGTTAGCGTTCCTAGGAATACCTGGAATGGCTACTCGTAGACTCTCGTCTGTGAGCCACCGTCAACAGGATGATCCTCTTCGCGAACTCATCTACCCAGTAAATGACGCGATAGTCGCCAAGTCGAAGACTGAAGCTCCCCTCGAACTCTCCGCGGAGTCTTTTTCCGGAGTAAGGCTGGGTCTCCAGCAGCCGGACCTCCTTGTCAACGCGCCGTTTGAGGTCAGAAGCCAGTTTCCTGAAGCCCTTCTCGAACCTTCGGGTCGTCTCTAGCCTATAGCTCATGGGAGCTACGGAGCTCTTTCACAAAGTCCCGGTAGGGTCTAACTCTACCGCTCTTCATGTCTCTCAATCCTTCCTTCAAGGCTTTTGATGTGCGAGGATCGCTGGACACTTCGAGAGTCTCAAGAATCTCGTCTAACAGCTCTCGCGTGTGAACCAAGAGCTCGACGTCCTGCTTCCTCAGTATGGTGGCCAATTCAGGTAACAAGACATAGGATCGACGTATTAGGGCTTTTGATTCTCGTAGATTGATTGCTAGTTCTTGTTGCATTCGTGAGGGGTTGGCGTGTAGGTGTTCGCGCCAGTCGCTCCGCTGACCTGACATCTGTAGGGTTGAGCATCGAAGAGCTATTGCTCAGACACGAGAACGAAACTGGCCTGACCGATCCAGTCCGTTCATTGTCAGCATCGTCTCTAGACTAAGAGCAACAACACTCCATCCATGGAGCCATGGAGGCTGCAAGACCCGCAGTGAAGAACTGGTCAGTAATGGAAGAGGTCGTCAGCCTCTTCCTCACCATCGACTGGTTCGCTCTCAGTCGCCTCCCTCAAGGTCTGTTGTCATCTCTGCGGAAGCTTTACGTGTACGCTACATGCACTGTTACATGCGAGGAACATGGAACGCAAGGTTGCCCAGACCGAGCTGGAGCCGAGCGAGTATCAGACGCTTGCCAAGACGGCTGAAAAGAAAGGATTGACCATTAAGGAGGCTCTGAGGCAGGCTGCGCGATTGTGGGTCCACGAAGAATCTGGAATAGATTCCAACGATCCCATTTTCGACATCGCGCTGGGCAGGCGAAAGGCGAGGGACTGGGGCAAGGGGACAGAAAACGCGTCCAAAGAAGTAGACGAGACACTATACAAGTGAGCCCTAGCTGAGGCTCTTCATCGATACTGGACCGCTCTCAGCGTTTTACAAAAGCGCGACAGAGACCATCCATCCACCGTCGATACCTTCCGAAAAATTGCGAGACAAGACACAGGTTACAGAAGCCTCTACACCTCAGACTATGTCATGGACGAGGCCGTCACGCTCTTGAGGGCGAGAACACGAAACCACAAGCTCTCAGTACGACTGGGAACAGACATCCTCGCATCGAAAACAGTAATCCTCCTCAAAACCGACGACGAAGCGCTGACGGGATCCTGGGAACTCTACAAGCAGAGATCAGACGTGGCCCTCAGCTTCACGGATTCTACGATTGCTTTCTTGGCGAAGAAACATTTCATCTCTGACATTTTCTCTTACGACGCAGACTTCGGAGCCCTAGGCTTTCATGTCCTCAACCGGCTATCACACAGCTGACCCGACGTCTAGTGGTTTCTTGAGCTTAATCGTGCTATTGCTTCTCGCTGCGCCTCTTCCAGGACACTGTCCAGGATCTTCTGGGCGTTGCGAATCTTGGCCGATTTGAGGTGGAAGACTATGGTGGCGTCATCGAAGTGCAATCTGAGCATCTGACGCACAAGGTCACGGACGGTCTCGCTCAATCCTTGCCAGTCTCGGTACCTCTCCGTTTTGACGCTTCAACCTGCCGTTACCGCCGAGGCTGTTTATGCTGATTAGCCTGAGGGTGCTAAGGAAAACGGCCAGAAAACAATCTAGGATTCTATGTCGATGATGATATCTGCTGGATGGCAGAGAGACGCGAAGGGGTTGTTGACCGAACCCTGTTAAGTTCCTGCTAGCAATCAGAGCCCGGAAGAAGAGGTATGCGTGCCAGTCTCGCGATGCACAAGTTGCTTTCGCGGGGAATTCCTAGGTTCTTGGGATATTGGGTGTGCGGTATGATTCGCCCATCGATGAGCTATGTTTCGGGTTTCGTGTGTGTTAGCACTCGATAAATACAACATCTGGGCCGTTTCTGGCCTTGTTATGACAGAGCCTGTTCTCGTCTCACCGAAGCTGATTTACGTTCAGCGCGTCATCGAGACTCCTGACATCGAGCTCTTCGACCTTTCGAGGGATGGCAAGACTGCGCTTGCGCTCTCCAACAGGACCGGGTCCTACCAGCTAGCAGCCTTGGATGTGAGAGGAGGCCGATTACGCCCCGTCTCTCACGGAAAGGAACGAGTAGCCTGGGCTCGCATCTCGAACGACTCGGAATCTGTCTGCTTCTCCAGAGATTTTGGCGGAAGAGAGGAACATCAGCTCTTCACAGTTCCCCTAGAAGAAGGCGAGGAAGAAGAACAGCTCACAAGGCTACCCTCGACCCGCGCTTTCAACTTCAACTGGTCAAACGCCGATGATAGGATCGCCCTCGCAGGAGCAACCCAAGAAGCTTGCAGCGTCTGGACCATCGACTCCAGCAACGGTCAGCACACGCAGATCTACCAGAACAGACAGGAGCTCTTCAACCCCGAATGGTCGAAGGATGATTCAAGAATCTGTGTCTGCGCCAAGACTACAGAACACCCCACAGCGCTAGAACTTGTATTCCTATCCCCAGAAAGAGAACATGAGCCTGTAATATACACGCCCAAGCCGGACTCGGAGAACACAAACAGCGGATGGCACCCTTCTGAGCCCTGGATACTATTCAAGACGGACGCGAGAGGACGATACGAACTCGCAGTCTACAAAACAGACACCCACGAACTCAGCTACCTCAACGGCGCAGAACTCGGCCTCGACTTCCCAGTCTTCGCATGGATGCCCGACGGCAGATCCATCTACTACCTCGCCACGAACAACGGAAGAACCCGGCTCTACATCGAACCGATCGACGCATCCGAAGCCCCTAGAGAGATTCCCTTACCGGAAGGCTACCACGCTGGCTTCTTCGGCACTTCGGTGAAAGTAGCCAAGTCAGGCGAGTATTTCGTCTTCTCCTGGTCCTCCCTCTCCAGCCCGCCCACCCTGTCCAGATACGATCTGAAGAGTGGAAGAGTGGAGACGCTGAACGAACATTTCTCAGACCTGCCACTCGGTAGAGCTGAGCCCGTTGTCTACGGATCCTTCGACGGTCGACCCATACATGGATGGTTCCTCAAACCCGTAAAACAGGAGGGAGGGAGACCCTGCGTCCTCTGGATCCACGGAGGCCCCGCCTGGGAAGTTGCAGACGTCTGGAACCCTGCCATCCAATCCTTCCTAGTCGCAGGATACACGCTCTTCGCGCCAAACATACGCGGGAGCACCGGTTATGGCGTCGAGTTCCAGAACCTCAACATACGTGATTGCGGGGGCGCAGATCTCAGAGACGTTGAGGAAGCCGCGAAATACATCAAGACCCGAGCAGACGTGGACCCGTCGAAGATCGCTCTAGTAGGAGCAAGCTATGGTGGCTTCATGACATTCCTCGCCACCACAAAAATACCCGACTACTGGGCTGCTAGCGCAGCGGTTGTCGGCATCACAGACTGGAAGGAAATGTACGAGCTATCCGACGCTGCCTTCAAGAGTTTCATCGAGAGATACTTTGGAAAACCGGAAGAGAACCCGGGACTCTACTACGACCGGTCTGCGATAAACTTCGCCCAGAACGTGAAGGCTCCATTGCTCATATGGCATAGAGGCAACGACTCACGATGCCCATTGGCTCCAGTCCAGAAGTACGCTGATAGACTCCGTGAATTGGGAAAAGACTTTGAGATGAATGTCATCTGGGATGAAGGACACGGATTCCAGAAGACAGGGAACCTGGTCCTCCAGTACAAAGCGATCATCGAATTTCTGGACAAGAAGATAGGTACCTCAAACTAATAGAACTGGGCCCCTGTCAAAGAGCACCACGGTCGACAATCTAGGTTCCGCTAGAAAGCGTGAGCCCGAACCGATGCGACACCTACGCGAACTATCGCTGATCGATTCGTGTTGTAGTTTGGTTCTTAGGTCCCGTCCCATCCGTATGGGATTGAGGTGTTGGTCGTCCACGAAAGATTCAGGAATTCTCCTTTTTTCGGCCGGCTACTTGCTGGTTACCGTGATGGTTGCCGTGTTAGAGTGGATTGTGGTTCCACTGGTTCCTGTAATCGTAAGCGTGTAGGTCCCGCTGTTTGTGGATCGTGTTGTGGCAATGGTTAGGCTGGCTGTGCCTGTAGGGCTTGCGGCTGTCAAGGTTACGGTGTTGATAGGTGAGAGTGCTGGGGGATGCTTGTTGACAGGTTGGATTGTTGCAGATAGGTTGACGGCGCCTGTGAATGCGCTCACGGCCGATACTGTTATCGTGAGTGTTATCGTGGAGCCTTTGGCTATTACGACCGATGCTGGGCTGACGGCGAGCTGGAAGTCAGGCGCCTGGATCGTGATGATCTTTGACGCGACGGGTGTGGTCTGGTACGTGCTCTGATAGTGGATGACTCCGGTGATGATATACGACCCGGGCGGGACTGGCTGTCCTTGCTGATTCACCTGTTTCCAATCCAGCCTTCCGACCGTCAACGTCTGGCCGGGCTGGATAGTGATGACGGTTATGACCTGGACGCAGAGTGCGGAGGGGGGCGGCACGTTTGTGTAGACTAGGCTGCCGGTGGAGTCGGTGATCTGGAACTGGAAGCCGCTGCAGGCATCTGTGAAGATGAATGCTGCGGGCTGAGTTCCCTGGTTTGTCGCGTTAAGCTTAGCATGCACAGTGTCGCTCGGGGCGTACGTGTCCTTGTCAGTTATCACTCCATAGAAGACGTTCGGTTTTGACTGTCCTACCGTGAGGGTCTTGGACACGGAAGGGTCGCCATATGAAGTGAGTAATGTGAGGACGATCCTGTAGCTGGACTCTGTCGAGTAGGAGTGAGTAATTATCGCTCCCGTTCCGCTGGTCCCGTCTCCGAAGCTCCAGTCGTAATTCTTGATCGGACTAGTAGAGTTGTAGGATATGCTGTCTGACGCGTTGAACGTTATCTGCTGGCCAACAACTGGACTTGTCGGCTGGAAGCCATAGCGTGGGACCGTCTCAAAAAGAACCAACTGACTAGTCGTATCTTTCAGGCCCGCCGAGTCCTGCACCGTCAGAGTTACCTGCCATTTAGCCAGTGCACCTCCGTAGAGATGACTCGTCATCGGGCCACTCGTCTTAACCGGGGGCGAGCCGTCGCCAAAGTCCCAGACGTACGAAACGATAGAAGTGCTGCTCGTGCTCCAGTTGCCGTTGAAGGAGACCAAGTCGCCGGGTGGGACGCAGGCAATGCACGACTCGTATGTGAAGGCTGCGAGGGGGTTGGAAGCTCCGTTTGTCTTGACGGGCAGCCCTACGGCTGAGAAGAGTACTGAGATAATGAGTATGATCGCAAGATTTCTCAGAGGAAGACTCGCATTCATTCCTTGTCGGTACTTGTGGCCGGGATATCTTAGCTTTTCGGAAACCCGTGTTGATAGACTTCAGCTATTTTGAGCAGGATGACAGTTCAAGCAGCCGCAAGGGTTCTGGCGAATGAAGCTTTTACGTTTCGTCGAGAGTATGACTGAGCCGTGACCCAAACCTTGGCTCCGCATCAAGGGTCGAGCCAGACGCCGTCTGACCAACTCCGAGAGCTGCTGTTGAAGCTGCCTGGTGTCATGACGGGGACGAGGTTTGGTGGGGAAGCATTCTTTTTCCGGAAGAGATTCTTCTGCCACTTTCACCCGACAAGAGACCATGTCTTTCTCGAAACATTCGTCTGGAACAATGTTGACGCCATCGTCAGGGAAGTGCCTGGAACGATTCCTCATCCGGAGTACGGAGGCTATGGCTGGGTCAGACTTCCAATCGATTCAGAGGACGCAGTTTCTATGGGGCGGCAGCTTATTGAAACAACCTACAGATATCTGCGAACGACAAAGAGAATATCCATCTCCAGAGAAGAATTCCGGGCGGAAACACTTGGTCTCCTCAGCACAAAGCTACCGGAAATTCGGGTCAAGGTCAAGGAGTCGAAAAAGAGAAAACAGATAGTTGTTGAAGCATTGGGAGTGTCAGATTACGAAAAAGCCGACGAGCTACTCAAGAAAGCTATCAGAATACTCAAGGGACCCTAGTAACAAGCTTCTAGGCGGGAGTTGAAGTGTCGGCTGTGAAGCCTCGGCCCTTCATGCGCTTCTCCATTTCTTCGGAGGACACCTCTTCGACGCGGCTGGCAATCCACCAAATGTTTCCGGTCGGATCCTTCACCGCGGCGGTACGGTCGCCGTAGAACTGCGTTGTGGGTTCTTGTTCAGAGGTTCCGCCAGCTTTCAAGCCTTGTCTGTAGGTCTCGTCCACATTCTCAACATAGACGTACAGCTGGCTCGGTATCGGATTGTATTGAGGGGTGGAATCGGCCATCATGACTATGGTGTTGCCAATCTTGATCTCGGCATGGCCTACATGGTCTTTCTTGTCGTTGATACGTGCCCTCTCTTCTGCGTGGAAAGTCTCTCTCAAGAAATCGATCAGTCTCGGTACTCCATCTACGATCAAGTACGGTGTGACGGTTCCGTAGTCTTGAGGAGTGGGGTTTGGTTTGCTAGTAACAGATTGCATGCTGTTCTATTGTGCCACCCTCATCGGTTTAAGAATTTCTGAGAGGAGTGTCAGTGGGCCCGCGGGACATTCCAAGCCTTTAACCGCAGCCTATCCTACAGCTTCGATTAGTTCGCGTTGAAATTCTGAGCTATGGGAGGGAGGATGAGATCTTGAAGAAAGGCGTTGAACAACTTCTCATGAAAATTTACGCTGGTCGCGCGGATATTCATCTTGACCTGTACCGATTGTCGAACCAGCACCGGCACAAACACGGGCAGGATTGCGACATGTACCCTAGCGACCCGTTGCAGGCGCCTCTGTGGTCAGTGATCGCGTCTCTGACACACGCGCGACGAATACTAGAGGTCGGCTGTGGCCACGGGTACACCGCAGCCGTGATGGCTTCGGCGGCAGGACCCGATTGTCATGTAGACACAATTGAAGGGAATCCGCAGCATGCTATCCTAGCAGAGAAAGCATTCCAGGACCGAGATCTCTCCGAGCGCATCACTGTCATACGCGGGCGGGGACAAAATATCCTTCCTAGGCTGAAGGGCCGCTACGATGTTGTGTTTCTGGACGGTGACTGGCGGGAATATCCACGATACATACCGCATCTTCGCCGTCTCACGCGTCCGGGTAGCATTGTCGTAACCGCGAATCTCAACCCACTCTTTGGACGCTGGGACGGAAGATTGCCGGGCAAGCTGGCGATCCAGTCCTATTTGACACGGCTCGTAAGAGCTCCACACTTCCGGACATACATAGTTCCCGGCGAATGGCACTCAATCAGCGTGCGCGTCTAGCACTCAGAGAATCCCTGGTTGAATGGATAATTCGCTCCAATTAGATGTGTAGAAATCAAATCTGAGCTCCATTGCCTAGTGAACGAGCGTTAGAATCACAATAAGATAGATAGGGATTGTAGAGGCACCTTCGCAGATGCCGGATCCGATAATGCTGTTCGTCTCGCGCATCAGCCTCACGAAGAGAAGGCCTCCGACGAGGGCGACTAGGACCGCACCTACGAGTTGAGCAAAGTATTCGGGTTCAACGACTGAGAGAGCGAAAACGATCGTCGAAAGGAGGTTGGTGCTTCGCTTCGGAACGAAGGCGTCGTACCGTTGAAGGAAGAGCCCTCGATAAAGTAGTTCTTCCTTTGGCCCGTTGAGGAGAGCAACGATCGAGAGGTATGGGGCTAGGGAAAGTACGAAGGGAAGACCCACGCCTTTGATCCCGAACGAAGGCGCCAGTGCTTGTTCGATGACAAACGAGACAACTAGGAAGATAAGGAAAACTGGAACGGCGATGCCGAGGCCCAATCGCAGATTCCCCTTCTGGAGAAAGAGCGAGCCAAGGGTCCCACCATTTGCTAGGACTAGCAGGATCACTGGCGCGAACACTACAGAAGTGTCAATCACCTGGTAGAGAACGAGGCCATTAAGGGAAGAGAGAAGACCATTGACGGAAGAGCTGTCCAATACCAAGTGTCGAACCGAGATTACGAGAGCAAACACAAAGAAGGCGTACGTGATGCTTGAGAAGCGTCTGAGACGAGACGACCGATACATGAGGTAATATGCGAGGCCGAAGAAGACGGGCGCAACGACGCCCAAGGCATCCCCCAAGTTATCGGCAAGTAGGATTGTGCCACCGCCCGCGGCGAGGAATGCCAAGAAGAGACTACGACTGGACCTCCGTCCCTCTGGTTGGAGGCTCGAATGATTCGCCCGAGCCATACATACGCGGACATTCGGACTGAACTAATTACGATTATGCCCTGTTTCGTGCAGAGAACCCGCAGGACAAATTGCGATTCTGGAAATCACATAAGCAATCCCCAACAACGTCGAGAAAATTTCGACCGGGATAGTTGTTGAAACCGTTCCGAGGAATAGCACTAGCAATGGCGGGCGTTTCTATCGCCGTCTTTGACCTCTCGATTTCCATCACGGGGCAGACGATCGCTCAGGTGGGATCAACAAACTTCGGGCCAGGTGTCATCCTTGGAGCTTTTCTAGCTGCGATTGGAGCGGTCACTCCGTCGATATCAGTGCTTGTTTTGGAAGAGCCGCGGTAGCCGCCTCATATCACTAACCACGGGCTCTCGGCAAGCGAGGAAACTAGAGGAATAGCACAGAATTTGGTCCAGGCTATTCTCAGAAGCTTGCTCCGCAGTTGGGACACCTGACCGTCCCGCCCGGGAGGCTTGTGCCGCAGTTCGGGCAGTATTTTCTAAGCGAGGGGGCTGCGAGTGTTGGTTGGGACCCGATCGAGGAGGACCCGCTCTGCACTCGTCCTGATTTCTCCATCTGTGAAAGCGCACCATCCACCGTCACCTTCACGATGCTCGCGTAGACTCCGATAGTCGCGATGAAAACGGCGAGGAAGATTCCGAGGGAAAACGCGGCAAGGATGCCTATAGGATTCGACGCCACAGCGGTCGGATCACGAATGACTGCGGCAAGAGTCCCACCGGTGATTAGTACCGCTATGATTCCAGCGACGATCGCCCAGACAATCGTCCAGAGAAGTATGACGACTCCTCTGCCGAACGCAAAACCCCAACCGACCATGAGACATCTACCAATCTCCGCAGATACTTAAGAAAACAGTGACCCGGCATTTCCCGGTAATTGCTTGGACTGGTTCCTTAGCTACGAATTGTCGGTATTACGTTCCCACGGTGATGACCACATTTCCTCTCTTTTGCCCTGTGTCAACGTACCTATGAGCCTCGATAGTTTCTTCTAGCGGATAGCGTCGGTCGATTACAGATCTTATCTCTCCAGCCTCAATGAGCTCTTTGAGGAAAGTCAGATCCTCGGTCCTGTACGGCTCCATTCGGCCAATTACTTTCTTGCTGCTCCTTCTCGAGGTCCATGGCGCTCGAATCATCTGCGACAGCCCAGGGTTACCCAGGAGATAGATTCCTTTCTCCTTCAGGGATCTAATGCTGCGTGAGTAGGGACTCTTCCCTACCGTGTCAAAAATAACATCATACTTCTCTCCGTTCTCAGTGAAATCTTCTCGCGTATAATCAATCGCATGGTCCGCGCCAATCGAGCTCAGCGTGTCCAATTTCTCTATACTGTCTACGCCAGTTACTTCTGCCCCGTAATATTTGGCGAGCTGCACGGCAACGGTGCCTATGCTTCCACCGGCCCCATTGATCAGAACTTTGTGTCCGGTCTGAACGTTCGCTTTTCTAAGATATTGCAGTGCGTGAAGTCCACCGACAGGAACAGCCGCGGCCTCTTCATAGCTCATGTTGGCAGGTTTGATCGCGACCAGCCCTTTCTCAGGCAGACAATCGTACTCAGCATAAGCACCGAGACGAAGGCCGGTATTTGCAAATACCTGGTCTCCTTTCTTGAACAGCGTAACAGCGCTGCCTACTGATTCTATTTCCCCCGCCAGCTCTTGTCCCAGTATTTTCTTTCTCGGCGCTCGGATCCCGAATCCGATTCGCAGAAAGAGCTTCCACAATAGTGGTAGTTCGAGGCTTCGGAGTTCACAGTCTCCTTTTGTCACTGTTGCTGCGTGGACCCGTATGAGTACTTCATTGTCTTTGGGAATAGGTTTCTCGACATCTCTGAGCTGGAGAACTTCTGGAGGCCCGTATCTTGTGCATACGATCGCTTTCATTTTCAGTCTTAGCTAATTTCTGGCGAAAGGATGCTTTACACGCTAACCTTGCCACTGACACGCATACCAGACAGTCAGTACGTTTAACCCGAGTCCTACAAATATGAAAAATGTGTCATAGGCTGAAGGATACGTTGGCAGTCCGATGAGATTGAAGCCAAGAAATACTATGGCTGCGATTATGTTTGCCCAGCGATTCAACTGATAGCTCAGTGTCAAGGAGAGAAAGACCATGACGATCGGAACCGCCATCAGTATTGCAATTCCCAGCAACAGATTCTGGGTGACTGGTCTGCCTCCTATTTCGCCGGGTTTGAAGTCACCAGGGTAAATTCGGAGGACGTCACCTAACAGATAGGTCAGCATTACAGCTATCCATGACACTGAGAGAATTATTTTCACGTCTTCCATGATGCAGTCAACCAGTCAGAATTAGCGTCCATAGTTATGATTACTTTTCCGTGGGAAGCAAATCATGCCAGTCAGTTCTTATCCTCATTCCTAAGGCCTCACTAACTGGCGATAGATGGCACGGCCGGAGATTCTTGGAGAAAATCATCGAATCCTCGCCCGAGCCCTCGGCATTTGAGCCGAGAGGCCAAGGTCAACCTCGCCCCTAGAGATGAGCTCTACCGCGATGGCTCTCACCCCGACTCCATCAGAGACCAGCACCCTGCCTCTCAGGGATATTTCTGAATGACATCGTCTATCTTTAGAAGATTGATGGACAAGAGCGTGAAGTCGTTGCTTAGATTCTGCAGAGTGAAGGAGGTCAGTGGACCTGTGTAGTCGTTTGCCAGCTTCAGATAGTACAAGCAGATCGTTTGGTAGAGACTCGTAAAATTCGAGTTTCCAGTATTCGTCGCTGTCGCCTGGAAGTATCCTCTAGCTGTGGGAGTGCAGAGGGTCAGATTCTGGCCAAACACACTCGACGAAGCATTAGCTGCCTTGAACACCGAGTAGAGAGAGTCGAAGCCTGCCGTAGGCGATTTTGCTGACTTGTTCTGCGAATCAACAGCCAGCTTGCTGAGCACTAGTTGGAGATAGCCATAGTAGTTGACCTCCGTGCTCTTGATGCTCTCCTGTATCTTGTTGTAGTCAGGGTTCCCGTTGGAATATCCATCAGAGTAGCCTGAAGCGTAACCACCAGCGTGGCCCAGACTATAGCCTGCAACTCCGGCGACCACGACCGCCAAGACGACCAGAGCTCCGATCAGTGTCCGATTCTTGATCATACCTCTGAGCCTCGCCTCACTACCCGATCCCCGTAGCGGATTAGACATGCCTCCGCGTTGTCAAGTGGACCTTAACGAGGTTTCGCTCGCAGCCCACCCCGTCGCCCCTTTGGAGACATCCGCGAAGCTTGACATACCAGCTACAAGTTATTCACGATGTGAGCGTCCAGAGAACTCTCTCCCTCGAGTTCAGGGAGTTTCAGCCTAGCAACTACGCGAGGCTGGTTGAGATCTATAATGCGAATTATCCTGATTATCCTATCAGCATTGCCGAACGGCGTAGCCGCGATGAGAGTCTCGACAGGACAAAGTATATCCTAAGACGATTCGAGTGCCTCGACCTAGAACAAGACCGTATACTCGGCTTCGGCGAAGTCCTCAACCTACCCGACATGTTTCATCCTCGAAAGTTCATGGCCGGCATCCTCGTAGAGCCTGAGCAGCAGTGCAGAGGCATTGGACGAGCAATCTACAACCGACTAAACGATGAACTCGTTCATCTGAACGCGGTACTCGTCTGGACTATGAGTAAAGAGGATCTCCCGCGACGGATAGAGTTCTTTCGGAGAAGAGGATTCGTCGAGAAGAGCAAGAACTGGGAGTCTCGCTTAGACCTGACAACTGCCGACACAGGAAGATTTGCTGGATACGTTGAAAAAGCGTTGAAGGCAGGAATCAGCTTCACAACCCTGGCTGAAGAACAGCCTGACGGTCAAGACTCTTTGAGGAAGATCCACGAACTCGTCCAGCTTATCCAAGCGGACATGCCTCGCGAAACGGATTTCACGCCTCTAACATACGAGCAATGGGAAACGTTCTCGCTCAAGAACCCGCAACTGATCCCCGAAGGCTACTTCATCGCCAAAGACGGACCGAACTACGTAGGAATGAGCAACGTGCATCGAATCGACACGGAACTCGGTCTCCTCAACCAGGACGATACCGGAGTCAGACGTGAATATCGGGGGCGTGGCATTGCAACCGCGCTGAAGCTGAAGGTCATCAATTTCGGAAAGAAGAACGGTTACAGGACTTTGAGGACGTGGAACGATTCGAGCAATGCTCCGATGCTTGCTGTGAACACGAAGCTCGGGTTCAAGCGACAGGTAGGGTGGGTAATGATGGAGAAGATTCTCGGCTCAGAATCCGGCGCGTGAAGGAAATCTCTCGGCGCCGCGAGCCTTACGTAGGGCGGCTTCTCGTTCCCGATTCTTCGGCTTAGCGTTCGTTTCTAGCGAACGGAGAAAACTGGCCGACGCGTGTGCGATCTCGTCCACTGCAGCCGTAAATGAGCGTTCGTTTGTCTTTGACGGTTGGTTGAAGCCACTAATTTTTCTTACGAACTGCAGTGAAGCAGCTCGAATCTCTTCGTCGGTGGCAGGCGGATCAAAGTTGAATAAAGGTCGAATGTTTCTGCACATTTCTCAACACCTAGGAGTGCGCGTGGTTCTGCGGAATCTATTATAGAAAGCCTCCAACAGTAAAACGTATCTGCAATAGGGCGGTCCAGATAGGCCAAACAGAGTGATTTAGATGACCAGAGTTGTAGCTGACGACCTTCAAGACGACGAAGTCTCCTCCCTAGTGGAGTTCATGACTGCCACGTCCAGCGGCCAAATAATCCAGCATAAGAAAATCCTCCAAGTCTCTGGACTCACCAACAAGAAAATCAAGTTCCTACTCCGCAAATTTCTCTACTCAAGGCATCTAACTGGCTACGGGGTCCTCGACACAGCCGGAAACTTCGAGATACTACAAATCAAGCCGGAAGAGAAGCAGACAGAGCGGCACGAGACCCTAAGCCCAACAATGCCTTACTGGGAACCGTCGAGCCTCCTCCCTCACCCAGTCAAACCGTCCGATATGGTCGAGTGGCAGGGACAGCCACCCCCGAAGAGGTTACAGGGCAATAGAAAGTGACACCACCTGGCGGTGTAGTCATCTGGTCGTCAAGCGTTAACTAGTCTTCACTCGTACAACGCCAGCATGACGAACAGAGCAACAGCGGCTTTCGTATTCTCTGTTATAGGAGGAGCCTATCAGATGACATCGCTCTTCCTGGCTGTCGTAGTCGATCGCAGCACGTCGTTCTTCACCTATAATCTCGGATACGAGAGCCTATTCTTCACCAGTTTCATTGTAATCTGGAGCGCTAGCCATATTCTTGAGGAATGGAAGGGCCGCATAACATGGCCGTCTATAATACTCGGACTTGGAATCGCAAGCCTGTCGACCATCATACTATCCTACTATGGCCAAACCTCTCCCATATTCTCTGCGTCCAACGCGCCGAGTCTTGCAGCGATCTTAACTCTAATCAGTGGACCAGTGCTCATCATCTTCGGAGGCATTCTTGGTTTCTCGGCCGTGCGGCAGTACTCAAGAGAGCACGGCCGCGCAGTCATAGCCCGCGCATGATCAATCATTTGATCAATAAGCAACTGCCCAGCTACAGTACAAACGTCTCGGGCCAACGACCCTTGGACAGAAATCTATTTCAGCGTCCAGAACGAAATGGTGAATGGATACTAATGCACGGTCACGCTTTCGCTCAGACTCAAGCACAGCAGGCGACCTCAGGTCAGGCTGTGGGCTTCATGACGACGGGCGGCCTCCTGCTACTCGTCCCCCCTCAGCAAGTATTCTTTGACACGTGTCCGTCCTGTGGGAACAGCCAGCCTACA
>Ga0209761_1000322_pt1 | contig 28347 bp, 20 predicted proteins | sample GraSoi013_1_40cm_4_FD_185818 | JGI IMG/M metagenome (GOLD analysis project Ga0209761, IMG submission 185818) | Grasslands soil microbial communities from the Angelo Coastal Reserve, California, USA - Sample 09_25_2013_1_40cm (SPAdes) (version 2) | ecosystem: Environmental > Terrestrial > Soil >... | reverse complement strand
GTGCCCCGCCGGTGGTAGGGCTGCTCCCACAAGACATCCCAGACTTCGTCCCCCTGGAAGCCGGTGAAGAGCACGCCGATCCCCGGTCGTCGTTCCAGCAGCCGGGTCATGGAGTGGAACGCGAGCGCCGGTTGCGGGCAGCCCGCCGCGAGGAAGAAGATCTCGTCCTCGGTGACCTGCGAGCGACGGACGTCGAGCGCGGTGACGTCCAGCCCGAGCGCGCCGGCGATCGGGGTGCCGTCGTCCACCACGGATGAAGGGCTGAGCCACCGCGGCAGATAGGAGTTCGAGCGTCGCGCGGTGAAGCAGGTCTCGATACCCAGGTCCCGCACGAGCGTGGCCGCCGCCGCCGAATCGTAGCCCGACGACACCGTCAGGAATGCCGTCATGGGCACTCGTCGGTCCGGGCTCGAGTAGTTGCCTTTCAGGCGGAGCAGCGCCTCCGCGACCGCGGCCCGGTATCGTTCGTAGGATTGGACTGGCGGGGACGCGCGCAGCGTCGCGTCGAACGTCACGCCATCGCGGTCCACGACGAGGCACTCGTCGTAGACCTGGATGAACGACGGGATCTCCGGATGGACCACCACGAACTCCCGGCGATATGCCGCCACCCCCTGGCGAATGGCCGTTGCTTCGACGCGGTAGTCGTGGGTGGGATCGAGGCGGGCGCCCGTGAAGGCGAGCAAGAGGACGAGGCTGTTGGAGACGACCACGCGACCTCGGTCCTCGCAATAGAGCACCCGGTCGACCAGCGCGCTCGACGGCACGAAGAGGAGGCGATCCCCATCGACCCGGATGCCGCTGCCGAAGAAGTGCGGGCTGTCGTGAAACCCACCGGCCGCAAAGTCGCCATCCCACACCCCCTCCACCATCCAACGGTCGCGGCACTCGACCGCCGGGCCGTGGAACACCCGCGCTCGTACGGCGCCCCGCTCCACGACCGCGAGCCATGCGAGTCGCGGGAGCGCGGCCACCTCGTGGAAGTCCAGGCTCGGCATCCCTCACCTCGCAAGGCTGAAGCGCCCGCTGGATCCGGGCAGCGTGCTCGCACGGCCGTTCGCCTGGCGACGGGTCAACAGATCGCGGAGGCCTTCCATCCATTCGCCGACGGCGGGCCACGGATCGGTGCGGTCCCACACCTCGAGACGCGTTCCCGCAGGCTGCGATCCAAACAGCTCGCGCAACCCCTCCCAGCGCGTCGGATAGCGGCCGGGGTAGCCCGGCGGGGGCCCCTCCAGGATGTGGAGGAAGCGCTTCACGTCGCCCCATAGCCAGCGGACGGTGACGCCCTCACGGTAGCCCGAGGTCGGCGCGACGGTCTCACCGCACAAGATGCGGAGCCACAGGGCGGGGAAATCCACGCCGGCGTCGATCGCCAGCTGGAGCGAGCCCCAGAAGCGGCCGTTCACTTCCATCAAGCAGGGCGGACCGGCTCCGTCGTCCCGGAACTCGACCATCGCCGGCCCATGCCATTCGAGGTCCGCGAGCAGGCGAGCCGCAGGGTCTCGAAGGCGCGCGGAGAGGGCCACCGAGCGGCGCAGGCTGCTTCCGGAGCCGGAGGGGCGGACGTCCCGGAGCCGCTCGTGGGCGAACCACGCAGTGACCTCGCCCCGGTTGCACAGGGCGAACACCCCTTTGCCCTGTCCCGCAACGAAGCCTTGAATGAGCGGCCAGTGCGCGCCCTGGCGGCGCACCTGGACGGCGGCGTCCAGGTCCTCCTGCCGCGCCACATAGGCCGTCCCGAGATCCGGCAGAAACCCCGACCCGTCCCACGCATTACTGAAGCGCGGCTTGACCACGCACGGGAACCCGACCGCCTCGGCGGCCAAGCGGGCCGCCGCGAGCGAGTCGGGGGCGCGGGTGGGCGGAATCGCCACGCCGCAGCGGGAGGCCCGCTCGACGGTGCGGGCCTTGTCGAACGCCGGCAGCAACATGACGTCGGGGCCGCAGCCGACGGTGATCCCGGCGGCCTCCCACGCCCCACGCTCGGCATTGCACAGGACACACGCCCGCTCAGTGAGCGGCAGCACGACGTCGACGCGTTGGCGCTCGGCCCACGCGCGCAGCCGTGCGAAGGCCGCCACGGTCTGGCCTTGCACGCGAAAGCCGCCGCGGCTGTAGCGCGACCACGCGGCCAGCGGCCAGCGCCGTTGGCTGGCGACGAGGACGCGGTAGCCTGCGCGGCCGAGCGACCGCACACACGCGAGCGCCTGGTTCGTCTGGCCATCCAGCACGAGGATGCGCGCACCCGGCGTCAAGCGGGCCTCCCGGCGGTTGGCGCGTCCGCGCCGGCGGCGCGCCGCAGAATCGCCTCCCGCTCCGCAGGTGGAATCTGGCAGACCACGGCTCGCAGCTTCCCGTTCTTCCGGGGCAGCTCGGTGACGGCCTGCAGCACGACCTGGACCTGGCCGAGCCGTGAGCGCAGCCGCTGGGCGATCGTGGCGGCGGACTGGGCGGTGAAGTGCGGGCCCGGGACGTAGCGCACCTGCACGCGCTCCAAGGTCTCCTGAATGATCTGCGCCTGCCGGACGGGAATCTCGTAGAAGATCGGATTGAGCCAGAACACCGGCCGCCCGTCGGCGGTGAGCAGGAGGTCGTTGGTCCGACCGTCGATGCCGCCGATGACCGGCAGGCCACGTCCGCAGCCGCACACCTCTGCGGGGTCGGCGAGCTGTCCGTGGTCGCCGATCCGATAGCGCACCAGCGGCATGCCGCGGTTGAGCAGGCTGGTGCCGAGGAATTCTCCGGGCGTGCCGGGTGGGACCGGACGTCCGTCGGCGACGACCTCGATCCAGCCCACCTCGGGCCAGGTGTGGAGACGGCCCTCCGGGCACTCGCTCGCCGCCGCGACGTTCTCGTCCATCCCATACGTCTCACGCACGGGGCAATGGAATGCCTCCGCGATCACGACGCGTTGATGGTCGGGCAGCGGTTCAGCGCGTGAGAGGGCCACCGCCATGCGGAGGTCCTGCCGCCCGAGGTGCAGGGCCTCGAGCGCCACGGCATACAGCGACGAGGCGTAGCCGGCGATATAGCCGATGCGGTACTGCAACAGCGCCTCGTGATAGTGCGGGAGGAGATCCACGGCGAGGTGATACACCCAGAACGGTGGCTTGCGTTGCGCGACGGGCACGACCAACTGACCCGCCAGCACGGCCCACCGATCGTTCGTGCTGACGCCGTTCCAGCGGCGCGTGCGGGCGACCGAAAGCGCGTAGAGCTCCTGCAGCATCGGGCGGGTCTTCCAGATGGCGAGCGGCGTGCCCGTGGTGCCGCTCGTTCGCTCGCACATCATGCGCCAGCGGGCGCAGTCGTCGGCGATGAACGCCGGGCCGTATCGCTGCACTGCTTCCTTCTCGAGGATGGGCCAGTTGGCGAGCACCTCCCACGAGGCGCGATCCCCGCGACGCCGGCGCAGGGACCATTGCTCGCGGTAATAGGGGACCCGGGTGGCGGCGCGGTGCAGCGCCTCAGCGAGTTGGCCTTGCTGCCACTCCTGCCAGCGCGCGGGGCTCCAGGTGTCGCGCTCGAGCGCCTCCTCCACCAGGCGCGCTGTTCGCGTTCCGTACCGCCAGTATCGCAGGTAGAAGCCCCGGGCCGTCGCGGCCGCCGATCGCAGGGGAATGGGGAGACCGTGATACAGGTGCAGCAGCGTCGTCACAATTCTCCTCCGTTCGATATCGCAGCCGACCGGAGCGCCCCGCGGGGGGCGACGGCGTCGGGTGTCGCCTGGCGCACGCGGCGCAAGTGGCGCAGCGCCCGCACCAGGCCGATGAGTGGGACGAGGCAGACGCGCAGCGCCGTCGCCCACTGGCGAGTCGCCAGCGCCGTGACCAGGCGGCGCCCGTACAGGGCGCCGTTGACGCGAATCATGGGATGCCGGTAGACGTCTTTGTGGAACGCGATGCCGCCCCACCGCTCGAGCTGCAACCGAGACCGAAGCCCCGGCGGCAGGAGCCACCGACCGAACAGGCGTCCATGGATCTGCTCCACGTACCCGAGGAAGGCGCCGAGGCCGGGAAGGACGCCGAGTTGTGCGGCGGTGTCGAGGATGCCGTCCCAGTCGAGCGGCCGGCGCATCAAGGTGGCAGCGGCGGCCACGTCCGCCAGGTCGATGCCGAGCCGGCCATACACGCGCTGCACGCCGTGCAGCACGAGAAGGTGTTCGGGCGAAGCGGTGAACGCATCGAGTCCCGCGACGACGACCCGACGCCGCTCCCTCCAGAGGATGGCAGGGAACGCGGTTTCCTCACCGGCGACGCCCAGGCGACCGTGCTGGATATCGAGCGGTGTGCTGCACCCCTCTACCTGATAGCTGACACTCCCCGCGATCCGGCTCCCCCAATCGCCGGGCCGCCGCACGGCCCGGAGCCCCTCGAGGATGACGGCATCGACGCGTCGGGACGGCGACACGACCAGCAGGTCCAGGTCGTCGCCCAGGTCGGGGTAGTGCTGGAACACCTTGGGGAACAGGGCGGGGATGCCGCGCGCGTCGCACGCCGCCGCGATGCGACGGGCCAGCTGGAACGCCTCACGCACGCGCTGCCGCTCCCGCTCCACGGCCGTCGCGACAAACGCCGGCGCTTGCTCACCGAGCGCGGCGAGCCGCTCGACCGTGCGGATGAGCGTGCTGCTCCGCTCGGTGACCTGCAGCAGCGTCGTCCAATCGAGGGCGGCCACCGCGGCGCGTGGTGGCGTATCCTCCAACAGGAGGCGGACCACCAGGGCGGCGTGGGGGGCCTCGCGCGAGAGGGTCATGTGGCGCCGATCCGATCCATCACCAGGCCGTGGAGCGTCGCGCTCGCACTCTGGAGGTCTGCGTTCGACAGCGTGACGGCCGTGCGGACCCACGGGCGGACCCGCTGGTACGCGGTCCACCGCATCCGCTGGTAGGCGAGTGGATACTCCGCCTTGCGACGGTACGCCTCCTCGGGGCTCGTATCGAGGAAGACGGGGAGGTCGGGCGTCGGCGTGAGCCGTGCCAGCAGGCGGAGCAACCCCCAATGGCGACCATCGGCGACGTCCACGAGCGTGTCGTAGAAGTACCGGTCCATGATGAGGATCTGGCGGCGTGCCCGCTCGAGGTAGAGCCGGTAGCCCCAAAAGAGGCAGAGGTCCACGACATACACGAGGTGCCGCCACGGCTTGTTCCAAATGATCGCGTTGCGGGCGCGACGGGCGAGCGAAGGCGCACCCGTGGCCGGCCGGTGCGCCCGGCCGTTGCGGCGCGCGGCCGCCGGCAGGAGGGCGTCCCGGGCGGACCGCAGGCAGGCGTACATCCCGATATCGTCGGTCATATGGCGCACGGCCACGCGGCGGCCCCGCCGCTCGAGCCCGGTCTGAAGCCGCTCGATCAGGGTGGATTTGCCCGCGCCATCCAGGCCCGAGATGGTGATGAGCATCTCAGGGAGCCTGCCGCCTGGCGGCGCGCAGATGGTCGGCGAGGCGCACACCGTTGCGCCACAAGTCGAGCGTCGCCTCCGCGTGTCGCCGGGCGCGCTCGGCGTAGCCGTGCCGCAGATCGGCATCCTGGAGCAGGGTCTCAATCGCGTCCGCGAGCCGTCGCACGTCGCGCGGCGGCACCAGGATGCCGCAGCGGCCGCCGTCCAGGAGCTCGGGGATGCCGGCGACGTCGGAGGCGACGACCGGTGTGCCCAGGGCGATCGCCTCCTGGATGACGTTGGGTTTCGCGTCGCCGACGTCACTCGACGGATGCACGAGGACAGCCGCCTGGAGCATCGCGCTGCGGACCTCGCGGAACACGACCCACCCCCGGAAGATCACGCGGTCGCGGATCCCCAGCTCATCGGCGAGCGCGCGCAGGGGGGCCGCCTCGTCGCCGTCTCCCACGAGCTCGCACTCCACGTCCAACCCGCGGCGCGACAGCTCGGCGATCGCCCGCAGGAGGAAGTCGTAGCCCTTGGCGCGGTGGAGTCGGCCGACCCCGATCACGCGCCGGGGGTTCCGGTTGTCCGGCTGATAGGGAAACTCACCGAAGTCCAGACCCATGAGGTTCACGTGGATCTTGTGTGCGATAGCGGGGAAGATGTCCGGGAACCGCTCGCGCATGTATTGCCGGTTGAACTCGCACTCGGTCACGATGCTGTCGGCGTAGAGGAGCTTCTCCCGGAGGAACACCTGATTGATGAACAGGTCGTTTCCCGCGTGCAGGTAGAGGGAGAAGGGGACGTGCGGCGCCGCGAGGCGGTGATAGATGTAGGCACAGGTACCCGCGTAGTTGCCCCAGTAGGCCAGCACGTGGTCGTAGCGGGTCTCGAGCAGGCGCGCCCACGCCCAGCCCAGCGGCAGCACATACACGCTCTTGGCGAGCGGACCGAGCCCCGCGCGTGCCGCGGCAACCGTGATGGCCGTCGCATCGCGCAGGAACGTGCGCAGCCCGTTCGTGCGCGCGGGACCGAGCGAGCGCAACAGGAGCCCGGTGCTGCCATGGTGGACGCGCTCGCGGGGCAGGTGGCGCTCGGCCAGGATCTCCGGCACATAGCGCCAGAGGTCGGGCTCGAGCGGATAAATCGGGAAGATGTCGATCTCGACGCCGGCCTCGACGAGCGCCCGCATGTCGCGGGCGAAGAAGGTGCACACCTTGCCTGGAAAGCGGTTGGTGAAGACCGCGAGTCGCAGGGCGCGTTGGTTCGCTGGCATGGTCTAGCGCTCGGTGGCCCAGACGGGAGCGACGCCGGACCCGCGCGCGCTCAGGCGATCGCTCCGCTGCTCGACCGGCGCGACCAGGGCGGCCGCGCTCGCCAGCGCGTAAGCGATCGTGAGCCACTCGATCTTGCCCACCACCCGGTCCTCGCTGAGGTTGAACACGAGCACGAATGCCAGGGCAGCGAACGGGAGCGCCCCGCGCGGACCCCGGCGCGCGCGCCAGGCGGCGGAGAGCGACAGTGACACCACCCCGCAGAAGACGAGCAGGCCCAGGGTCCCGGCCGACGTCATGACCTCGAGAAACACGTTGTGCGCGTCCCGCTTGAGCCACCGCGGGTCCTGGCTCAGGCTCTGGGTCACGCCTTCGCGCCGGAAGATCTGGCGCCAGCGGTCGCGCTCGTTGAGGCGCAGGGCGAGCTCGTACTTGTTCGTGATCGGTCCCCACCCGAACACGGGCTTCTCGAGGAACATGCTCAGGAGCGCGGGATAGCCATGCGCCACCGCTTCGAGATTACCTTCGGCAGACAACGCGAAGCGGTGGCGCATGGTGTCGGAGGAGACCGCCAGCGTACCCACCAGGCCGACGAGCAGGACGCCCCCCACCAGGTCCCGGATCCGGAAGGCGACGCTCGCCCGCGCCCCGCCGTACGCGAGCCCCCCCGCGACGAGCGCGACGAGCGCGCCCCGCGATCCCGTCTCCATGATGGCCGTGGCCAGCAGGGCCAGCGCCATCGCCAGCAGCAGCCGCCGTCCCCAGCTCGCTTCAGGACGGGACATCAGGTCGATCGCGATGATGATGCCGAGCGCCAGGAACCCGGCGATGAAGTCCGGGTTTTGGCCGAGCGTGGTGACGCGCGGGGCGCCGGTCGAGCCCTCGGACAGCGACGCTGTGACGTGCCCCAGCTGCAGGACCGCTCGCACGAGACACCCGACGAGGTAGGCCCACGCCGTCACCCGGGCGATCCGCTCGTACTGCAGGAGGTTGTACGCCACCCACAGAATCCAGACGAGCTGCACCAGCAACAGCAGCAGGTTCCTCACCTCCTGCAGGTGTCGCCCTCCGTTGACCCCGAACGCGAGGGCGGAGACGAAGATGTACGCCACCAACCACCACAGGGCGCCCGGGATCTTTCGGTAGCACACGGAGGGGTGCAGGGCCGTCGCCAGCAGAAATCCGCAGGCGGTGACGGACGACAGCTCGACCGGGAGCGGGTTCTTCGGGAGGTCGAACGGGATCGAGAAAACGAACACGTAGAACGCCGCCTGGACGAGAGCGGCTGGACCGACGGGCTCGCGACTCAAGGGCTCGCTCACGGCGCCCCCCCGTGCAGTGCGCCCGGCACCTGGGTCGCGGAGATCCAGCCGGCGGTTCGCCCATCCACCACCGCCATGAGCCGCGCCGCGATTTCTTCGGCCGAGAGGTGCTCCGTGCTGAACGCCATGACCTGCGCGCTCCCGCCGCGCGTGAGCTCGGACACTACCTCGTCGAACAGGCGACGGTGGCGGGAGAGGAACGCTTCGATCGCCGCGAAGTCCTGCTCCTTCACCGCGTGCGCCTTGGCTCGGGCGCGGATGCGCTGCGCCAGCACCACGATGGGCGCGTCGAGCCAGACGACCGCGTCCAGGGTCTGCGCCCACTGGTCGAGCGCCGCGTGCCAGGCTTGCGCAAAGCGCTTTCCCATCGACACGCCGCTGAGCATCGCGAGCGTGAAGACAGGACCCTCGTCGAGGACGACGGCCTTCCACGGGCGAGCGACGTGCCGCTTGACGACCTGATGGAAGGCCTGCAAGCGGGCCAGGTAGCGCAACGTGGTTCGCAGGGAGCGGGGAGACTCCCAGTACACTTCGAGCAGCACCGGGAGGAGCAGGACCACGCTCCAGACGAGCGGCAAGAGGTGCCGGAGCTGACGCAGGCGGAGCACCGGCTGAATGCTGGGCTCGCGCTGCATCAGGGCGGCGATCAGCGCGCTCTTGCCCGCCCCCGCCGGCCCCACCACCTCGACCACGAGCGGTCGGCGTGGCTCGCTCACAGACTCTCCCAGATGGCGCGCTTGACCGCGAGCAGCACGTGCTCGAGCGGCTCGTCCGCGTTGATCTCCGCCACGCGGGTGATGGGCGGGTAGCGCAGGCTCGCGATTTTCTCCGCGCTGCGCTGCAGCCGCTCCAACGCCATCGTGGGCCGGCGGCGGGCCGCGACCTCGGGATTCACGCGCAGCCGGATCACCAGATCCGGCGGCTGCAGCTCCGCGGCGCGGATCGCCGCGAGCTCGTTGCGGGCGGCCGCGCGGAGCAGCCAGGATTTCTCGTCCAGCCAGTGACTGAAGGCGGGGCCGTCGTTGAAGTCGGTGAACTGGGTCTGGAGAAACCGGTCGCACACGACCACCATGCCGAGATTCCGGGCGCGCCGCGCTTGCCGCAAGCGCCGGCGGCGCTCCCGGGCCAGCGCGACCACCCACAGCAGCTCGCCGCACGTCCGCAGCCACGAGGAGCGGTGCCCGCGACGCGGCGCCTCGCCGTCCGACGCCGGTCCCTCCTCCCACCCTCCCGGCGCGACCGGCCGCAGCAGCGTGGCGACCCCCTGGAGTAGGCGGCGCGCTACCGACGTCGGCCCCTTGCCACTCCCCAAATAGATCGGGACCACATCCACCAGCGCCGAGAGCCAAGCCGTGATCTCCGTGACGAGCGTGGATTTCCCCGAGCCGTCGAGGCCGACGAACGCGACCAGCAGCCCCCCTTGGGGCACCAGCCGCTTCGTGGGCGCTGGAGTGTACGACGTGCGCTCGCGCAGCCGGACCCACACCCTGGCGGCCTCCCGGACCCAGCGCCGCCGCCGCGCCGCGAGGGCGCCGTACAGGCGGTATTCCGCGAGGGACGGGTGAATGCTCCGCCGAAACGCCGTCAACCGCCGCACCGATGGCGGCGGCCCGACGACCAGCTCGACCGCTTGCCGGGCCGCCCGCTCACCCACCAGGGAGCGGGCGTGCTCGAGCAGCCGGTCCGGGTACACGCGCGCCGCGAGCCAGCAGAGCTCGCGCAGGACATTGCCGCGGAAGTAGGCGCGGCCGAGGAGGGACGAGAGACGATCGCGCAGGCGAAGCTTGAGCGCCGCGCGAACCAGTAGCAGCAGCACCTCGATGTTCGGGTCGGCCACGTAGATCGCGGCGTCCTCGTCGAACACGCGTGTCCCGAGCACGACGTTCTCCCACGGCAGCCGGTAGCCCTTGAGATGCTTCTCGCCGAGCGTCAGCTGGTAATGGACATGCAGGTGCAGCAGGGCGCCGCTCTGCGGATCGAGCCCGAAGTAACTCTCGATCCCGGGGTAGGCGACGTGGGGAACCGTGTGGAAACGTTTGAAACTGGTCTCGCTCAGGATGCGAGCCAGCGGCTGGGCGGCCTCGCGGTGCACGAGCAGGTCGAGATCCGTCTTGCCGACGAGCGAGGCCCGCAGATGCTCGTTGCTCTTCCAGTGGCAGTACGGGATGCCTTCGGCGTGCAGTCCCTGCAACAGCCGCCTGAGCTCCGCGACGGTGCCCGTGGCGGGGTGGGGTGGCGGCGGCACGGCGCGGACCGTTGTCACCGGGGCTCCGTGGCTGGCCCGGTGAGGCGCGGCACCATACCGCGCAGCGCGTCGAGCATCCAGCGGACGTCCCGCCCTAGGAAGAGGCGGGGGAAGCGCCAGATGAGCACCAAGGCAACCGCGAGCGCCAGCCCACCCGCTCCCGAAAGCACGACGAGCGGGGGGAGTCCCTGGTGGCGCAGCGCGGTCGCCATGGCCCAGGTGATCGGCGCGGACGCAGCCGCGACCAGGAGCGCCGGCAGATGCGCGCCCCAGAAGTCCCGCCACGGCATTTCCGCCATGCTGACACTGAGCTGGGCCATGAGGACGAAGTTGATGCTCAGCGCGAACATCGCTCCGCCGGCCACGCCGGCGATGCCCCAGCGCTGGCCGATCAGGGAGCCGACGATGACCAAGGCGGCGAACACCGCCTGGCGCCAGGCGCGGCGGTACACCGCTCCCGTCGCCCGGACGAGCGAGTCGCCCAGCTTGCTGGTGGTGTGCAGCACCATCCCGGCGGCGAGGATCTGGAACGGCAGCACCACGTCCCCCCAGCGGGGTCCGAGGACCACGTGAACGAACTCGGGCGCGAGCAGGAACAGCGCGACCGTCACCGGCAACACGACGACCGCGACCAGCGCGATCCCGTGGCGGTAGGCCATCCGCAGGCGCGGGAGGTCGCGCTGCACGCGGGCCATCGCGGGAAAGAGCGCGTTGTCCAGAACGGTGCCGAAGCTGGCCGCGGGCGCGGACATCAGCTGGTAGGCGCGTCCGTACAGGCCCAACGCCCCCGGGCCCAGCATCCGCCCTACGACCAGATTGTCGCCGTTCACGGCGAAGAAGTTCGCGACCTTGGCGACCGTGAAGCCGCTGCCGAAGTAGAGCAGCTCCCGGAGGGCGCGCCGCTCGAGCGTGGGGTGCAGGCGCGGCGGCCGGGTGCGGAGCAGGATGGCGGAGCGGCACAACGCCTCCGCCACCTCTCCGGCCACGAGGGCCCAGACGCCCCAGCCGGCGAGTGCGAGCCCGACGCCGACCACGCCGTACCCCAGGCCGTACGCCTTGGCGTCGAGCAGAGCCAACCAGCGGAACTGCAGGTCGCGGCGCGCCAGCGATTCCGCCGTGGTTCCGAGCCCCTGCAGCGGGAAGACCCAGGCGAGGGCCTGCATCACGGGAGCGACGCCCGGCGTGCGGAAGAATCCGGCGACCGCCGGCGCCACCGCCCAAAGGACACCGCCGAGCAACAGGCCGAACAGGACCGACGCCGTGAACGCCGTGTCCACGTGCCGGGGCTCGAGGTCGGGGCGCTGCACCAGCGCCGGTCCGAGCCCGAGCTGTGACACGATGGCGGAGAATCCGATCACGACCAGAGCGGCGCTCACGACGCCGAAGTCCGCCGGAGAAACGAGCCGGGCCAGGACGGCGAGGACGGCGAGTTGGAGGCCCGCATACGCGGCCTTGCCGGACGCCAGCCACAGCATCCCGGCGATGGTGCGCTGGGTCAGGCTACGGGTATCTTCGCTCACGGCGCCCTAGGTCGATGGCACGTGTCGGATTGAGGGATCAGCGGGCTCCACTGCCGGTCTCCGTGCAAGCAGGAGTTGTGCTCGGGCGGCCCCTTCCTAACTGCAGGCGGCGCCGCCGCTTACATCGTTGCGCGGCGGCGCCGCAAGGCGCGGTGTAACACACCTACCACAGCTACGCTGTCCGGTCGTGACGACCTCCCGTCAGTGACAGGTCCCGGAGCCCGAGTCGGTGAACGTGAGGCCCGACATCGGGATGAACTTCCAGCTGTAGGCGCCGGGGCTGAGCGTCAGCTTCAGGACGCCGAACGTCGCGGCGCGCACTTCGCTGTTGGGCGCGATGAGGCTCGTGGGCGTGACGCTGCTCTCGCCTCCCGTTCCCACGATGATCTCGCGAATGCCGCGCGCGGGATCCGGCGCCCCCGTGGGCGTCTGCGGGGCGAAGCGCTCGTACTGATGCTTATGGCCGTTGAGCACCAGGTCGGCGTTCGCGGCATACAGGTCGTCCCAGAAGATCTTTCTGCTGGGGAAGTCGACGGTGCCGTCGGTGGCCCAGGAGTAGTACTTCGGCTGATGCCAGATCGCCAGCGTGCACTGTTTCGTATTGGCCGCCAGATCGCTCCTCAACCACTGTTCCTGCACCGAGCCGGATTGCATCGGGACGAACTGATTGTTGTCGTTGAGCACGATGATGTGCCAATCGCCCAGCTCGTAGCTGTAGTATCCCTTGTCGCGCGGCCCGACCAGATCTCCGTAGTAGTCGAACGACGCGGTCGCGTTGCCGGTGTTGTACTCGTGGTTCCCCAAGGCCGGCCGGGTGCGCGCCTTGTGGCGCCCCCATGTGGGGTCGTAGCAGTTGGCGTAATCAGCCGCGGTCCCGTTGGGATAGGCGTCGTCCCCGGCCGTGAACACGGTCCCCGGGATCGTGTCGAGGATCTGCGCGGTGAGCTCGTCGCGATTGGTGTTGCACGACGCGATGTCGCCGGCGCCGACGAGCACGACCGTCGTTCCGAGCTCCTGGACCGTCACGGCGAGTGAGTCCGCGCCCGCGGCTCCGGCGGCGTCGGTGACGGTCACGCGCACCGAGTCCCGGCCGAGGCTCGCGTAGCTGTGGCTCACGATGAACGGGTCCTGCGTGGCGCCGCTGCCGTTGGACTGTGCGCCGTCGCCCCAGGCGACCGTATATGACCACGGTCCGTCGACCCCGGGATCGTGGAAGTGGACCGTGACGTTCACTGCCTCGCCCACGTGCGTGGTCAGGTCCGGTCCCGCATCCACGGTCGGCGGGAAGTTCTGCACAGTCGCCGTGGTCGTGGCCGGGGCGCTCGCGACGCCCTTCGTGTTGGTCACTGTGAGCGTGACGGTGTAGGTGCCGTTCGCGGCGTAGGTGTGAGTCGGCTTTGCGCCCGTTCCGGTGGCGCCGTCACCGAAATCCCAGGCGTAGGTCAACGGCGTGTTCCCCTGCGGATCGGATGACCCGCTGCCGTCGAACTGGACAGCGGTTCCTATTTCGCCTTGGTACGGTCCGCCCGGCACCGCCACGGGCGGTGGACCCGCGTGGCAGGCTCCCGAGCCCGAGTCGACGAACGGGTCGCCCGGGATCGGGATGAATTCCCACGTGTAGCTGCCGTCGTTGAGCGTGAGCTTGAGCACGCCCGACGACGTGTTGTCCCGCACTTCGCTGTTCTGGGCGATGCTCCCGAACGAGAAGTGCCGCAGGCCGCCCGTGCCGACGATGATCTCGCGAATGCCGTTGGTCGGGTCGGCGACGCCGTCGGGGGTCTGGGGCGCGAACCGCTCGTAATTGCCGGTGTGGGCGTTGATGACGAGCTCCGCGCCTGCGGCGTAGAGATCGTCCCACACCGGCTTGACGGCGCTGCGAATGGTGCTCACGCCGGAGTAGAAGCGGGGAAGATGCCAGTAGGCGAGCTTGCACTGGGCGGTGCTCGCGGCGAGGTCGGTCTTCAGCCACACCTCCTGGGCTGAGCCGGCGCTCATGTCGAGGTTGCTGTTCAACACGACGATGTGCCAGGCGCCGAGGTCGTAGCTGTAGTAGCCCTTGTTCTTCGGACCGGCGGCCGGGCCGAAGTACTTGAAGTAGCCCGACGCGTTCCTGGTGTTGTATTCGACGTCGCCCGGGGCCGGCTGCGTCCGCGCCTTCTCGGTCCCCCAGCTCGGATTGTAGCAGTTCGCGTAATCCGCGGTCGAGCCGTTGGGGGACGCATTGTCGCCCGCCGTGAACACGGTGCCGGGGATCCCCCGGAGCAGCTGCGCCGTCTGCTCATCGCCTGTGCTGGAGCAGGCCGCGATATCGCCGGCGCCGACGAGCACGGCCGACGCGCCCGGCGTGATGAGGGCGGACGGCGGTGGCGCCATCACCGGCGCTTGGGGATTCCGATCCTCTTGACAGGTCGTGAGTACTACGAGGGCGGCCACGAGCAACAGCCTGGCCGGGTGGAAACGATGGGGAGCGGACATAGGTGCGCGCCTCGGCATCTCAGGGAGTCAACGGGCCCGCCTTCGCTCCAGCAGGAAATGTGCTCGGGACGTCCGTCGCTAACTGATGGCGGGGCTGCCGCTTACGGCCTTGCGTCGAAGCGGACGCCGCCGTCTTGTAAGGCTGCTACCACAGCGCTGTCGCGGCAACACGACCGCGCTAGTGGCACGTCCCGGAGCCCGAGTCGGTGAAGCTGTAGCCGGGGATGGCGATGAATTGCCAGGTATACCACCCCGGGCCGAGCGTGAGCTTCAGCACGCCGAACGTGACGGCCCGCACCTCGCTGTTCACGCCAATGGTGTTGCTCGGCACGGCAGGGCTCTCACCGCCCGTCCCGGCGATGATCTCGCGAATGCCGCGTGCCAGGTCCACCACGCTGTCGGGTCGCATCGGCTTGAAGCGCTCGTACTGGTGATAGTGGCCGTTGATCACCAGCTCCGCGCCCGCGTTGTAGAGATCGATCCATGCCTGTTTGCGGTTGAACAAGTAAGATGATCCGTCGGTGCTCCAGGAGTAATACAGCGGCTGGTGCCAGATCGCGAGCGTGCACTGTTTGGTGCTCGCGGCGAGATCGGCTTGCAGCCACAGCTCCTGCTCCGAGCCCTTGCTGATCTTCACATAGCCGTTGTTGTCGTTCAGCACGATGATGTGCCAGGCGCCCAGGTCGAAGCTGTAGTATCCCTTGCCGCGCGGCCCCACCTGCGCACCCCAGTAGTCGAAGCTCGCATCCGCGTTCCCGAGGACGTACTCGTGATTGCCGAGCGCCGGTTGTGCCGTCCCCAGGTCGGGTTATAGCAATTCTGGTAGTCTGCCGCCGAGCCGTTGGGGTACGCGTCGTCACCGGCGGTGAAGACCTCGCCGGGGATGGTGTCGAGGATCCGGGCGGTCATCTCGTCGCGGTCGTTCTTGCACGACGCGATGTCGCCGGCGCCGACGAAGACCACGGACGCGTCGGGGGGTGGCGGTGCGGTCACCGTGATGGCGGCGGTGCCGCCCTGGCCCTCGCTCGTGGCCGTGACGGTCGCGGAGCCGACGGTGACACCGGTTACGACGCCGTTCCCGTCCACCGCGGCGACGGTCGTGGCACTGCTCGCCCACGTCACCGTGCGGCCACTCAGCGGGTTGCCGCTCGAGTCTCTCGGGGTCGCCGTGAGTGGCATCGTGGCACCCGTCAGGACCGAGCCCGAGGCCGGTGACACGCTCACCGAAGCGACCGGTGCCTGCGTCACCGTGATGGTCGCGCTGCCGGTCTGACCTTCGCTCGTCGCGGTGATCGTCGCCGTGCCCGCGCCCGCGCCGGTCACGAGCCCGGTGGCGTTGACCGTGGCGACGGCGCTGCTCGAGCTGGTCCACGCGATCCCCCGGCCGCTCAAGGGGTTGCCGCCCGCGTCCTTCGGGGTGGCCGTGAGCTGCACCGTGTGCCCGACTTGAATCCCGGCCGCGGCCGGCGTCACGTCCACCGACGCGACGGGTACGCCCGGCGGCGCGATGGTCGCCGTGGTCGCCGCCGGTGCGCTGGCATTGCCCCTCGAGTCGGTGACCGTCAAGGTGACGGCGTAGGTGGCCGCCGCGGTGTAGGTGTGGCTCGGCGTGGCTCCGGTGCCCGTGGTCGCGTCGCCGAAATCCCACGCGTAGGTGAGGGGCGTGTTCCCCTGCGGGTCGTACGACGCGCCGCCGTCGAAGGTGACCGCGGCTCCGACTTGCCCGCTGTAGGGACCGCCCGGCTGCGCGACCGGGGGCGCCCGGTGGCACACTCCCGATCCCGAATCCTGGAACGCGGCGCCGGCGACCGGGACGAACTGCCAGGTATACGTGGCGGCGTCGAGGGTGAGCTTCAGGACGCCGTAGGAGGTGTTGTCCCGGACTTCGCTGTTCGGCGCGATATTGGTGAACGCCGTGTGCCGCAGTCCCCCCGTACCCGCGATGATCTGGCGGATGCCGCTCTCAGGGTCGAGCGTGCCGTCGGGTGCCTGCGGCGCGAAGCGCTCGTAGTTGCCGGCGTGGCCGTTCACGATGAGATCGGCCCGTGCGGCGTACAGGTCGTCCCACAACGGTTTGACCGAGCTCCGTATGATGTTGACCCCGGAATAGAAGCGGGGATAGTGCCAGTAGGCGACAATGCACTGCTGGGTGGTGGCGGCGAGGTTGGCCTTGAGCCACAGCTCCTGGGGGGAGCCCACGGTCATCGCGATGTTGCTGTTCAGCGCCACGACGTGCCAGCTGCCGAGGTCGTAGCTGTAATAGCCCTGCGTCGGATCCCCCGCCGCCGGACCGAAATAGCCGAAGTATCCCGCCGCGCCCGGCGTCGTATAATCGAGGTCGCCCGGAGCCGGCAGGGTGCGCGCGTTGTGGCGTCCCCAGGTGGGCGCATAACAGCTGGTAAAATCGGAGTCCGCCCCGGCGGGGGAGGCATTATCACCTGCCGTAAACACGGTACCGGGGATGCTGTCGAGCAGTTTGGCCGTGGCCTCGTCGCCCGTCTTCGTGCACGAGGCGATGTCGCCGGCGCCGACCAGCGTAACTGCCGTTCCCGTGGTCGTGACGGCCGTGGACACGGAGGGCACAGCGGACAGGTGCTCCGCGGCGTCGGTCGGGCCGCTCAAGCGTGGGTCGTCGACGCATGTCGCCAGGACCACGAGGGCGACGAGCGCGAGTGGTCGAGCCAGGACGTGCGGACGCGGCCTAGCCATAGCTGGCGCCTTCCCGAACGGAGTGCATTAGGGGCGAGCGTTTCATCTCGCACGTCGCGTGCGCGCGTCACCTGAAGCTAACTGGCTGGCGGGTAATCACTTGCCTGCCAGAGCGCGAGCCCGGACAGACGGAGTTGTGGCAGGTCGGTTACAGAAGCGGCGCTAGGAGCCCGCTGGGCGGGCCAGGGGGGCGGTGGCGTGATGCTCCAACAGCTCCTGCGCCGCCGCCATCTCGGGCGGCTCAGGGAAGCGGCGCCGACCGAGCACGGTGCCCGCGACGGCCCAGAGGGTGCGGCCCACCAGCCGGACGTCGTAGCGCCACGAGGCGCGCCGCACGTACACGAGGTCGAGCGCCAGCTTGAGCGGGAGCAGGCGCTCGACGTAGTGGCGCTCCGGATCGTCGGGGGTGAGCATCGCCTCACCGTGCGTGTAGTTGTAGATGCTGCCGGGGCTCGTGAGCCCGGGGGGCACGTCGAGCGTCTCCCAGTGGAGCGGCGTGTAATGCTGCTGCACGATGCGCGGGACTTCGGGACGCGGTCCGACGATCGCCATGTCGCCCCGCAGCACGTTGCAGAGCTGCGGTAGCTCGTCGATCTTCGCCCAGCGCAGCCACGCGCCGAACCGGAAGATGCGAGGGTCGTGGTGCGCCGTGATGGCGCTCCGGTACGCGCCCTGCTCCACGTGCATGGTGCGTAGCTTGAACATCGTGAACAGCCGGCCGCGCAGCCCTACGCGAGGCGCGCGATACAGGATCGGGCCGGGGCTTGCGAGTCGGATGCCCAGCGCCGCGACCGCGAGGAGCGGTGCGACGACGAGCAGGAGGATGCTGGCGAGCAGCCCGTCAAACGGGCGTTTGGCCATGGCGCAGCGTCCGCCGCACGGTCATGAACACCTCGGCGGCCTCCAGGCAGGCTTGGTTCCCCCACGCCCGCGCCCGATGGCGCAGCGCCTCGAGCGAACGGGGATGGGGGTACGGACGCACTTCGCTGGCGTAACACGCCATGGCGGCGATCTTCTGTTCCAGGGTTTCGGTGATCTCGACCCAGGTATCGGGCGCGAACGTCCGCGGGTAGCCCCACTCGGTGCTGCTGGCCGTGTCGAAGGTATAGACGGCCTCGATGCAGTCTTCGATCGGCCGGGTGGCGACGAGCAGGGCGCGGAACACGATCTCGTGATCGCGGTTCGCGTCGCCGCCGAACTGGCCGTACACGATCTCGGGCCGCAGGTCGCGCACGATCCGCTCGAGTGGGGTGATGATCTCGGTGAGCGGCAACGTGTCGAGCTTCTGGTCCGGGAACCCGAGGACCCGGACGTCCTGCACACCGAGCGCCCGGGCCGCCTGGCGGGTGTGCTCGGCCTGCCCCACCCCGTTCGGGCCGTAGCGCAGTGATTCTCCCTCGCACGCCACGACGGCGGTGACGCAGTCGCCCGCGCGAGCGTGCAGCGCGACCGTGCCGCCGCACCCCAGGAGCTCGTCGTCGGGATGCGCCGCCACCACCAGGATCCGCTTAGGCATCGGCCCAAACCTTGCCGGTCCAATTCTGGTCGGAGAGCCGGCGGCCCTTGAGGACCTCGCCGTCGTCCCCTTCCGCCTCGAGCAGGAGCAGGGTTCCCCGGCCGCAGGCCACGAGCTGCCCGCAGGAGGCTTCGATGGGACTCCGCACCGGCCCGAGCACCTCGCCGCACTGTGCCGCGGGGTTGGGCGGGGCGGGGACCAGCGCCGCCTGCCAGATGTTCCAGCGCCGCCCGTCGAGCCAGCTGAAGGCGCCGGGATAGGGTCTGGTGAGCCCCCGGACGAAGTTGTAGAGGGCGTCGCTCGTGGTCGTCCAATCGATCTTGCCGTCGGCCGGACGCCGCCGCGGGAGTACCGGCTCCGCGGTGGCCGGCTGCGGCCGCCCCGGGCGCTCGCCGGCGAGGAGCAGCGGCAGGGCGCGCAGGATCATCTCGCGATTGGAGGCGGCCACACGGTCATACAGGGTGGCGCAGGTGTCATACGGGCTGATCGGGAACGCGGTCTGGTCGATGATCTCGCCCGCATCCACGCTCTCGGCGAGCCACATCAGCGTGTTGCCGCCCTGGGCCTCCCCGCCGATGAGGGCCCAGTTGATGGGCGCGCTGCCGCGGTTGTGGGGCAGCAGCGAGGCGTGCGCGCCGATCATGCCGAGGCGCGCGGTGCGCAGCGTCGCCGGGCGCAGGATCTGGCTCCACCCCAGCACGAACACGAGGTCCAGCGACAGACTCTCCAGCAGCGCCACCGTATCGTCGTCGTTGACGTCGGCGACCTGGTACAGCGGGAGGTTGAAGCGGCGGCACACGGAGATGTAGTCCGCGGCAGCGCTGCGCTTGGCAGCGAGCGGCGGGCTGAGCGTGATGACCGCGGCGATCGGCACGCGGTGCGCCACGAGTGCTTCGAGCGCCGGCACGCCTTCGGCGTGGAACCCGATCCAGCCGAGTCGCAGCTCGGGGCCCCGCCGACCGGCGCCGCGGGCGCCGCGGCGGATGCGGCGGGGGACGGGTGTGGAAGGGGAGACCGAAGGCGGGGTCATCAGCGCCGGAACCGCCGCGCGACGTCGAGCACCGCCTCGATGACGTCCGCCACGTCGTGATCGGTGAGCCGCGGGTTGAGCGGCAGGCTGAGCATCCGCTGGTAATTCTCGTAGGCCACCGGGAAGCGCTCGGCGGCGTAGGCGTAGCGATCGCGGTAGTAGGGATGCAGGTGGACGGGAATGAAGTGGACCGAGCTCCCGATATTGCGGTCCGCGAGCTCCCGGATGAAGCGGTCGCGGTCGATGCGGAGCACCTCGGGGCGCAGCCGCAGCACATAGAGGTGCCAGGCGTGCTCCACCTCCGGGCGCGTCACGGGGAGCTCGAGGGCCGGATCATCGCCGAAGGCGTTGTCGTACTGGGCCACGACGGCGCGGCGCCGCTCCTGGTGGCGCGCGAGCTTGCGCAGCTGCCAGATCCCGAGCGCCGCCTGGATGTCGGTCATGTTGTATTTGAAGCCCGGCAGCATCACCTCGTAGAACCAGCTGCCCCCCTGCTGGTAGCGGGTCGACGCTTCCCGGTTCATGCCGTGCAAGCTGACCATGCGGGCGCGCGCCAGGAACTCCGGGTCGCCCGTGAGCATTCCGCCCTCGGCGGTGGTCAAGTTCTTGGTCGCGTAGAAGCTGAAGGCCACCGGGTTGCGCCCCGAGCCGATGCGGCGGCCGCGCGCCGCGGCCGGGAGCGCGTGGGCTGCGTCTTCGAGCACGATGAGCCGGTGTTGATCCGCCAGGGCGCCGAGGGCGTCGAGGTCCGCCGGATGGCCGGCGTAGTGCACCGGGAGCAGGGCCCGCGTGCGCGGGGAGATTGCCGCCTCGACTCGGGCGGGGTCGATGTTCAGCGTGTCCGGCTCCACATCGGCGAGTACCGGACGCGCTCCCACGTGCTCGATCACGTTCACCGAGGCGACGAACGTCATGGGGGTCGTGACGACCTCGTCTCCTGGGCCGATGCCCGCCGTCACCAGCGCGGTGTGGAGGGCGGCGGTGCAGGAGTTGAGCGCGAGGGCGCCGGGCGCGCCCAGGGCGGCGGCGAACTCGGTCTCGAACCGTTTGGTCTTCGGGCCGGTGGTGATCCAGTTCGAGCGCAGCGTGTCGACGACCTCATCGATCTCTTCCGCGCCGATGAGGGGCGGAGAGAAAGAGAGGAACTCGGTGCGTCTCGCCAGGGGCGAGGTGACCGTCATCGGTCGACTCCTTGGGCCGGGGAAACGACAGCGGGTCACCCCGCCCTTACGCAGGTCGCGTGCGCGGGCGGGTGGTGGCCTTGATGCTGGAGCGGTAACGACTTAGGCGGAGCGGCTCGGGCAGGCGCGGGGCGCGCTGCCACGGTCAAGCTACACGTACGATGGAGGAGTGCGACACCGCGGGCGGCGCGTCGCGCCGCCGCGATCAGAGAGTGGCGGCGGGCAGGTCGATCTCGAAGAAGAAGCGGGTCCCGTGACCGGGCGACGTGTCGAACCGCAGCTCGCCGCCCATCGCCCGCACCAGCTTGCGCGTGATGGCGAGCCCCAATCCGGTCCCCGAGAAGCAAAATCCCGAGCGGTCCCGCGCCCGCCGGAACGGCTGGAACAGGCTGGTCAGGGCCTCCGGGTTGATGCCGGGGCCGGTGTCGCGCACCGAGAACTCGGCGCGCCACTCGGTCCGCGGGTCGCACGAGACCGTCACGCTGCCGCGGTCGGTGAACTTCAACGCGTTGGTGGTGAGGTTGAGCAGCGCCCGCGACAACGCCGCCGGGTAGCCGAGCCGGTCGTCGAGCTGCGGCGGCGCCACGAGGATCGTCAGGCCTTTCTCCTCCGCGATGGGGCGCACCATGTCCTGGACCGAGATGAGCAGGCCCGCGACCGAGAACGGCGAGAGATCCTTGTCGGCGAGCTCATCGCCGCCGCGGGCGAATTCGAGCGCGTCGCTCACGAGCGAGCTGAGGCCGAGGGCCGCGCTGTACACCAGACCGAGCTGGCGGTACTGGACGTCGTTCACCGCGCCGCTCGTCTCGCGCTGCAGCGTCTCGGCGAGGAACATGATGGAGGTGAGCGGCGAGCGCAGGTCGTGCGCGATCTCAACGAGCAAGTCGAGGCCGTCGGGGGCCTCCGCCTGCGGCGTCGTCTCGGCCGCCGCTTGCTGCGTCCGCTTCGCCTCGAGGGCGGTGCGCACGTGCTCGAGCGCGCTCAGCGTGCCGAGCATGACCGCGGGCGGCGTCTCGCCGGGGGCTTCCATCCAGCCGCGCACCAGCTCCGTGCACAGCATGTCGGCGAGCCGGTGGCCCAGGCCGGGGGAGGGACGCGGCCGCAGATCCGTGACGAAGTTGGGGCGCTGCTGGTCGGCCGCGAGCGCCAGTGCGGCGAGGAACCCGGCGATGGTCTCCGAGTCGGTCCCGCCGGCCTCGGGGCCTTCGTCGCGCCAGCGGCGCGCCACCCGGCGGGTCGCCGCCGTAATCACGCGGGAGGAGACTCCTGCCACCGGGGCATCGGAATCCGACGGGGTGCCCGACCCGCCACCGGGTGGTGCGCCGGGGGCGCCACTACGGTGCGTCGACATGCCGGACTACCTCCGTAACCCGCAGGTCGGCGCCGGGCCTGGTCCCGGCGCTCCAGTCACTCGCTGCTCCCCGTGAGGAGATTGCGCTGTAAGCCGTGGCGCTCCATGAGGCGGTAGAACGTGGTGCGATCCACTCGCGCGAACCGCGCGGCCTTGGAGAGATTTCCCCCGGCGCGCAGCACGACGCGCGTCAGGTAGCGCCGGTCGAACTTCGCGAGCAGTCGCTCGCGCGCCGCGTAATAGCCCTCGTTGTCGGCGCCGGCATCGACCGCGACGTCCGAATCGACCGGCTGGTCGCCGATGAACGGGATGTCCTCGGCCTGCACGTCCGCGCCCGGGCCGAGCAGCACCGCGGCGTGCTCGATGACGTTCTGCAGCTCGCGCACGTTGCCGGGCCACGTATGCGCGCGCAGCGCCCACATCGCGCCCTTGGTGAGCTTGGGCAACGGCTCGGCCGCGTCGCGGTGCCGGGCCCAGTAATGGGCCAGGAAGTGCGTCGCGAGCAGCGGGATGTCGTCGGGCCGCTCGCGCAGCGGCGGCACGTGGATCGGCACGACGCGGAGGCGGTAGTAGAGATCCTCGCGCAACAGACCCGATCGCACGGCTTCTTCCACCGGGCGGTTCGTGGCGGCGATGAACCGCACGTTCACGACCGCATCCGTGGTTTCGCTGCCGACGCGCCGCACCACGCCATCCTGGATCACCCGGAGCAGCTTCGCCTGAATCGGCTTGGGCATCTCGATCAGCTCGTCCAGGAACATCGTGCCGCCGTTGGCGGTCTCGAGCAGCCCGGGTTTGTCACGGATCGCGCCGGTGAACGCCCCCTTCACGTGGCCGAACATCTCCGACTCGAGCAGCGTCTCGGGAAGCGCGGCGCAGTTGATCGCCACGAGCGGCCGACTCGAGCGGCGGCTGTGCTGGTGGATGAACTGGGCGATGAGCTCCTTGCCCGATCCGCTCTCGCCGGTAATGAACGCCGAGGCGTCCGTCGGCGCGACGCGGCGCGCCAGCGCCATGACGTCGCGGAACACCGGCGCGGCCCCGAGCACCGGGAGCGCGTCGCTGGCGCGGTCGGGGAAGGGCTGCGCCCCGAGCGCGCGCGACTCGCGCCCCACCACGACCGCGTGCACCGCTCGACCGATGAGAATCTCGAGCTGGGTCGCGGAGAACGCCTTGGGGAGGTAATCCCACGCGCCCGCGCGCAGCGCCTCGAGGCTCGTCTCGACGCTCGGCTTCCCGGTCATGACGATGACGATCGTCTCGCGCCGCGTCGCCAGCGCCGTGCGCAACAGCTCCATCCCCGAGACCTGGCCCATGAAGAGATCCACGAGGACGATGTCGAACTCGCGACGCTTCAGCAGCTCGCGCGCCTCCTCGCCGCGCCCGCACACCGAAACGGTGTAGCCCTCGACGCCGAGCATGCTGGCGCAACTCTCGCGCAGCGTTCGCTCGTCGTCCACGATGAGGATGCGCACGCTCGCCTTGGTCGCGGCGTCGACTGCCACCAGTTGCGTAAGGCGTCGGGTTGACACTTGTCGGTCCGGGGTCGGTGGGGAAGGAGGAGAGAGAGGGGCGGCTAGTGACATCCAGCGTCTCCTTATTGCAACGGGCCCGTAACCACAACACGACAAGTTACAACAGCGACGCCGCGGCCGCGCGCTGGCACCGCGACGTCGTTGCACCACGGACACATAAACAACCGCTTGCCGAGACATTCGTCAAGTGACCCGAAAACCGGGTCACATGCGTCGGCTGGGGTATCCCGGGGCGCGACGCCCCGGCCACCACTTTGTGGCAGTTGTGTGACAGCTTGCCGAGGCGCACGGCCGGCGGCGGCGAGCGCCTCCTGCATCTGGCTGCCGCCCGATGCGTTACGCCGCCCCCCGCCGGTGGGCCCGCGGTACCGGCCTTGCAGCACGGGAACCCTCATGCGATGGGGGCGAGGTGCGCCCCCGCCCCTTATTCCCGTACAGGACACCCGCGACGATGCCGAGTGACCAGCCCCTGCAGCCTGTGATCTCCCTCGGGCGCCTCGAGCCCGCGAAGTCCGCCGGCTCTGCCCTCCCCTCCAGGGCGCTCCAGCCCGCTCTTCCCCCGTCGGCCGATTGGCGCCGCTACCTCGTGGCGATACGCCGCTATAAGTGGATCGTGCTCGCGGGGTCGCTCTTGGGCGGCGGGGCGGGGTTTGCGGCGGGCCGCTACCTGGGCTCGGAGTACACCGCCCGCGCCACGATCTGGATCGACGTGCCGGACCCCCGCATCCGCGAAGAGGGACCGCTCTGGACGGGACAGCTGCGGATCTCGTCGGGGTGGACGGATCTGCTGGAGACGTCCGCCGTGTTGGAGTCGGTGGTGCGCGAGCGTCGGTTGTACCTGTCCCTCGACGATCCGGCCGATTCCGCCGCGCTTCGCTCCTTCCGGATCAAGGGGCAGGTGCGGCCGGGAACGTTTGCCTTCAGCGTAGCCGAGTTGGACCCGACCTTCACGCTCTCTTCGGCTGGCGGCGTGCACGAGCAGGGCTCCCTGGGCGACTCGGTGGGGGCGGACCTGGGATTCCTGTGGGCGCCGGCGCCCGACGCGGTCGCGCCGGGACACACCGTTGCCTTCACCGTGACGGCGCCCTCGGATGCGGCGAAGCTGCTCGCGAAGGCGCTGGTGGTGAAGAGCGACCTCGACGACAACTTCATCCAGCTCGAGCTGCGCGGGTCCAGCCCGACCGGCGTGGCGGGGATCGTCAACGCCGTGGCCGACCGGTTCGAGGCCCTGGCGACCGAGCTGAAGCGGCGCAAGCTCACCGAGCTCACGGGGATCCTCAGCGAGCAGCTGAAGCAGGCCCAGGGCAAGCTTGCAGAGGCGGAGGCCGCGCTGAAGCGGTTCCGCGTCACCGCGGTCACGCAGTTCGCGCAGGGGACCGCCGCGGTGACCCCGAACCTGGAGCGCACGCAGGACCCGGGATTCGCCGGCCTGCTCGAGCTGAAGGTGAGCCGCGAGCAAGTGCGGCATGACCGCGAAGCGCTGCGGCGCGTGCTGGCGCAGGCGCGGGATTCCGGGCTCTCGGTCGACGCGCTGGGGATGATCGGCGCCGTGCAGCGCTCGCTGGAGCTGAGCGAAGCGCTGAAAGGGCTGACCGCCAAGCAGGCCGAGCTGCGGGCCGTGCGGTTCCGCTACACCGACGCGACTCCCGCGGTGCGGCATCTCGCCGAGGAAGTCAAGCTGCTCGAGCGGCAGACGATTCCGCGGCTCGCGACGGCGCTGATGAACGAGCTCGCGGTGCGCGAGTCGGAGGTGGGGCGCGACGTCGAGTCGGCGTCGGGGAATCTGCGCCGGGTCTCCCCGCTGGCGGTCGAGGAGGCGGCGCTGCAGCGCGACGTCACGAGCGCCGAGCAGCTCGTGGCCAACATCCGGCAGCGCTACGAAGAAGCCCGGCTCGCGGACGTGAGCAGTATTCCGGACGTGCGCATCCTCGATCGGGCAGCCGTGCCCTTCCTGCCCGCGTTCAATCTGCTGCCGGTGCTGGTGGTGCTGGGGCTCATGGGAGGGTTCGGCGCCGGCGGGGGCGCGGCCGTGCTGCTCGACCACCTGGACCGCAAGGTCCGCGAGCCCGACGAAGTGACGCGGGTGATGGGGCTCCCGATCCTGGGCGCGGTCCCGCACTTGAAGCAGCGTCGCAACGGCTCGGTCCATGAAGGCGGGCTGCCCATCATCGAGGCGATCCGGGGCATCCGGCTGAGCGTGCAGTACGCGCACGGCGCTGCCGGCCCGCTGGTCTGCACCATCACGAGCCCGGGGCGGAGCGACGGCAAGTCGTTCCTCGCTTCCAACCTGGCCCTAGGGCTGGCGGACGCCGGCCTGCGCACCGTCCTCATCGACGGTGACATCCGCCGCGGCGCGCTGCACCGCGTTCTCGCCGTCGCCCGCAAACCGGGGTTGACCGACGTGCTGGCGGGGAAGGCGACCGTCGACGAGGTCGTGCGGGCCACGGCGTTCCCGCGCGTCAGCTTTGTGCCGTGCGGCACGCGGCGGTTTTCCGGTCCCGAGCTCCTCGGCTCGCCCGCCATGCGCGCGTTCCTCGCCAATCTCCGCGGCCGCTTCGACGCCGTGCTGGTGGACAGCCCCCCGCTCGACGCGGGCGTCGACGCCTACCTGCTCGGGACCCTCACGGCGAACCTGCTGCTCGTGCTCCGCACCGGCGTCACCGATCGCGAGCTCGCCACCGCGAAGCTGGGCGTCCTCGATCGCCTCCCCGTGCGCGTGCTCGGCGCCGTGCTGAACGACGTGGAGCCGCGGGGCGCGTACCGGTACTATTCGTATTCGCTCGAGGGGTACGAGCTGAAGGAAGAACAGGACCCCGACGACGAGGGCGCGGCCGCGCGCGTGCTGGTCCGGTCCCCCAAGTGACCTAGCTTGCGACCCACGCGTCCCGCAGCCCGCCGCGGGCCTGCGCGAGCAGTGCCGGCAGGTCGAGGTCGGCCGCGCGGGACGCCGTGGCGGTACCGTAGCCGACACGCAGCCGCAGCGGCCCCGGGCGCTTCTGGGACATGGCGGCCTGAACCGCTTGGGCGAGCCGCCGGCCGAGCCCCGCGGCGACCGGTGCGCCGGCGCCCGCCGCCACGATGGCGAACTCACCCGGTCCCGTGCGCCCGAGCGGGTCGGAGGCGCGAGCGCTCACGCCCAGCGCGCGGGCGATCACTCCTGCCACCTCGTCCCCCGCCGTGCCCACCTCCACCGGCTCCGTCCCCGTCGTCAGCACCACGCAGGTAACAGGGGCCCGCGCCCGTTCCGCCTGGGCTCCGAGCTCGCGCGTGCGCCGCGCGAGCCCGCGGTCGTTGTAGAGCGCGGTCGGCAGGTCGAGCAGGCTGTCCTGGCGCGCGGCGTCGGCATCGCGCTTGGCGCGGACGTACCACTCGATTCGCAGTAGGATCTCCTCGGCATCGAGCGGCGGGGCCCACAGCTCACACCCACCCGCCCGCAGCACCTCCAGCCGTTGCTGCCGCCCGACGGGGCTCGGCGTCGTCGCGATGATCGCCGTGCTCGCCGTGACCGACGGGTCGGCGCGCAGCATCCGGCACAGCGCGACGCCATCGATCCCCGGGAGCTGCAGGTCGATCATGAGGACGTCCGGTTGCGCGGCGCGGACCTGGAGCAGCGCGTCCTGCCCGGCGTAGGCGTGGAGCACGCGGTAGCCGTTGGGGGTGAGGATGCTGTGGAGCGAGCGCGCGGCCCATTCGTGCGCGCTGGCGAGCAGCACCACTGGCCTCCGAGCGGAGGCCGCGGGATCGGACATGGGGGGAACCCTCACGGGGTCGAGCGGGAGACTGCGCATCGAAGGGTGCCCCTGGCCGTTGCATTACGCGTGCACCGGTCCACCGATGGCGAAGCCGTTCCTCGGGAACGCGTTATCTGCGCGCGTCGCGGCCCGCGGGCGGGCGAGTCGCAGCGGATTGGTGACAGCCTGTAACTCCACTGCGGCGAGTGCACGCGCGCAACAGCCCGGAGGACCGGTGGCGGGGGCGCCGGGGAACGGCCCAACTCATGACGCGGCATACGGGTGCCGGGAGGCGCGGGGGCGGGCCTCGGCTCGGCCCCAAACTTGAATGTGGTGGGACGCGGAGCGGGGTCGTCTCTCGAGCCCCGGAGGTTTTGGAAATGGGACTGACCGCCACCTTGTGCGCCAGGTGTCAAAGCCGCCTGCCGCGACCACGGATGCGGGGGATGTGGGCGGCGGACGCCGTGTGGGACGGCGTGGTGTGCGCCTGTTGCGGCGCGCCGCTTCCGCCTGAAACGCTCGCCGCGCGCCTGATAGCGAAAACGATTCAGCTCGCGCGGTTCGGGCTGGCACAGGGGACGGGCCCGCTACTCAAGACGCCTCCTCCCCCTTCACGGGACGGCTGACGATGTGTGGTATTGTCGGATACGTCGGGCCACGCCAGGCCACGCCCATCCTGCTGGAAGGACTGCGGCGCCTCGAGTACCGCGGCTACGACTCGGCGGGTGTCGCCGTCCAGAACGGCCGCGGGCTCGGCGTGGTGAAGCTCGCCGGCCGCGTGGCCGGCCTGCGCCACCAGCTCGAGACCGAGCCGCTGTCGGGCACGAGCGGCATCGCGCACACGCGGTGGGCGACCCACGGGGCGCCCACCGAGCGCAACGCCCACCCCCACGTGGACTGCCACGGTCGCATCGCGCTGGTCCACAACGGAATCATCGAGAACGCGGGCACGCTGCGCGAGGCGCTAGCGCGCGCCGGCCACCTGTTCACGACCGACACCGACACCGAGACGCTGGTGCACCTGATCGAGGACGCCCCGGGCGCGACGCTCGAGGCGCGCGTCAACTCCGCCCT
>Ga0209761_1000319_pt1 | contig 28473 bp, 33 predicted proteins | sample GraSoi013_1_40cm_4_FD_185818 | JGI IMG/M metagenome (GOLD analysis project Ga0209761, IMG submission 185818) | Grasslands soil microbial communities from the Angelo Coastal Reserve, California, USA - Sample 09_25_2013_1_40cm (SPAdes) (version 2) | ecosystem: Environmental > Terrestrial > Soil >... | reverse complement strand
CCCTTTCCCCTCGTCTCATAGTACAATCTTCCACCGTCTACTTCAGCATAGCCAGTTTCCACTACGATCCACAGAGCGTCGAAAGCCACTGTGTCTATTAAAGAAAAATCAGCGAACTTGGTGCAGGTTTCTCGCACTTCAACCCAAGGGACCGAGGTCAGGGCCATGGGCAAAAGCTGAAATCCAGACTGGTTGTCGCTTTCAAGCGAGGGCAGTAGGGTCCGCAGTAGCGGTGGATCAGATGGAAGGTCATAACGTTGAACGCGATAGAAGCCGTCTCCTTATCAAAGATCTACCACCGTTCTAAGACACAAGCCCTCTCGGACATCACATTAACAATTGGTCGCGGCGAGATCTTCACCCTCCTCGGCCGCAACGGCGCGGGCAAGACCACCTTTCTGAGAATCGCCGCAACACAGCTAATGCCCACTAAGGGCAGAATTTCAGTTCTGGGACATGATGTCAGAGATGAGCCATTAGAGATCAGGAGTAAGATCGCGGTCGTACCTCAAGAAGGCAGCACGATAGGACCTCTAACCCCATGGGACCACGTCTACCTCACACTCATAGCCCGAGGGTTATCTCGCAACGAGGCTCGCCAGCGAGCAGAGAAGACAATAGCGCAGTTGGAGCTGTTAGAATATCGGAACCAGCCGGCCGACTCATTATCCGGAGGACTCCGACAGCGGGTTCGTGTCGCGATGGCTGTGGCCACGGATGCAGACTTCATCTTTCTTGACGAGCCTACGTTGGGACTTGACGCGGTTAGCCGTCGCAGAATATGGGGCGTTCTCAACGAAATTCAGAAGGAGGGACGAAGCATACTGCTGACGACCCATTATATTGACGAGGCCGAGATATTGTCGAATAATGTTGCGATAATTGATCGTGGACGGTTGGTTGTGTCAGGGAGCCCGGCGGAGCTTCTCCGGAACGTGAAGGAACGGGTCCGCGTCGACATCGTAGGCTCAAGCTTCTCACCCGAGGAATTGAAAAGCTATGGTCGAGTGGTCAAGCTAGCTGAGAGATTCAGGGTTTTGACTGATGATCGGAGAGGCAAGGAACTTGCGGACGAAGCAGTAAGACGAGGCTCGGATGTGGCTCTGGCCAGAGTGTCGTTGGAAGACCTGTTCGTAGACCTCGTCGGGAGGGTTGAGGAGTGAACAGTGCGAAACAGTTCCGCGCCGCGGTAATCATAGGCTACATGCTATCGATAACTTGGCTCCGAAGGAACCTGCTCAGCCTAGTCTGGCTATTCGCAACTCCGTTCAGCCTACTATTCATCATAACAGTCACAACGGGCGGTCGATCCTTCCCGCTAGGAGTAATCGGCTCACTCCTACTGGTCCTGTCAACTGTGGGAACGGGACTAGCAGGAGACGCAACATGGTATCGACTGGAGACGAAGCTTCAGGACTTTTTCGTCGCGAGCCCGGTCAACCAGCTTGGCTACCTGCTAGGTATTGCATTCGCGGGACTATTCTTCGCGTCCCCAGCACTAGTAGTGCTATTACCACTACTAGTGTACATCGGACTTCCTCTATTCACTCTCCCCCTCGTACTGTTGTCGCTCGTGGGAGTCTGGCTCTTCTCATCAGCGATCGGCTACCTCGTCTCAACCTTCACTTCAAATCTGCGAAACGGGTGGCAGTCGGGACTCCTCCTGAGCGTCCTCGTCGGAATTCTACCGCCTGTCTTCTACCCGGCCGAGATTCTCCCACGCAACATTCTGATAGTCACTTATGCAATTCCAACAACAAACGCCGCCCTTCTCATACGGGACGCCATGGGCGGCACTCCGACCCTACCCTACTGGTCTCCCCTGACAGGCTGGATCCTGATCATACTCTCACTGGCAATCGCCCTAGCAGTAACCTCGCGAGTGGCTAGGTGGCGACAACCCTAGCATCTCTCTTCAAGTGAAAGGAATCTTGACCGCGCTGGAAAGCCTAACACGAAATGAGCTGAAGAGACTTTTTGACGAGACGGCAAAACGTGCTGCCTCATTTGTGAGGCGAGAATACCCGAGTGTGGTCGGCGTTCTAGTTCATGGAAGCGTCGCCAGGGGAGAGCCGGGACCCTTCAGCGATATTGACATGTTAGCCGTGCTGAATCGTGGAAAGAAACCGTCAGACTTCTCATACTTCGACGGAGACATCCACGTTGGAGTAGGATTTCTCAAGACTGCTGAGTTGGAGAAGGAGTTCACTGATCCGAAGGCTTTCTTTTGGGCTCGTGGCAGCGCACGAGCAACCAATGTCCTCTACGACCCCGAAGGCATCATTCGAAGGATTTTGCTAGGCTGGAGAAGAGCGAAGCCTCCGCACAAGGTACTAGAAAAATCTCTCTGGGACACATATTATTACTTGATCGAGTATTCGGGCAAGATGAGGAACGGTTGGCGCAAACAAGACGATTACATGACAAGACACTCGGCTCGAATCATTGCGCAGTGTGTAGAAAGGGCCCTCATCGTGTTGAATGACATTTCGATTATCAGCGAGAACTACGTTTGGCATCAGGTACTGAAGGCTGATAGGAGACCCCGACACCTAAGAACTGACTATCCCTTAGCTCTGGGAATACGAGGGACGTCAGATACCTCGAAGGTTTACCGATCAGCATCGAGACTCTGCAAAGAAACCCTCCGTCTCATAAGGGACGAATTTGGAGGGAGAGCGAAACATAGACGATTCCAGGAACTCCTTGCAGAACCCCTAGAGAAACACGGACTGTGAACTCGGAGCCTCAGGAAGCCAAGACCCAGTGCTGTCAGGCTCGACAGCAGGCGATTATCCGTTTGGAGTCGCGCCTGAAAGGCGCGAGGTCGAATTCGCCATAGCTCTTAACGTATCGCCACCCCGCGCTTGCAAGCAAAGCTCTCAGCTCATGCACCGAGTAGACAACTGGTGGATTCTCAGCTTTGCCTTTAGTTCGAGGTCTGGTCCACTTCTCACGTAGAAAGACCAGTTGCTCTCATTCCAAGAGGTCTCTGGGTCGAACTTTCTACGTTCATGGAGTTCCAGGTCTTCATCAGTGTCGACCGTTTTTGCTTGCGGGTTCGTGACGAGATAGTCTCGGTTCACCGTGTCGTCCACTAGCAAACCGTTTCGTGTTGCTCGATTCCTGAGAGCGGTGAACATTCGAACATCTTCTTCTTTGCCATAGTATCCGTGTGAACTCCAGAGGTTCAGAATCACATTGAAAAAATCCTCACGATGGAGGACGCTCGCGATCTCTCTCGCATCTGCAACACGAAACTTTGCTCGGGAGCTGACCTTTCTCGCTTTCGATATCGCATTCGCCTTGGCAATGAAGAGAGGAGAAAGGTCCAGACCGAGAACATCATACCCTCTTTCAGCTAGTGGGATCGAGTGGCGGCCAATTCCACAAGAAACGTCAAGGATCCTAACATGCTTTGGGACATTGAACTCTTCAAAAGATTCGGACAAGTCCATCGACTTCGAGCTTCGTCGAGTCAGTCCTATTCTCCAATAGCTTTAGGAATAGGTTTCCGCGCTTGATGAATAGCTGCTGGGGCCAGTCGACATTTTTCTTGTTCAAGGCGCTTTCCAGCGCTGGGAACAGTATGTTGAATTCTGAGAATGCCCCAGACTTGTTGTCGCCTCTGTGAGGTCCAAGTCTTTGTCGTTGCCCCCTTCAATGAGTCCGAGTCCGCAGTCCACGAGTCTGGTTTCCAGACTAGTCCGGTTTCTCAAGTCTCATCCATTACTATTCCTGCTTCTCTTAACGCCCGGTATTCCTGAGTATCTCTCGGCCTCCAGTCAGCTTACGTTGCTGGTGATTAGCCCTCTAATCTTCTTCGGATTACTAGCGGCAAATCTTGGACTCTACGGCTCGGGTGTCATATTGATACGAGAAGCAATGATCCGTTGGAAAAAAGGCTGGGCTTCGGTCTTCCTCCTTGGAGTCGCTTATGGAATCGTCGAGGAAGGAATAGCACTGTGGACCCTGTTCAATCCTTTAGCGCAACCGGTCGGCAATCTCGGCTTCTACGGTCACTGGCTAGGCGTAAACTGGGTCTGGACTGTAGGGCTTCTGATATTCCATTCCGTCTACAGTATCGGCCTTCCAATCTTCCTTTTCGGCCTAGTCTTCCCAGAATTAAAATCGAAGAGCCTAGTCTCTGGGGCAGGATTAACGTTCGGCATTTTCGGTCTTACAATCGACTGCTTTGCCCTATTCGTTCTGGAGTCTGTTATCTATCCGAATTATACTCCCGGTGCGGGATTGTTGCTTTTCTGCGGGCTCGTCATAGCAATGCTAATAATCACGGCCCGAAAACTTCCGGGAAATTTCCTGAAGGTTAAACCGTCTCAGCCTGCTTGGGGTCCCCGAAAGTTCGCGGTAGTAGGCGCATTATTGTTTCCGGCGACCTTGCTGACTGGAGGCATTGCTGCAGGAGCAAGCATTCCTCCAATAATCCCCATGATACTCGACATAATCTTCGCAATCCTCATACTGACCCGAGCCTTCAAATCGATGGGATCAGCAAACAACCAAGAGCAGAAAGTAGGGTTTAGCATTGGCCTACTCTTCCCAATTGTCGTCTTTGGTTTCATAGCAAGCATTGGGATTGGCAACGTGCTGATAGTTGTCGCTGATCTATTCTTCGTCCTCTTCTCGCGTCGGCTCTGGAGGAAATGGCATCAATGGACTCTGATTCATAGTTCTGCGATACAGACCGGTCTCCCGGGCTTTGGAGAATCGCCTGCTCCACTGTTTCCCTGACTGAGAGACTTGCTGAACTTCCACGGAATCTTTAGAGACGTTCGTACAGGATGGAGACCTAGCTCAAACGGCCCGAATGGACAACTTCATTCTAGCGAGAACCCATTATATGGTAAGGCTATGAGCGGCAGTCAGGCTGTGACGATATTGAGTGCCAAGACCAGGGCAAGACCGAAGGGGACCAGCATCCAAGGAAAGGATGCAGATGAGATAGTAGCTGGGGTCCAGTCGATGTACGAGAAGATCCCGGCATTCATTCGACCTATGCTACCCGCACTGCCTGACATTCTGCGCAGAATACCAGCCAGTGCCGGCAAGTACACTCTCAACGAAATAATCGAACTATTAGATTCGGCTTACGAAACAGGGAAATTGAAGAGATAGGCGACACATCGAACCATGAGCCATCCGTCCAAGGACATCATCTCCTCCAAGGGTCGAGAACTGGCTGGTAAGAAGATCGCACTCCTCGTGACTAGTAGTGTTGCTTCGTTCAAGGCGCCGGAGATTGCTCGCGAGCTTATGCGCTACGGAGCGGATGTCTACGCGGTCATTTCTCCCTCGACCGAGAAGATGATTGGCGCGGATCTTATCGAATGGGCAACGGGAAACCCTGTAGTCACCCATCTCACAGGCAAGTTGGAACACATTGCTCTCGGTGGGAAAAGCGAGGGCCACGCAGACTTAGTTCTGGTTGCGCCTGCTACCGCGAATACGATAGGAAAATTGGCCTCCGGAATCGACGACACTCCTGTCACCACGGTTGCCGCGACAGCCATAGGCTCACGAATTCCGGTGATGATTGCGCCTGCGATGCACGAGCCCTTGTACGACCATCCCATCGTCCAAGAGAACATCTCAAGGCTCAAGAAGATTGGAGTGGAATTCATCGAGCCAGAGGTCTTGGAAGGAAAGGCAAAGATTGCGTCGACCGAGAAGATAGTTCGTTTGGTTATCGCGCGCTTGTCCGGTCATCAAAGTAGGGATTTGGAGGGTCGACAAGTTTTAGTGACCGCAGGTCCAACAATTGAACACATCGATCCCATCCGCGTCGTAACTAATCGGAGTTCTGGGAAGATGGGCGTGGCCATCGCGGAGGAGGTTGCTTCTCGTGGCGCGGAAACGACGTTGATTCTGGGTCCCGGGACGGTAAATCCGCCCTCCAACATTAAGACGATCAGAGTTGAAAGCACCAGTGAGCTTCTGGAAGCCGTTCTCGGCGAACTCAAGGGGACTGCGCCCGATCTAGTTTTCGCTGCAGGAGCTCCAACCGATTACAGACCCGTAACGGTCGCTCCGAAGAAGATCAAGACCCGCGAGAAACCGCAAATAAACCTCGAACTTCGCGCGACTCCCAAGATATTGGAGGAGATCCGAAGAGCGAGCCCGAAGACATTCCTCGTAGCGTTCAAAACGGAACACAAAGTGTCCAATGAAGAGCTGATTGATGAAGCCTTCAAGATAATACATGAGAAGAACGCTGACCTCGTGGCTGCAAACGATGTTGGCCTCGAAGGCGTAGGGTTCCAAGCGGATACGAACGAACTCTATGTTGTAGATGGGCGAAAGAAAGTGGTGCATATTCCTCTAGCTGTGAAGCGGGAGGTTGCGCGGCAGCTAGTCGACCTTGCCGTCAAGAGAATGAGAGACTGACTTGGGACTGTTCCATTAGTGGCGAAGAAGACTATCCAAGCCGCAGCCGTGCAGGTCAAACCAATTGAGACATCGGTCGAGGATACAATCTTTTACGCGATAAAGCTTGCGAAGAAAGCCGCAGAGAAAGAGGTGGACATCATATGTCTACCGGAACACTGGTTGCCGGAGAAGACGATTCCGACGCCTATGAGTCCTCTGCCGGGCCTGCAGTCGTTGGCTGAGGAGTACGGAGTGGTTGTTGTCGGAGGGGCGTTTTATGAAAAGGTCAAGGGACAGGTGCGCCTTAGCAGCCCGGTTATTGGAGAAGATGGGGAAATTATTGGACGACAGTTCAAGGTCCACTTGTTCCGCTTTGAAAGAAAGTACGCTGAGCCTGGGAGTTCCTACCCAGTCTTTGAGGTGAAGGGCTACAAGATCGGAATACTCGTCTGCTACGACGTTGATTTTCCCGAACCGTCACGCATCTACGCTCTGAATGGTGTCGAATTGATACTCTGCCCGTCGAGAATTGTGAAACCTGGAATCGCGCCCTGGCAACAATACGTTACTGTTCGGTGCTTGGAGAATCGCATTCCGATAGTCGCGCCAAATGTATACGCGCCGCCATGGTTTAACGGCCACAGCATGATCATTAGCTTGAGAGAGGATCCTAGGACCAAGATCTCTTTTCCAAAGATCGCGTCAATCTCTAGAATGGGAGAAGGAATTGCGATCCAGGAGATCGATCTCTCTCTCCATAACCGTCTCCGTAGAGAGCGGTTCGCTGACAGAAGACCGGAGACCTACAACTAGAAGGCAGTAGCCATTCCAGCGCGAGAGATCGAAGCAGTCGTGTTCGACCTAGACAACACCATGCTCAGATCATTGATTGGAGCCAAACTGGCACTGCTTACCGTCGCGAAACTTGTTTCAAAGCAGCTGAAGAAAAACGGCTACTCCATCGGCTATATCCCATTATTCGAACATCTCCGACGTATCGACCACGAGATGCTGGGGCGAAAATTCCGATACAACAGAGACGTATGGTGGAAGACACTGTTCAAAGAGCTCGGACTGAAACGGATGGACCCAAAATGGATCCACGATCTAACCCTTCAGTACTGGAGAGTCTATGCAGGGAATAGTCCTCCCTTTCGAGACGCAGAGCCGACCGCGCGCGAATTGAAACGTGCCGGCTACAAGCTTGGTATCGTCTCGGATAGTGACGGGACACCGGGGATGAAGAGGAAGAGGATACGACAGCTCCCTTTCCACAACCTATTCGAAGCCATTGTGGTGGCAGGTGAGGACACGCCTAGGGTCAAGCCTGGCCATGAATCATTCAGTCTTATCGCGAGAAAACTCAGAGTTCAGCCGAAATCCAGTATTTACATCGGCGATAATCCTAGAACCGATATCGAAGGGGCAAAGGCTGTCGGAATGACCTCTGTGATCGTTCATCGCAAGGGAAACGAGGGAGGTGCGCCCGATTATCGGGTCCCTAATCTACGCGCGCTACCCGGACTTGTAAGATCTATCCGCCGAGTTCGTTGATAGACTTTCATATTCAGCAAAGGTCTCAGGCACCGGGTTCGCAGTAAACTTTCACACGATATTCCGTGGCGGTATCGTTGAGGACTGTGAAAGCGCAGCCGTCGAGTGTGCAGCCAGGCATTGAGGGGATGCAGCCGAAATAGTTGTAGACCGCGGTCCTATTGTCGAAATCCAGCCAGAGTATCTGTTCCGTGTTCACCTGTCCATCACTGTACGAGACTTGAACCTGGGTATGGTTGCCGTTTTTCGTCAGTACGTATTCTGTCCAGTGCGCAGTCGGACTAATCGGGCCACCATTGGGTCGGGGAAGACCCTCGTACCATGCGAGAACAGCAACGACGACTAAAGCGATCACGAATATTGCTACGTGCTTGTTTCTCACGGCTTCTTCCGACTCCCAGACCCGAGTCTAATTCAGGTTCTCAGAGCACCCGTATACTATCATGCTGAGTTAGCTATCCGGAGTAATTGGGGCTTTGTCACCGTTCAGGCAATGTCAGCCTCAACTCTAGAGGGCTCACTCTTCGAACGTAACTGTCTGCTACTCTGAGGGTTGCGATCAGAAACATTCTAAGCGTTCGATAGCCTATTCAATGTACGGGTCTCGTTTTGAGGAAGATCTTCATTATCGACATTGACGGGTGCATCTGCGAGCACGTGGACAATGAGCATCCTGAGCTGATGTCAAGCTCTCAGCCATATCCTGATTCGATTGGAAAGATCAATGAGTGGTATGATCAGGGGCACTTCATCTGCTTCTTCACTGCAAGAACAGAAGAGCATAGAGAAGCTACTCTAGCATGGCTGGAGAAACACGGAGTCAAGTATGACCAGCTGATCCTCGGCAAGCCTAGGCGCAGAGAAGGCGACGAGTACCATTACATTGACGACACTCCCATTCGAGCCACCAGATACAAGGGAGTCTTCGGCGACATGGTGAAGAAGACAAAAGACGTGATGGTCTTCGAGGACTAGTAGCTAACTCGTCGGATCTATCCAACAAGTTCGTTGACGACGCGACCCTGCTCAAGAAACTCGACCGGTCTTCGGTTGGACCCGACTCTCTGTTTGATGATCTCGGCCATTTGTGGGAGTTTTTCGTAGCCGACGAACCTGCGATCTAAGTCCATAGCTACTTTGAGAGTTGTCCCGGACCCTAGGAACGGGTCTAGAATCACGTCTCCTAGAATCGAGAACATTCTGATCAATCTTCTAGGAATCTCTTCTGGAAAAGCTGCTACTCGCCTCTCAAGACCATTAACAACCTGTCTCGCACCTGGGACCTTCCAGACTTGCGAAAACCATTCGTCCCGTTCTTTCTTGGTGAACTTGCTATCATAGCGTCTATGGTCTTTTGGCGGGAAGCTACGTGGTGGGCCTTTGCGAAAGATGAGAATGTACTCCATATCGAGTGTTACGTAAGCGTTCGGTGGAAGGAATCCTGATCCTAGGAAGGCCCCCTTGCCCTTGTAGTGAGGCCGGTTGGTGGGCTTCTTCCAGAGCACGTAGGGCAGGGTTACGAAGCCGAGCCTCTCAAAGTTCTCAATGATTCTTGAATGATTCGGGTAGAGGTGGAAGACACCGTTCGAGGTCCGGGTCGCGTCTCCGATATTGATACACGCAATGCCGCCGGGAACAAGCACTCTCCTGATTTCTCCCCAAGTCTCGTTGAGATACTCGTGCATATCATCGTAGGATGATGCTGAGTTTTCTGTGAAGAATTCGTCCCAGATCGATACCTTAGGATAGGGCGGCGAGGTCACGGTGAGGTGCACTGAATCGTCGGTGACCTCGCTCATTCGACGGCTATCGCCGATTACTACTCGGTAATTGTGGTCGGGATTAAGATCTACAAACTCTCTCTCGACAGGTACCGCAACCAAATGCTTTCCAGCCTTCTGGACCCTTGAATCGACCAACTTAAGGAGTGGGCCCATTTCATTGAAACCGAGCCATTCTTCCATTCATTTTTGTTGATACGACTTGAGCTCACGGAGTTGCGGTCCGAGTCTCCCGGCAAGCTCAGAAACATCCTGGGAATTTTGCAGGAGCAACTCGACGCTTCTGCCGAGTGCCCGTGTCAGCTCAGTTTTTTCAAGTGAACCTACGAGAGCTCCGGTGACAGGCCGCAAGATCTCTGGAGGTAAATCATCGAAACCTCTACCGTAGCTTGTCTTTAGACTGCGATGAAGACACGCGAGCATAAGCGCCTGGTCTCTGGCTGCACTGATGCAGTACTCAGCCTCCCACATCCTCCCCCGCTCAATGCAGGCGTGGGCGTGGAGCAGATAGACCACCGCAAGTCCGAAGGTTTGTTCGGTGGAGGCTGGCTTCGCCGGATCCCGTTCGAGAGCGTTGCCGAAGAGCAAGTCGTACTTGAGACCCTTGCCAAGAAACTTGTTCCCAGGAGTGAATGACAAGTCCACCTGAAGGTTGTTGGGCAAGAGGAAGACCCTGTAGATCGTTGATAGATGCGGAAGGTCAAATATGTGGACGGCCTGGAATTCGTTCGCAAAACGGGCTGTCCAATCGGCAAGAACATCATCTACTGCCGCGCCGTCAGCCAGCCCAAAGGTGAGGTCCAGGTCTGACCATCTGTCGCCGCCACCTCCCGCGGTAGACCCGACCAGCGCGCCCGCGACCAGTCGAGGGTCTGCACGGCTCATTTGCACGAGGCGATTGCGAACTCGATCACGTTCCACAACCGTGAACATGACGATATCACCCTCCCTACAGTTTCGTATAATCCTGCGCGGCATGAGCCGGCCGGAGCCAGACCGAGCAGGTCAAAAAACCCGGGAAAAATTGGGCGGTCAATCTTCTTGATCCAAGTCCTATGATCCAAGGCTAGCTTCTTCATTTCTTGTCCGCAACATTGTCCTGGCTTGTTAGAATGGTCTCCACAAATTCGCATTTGTACTCCGCCATATTGAAACTACACCTCCCTTCCAGGCGTCATTTACCGTTTAGCTGTGAGGCTGCGACATAGCCTGTTAGCCGTCAAGTGTCCGCTGTTGTATAACCGATTCAGTTTTTCTAAGTCTTCAAGTCTCGCCGGGTTTGAGGCGGAGGTAGGGCCCGATAGCTTGGAGTAGTGGCGAACTTCGCGAGAGAGAGTTCGCTATGGTTTGGAATGCGAAAGGAGGATAACTCGGATCCAGGACTATCGCAGCTTGATATCGAGGAACTCCAGCGTCCTCTTCCAAGCCAGGTCTGACGCGTCCCTATTGTATTCTACCGGCCGATTCTCTTCGACGAACCAGTGTTTCGTTCCAGGATAGAAGTGAAACGCGACTTCCCTTCCAGCCCCGCGAATCTTCTCCTCCGTAGCCCGCACGTCCCCGATGGGCTCCCATTCATCCTCGGGTGAGAAATGTCCCAGAAAGGATGCTTGAGCTTTGGAGAAATCTATCGCGTAGCTCCCGTAAAAGACAACAACTGCTCCAACAGTTTCGGGCTTCAGCGTGCTCAATAGCAAGGACCAGGCTGCTCCCATAGAGAAGCCTACGACGCCAATTTTGCGGCCAGATATTGATGGGTCCAATCGTAGATGGTCGGCGGCGCCCAGGACGATCTGCTTTATTCTCCCGTCGTCGATTTTTGACTGGAGCTCCTTCGCCCCCTCTACAGACGTTGCCAGAGCACCATCATGGAGATCTGGGGCTAATGCCAAGAATCCCTGAGAGGCAAGCCTGTTGGCGAAGCCTTTGAAGAAATCGTTGAGTCCCCACCAGGCATGCAGAACGAGGACTCCTCCACGTGGTTTCTCGGGCGATGCCAAGTATCCCTTTCCATGTCCACCTTCTGTTTTGAATTCGACCATGCGACTCTTCAATGCCATCATCGAAATTGTGCCGAAGGGGCCCCTCGTCTAGAGTAATCATTAATGTTTGCTCATGGAGAAGGACATGCCATGAGCTCTAAGAAAGATCGTGCGGCACAAGAGGAAATTCTAGAAGTGGAAAGAGAATTTGGAGATGCCATGACCCGGAATGATGCGGAAGCCATTGGACGGTTCCTCTCTGACGATTGGATAATTATCGACCCCAATGGCGGGATTATTGACAAGTCGCATTTTCTTGCCGTGATAAAGTCAGGCGCGTTGAAGCATGAAGCCATGGACTCCGGAGACATTCGAGTACGCACCCACCCGAATACTGCGACGGTCACCGCGGTAACTCATACTAGGACCAAATATTTGGGGAAAGAGTTCACGACGCACGAAAGAACTACGGACGTTTTCGTGAAGAAGGATGAGCGATGGCAGTGCGTGCTCACTCACCTCACCACTCTCACTAAGAAAACCTGAATCCCGGAACGAATGATTCGGGTTAATCGATCACGTCGATTACGACCCCGTCACGAGCCTTGGTTTAGGTCAAGGTCGCCGCTCTGGGTCAAGACCCTGTAGGCGTTCAGAGTGATCCACTTGCTAGGTTTTCCGACCTCATCAACCGCAACTGGTGCCTTCCGGCCTTTCCCGCTAGGATAGAAGAAGTCGCCTTCTCGATACCAGTCGCCCTCGAGATTCCAAGCACCATCGGGTCTACGTTTTGACAGTAGCAGTTGAGCGGCGCTCCTAGTCCTCTCATCGTCCCCGAAGCCAAGCTTCGTCAGTACACGCATCGCGTGGAGGATGTCGTAGAAGTAGTACATTGGAAAATGGAGTTTGGTAAAGAATGGATAGGTCTCCTGCCAGTGATGATTGTCGGACTTGTAGACGTGGTGCATGAGGAGAAACTCGGCCCCATCATTGATAGACTGTTTCATTTTGCGGGTCCACTGCTGTGGTGGAATCTCAGAGTACGCCCATAACGGCTCGATGGTGGACATGAAGCTACTGTGCTTCACCTTCTTTTCAGGATGGTCACAGTTCCAACCACCATCTTCCAGCTGATCCTTCGGCAGCCAGGCGACCGCCTTTCGAACTCGCGGGTCATTAGAGTAGCCGAACTTGATCAGGGTCCGAATCATATTTCCTGTGAGACACGGCTCGTCCCATCTCTTGCTTTCCTCGACCTTGCTCGGGCAGGCGAAGGCGCCGGTCTCTGTCTGGTGAAGGTCGAGAAATCTTTCGCATTCCGAACTGATTCTGGGATCGGGAGGCGCGTCCATTTCTCCGAGAAGTGTTAGAGGCCAGACGGCTGATGTCCATTTTGGACGATAACAGGTCTCCTTGGGAGACCAGATACCTTTGCTTGTCTGTGTTCCGATGATCTTCTTGACCGGCCGGTAGCTTGGAATCTTCTCACGTGTCGCCAAGACATCTTTTCCATCCTTTGCCTTGTGTAGCAGATCGATGAGAGCCTGATGCCTAACAGATGGGTCCTTGGGATCAAGCAGCCAGCTAAGAGTGGGGTCTTTCACTTTGTGTCACTCGTCGTGAGTGTTTTCCTATGCTTCTATGTTTCTTCTTGAGCGTTCTCTATGTTTTCTCTTGAGAGCTAAGCCGGACGGAAATTCGGCCGCTGATGAAACCAACTTGGATCTGAGTGAGTGAGCAGAGCTTAACAATACGAAATCCGCGAGTAAGTACTGATGGATTTGAGCTCGAAGTCCAGCGGGTCTTACTTCTCTCCTGAATTCTTCAAGTTTCTGAGGGGCTTGGCGAGAAGCAATAACAGAGTATGGTTTCGGAAGAACAAGCAACGCTATGAAAGGTATGTCCTCGCGCCCAGCCTCCGGTTCATTAAAGACGCTGGGGCCGAGCTTAGAGCGGTTAGCCCATACCTTGTGGCAGACCCTCGGCCCTTTGGCGGGTCACTCTTCCGGATCTACCGTGACATACGCTTCTCCAAGGACAAGAGTCCCTACAAGACTAATGTGGCCATGGAGTTCTGGCATCGTCGAGGAGGAAAGAAGTCTTACACCGGGCTATACCTTCACCTTGCACCAGGAGACAGTTTTGCCGGTGCAGGCATATGGCATCCTGACCCCCCGACCCTCAACAGGGTCCGTAGGGCGATCGTGTCCCGGCCCGAGGCCTGGAGACGAGTCAAGGAGAGTGGGTTGAAGATGGAGGGTGAATCCTTGAAGAGACCCCCAGCCGGCTTTGACCGTAACCATACTTTCGCCGAGGATTTGAAACTGAAGGACATAACCGCAGGGGTCCGATTCAGCAATGCACAAGTTACGGGCCCAAGATTCATGAAGGATTTCGTCCAAGCAAGTAAGAAACTTGACCCGCTCAACAAGTTCCTAGCAGGGGCACTGAGCCTACCTTGGTGATAGATGGGAACAGCGGCAGATTCCGCCAATGGTTTTCTCGGAGATTTTAGATTGAGAGTGATGACTTCGAAACATCATTTGAGAACAGTCACGCGGGCCGACTGAGTGCAATCTAACTATGTTCGAACGAGGTCCACGCGTACCGTCGTTCGTGATCCAGAAGCCATTTTTTCCGCCATATTCCTCCCCCGTATCCGACAAGCGAGCCATCCGAACCAATCACTCTATGGCATGGCACAACGAGCGATATTTTGTTGGCACCGTTTGCCTTTCCAACCTCGCGGGATTTCTCAGGCTGTCCGAGCGCTTCAGCAATGTCACCATAGCTGCGTGTCTGTCCAGGAGGAATCTGTCTCAAGGCCTGCCAGACTGCTTCTTCGAACGCTGTGCCATGCTGGATCGTAGGGATTTGGAAATCTGCAGACTCGCCGGCGAAATAATCGTCCAGCTGAGCGATGAGCATTTTTAGAACAGTGTTGGTGCCTGAACCGATCAGTCCAAAGTTTCGCTCTAGACGACGGAGTTCGCCTGTTAATGCCACACGATTCTCAAATTCGAGTAGGAATAATGCTGCGTCATCCGCGACAGCGATCATCGACCCGAGAGGGGTGCTAATCTTGGTACGAACAAGCTTCCCGTCAATCATAGATCCTAGCCGATTTGCGACTACTGCCGCTTGAGTTGAAAGCATGGCTCGATCACGGGAGAGTAATCAAAAATAAACGGTTTGACTCCAAATCTTGCGGTCAAAATAGGCGTAACTCTGTGGCGGAACTAGTTTTGAGAAATAAGGGATAACCCCACATTCAGCTCGATCGTTCAAGTCCTAACCCAATCTTAAGCGGCCTTCAATCTCTCGCACGGCATCTTCCATTCTCGGGAAACCAAACTGGAAGCCCGCTGTCAGTAACCGGCCAGGCGCAACGCGGCGGCTCTTGAGTATCAGTTCGGCCTCGGTCCTATGAACAAAGGCCGCGACCTCAAGCATCCTGCGCGTCGCGGGCAATCCAAAAGGTACGCCAAGCTCCCGACGTATGATTCTCATCATCACCCGTTGCGGAATCTGGTTCGGCGAGGCCAGGTTGACCGGCCCGCTGAAATCGTCCCGGTCGATTAACCATTCGACAGAGCGACAAAAATCAGCTTCGTGAATCCAGGAAATATACTGACGCCCGCCGGCAATGGCACCTCCCAGCCCCCATCGCGTGAGCCCTCGCAGGACCCGATAAACGCCTCCTTTGCTCGCGGCGAAGACCATCGCCGTGCGCAGTGCGACCTTCCGTGTGGCAGGCGTAGGTGCCTCGAACAACGCTTCTTCCCAAGCTCGCGCGACCTCGATCGAGAATGCATCCTTGGCCTCTGGGGTCGCGCCAATTTCGCCGGTGGCCTCATCCATCTGCCGGTCGAATGTGTGTTTGTAGATAGTGGCCGTGCTAGCGTTAAGCCAGACCGCTGGAGGCGTGTTGCAGCGAGCGACTGCCTCGCCCAGCACGCGCGTCGAATCGACTCGCGACTCCAGAATCTCCCGCCTGTTGCGCTCATTGTATCTGCAATTCACTGATCGCCCGGCGAGATTGATTAGTGCCCTCGCACCTTCGAGTTCTCTCGCCCAGTCGCTCAGCGTACACCCATCCCATCGGACTTGACGGATAGCCTGCTGAGCTGTTTGTGGCGATCGGGTCAGGACAACGACCTCGTAGTTTCCAGAGACAAATCTGTCAGTGAGCAAGCGGCCAATGAAGCCACTGCCCCCAGCAACGATGATACGATTCCTCATATTCCGATTCAGCTCGAAAGCGTATCTCTGAGTCGCTAACGGAGCTTTCTAGTAGACTGTAAAGCTAGGAAAAGGTTCTATGTGACGTACTTTGCCTTTGCCTTTGATCAGGTGTGATTCAGATTCAATGCCGATGCTCAAGGAGGTGAGTTGATGCAAATAGACCCGGTATGTGGAATGGTGGTGGATGAGAAAAAGACGAAGCTCACGTCGAAACATGAAAACAAGACCTTCTACTTTTGTTCAGCCGCCTGCAAAACAACTTTCGACAAAGACCCCCATAAACATGGACATATGTAAGCGACCAAACAGGATTAGCTCATGATGGACGAGAGAGGTCACTCAGGACACAGCACCCACCCGGAGACGATTGGGTACACCTGTCCGATGGCATCCCGAGATTCGTTCACTCTCTCCAGGTACCTGCCCTAAGTGTGGGATGAAGCTTGTTCCCATCAAAGCGAAAGGAAGCGAGATGACCCATCACGTGCATGGGCACGAGATGAAGCCTGCCTCCCAGATGTCGCGTTGGGAGAAGTTCAGAATGAGTATGACCATGACCGTGGGCATGGAGCATACCGGTGTTGCGGGCCGAGAAATGGCCCGGTTGATCGGATTAGACATTCGCCAGAAATTCTTCTTCGCACTAATACTATCAGTCCCGATCATTCTCTACTTGCCTCTCGGAAAATTCATCTTCGGATTTCAGCCGCCAGCCCCGCCCTGATAACAGGGGATAATCTGGCAACCGCCGAAGCGGTCGCCAGAATGGTCGGGATCAAGCGGGTATTTGCGGATGTCCTCCCACGAGACAAAGCAACATTCGTTAAGAAGTTGCAAGATGAAGGAAAAGTGTCGCGATGGTGGGCGATGGCGTGAACGATGCGCCAACTTTAGATCAAGCAGACATTGGGATTGCAATCGGAGCTGGCACAGACGTGGCGATAGAGACGGCAAAAGTGGTCTTGATGAAGTCAGACCCTTCAGACGTCTTGCGGGCGATAAAGCTGAGCAAGGCAACTGTCACGAAGATGAAGCAGAACTCCTTCTGGGCCTCATTCTGCAACATCCTCGCAATACCCATCGCGGCCGGCATCCTATATCCCAACTTTGGAATAGTCCTTCGACCCGAGGTTTCTGCCCTCCTCATGAGCGCATCTTCGATAATCGTTGCGACGAATGCCGTCCTATTGAAAAGGACGGAAAAAACTCTAGTCACAGTCTAGTAAAGTGTTGCGGCTTCAAAGTAGAAGCCTGAAGCTGGGATATTTCCTTAGGATGCGCTCGTCTAGACCTCGTTCCATTCCAGCGCGGACGACTATGAGCCCGGCGAACATGGCCATGTAGAGGGGGGCGGTTCCAATGTCTGTAGCGCCTTGCGTGAAGACTCCACCGAAAGCTTCAGCGGTACTCCAGATGAGGAAGCTGAAGACAATTCCTGCCAGTGAAGTAAGTTTCGTGAAGAGTCCGATGATGACGAATATGGCAATGAGGGTTTCTGCTACGGCTATTACGTAGGGGAAGCCTGGGGTTGAATTTGCAATATCAGCCCAGAACCTTATCCATGAAGCGACGGTGCTCGGTTGCCCTTGTGCAGCACTTGAAACTAGGTCCCGGTAGTCTATTCCCTGCGCTATCAGGGACCATTTCAGGTAGGCGTCCGCAGCCCAGAAGAGTCCGAAGATAACCCTCAGACCCACCCTCCAGTTTCTCCGGATTAGACCTGCGTCTTCTCGGGGAAACGATTCGGACGAACGGTTAGCCCTCGACGTCATCTTACTCTATGAGATTGTTCTGTTCTGATAGATTATTCTGTTCTGCACATCATACGTACTCGAGTGTCTGTATAGACTCTCCGCGGCCTCGAACCAATGTCTTGGTTCTCGCCCATCCCGCGAGGGAGCTGAGAAATGCGAAGGGTGGCAATTTCGCGCCTTTCCGGCCGCGTCTGAACTCATCTTCCTAGGCAAATAATCAACCATCTTTGAGTTGTGAATCGTAAGATAATCCGTCAGCTGTTAGCTCGAAAGAATTGCCGGTTTCGAGGCCAGGGTCTTGGGCGTTGGATTCCAAGCCAGAGCAAGAGCTCCGCCAACAATCCCTAAAACCAGTCCTATCATCAATCCTCCCATCCCGCCGAAGATACCGAGGATTGAGAAAGCGATGATGACCGCTCCCCAAAGGTCCTTCTCGAAGGGACGACTGTAGAGCATCACAGCCCCGAGAATTACGAGACCACCGGACGCTAGACCGATGATAGAGAAGATTGGATAAATGCCCATCATTCCACCGATCATCATACCCACGCCCATCTGACCATTCGTACCTCCCATCATCCCGCTCATCGAGCCGACAATCGTGGGCGACCCAAAAACGAACATGGAGGTTACGATAGCTCCAACAAGGAGGAAGACCCCGCCTACAAGGCTCAGAACGAAAGGAACCACAGCTCTAGTCTCTGCGCTCATCGCCGCATGCCTTACTATATGTCTGATTACCACTGCTGTAAATAAGACTGCTGCCCCACCCGACAGGCTAGCTGATCGCTTTGCACCAACATCCGTTGGCAGACGGGAACTAGACAACAAGCACGGGATCTAATTTGTTCTATCCAATTCTCGCGGGTCTGGCGCCACAACATGTTGCAAGGGATTGGATGAAATCATCGCGGGATGGATTCTTCTACATGCCTAAGGTGAGAGGGTCATGACGATTTTCTGGCCGTCCTTGAGAACTACGTCACTGGTAGGTGATGCTTGCTGGACCCCGTCTACAGTAAGGGAAGTTACTGGATGCCCATCGATAGCGCTCCCGTCACTTGGTTGACCCCAGATCGCGAGAAACTCGTGGAGGGTAAAGTCTCGGTGGGAGGTGTTGACCTCGACGTGGATGGTTCCTGACGTGTCATGAGTATGTAGAGGCGCCATCCCTATTCCGTACTGGTCCAATGAGTGGTCCTTCCACAAACTCGAAACTATCCCTATATCCGCGGGTACCGTGTAGGGGCTTCCGTTTCTGGTAATGGACAGGTTGGGATGCCAGTGAACTCCTCTGTCATAGCTCGCGGCCGCGAAAGCTACACCAATCACTGCCAGCGCGACGAGGGACAGCACCAGCAAGTTCCTACGACGATGACTTTTTCGGAAGACGGACCTCTGTCCAGAGTAGGTTACTGTCTTGGATTCAGCGTTGAGTGATCCAGACCGCTTAGGATGAACTCTGTCATAATGGCCCCTCAGATTATCCCTCTTGACAGAGGCCCCGCAAACAGAACACCTCTCCGTCTCCAATGCTACCTCTCGGTTCGGCCCGAGTCTCCCTAAAACCTATCGGCTATGTCGCCCCTACGGAGCCATTCCATGAGCATTCCGCCCGTAAAACTCGCAGTCGGCATCACCGCAGCTTTTGCGGCGTAGACTTGGTGATTCAGCGGGCTACATATTCATCTGGCCGGGTTCGCCGCAGCAGTCTTCAAGATTGATGACGGTGACGACCTGATGCGTATTGTATCCGTGCTGTGCGACCAAACGCGTTTGCCTGACCCTCGTGAGCGTAATACGCCCAGCGCTTGCCACTACACCAACCGTGATCATTGGACATGCTAGCTGCGCTGGTATGGGTAGTCTGCTGGTCGGTTGTGAGGACTAGCTTCTCGCCGGCGACGTCGGGCTTAGCAAGGGATAGATTGAGCCCCGAGCCCATCTCAATTCATCCTCATAGGGCCGGTACCGGTACCACAGCACGCTTCGAGGTCATTGACATGAGCGACCTGTTGTGCAGTGTATCCGTATCTGACAATCAAAATCTTGGCAAGTCCTTCGTGCTGATACCAGCTCCAACACTGGCAACAACACCAATTCTCCTTTGACAAGGTTGCAGCACTTGCGAAGACGGACTGCTGGTCAGTCGTGAGAATCAGTTTTTGCCCAGCAATGTCAGCCTTGACAACTGGAGCTGGGATGTTATACGGGTCTTTCGCAATCAGCGAAGATAAGGAAGTATAGTTCGAAAGTTCGGAAATTTGATTCTGATAATCCGTTGCGACCATGGGGTTACAGCAGGCTCCCTGAATGTAAGTATCGTCTGCCAACATGTTCATCCAATTCGTGTAACCCATTTCGTCTCCCATGTTTGCACCCCACAAACAACGACTCACCTGTTGATTCAAATAATTGAACTGTTCAATAGACCCAGGTGAAGCTGGGCCTGGATTCGTTCCTGGCATATTCATATTCTGCGCTGAAAAGGCGAAAAAGGCAATCCCGATAACTGCCAACAACACCAAGGATAGAATCGCGATGTTTCTCTTTCGATGGCTACTAAAGACAGAACGATTCTTGACAATGCTAGGAACATTGGTCGGGGAAGTAGGACGACCGGGATGAACCCTAGCAAGGTGTCCCTTCAGGTTCTCCTTCTTGACAGAGGTCCCGCATACGGGACACTTCTCGGTCTCCAATCTCATCCTCGACTCAGTCGAGTCCCCAAAAAACTTATCGTCTGTAATACTTGAAAAAGGAGCGATAAGCAAACGCGGGAAGACTCGCTTGGTTCGGACCATTGTCCGAGGTACGGAGCGATTACTTAATAGTTGAACAGTTATGCAACTAATCCTATGTCTAAAACGACTACCATAGTCAGAGAAGGCGAGTCGTGCGAGGTTACCTGCATCAATCCTGGCAAGGTCAGATCGCTAGCTCGTTCTCTTCCGAAGGCCGGCACGGTCGAAAGAATTTCCGGCATCTTCCAGATAATGGGCGACTCTAGCCGTCTCAAGATTCTCCACTGTGTATCTCAGGGAGACGTCTGTGTATGCGATCTCTCGGCGGTTCTCGGGATGAACGTGTCCGCTGTTTCTCACCAGCTCCGACTGCTGAGGACTCTCAACCTAGTCAAGCCGAGGCGGGAGGGCCGGATAGTGTACTACTCCCTTTCCGACCAGCACGTCGGCGAACTGATGAAAATGGGCTTGGAACATGAGCGAGAAAACTGACGCACAAGGGTGCAAACTCTGCTCCGCCCAGGCTCCCGAAGACTCCGAGTCCATCTGGGAGAAGCACAGGGCCGTTGTCGTAGTCGCTTCGACAGTCCTGTTCGGCCTCGCTTTCGCCGTTGAATACGTGACCAAGAACACACTATACGGTCACGCAATCTTTCTCGGAGTCATTCTCTTCTCGGGCCGGGGGATAATCGAGGCCGCTCTTAGATCGCTTGTTCATGGGAGACTTGATGTCAACTTTCTCATAACGGTGGCCGCGTTCGGGGCCTTCGCTATCGGCCAGGCGGATGAGGGAGCCGCGGTCATGTACCTATTCTCGCTCGCTGAGTTCTTGGAAGACACAGCGTCTGACAGGGTGAGGGGTTCCATCGCTGGACTGTTGAAACTCTCGCCTAGTTCTGCCGCCGTAAGGGTCGATGGTGGAGAAGTTGAGAAGCACATTCACGATGTAGCAGTTGGAGATGTCGCTGTCGTGAGGCCCGGGCAAAGGATACCTGTGGACGGGATCGTCGTGAGAGGGTCCTCGTCGGTCAACCAGGCTTTGATAACCGGCGAGTCGCTTCCCATTGACAAGGAAGAGGGAAGCGAAGTCTTCGCAGGAAGCATCAACGAAGAGGGCTTCCTAGAGGTCAAAACCACCAGGCCGTCCACTGAAACTGTCATTTCGAAAGTTGTAGGGCTCGTTCAGCAGGCTCAGTCAGAGAGGTCGCCCACAGAGAGTTTTGTAGAAAGGTTTGCCAAGTACTACACGCCCCTGGTTGTGGCTGGCGCGATCGCCGTGGCCTTGGTTCCCCCCATCGTTCTAGGGGCTAGTTTCATCACGTGGTTTTACAGGGCGTTGATCCTGCTTGTTGTTTCTTGCCCTTGTGCTCTGACCATCTCGACCCCAGTATCCATGGCCTCAGCTCTCACGGCCGCTTCCCGCAACGGTGTGCTCGTGAAGGGCGGAAGGTATCTAGAGAGTCTGGCAAAAGTCAGAACATTTGTCTTTGATAAGACAGGCACACTGACGATAGGAAAGCCCAAGGTTGCAGATCTGGTTTCCTTCAGCTCTTCTCCCAATGAGGTGCTACAACTCGCGGCCTCGTTAGAATCTATGTCGGAACATCCGATCGCCAGGGCCATCGTGGAAAAGGCCAAAGAGGAGAAGCTAACCATCTTGCCCGTCCGAAAGTTCAGCTCGATTCGAGGCAGAGGGATTGAGGGCACAATCGGCGATAGAGAAATAATGATGGGCAATCAGGAACTCTTTCAGAAGACGCCCGTCAAGGTTCTTGAAAAAATACAGGAACTTCAAACTCAAGGGAAAACGACCGTATTGCTAGGTGTGGGAAACGAAATTGTTGGGCTCATTGCCCTGAAAGACATGGCGAAGAAAGATGCGGCGACAGCCGTAGAGGAACTGAAGGCAAGAGGAGTCCAGCCCGCAATAATCAGCGGGGACAACCAGGCGACGACCGCCGCGCTAGCGAGGGAGATTGGTGTGGACCACTATCACGCTGAACTTCTCCCGGACGAAAAACTGGAAGAGATTGCAGATCTAAGAAAGAGGTATGGAACCGTCGCTATGGTAGGTGACGGGGTGAACGACGCCCCAGCTCTCGCAAAGGCAAACGTGGGCATAGCCATGGGCGTACTCGGAAGCGACGTTTCCATAGAAACGGCCGACATATCACTGATGCGGGACGAGTTGTCGAAGATCCCCTACATACTCGACCTCAGCAGGAATACAGTGCGAGTCATCAAGCAGAACATAACAGCATCGATCCTGGTCAAAGCTGCATTCGCCCTTCTAGCCATTCCCGGTCTTGTCACACTGGCCCTTGCCGTCGGCGTCGGGGACATGGGCCTAAGCCTGGCAGTAATTCTGAACGCGATGAGACTGGGGCTAGTTAGGGCTCGGTAAACCTCGTTGAGCGTTTTGTTGGCGGTCCTCGGGACCGCTTCGTCCAAGTCGCCCACTATCCCTCATTTCGTCCCCCATTTTTGTGGTAAAACTGGAATGTCCACCGTGAGCACATCATCAATAATCGTCGCGACCAATGCCTTCCTGCTGAAAAGGGCGGGAAAAAATCTAGTCACCGTCTAGTCTGGGATAGAAGGGACACGCTACGAGTCACATCGAACTGGCAACCTTTTCAATCCTTCTTCTAGCAATCACTTTTCCATTCATCGGGGGCCTCACTGGAGGAGCTGCCAATCCACAGCGATCGATTCTCCTCCCTAATTCGACATCAACCAATCCTTACGTGACAACGTTTCCCATTTCGCAGAATTCGTCGGACTTTACTCCTTTTGTCCTCTATCCCGCGAGCAACAACATGGTCTGGATTGTCACGATAAAACAAGGCAATGTTGTCGGCAATATCATTCAGCCTCCCCAAGCACAGATAGTAAACTTCACGGTTGGTGCCGGCGGGAAGGCCATCATAACTCCAGTTATCACATTGCGTAACGCGATTCCGTCCGACATAGTCTATGATCACACTTTAGCTAGAGTTTGGTTCCTCGAAAACAACAGTCTCGCTTACTACAATTCAACCGCACCTGGAAGCATCACGATTGAACAGACTTTCCCAGGCGGTGGTCCTCAGTACATGACGATCGACAACAAGGAGAGGATCTGGATCACACTTCTAGGCACCAACCGAATCGTTGAGTACGACCCTGTAGGAAAAAGACTGATCAATTCTTACACCGCGCCGGCGGCGAGCACCTCGCTACAAGGAATCACGACCGCACCCGATGGCACAATATGGTTTGTCGAGACGACCGCAAGGAAACTGGGACACATAGTTCCCTGCGAGACGGGGTTCTGCGACGTTACTGACTATGGTCCACCGCCGCCGGGCGTAGAAATTACCTTCCCTATCCAATTGGAAGTCGACCGCGGGGGCGTAGTCTGGTTTACTGATCACGGCCGCGGCCAATTCGGTAGCTTCAACCCTTCGACTGGAGAGTGGAGAGTGTTTGGCATCGGGTATTGTTCAGAGTCATATAATCCAGACTGCCCCGTCGGGCTCCCTAACGCGATGTCTCTCGACTCAAATGGGATGATATGGTTCTCCGAGCATTTTGCCGGAAGAGTTGCGAAATACGATCCAACTATCGGATCATTGACCGAGTACGTCGTGCCCGCGACTACGATACCGTACGTTTGGTGGATGTGGCCTGGACCCGGGAATCTGGTCTGGTTTACAGCATTTGGACTCGGAGAAATTGGATACGTCAATGCCAGCCTACCTGTTCCTATCTCCATCAGCGCAGGAGTCCAGCCTGTCAAAGTCGAACAGGGAACATTTCAGATCATACCTGCATCCATCACGAACCAAGCAGGCGGTCCCGTCTATCTGAATGTCTCAACTAACGGTCACGACGGGCCATTCGGGTCGCCACCATTATTATACGGATTCGCCGTCCCGAGCCAGATCGGGCCGACCGCGAACCCTGTAACGGCCTCATTCAGGGTCTCTGCTGCCTTGAACGCGGACCTTGGAGAGAGGTACATTACTCTGACAGCGTACAACAGTAACGTTACCGTGAGTACCTTCGTGAACGTTAACGTGACTCGAACGACCATTCCCCTTATCTTGCGGACAAGTGCTCCCTTCATCTCAGCAGGATTCGCCTCCAGCATTGGTGTCGGAAGCTTTGCACTCTATCTGACCAGTCTACCAAAGAACTCCCAGAAAAACCAAGATAGGAGAAGGGTCGCCACGAGCACTGACTCCGAGACGAAAGAAGACAGATAGAATATGCCTTGTGGACTGGGGCTGTCCACCATGTTTATCGTGTTCCTCTAACCCACGTACTTTGCTTTGCCCGGCTGGGCTGCCTGCGACTCTTTGTCACCGCCCTTCTTGAGCGCGTCGTCGATCTCCTTTGCTTGATCTTCCAACTCTTTCATCTCGATCTGTAATCCGAGCTTGCGTATCAGGACCCGTAGGATTATCATCGCCGCTCTCGGGTCCACCATGAAACCGGAGGTTTCGCCGGAGAGGAATAGCCCTTTGAGGTTTCGGACTTTGGCGAGGCCGGGGATTAGTCCGTTCATCCAGGTTACTGCGCCGCTGTCTATGATCTGAACGTCTAGAGCTTTGAGTTCCTTGACGAGATCGGACTCACTGGCGGCCCCGTAGACCTTGGGGTTGTCGGAAATTCTTCCGGTTATGAAGGCGCCCACGGTGATCAGTGTGCCGACTCCTAGTCGTTCGGCAAGATCTACTACGGCCTCCGAGAGGCGGAAGGCTCCTTCGGGAAGTATGGGTTGAGCGTCTCCAGTGTAGAGAACTAGATCGTGACTGGTTTCGTCGGTGTTGACCCAGTAGTAGAATTCATGCTTCATCAACTCCGGGGTCCCGTCAGGCTTCAGCAGGACCCGGGGTGGAAGGTAGTCGGAGTGAAGGTAGCCGAGTGGAGAGGCTTTGAGGGTCTTGACGAGATGGTCGAGGACAATCTTGGCGACGCGTCCACTATCGGGAAGTCCGGCGATGAGGATTGGACTATGGAGCTTCGGAGCTTCGTTGAGGTGAAGTTCTATTGGCTCTCGCATGGCAGACGCGGTCGAACGGGACGCTCTATTCCTCGAAATGGAGAGGCGAGCACGGATTGATAGGTATTCCTTCCGATGTTTTTACTCTCTTGAGAGGAAAATCTTCTGTACTTTTTTTCGGAACGTTTATATGAACTGCCGCCGTCGAACAGGTCCCCTCTAATCAGGTGACTCTTTGGCAAAATTCATGCTCTCCCTCCGCGACGAGAACTTCAAACTCCTAACAAACGAAGCCGAAGACCGCGGTATAACGGTCCAAGAATTGATCAGAGCCGTAATCATCCCAGACTGGGTCAAGATCAACCCTTCCGCGAAACAGAACGGTAATGGAAACGCAGAGAAGATCCGCCCATACCAGCAAGTCAGCGGCAGGGAGCATATTCTCCAGGCAGTAGGCAGACTGCGGGACTAGCTAGTTACGCGCATATAGGCAACCTCTCAACCCTTCCTATTTTTCAAGAACGCACCAGGGCACCGTGCGCTGATGGTGAATCTCACTTAGCTCTTTTTGGGAAACTAAAGCGACATTGTTGCTCCAGCAATCGAACAGAGGGGTGATCCATGTTATCCCTGGACCACGATGCTTCCCGACATAGAGGGCATATGGAACCTACAATAGAACGGAAATATTCCCGCATGGCTGGCACCTATGGTAATGGTTGCGTTATGGATCGGACTGGTATCAGTTGGGCGTCCCGCTACGACCACATCGTTTCCATAAGGCGAACCAATCGTAAAGGTATGATTTGCGTCAGTTGGATTGTAGAAGCGAACTACTAGAGTGTCACCCCTGTTTACGTTGATTACGCTCGAAGAGAAAGCGTAGTCACCTCCGAGTCCCGAGGCGAGCGTAGAGTTGAACGATTGGTCCACTCCGAAGAGATAGAAGTCCCGTGTCTGAGCAGTCGGACCGGCGCGAGAGAGATAGCCCGCACTAAACCCGGTGACGCCTCCAACCAGCGCCGACAATAATACTGCAGCAATTACTGTGTTTCGAGAACTCCAAGTTACCATGGTCTCCAGGTCGAGAGCTATAACTTAAAAGCTTTTACACATATAGTAGCTTCGAAAATGCCTGCATCGTGAAAGCCCTGGAGCGGGCTCAATCTCCTACCTAGAGATCCATTCAGTTGCTATCGTGATAGTACCTTTTATATATATCCTATGAAATGGGTTGACCTCTAATGTACCACGGTAGGACAGCCACCTTCGCGGGTACCTTGGTAGCTGCAACAAAGCCCCAACCACCATCATCAACCTCCGGGACATGGGCCAAGGCGTACAGCATCCCGTACAGTTACTCATTAGCCGAAAGCGTTGCTCAAACACCCAGCGGTGGTTATCTCGTGGGAGCACTCTGCACCGCAGGGGCAGTAACCACCCCCAACTGCAACACAGTCAGTGAACCAGCCGCAACAGTCATGAGGGTCGACTCAAGCGGAAACATTCAATCTCAGACTCAGTACCAATTCATGAGTTATCCCTACTCTACACCATTGGATCTCATCCGACCAACCTCCGACGGCGGCGCCATCTTCGCGGGCAACGCTCAATTCGGTTGTCCCGCAACAGGACAGACCGGCTGTGCCCTAATCGTCAAACTGGATTCGAACGCGAACGTTCAATGGTCAAACGACCTCCAATTCTCCACCACGTGCTCCGCGGGCCCCCTCACGTGGCCTTTCGACCTCCAGTCAACCACCGATGGGGGATACGTGGTAGCAGGCTACACCTACGCGCCCACCTGCAGCTACAGCGCGTTCGTTGCGAAGCTCAGCTCAATGGGGCAGATTCAGTGGCAGCACGTCTTCGTGGACCCGAACAGCCAGTACTCCGCAGCCTACTCTGTCCGTCAGACCCCTGACGGAGGATACGTCGCCGTTGGCGAGTTATACTACTATGTGTCCTCTTCTACAGTTACTACTCAGATACTAGTCATCAAACTCGGCTCGACCGGAACACTTGTCTGGCAACACGGCTACACAATCGGAACAGACAGCTACGCAGAATCCCTGGCGCTGACCTCTGACGGAGGCTTCATTGTCAGCGGGTCAGTATCCATAACAACGGGGTCATCATACAGCAGCAGTGTCCTGCTTCTGAAGCTAGACTCAACTGGCAATCCACAATTTGCCAAGACCTATGCTCCATCTGGCAGCATCAGCGACCTAGCAATCACGGGCGTACAACAGACGAGTGATGGAGGATACGCGTTCTCGGGATACTACTTCCAGAACACTGTGTACGACGAGCGGGCGTGGCTGGTCAAGACGGATTCCACGGGTAAGGTTCAATGGGACAGGACCTACGGCGCGGACGTCCAGTATTCTTACAGAAAATTCTACTCGTTCCAGCAGACCAGCGATGGAGGATTCATCGCAGCCGGCTCAACCAACCAGTTCAACGGCGGCGATAGCTCACTCTGGCTTGTAAAAACGGACTCCAACGGCAACATCTCAGGCTGCAACGATGTTCAGAGAGGGTTGGACGTTAGCGGTTCGGTCTCGGTGACCGTCTCGATCTCAGATATGAAAGCGACCCCCGACAGTTTCACCTATGTGGCTGATCGCGTCTCCTCGCTGCCGGGTCCCCTCAAGGCAACAAAGGAATGCTAGCAGAACATAGTCGTCACACTTTTCTCTGCGCATCAGCCGACGCGCAGTTTTCGGCCCTGTCGTAGGAGGAAGACGGCGTAGAGAGTCCTTAGAACCGGAGCTATCACACCGACAACTGTAGGCCCGATTGTGAAAAGGACGAGGGCGGGCTCCGCGGTCCCAAGAAGCAGGCTCACCACGAAAAACAGATCACCTCTTCGGATCAACTGCATCTTTGTCTCAATACTCGCCTTCGCCATGGCAACAACTTCGAAGTAGTGAACACCAGAGATGCCGAAGGGGAAGATCCGCGAGGACACATGGTTGGGATTAATTCGCGCTAATCGTGTACCCTTTCCTGTTGCACTCTGTCGGGATATTT
>Ga0209761_1000316_pt1 | contig 28530 bp, 31 predicted proteins | sample GraSoi013_1_40cm_4_FD_185818 | JGI IMG/M metagenome (GOLD analysis project Ga0209761, IMG submission 185818) | Grasslands soil microbial communities from the Angelo Coastal Reserve, California, USA - Sample 09_25_2013_1_40cm (SPAdes) (version 2) | ecosystem: Environmental > Terrestrial > Soil >... | reverse complement strand
ATTTTGATAGGCCGCTACCGGTCCCGAGGCTTCCGTTGCCGCTGCTTGTTGTGCTATCATACGTTGAGTGAGTCGTAGGCGTATAGGTGGCGTAGGTCCCGGTAACGTGGTAGCTTCCATCAAGGATCACGTTGAATATTGTGAAATTCGCGTTGGTAGGGGTATTGTTCAGCTGGTTTGCAGTTATCGTGAAAGCGAACTCGGGATACGCAACTCCGTTGGGGGATATGTGAAACGTCTGGGTGTTTCGCAGGAACCATCCTGCTGATGGAAAGTCGAGTGCGATCGTCCATGTTGCGTCGATTACAAAGCTTGACGGGTTAGAGATCCCGAAGGTCTCGTACACTTTCAAGTATCCGGAGAAAGATCCTCTTGTGCCCGATATGTTGGAACTATCAGTTCGGTTTGAGAAGCACGTAAAAGTCAGTTGGTTGACAGAATTGCTTGCAGCACTCGCCTCTGAGTTCTTGGCGGCTTGCAAGACTTGTTGCTGATGATTCAGGTAGAGTGTGTATCCTGCGATGCCGAGGATCAGAACGGCGATAAGAACCACTGCTACCACGATCAGAGCGGTGTTCCGCCTGGGAGCCGGAGGTACAGAGGGTACTGCCGGCCAGGTAGGAGGAGGAATCGCGTTTCCGCACTGGGGACAGTATCGAGTGCCCATCGGGACAAGCGTGTAACAGTTCAGGCAGGCCACCTGTTCCGGTTGCGCCGGCATGGTGTTTGGTGGAGGAGTCGGTGGCTGCTGCGCTGAAGAAGAAGGACCCTCGCTACTTAGGGTATTATCAGCCGGATTCCCGGACAACCGTTTTTCCTCGAGGAAGTAGCCTGACTAAACGCTGCCACTCTTATTAGAATACCGGATTTGAATCTATATCCCAGGGTTTCCGACTACACTTTTCCTTATCTTGTCTTTTTCTACTATCTTTTCTTTTTCTGTTATCTTTTTCTCGAGTTGTTATCTTTCTTTTTCTACTAACTATTTCTCGACCCCCCCGGGGGTATGTCAAAACAAAAAAAATCCTTCACACTTTACAAGCTAGAACCGTATGGTGCGGGAGGTGGGATTTGAACCCACGAACCCCTACGGGACAGGCGCCTCAGGCCTGCGCGTCCAAGACCCCTACAGTCGACGGGTCTCTTTGACCTGGCTTGGCAACACGAGCCGCCCACAAACAAGGCGGACTCCCGCAAACACCAGGCCCGCTCCCGCAAAGACCCAAACCAAAACGACGCCCCTAATTGGCTTTCGCCAATCAATCAAATCCATCAAATCCGGATAATGTTTAATTGAACCCCGCCCGGAACCCCCTCACAACCCTACTTATCTCTCACAAAGAGGAAACTTGTCCCCATGGCCACCAGACGCAAAAAGACACGACGCCTACGAGGCAGCCGGTGCCACGGCTGGGGACGATCCGGACAACACCGCGACAGCGGAATGCAAGGAGGACACGGAAACGCCGGCTGGAAACGCCACCGCTGGAGCAGCGTCATACGCTACGGCTGGGAGATCGGAAAAACAGGCTTCACACCCATCAACCCAAAGCACCAACGAACCATCAACATAGACCAGCTAAGCCAGAATCTCCAGACACTGTCCGAACAGGGCAAAACAAAGACTGCTGGGAACCGGATAGAAGTAGACCTCGGCCAAATAGGCTACACCAAACTGCTAGGTAACGGAAAAGTCACCCAACCCCTCAGAATCATCGTCGCACAGTGCACCGAAAAAGCCTCCAGTAAAATATCCCAGGCGGGCGGGGAAGTAGTACTCCCCAAACCCGCGGAAGCCAGTAAAGAAGGCTGATCCCAAACGGTCCGCTTCATAGAAATCTTCAGACCCCTAACCCGCATCCTCCCGAGCGTCCGCCCCCCCGATCGGGAAGTCGGATTCACAGAAAAACTGATCTGGACAGCCCTAGCACTGGTCATCTACCTCGTCATGGCCGAGACACCGATCTACGGCGTCCCACATACTGGAGGAGTCAACGATCCCTTCGGACCCTTGCGGGTAATATTCGCGAGCCAGAGAGGCACACTCGTCGAACTCGGAATCGGACCAATAGTCACAGCAGGACTCATACTCCAAGTCCTATCCGGCTCCAAAATGATCAACGTCGACTTTAGCAATCCAGGCGACCGGGCCCTCTTCACCGGAGCCAGCAAAGTCCTCTCAGTATTCATGACTCTCTTCGAAGGACTCGCGTTCCTACTTGGAGGAGCCTACAACGTCACCAACTCGGCAGGAGTACAGACCCCGCCAAGCCTACAGAACGAGTTCTTCATCCTAGTACAGCTCATCTTCGCCGGAATAGTCATAATCCTACTAGACGAAATGCTCCAGAAAAAATGGGGCTTTGGAAGCGGAATCAGCCTCTTCATCGCAGCGGGCGTCTGCCTCCAAATAGTATGGAGCAGCCTCGGACCAATCTCCCCAGTCTCCGACGGAAAATACCTAGGGGGCATAATCGCCTTCTTCCAATCCCTCGGACCAGTAATCGCCAGCCCGGCCAGCTTCACGGCCTGGCAGGGGGCCCTCTACAGAGGTGGCAACTTACCCGACATGCTCGGATTCATCACAACAATCGTCGTCTTCCTCATCATCATCTACCTCAACGGACTACGAGTCGAAGTCCCCGTGTCCTACGCAAGATATCGAGGATTCCGAGGACGATTCCCCATCAAATTCTTCTACGTCTCAAACATACCCGTAATCTTCGCAGCCGCCCTCTTCGGAAACATATTCTTCATCGGCCAACTCATCTTCAACAGATACAACCCCGGCTGCTCCAACACAGGAATAAACTTCTGGCTAAGCCTAATCCCCGGATGCTACCAGTCCCAACCACAGACCGGACAACTAATCCCAATCAAAGGCCTTGCCTACTACACGTTCGCTCCCCGCTCTCTAGGAGTCGTGCTCGGCGACCCGATACGAGCAGGAGTCTACATGCTCATATTCGTCCTTGCCTGCGTCTTCTTCGCGGTAACATGGGTCGAAGTCGGAGGAATGGACTCGAAGACAGTCTCCAAACAACTCATCGACTCGGGAATGCAGATAGAGGGATTCCGACGATCCGGCTCAACTATCAGACAAATTCTCGACCGGTACATCCCCGCAGTCACGGTGATAGGCGGAATCACGATTGGAGTAATTGCGGCAGGGGCAGACTTCCTCGGAGCCTTCGGCACAGGAACTGGAATCCTGCTCACCGTAGGCATCATACAGCAATACTATGAAATTCTTGTAAAAGAAAGAATTACCGAGATATACCCGGGAACCAAAGGCCTCTTGGGATAGTGAGAGGCCAAGCCTTGCAGGCAACAATCATCGTCGCCGGCGTACCCGGGGTGGGGAAGACAACAGTCCTCCAAGAGCTAGAGGCTGTAGCCAAGGAAAGGAAGGTTCCCCTTCAGATCATCAATTTCGGAAACGTAATGAACGAACTCTTCAAGAAGCGAGGAGTCGAGATTCATCGGGATCATATGCGCAAGGAGGACATTACCCTCCAAGGAAAGATACAGGAAGAAGCAGCACGAATGATTTCCAAGACGCCAGGAAACTCCACCCTCGTCGTCGACACCCACATGTTCGTGAGAACCAACGACGGCATATGGCCGGGCACACCGAGAAAGGTTCTCGAGGCTCTGGACCCAAGCATGATCATCCTGATAGAAGCAGACCCGGAAGAGGTCGCTCGAAGAAGAGCAGCCGACACCACCCGTTACCGCGACAGCCAGAAGCTAGAGGATGCCAAGGCCGACCTACAATGGTCGAGGAACATGGCAAGCGCAATAGCCGTTCTCGCGGGAGTGCCGATTCAAATATTGCAGAATCAGAACGGCCAACAACGTCAATCAGCTGAGGAACTCCTGAAGATCATAGAGAAGCGTACCTAGCTTGTCTTTCATAGACGATATCATCAATTTCCTTGCTGGTCCCATCCAAAACGCATGCCCTCATGATCCCCTAAAGCCAACCGCTTGCACACCACTATCAGCTTTCATAGTGCTCGGTGCCGCGTTGCTTCTATCACTCATAGCGATGCTCGCTAATCGGTTTCTCGTAAACTACAAAATGGTTGCAAGCTACAGACGAGAATATATGAACTGGATGAATGCTGTAAGGAAAGCTCGCAAAGACGGAGATGAAAAACAGCTGGACAAGTTGATGAAGCGGCAATCGGCAGTCATGAAAATGAGTTCACGAGCGACCCTGGAACAATTGAAGACTTACCCAATCACAATCGTTCCATTCTATCTAATCTATGCAGTCCTCGGCCAGGCACTGAAGTACACCCCCTACACAGCCTACGCGCCCTTCTTGTTTCCGTTCGCCTCTATCACGCAAAGCGGAGCCGCTGCCGGTTTGCCCCTCTTCTTCTGGTACCTCGTTTGCTCGTTCACAATCAGCATCCCACTGTCGAGAATATTCGGCGTTTCAGCCGCGTTCTCAATGTCCCCGACGACGGGAGATACGAAATGACAAACCCACATCAGAGGACTCATGGCCGAAGACGGTTACCCGTGAGACTGCCGTCAGGGAGGAGAACATTGCATTTTGAGCCAAGAGCCCCAGCGAAGGCACAGTGTTCCCGTTGTGGAAAGGAACTACATGGGGTCCCAACTTCCAAGCCTTTGAGGTATTCGAGGAGTGCTCGCGCTCCATCAAGGCCGTTTGCAGGAGTATTGTGCCCGAACTGTCTTTCGACGCAGGTTCGAGCACTCGTCCGTTCTTCCAGCGTTCCAACATGATCATTACCGTCAGTGGGCCGCACGGCACGGGCAAGTCAACCTATGCTGCACGACTGGCTGAGGTTTTGCGTATTCGGCACGTTTCAGCCGGCGCAGTGTTTCGACGAATCGCGAAGGAAAGGAAGATCTCTCTGGAGGAATTGGGTAAGACAGCTCTAGAAGATCCTTCCGTTGATAAGCTCGTTGACAAGCGAACCATAGCTGAAGCCGACAAGGGTAGTGTTGTTGTTGATGGTCAACTCGCGGGCTGGCTTCTGAAGGACAGGGCGGATTTACGAATCTATCTCACCGCTCCCGAGGATGTTCGATTGGAACGAATCGCCAAGCGGGACAAGGTAAGCTTCCAAGAGGCTCGGGCTCAGACCGAGCAGAGAGAATCTGTTCAGCGGGAAAGATATCTTAGACATTACGGGTTTCAGATTGAGGATCGCTCAATCTATCATCTCATTCTCGATACGAGTCTCGGCTCGATCGGGGATACTGCCAAGGTTCTCGTTTCAGCGGCTGTGATGGTTCGAAGAGCTAAGAAAGCCCGGCGAAAATCGACGAAACCTTAAATGAGGATTTCGCCCGCGGGGGCAGTCTAGGAAGATTGTCCCGATGCCCACCATCGAAGTCGGACGCGTCTGTGTGAAACTTAACGGTCGGGAAACGGGACAGAAATGCGTGATTGTTGATGTGATCGACAAGAACTTCGTCCTGGTAACCGGGCCGAAGAAATTGTCAGGCGTTCGCCGTAGAAGAACCAATGTGAAACACCTCGAACCTACCGAGGAGTCCATCGATATTAAGAAAGGCGCCTCGGACGATGATGTGGCAAAGGTCATCGGCAAGGGAAAGAAGGCCGACGCCTTCAAAGAATCCGTTCTGCCGAAACAGGTTCTCGTAACGGCCTGACAGATCCCACGTTAAGGCTTAGGATTCCCCTCTCTCGGCAACTATCTATTATCCAGTTGAGATTCTTTAAGAGATGCGGGATTCAACTGTTGATATGGAGATGATGAGTGTCTCAGCGGGCTCCCTGGGAAGATCAGAGAAAGCTACTGGTCAAGCTTGAAGAGGAAACCGACCCAGCCCTGGGCTGTCCGCCGACGAAGAGGCCTCTCGATCAGCATCTTCGTTTTGGACTGATAAACTTAGACAAACCTTCTGGGCCGTCCAGCCACGAAGTTGTGGCTTGGGTCAAACGAATGTTGCGGATGAAGCACGCTGGCCATGGCGGAACTCTAGAGACCTTCGCCAGGTCGGAGCAATCCGATGGTCACGGGCGTGCTTCCTCTAGCTCTGGAAGATGCAACAAAAACAATCCAGGCTTTCCTACTTACCGGCAAAGAATACGTCTGCCTGATGGCGCTCCACGGTGACGTGGAAGAGAAGAAAATCCAAACAGTGCTCGAAGAGTTCGTCGAGGACATTCTTCAGAGGCCCCCTGTCAGAGCCGCAGTGAGGAGAGATGTGAGAAAAAGGAGAATCTACTACATTCGAGACATTGAGACGGATGGCCGCGACGTTCTGTTCAGGGTCGGATGTCAGGCAGGAACCTACATTCGGAAACTCGTCTACGACGTTGGCGAGGTACTTGCAGTTGGTGCCCATATGCGTGAACTTCGACGGACCCGGGCGGGAAGCTTCACCGAAGAGGAATCATTCTCACTGTACGACCTGATGCAACTGTCTGAGGCTAACGGTGAGGAGAGAGAAGTGTTGGCGAGACGAATGGTGAAACCGATGGAGTCAGCCTTCGAGTATGTCCCACGGATCTACATTCGTGATTCGACGGTCAGCTCAATTTGCCACGGAGCAGAGCTCGCAGTTCCCGGAATAATCCGGTTAAGTGAGGGTATTGTTCCAAAGACGTCGATTGCGTTGTTTACTTTGAAGGACGAGCTCGTCGCCTTGTCCAAGGCGCTGATGTCGAGCGAACAGATGATGAAGGAGGATCACGGACTGGCCGCGAAAACTGTAAGAGTCATAATGCCTGCTGAGACCTATCCGCGCCTATGGAAAACGAAGGCCGTCACGGTCCAGGCTCGGAGTTGACTCGCTAGTGAGTGAGAGTCAAGTCTCGTTCTTCTGCAACTGTGGAGAAGAGATCGTGATGGAAGTGAAGGCTGAAGAAGAGTACAATGTTGCCTGTCCCAAGTGTGGTCAGGAGTACCGTTTCTTCGGTCAAAGTGTCTTGAGATGGAAGTCTGAATAGCTAGGACAATTGGAGGATGAGCGCAGCTGCTGTTGCTAGCCATAGGGGAATCGTGACTAGTGCCCAGATGGCTCGGTTCCAAGTCAGGACTTTCTGCCCGTCGAGTATGAAGAAGGGTATCATGTTGAAGGCTCCCAGCCAGAGATTGATGAAGATAGCCCATGGGAGAAAATTGTGGCCATCGATGATCACTCCACTGATTCCGACTGCTGGAAGGGTGAAATAAGCAAGGGCAAAAACTCCCGCTGCCGCAACGTTGACTAAGGGTCCCATGAGTGAGATGATGCCATTGGTTTTTCTGTCCATCGAATCACCAATGTAGCTGGATCGGGACGCGATGTAGACCGCGCCAGGGGCAGCAAAGATGAAAGTGCCCTGTGATACAGCTGCAAAAACGAGAGTCATGACAGCTCCTATGGTCCATAGTCTAAACTCTGCCCACGCGCCATATCTTTGCGCGGTGAACTTGTGGGCCAGCTCATGCCCCAGAAATCCTGTACCGATCACAAGCATAGTAAATAGAAATACTTCGAGAAATGCGACTGGAGTTGTGAACCGGCCAGGGAACATGTATCTCGTCGAGAAGCTTATCCCGAGGACGATCCATGCCGTACTGAGAGCCACCATCTCGCGCCTAGGCATCACGCCCATTCGCGGAGATTGAAGGAGTCTTAGAGTCGTCCCGGTCCGGCGGCGCTCTAGCACTATGGGCTGTCTAGGGGCGCGGGCCTGCTGAATGTTGGGGCATTCATGGTTCTCTGGTAAGCGGTGGTAAACGCAGTGTGTGCGGCCGCAGTATCGGCAGACGTATGGAATGAATTCTTCTGCTCCGCATACTGCACATCGTTCCAAGATTGCCTCGTGTTACAGAGTGTAAGTCACTTAAAATCGTGCCTGCAAAGCAGGCCAATTGTAGTTACGAGGGTTCCTTTATTCGGGTAACGCCAAGCTTAGAATCATTATTCTTCACGTTAATGTTTGAAGGGTGGCGTCCCCCGGGCGCGAGCACTGCCATTCGCCCGTCAAGGGTTGTTGGCTGGCCCGCTCCCATCGCCACTCTCGTTAATCTTCTCAAGAAACATCTCACGCTTCTTGTGAGAGTCTCGCATGCAGGATTCTTGAAACGGGAGTCTTGTGGCGCTTCCCAAAAGGGAAAATAGTCGCTGAAGCGTTGCCCAGTTTGGCCGGGATTCCGGAGCCTGGTACCGGGCAGTCTGCCTAGCACGCGGGCCAATGTCTGGAATAGGCTCTCCTGTCAGCCTGTGGCCCTTCGGGCCGCGTGGGTTCAAATCCCACTCCCGGCGCCAGCATACACAGATGTTGTTCGTAAGGCGTGAAGGATTTTTTTTGTTTTGGCATACCCTCGGGGGGGCGAGAAAAAGATAGGAGGAAAAAATAGTTAGTAGAAAAAAGAAAGATGAGATCCAGAGAGAATGTTCCAGTCTGAGCTTACTGCTTCAGGCTGGGGCGAGATCGTATTACGATCTCTCTAGCAGCTTCAACTTGTCGCGGATATTCCTTTCCGCGACCCGAAAGTTTCTTGTCGGCCTTGTGAGCGTCCAGCTTGGCGACAATGTAGTCGACGGCCTTGTGAATGTCGAATTGTTTGCAGCTGAAGACGTCGACGAAGGCCGTGTTTCTGTCGGGGAAGGTGTGAATGCTGATGTGGCTCTCAGCTATTATGACGAACCCGCTGACTCCCCATTCAGAAGGATTGTCGCCGGGGCGATAGATGAAAGTATAGGGCGGAGTGATCTTGTGCATCCCGATAACGTCGGGAAGCTCATCTAAGAGATCATAGATGTGAGAAAGGTCGGAGAGTTTTCGACGGTCGCACTCCGACAAATCAAGCGTAAGGTGTGGTCCAAACATTTCTGGAAGATTTTCTAGTCCGAATTTTCCGGATGATAACAATCAATGCTCAACGCGTATTTAAGAATTGTTTGCGCACAGATCGATCGCGATAGTAATTTTTTCCGCGAGAATTTTTTTCAGTCAACGGAGAAAATTTTCTCTCCACGAACTTTTTCACCAAAAAAAAGATCATCCGCTTGCTTCCGAGCAATAAATCGTAGATAAAAATTCCGCAGACAACACCAGAATCCGACAACGAAATGTGAGCTGACGTCAGAATCAGACAAACACACATAGTTGTGGCAAAGTTGGCGCTGTCGAGTCTCTCGGCGGCTTCGTGAGCAACAAATTTGCCCTTCACCTTCACCGATTTTGATATGCGAGTCGTCAATCGCTCCGATTCTTGGACTCTTGGAACTCGTTGAGCAGCTTGATCCTCTTAGCAATGTTTACGTGTTCAACCTTGGAACCAACTGCGGACGATTGGGATAATTCAACGACTTAGGGGCTCAGCCTCCAGGATACGGGGTTTGAAGACAATCAGCCTGTGGGAAGGGATCTGCAAAGTGGAAACGTTAAATTACGCGAGGGGAGGAGCGATTCCTAGTCTCATAGTGAAATCATGTCCCGAGAGTTCAGGCTCATACTCCGCTTCATGGGAACCGACATAGACGGGACCAAGAAAGTAGCCTACGGTCTTGGCAAGATACGAGGCGTAGGACCCAACCTAGCCTTTGCAGTGGTCAAAGCAGCAAAGATCAACCCGGAAGCCCGCATGGGAGCCCTCTCAGACGGCGAACTGTCAAGGGTAGAAGATGTCATCAAAGACCCCCTGAAACACGGAATACCTCCTAGAATGGTCAATAGACGCAAGGATATCGAGACCGGCCGAGACATGCATCTTGTTGGGGCTGATTTAGCTCTCAAGATCAAATCTGACATTGACCTCATGAAAGATATCCAGAGCTGGAAAGGAGTCCGACACTCCTTGGGCCTAAAGGTCCGAGGCCAGAGAACGAGGACCACGGGCAGGTCAGGGAAGGCAGTTGGAGTGAAGAAGAAAGTTCTCATGGAAGCTGCGAGAGCAGCCGGGAAGAAGGAGAAGGAAGAGGAGAAGAAATAGGCTAGGTTAGTGCTATGGGAGATCCGCGAAAGCCTAGAAAAGCGTACCAGACCCCTCGCCACCCGTGGCGAAAGGACCAGCTCGAAGAAGAACTCCACCTAGTAGGAGAGTACGGATTACGAAACAAGCGAGAACTGCGCGGCCACGAGACCGAACTTTCACAGATCAGAGGAATCGCCAGAACACTACTCGGAGCGGAGGAAGAGGAACGGGGTCCGCTTGAACGCCAATACCTGACGCGACTTGCAAGACTCGGGATCCTCCCAGAATCAGCAACCGTCGACAATATTCTGGACCTGAACGTCAAGGATCTGATGGAACGCCGATTACAAACCATCGTGCATAGGACTGGTCTTGCAAAGTCGATTCACCAAGCTCGCCAATTTGTCACTCATGGTCACATCAGCGTTGCAGGCGACATTGTCTCCGTCCCAAGCTATGTTGTTCAGCGCGAACAAGAGTCAAGAATAGCCTTCCACGCCCGCAGTCCTTTGAGCAATGCTCAGCATCCTGCGAGAGCGGCTCCCACGGGTAAGAGAGTCTCTAGAATAATTGAAGAAGTCGCTGCGCCTACTGCTCCGATTCTTCCAGAAGTTCCACCTGAAGTCAAGGAAGAGGTCCTCGCCGAACAACCTCTCGTAATTCCTGAAGTCGAAGAAGACGAAGCGCCCGCGGAGCCGGGAGAAGAGAAACAGACGCAACCTGCTTAAACCCTCTTCTCGGTAAGAAACACACTCGATACCAATGGTCGTCTCAACCGCTATTCTCCTAATCGTAGGAGGGATCTGCGCGGCTGCACCCTTGTTCAAAAGAGTCTCGAAAGGCTTGGAGAAGGTTCTAGTCATTCTGGGCCTTGCGGTAGGAATCGCAATAATCATTGTTGCAATAGACTTGGCGCTTGGACTGGGCATCCTATCTGGCATTTTCGGAATAGGATTTGCGCCTGGGTCGACTCCGAATCCGTACCTGAAGTACTACTTGGTTGTCATGGCAGTGCTCGGAATACTCCTCTTCTCTCGCCCGCTCCGCAACGTACGCTGGGCGTCTTTGATAGCCCTCGGAATCGGCATCCTCGCAGCCGCTTACCTTCACGTAGCGTTCTCTGTCTCTAGCACGGTTATCTTGGGGGTAGTTTTCATGGTTACAATTCTGATCGTTTATACACTCTTGAGATTCGTCGAGGATATCCTTGAGTTCATTGGAACAGTACTTGCCTTTCCACCGGTCGCGATAGCGATAGGGCTCGTAAGTATCTACTTTGGAATCATAACCTTCGGGACCTAAATCCTACTTCTGTACAAGACGGCGCTAATCGATTAGACGAGTCTGCAATGCTCCCGAACCTGAAGGTTGGACTAAGCGAGACCAACGCGACCTCTCAGGCTGACTTTCGGCGCTAAGGATCGCGTTTTCAGCGAATGCAAATGTTGAAGAATCAGATGATGACATTTATTTTCGTGAACAGCTTTAAATAAAGTCCGGCGGGCGGGGCTGGACACTTCGCGTTGGAAGCATGATAACTAGATGGACATAAAACTCCTCACCAAGGAACAGGACACTATCCGTTTTGTCCTGTCCGATGTGTCGCCGGCATTCGCCAACGCGGTCCGACGCATAATCCTCGCCGAGGTGCCAGTGATGGCGATTGAAGACGTCATGATTCTCGAGAACAGCTCCGTCATGTACGACGAGATTCTAGCCCACCGTCTCGGGCTCATACCAGTCACAACGGATCAGAGCTACAATCTTCCCGAGGAATGCACATGCAAAAGCGAACTAGGTTGCGAAAAGTGTAGAGCATCGCTCTCGCTAGAAGTCGAAGCCTCAGACCCCGTCGAGGTTGTCTACACATCTAGTCTGAAACCAGAGAACCCTGAAGTGAAACCTGTCTCCGACAAGGTCCCGATCGTCAAGCTTGCCCAAGGCCAGAGAATCAAGCTTGAAGCGTACGCACGGCTCGGACGAGGAAGAGACCACGCAAAGTGGCAACCCGCGTCGGCATGCACTTACAGCTACGACCCGAAAGCGAAGACCTTCAACTTTTTTGTCGAATCAACTGGAACCCTACCGCCTGAGAAGTTGGTCCTAGACGCCGCCCGGCTCATCAGCGCGAAAACCTTGGGCTTCGAGGAAGGGCTCGGAGGAATCTCTGAAAGGTGAAAAAGACAGTAGCCGTCACGCAAGCCGAAGAAATTGTTGACGCTTCCAATCTCATCCTGGGAAGAATGGCTAGTTACGTTGCCAAGAAGGCTCTTGACGGAAAGAGCATGGTGGTCATAAACGCAGAACGCGCAGTCATTTCGGGAACAAAAGAGCGAGTTGTCGCTAGAGCTAAGCTGAAACTAAAGACTCGAACGCTCGGGAACCTGGAGAAAAGCCCGACCCATCCGCGCAAGCCTGACGGTTACGTCCGAAGAGTCATACGAGGAATGCTACCTTGGAAAAAAGCGGGAGGCAAAGACGCTTTCCATAGAGTCAAAGTCTACATCGGGACCCCTAGCGAATATCTCGATCGTCCAGCGACCAGAGTCGCTGACGCCGACTCGTCAAGACTGAGAGTTCCATACATCACCATCGCCCAATTATCCGGTGAGATTGGAGGCTTCGTAGAGTGAGCGAGAAGAAGAAACTCTCACTTGAAACAGGCAAGAGAAAAACTGCAATTGCGAGAGCAGTAATGAGACCTGGTAAAGGACGCATTTACATCAATGATCAATCACTCGATCACATGTATCCAGAAGTCGCAAGAATGAAGATCGAGGAGCCATTGTTGATAGCTGGGGACAGGTCGAAGAGTGTCGATATCAGAGTCAGCATCGAGGGTGGCGGAGTGATGGCTCAGGCAGAAGCTGCACGAATAGCAATAGCCCGGGCGTTGGCAGGCTGGACGAAGGGCAGTGAGTTGAGAAAGACCTTCCTCGCCTATGATAGGGTCATGATAGCTGGAGATCAGAGAGTCACAGAACCCAAGAAGTTCGGTGGACCAAGCGCACGACGAAGAAAACAAAAATCGTACAGGTGATGGTTGCCCGATGATAATCCCAGTAAGATGCTTCACTTGTGGGAAACAGATAGCTGACAAGTGGGAAACCTTCAATCAGAGGGTAAGAGCAGGCGACAAGCCCCAGAAAGTCCTCGACGAACTCGGAATCCGGAGATACTGCTGTAGACGAATGCTCATAACTCATGTCGAGCTGATCGACGAGTTCCTGAAATATCCGCAAGTGACCGCGAAGAGACGGGCTGAACTCGCTTAGGGTCTTGGTCGCATGGAGAGCCAAGAGTTTGAGGATAGAGAAGCAATCCCTCGGGCGGAGAACCTTCTCCTCTCGCTGGAAGAACTCTTGGCCGCGGGTCTCCACATTGGGACCCGGATCAAGACGGTGGATATGGAAAAGTACATTTTCCGAGTCAGACCCGATGGGCTCTTCATACTAAACATTGGAGAGACGAACGAAAAAATCAGAATAGCTGCCAAGTTCATGGCGCGATTCGAGCCGGGCCGGGTATTGGCCGTGTCATCGAGGCTCTACGGCAAGACTCCGATAGACAGATTTGCCGAGCTCACGAAGGCCATGCCGATCGTCGGTCGATTCATGCCCGGCCTCATATCCAACCCCCTACAGCCAAAACATGCCGAACCACAAGTCGTACTAGTGACGGACCCGAGGGCGGACTGGCAAGCTATCAAAGAGGCAACAGCCGTCGGCATACCAGTCATCGCACTCTGTGACACAGACAACGTATTCTCGGGAGTTGACTTGGTAATTCCGGTAAACAACAAGGGACGAAGAGCCTTGGCGGTAGTCTACTGGCTACTCGCACGCCAAGTCCTCAGAGAAAGAGGAGAAATCCCACAGGACGGGACAATCCCGTTGACGATAGACGATTTCGAGACGAAGCTCGCCGCTATGCCCCTGGGACGAGCTTCAGGTGGCGAGGCGTGAAGAAGCGCCTCCCAGCCCAAGCAGGCACATTCTACGCCGACACTGAAGGAGCCCTGAGAACCCAGATCCAACAATCATTCCTCCACCCGCTAGGACCCAGAGCCCTACCGACAATTCCTGGAACCCGAAACCAGAACCTTCTCGGATTGATCGTTCCACATGCGGGTTACAGGTACTCTGGACCCATCGCCGCTCACAGCTACTACCACCTCGCGCAATCAGGAATCGTTGAATCCGTAGTCATTCTCGGACCTAACCACACGGGACTTGGAAGCGGGGTCTCGACAATGATTGAAGGTGAATGGAGCACCCCTCTGGGAGATGTGCCTATTGATACAGATCTCGCGCGAGAAATCGTCGATAGCTCCGATCTTGTGGATGTCGAGGAAGAGGCTCATAGAAACGAGCACTCAATCGAGGTCCAGTTGCCCTTCTTACAATTCATCTATCCAAGACGATTCAAGTTTGTCCCCATCTGTATGATGCTGCAAGATCTGAAGACCAGCATCGAACTTGGAGAAACCATAGCGAAAGCAGTGGAGAAACATCGAGCAGCCGTCTTAGCTTCTTCCGACTGGACGCATTACGAACCACAAGCAGAGGCGGAATCCAAGGATAAACAAGCAATCGAAGCAGCGTTACGAATGGACGAGAAAAGATTCCAAGAGATAATCGAGGAACGCTCGGTCTCGGCTTGCGGATACGGTCCCGTAACAGCGATGATCCATGCGGCAAAGCTCCACGGGGCAAAAAGCGGAAATCTGCTTTCCTATCAGACTAGTGGAGATATCACCGGAGACAAGAGCGCGGTCGTAGGCTACGCCGCTGCTTCATTCGAGAAGTGAAGAATCCTCGCGACCGATCATCGACCCTTGCCTCGCATCTGCCCGAGCTCCAGGGAAGATAATCCTAGCCGGAGAACACTTCGTAGTCCTCGGCGCGCCTGCAGTAGCTATGGCCATCAACCTATACTCTCAGGTCCAGGTGACCCCCAAGAATAGTTCAGGAGTAGATGTCGATGCGGACATTCCGCTTCGATTTCTCGCTGGGAAGAATCGAAACTCGGGGGTTCCTGATCCTCGACAGCTTCTACGCCCTCTTCAGCTCGCCGCCGAAGCCACCCTGAAACAGGTTGGCGCTAAAGACCGCGGACTGCGGGTGAATGTGGAGTGTGAGATTCCTGTCGCGGCGGGCCTCGGCTCGTCAGCATCGACAACCGTGGCAATAATTTCGGCCGTAGCGAGGTCGAGGGGGATAGAACTGAGCAGGAAGAAGATCTTCAAGCTCGCCTTCGTGCCGGAAAACTTCCTTCACGGCAAACCCTCGGGAGTAGACCAAGCTGCGTGTATCTACGGAGGCTTGATTCGGTTCAATCGTCCGTCAAATGTGAAAACCGTTCGATTGGAGAAAGAGCCTGCAATCGTCGTCTGTGACACTGGCATTCACCATGCAACTAGGACACTTGTAGGAGGTGTTGTTCGGAAATCTCACAGAGAGAAGAAAGATTTTCGCGATTACATTGCGAAAGTTCGTGACATTTCCAATGGCGTCGTCAAGTCGTTAAGGGAGGGCGACGACGAAGACCTCGGCGTACTCATGTACCAGAATCACGATCTTCTTCGAAAGATCGGCGTTTCTCATCCCAAACTCGACCACCTAGTAGAGGTAGCAAGGCGCTCAGGCGGCTTGGGAGCGAAACTTACAGGGGCTGGAGGAGGAGGCTGTATGATGGTCCTCTGCCGGAGTGTTAAGGATCGAGATAGAATGTCTCGCATTCTCAGAAGAGAGGGCGGGACGCCATACAAGGTTTCAATGGATGTCACTGGCGTCGAATCACACTCTGCTTGAGAGGGGTGTTCGAGTAGCAATGGAAAAATCCAAAGCGTAGCACCTACAGTCAAAGCAGACACGCCAGAGCTCGAAGAGCGACTCGGAGGAAATACTTGGAATTACTGTATCATGTTACAAAGGAAGATTCTGTCCTAGGCTCTGTAGAGAGATCGACGGCTCATCGAGACCAGATTCTGCATAGGTCTGGCATGATCTTCGTGATTCGTTCCGATGGCAGGATCCTGCTTCAGCATCGGAGCCCCAGCAAAACGATATTCCCAGACTGCTGGGATTCTTCAAGCTCCTTTCATGTCACGTTCGGAGAAAGCTACGAACAAGCAGCAAGACGTGAACTCAGAGAAGAGACAGGGATCTCCGCACCGCTCACCTACCTTGGCAAGTTCTCGTACCATATCCCACCCGAGAACGAGATCGTTGCAGTATTCTCCTGTAGAAGTGATGATCCTATCAAGATTGATCTATCGGAATCCTCTGGCGCGTCATTCCACACAAAAGACGAAGTTAATGCGATTGCTTCATCCGAGAAGGCAGCGCCATGGCTTACAAGAGGCTGGAATATACTAACGGACGGTCGAATCTGAAAGCGGGAGCGCTCGGCTGTCGACTTCGGACTATAGTATGTCGACCGTAACAGTGATTCGGTGGTGGTTGATGTTCGGGTCCTCAGCTGTTGAGCGATCAGATTTGCTAGTACGGGTTGAAGGCCACGAGTCCGTTCGAACTTGCGTCCCAGTAGCCAGCGAACACCCATGTTGGAACTCCGCCACTGGGTGTGATGACCTTCCAGATCTCGTAGATCGAAGCCACTCGGTCGCCGCTTGGTTCAAGCTGGGTCCAGCCAGTAACCCCATAGTAGTTGTCTGCGACCGTAAGCATCGCAGCTTGTATGCGAGTCCCATTATACGATCCTACTTGTAGCGTCGCAAGGGCGGCGAGCCAGACATCATCGTACGCGCCAGTACAGTAGAAATCGCATGTTGCTCCCGGATATGTGCTGGCAAAGGTCAGGTAGAGTCGTTCGGTCTTGGTGTTGTTGAGGAAGCCATAGATTGTTGAGGGCAATCTAATGCTGGATATGATGGGTCCCGAAGTTGGGTCACCGGATAGGACGGTGTCTTGTGCCTCGCCATCTGTGCCGGTCCAAACAGAGGTCGGCCCGCCTCCGGTACCGGGAAGCTTACCAATAAGAAGAGCCCTGATTGAAGAGGACGAACTCTGACTTATCTCAGATACTATAGCCCCAAACTCTTCAAATGAGATCGCGTCAATTCCGACTCTGTTTGGGCTCGTCGCGTTCAAGGCCTGGAATTCAACAGACAACTGCTGAATCACACTGGCAAAAGTTGCAGCCGAAGTATCATAACGAATGACGCAGACGCTGTCCGAGGAAATGCATCCCGCATAATCGACTATGCCGCCGAAATCGACAGCCGTGGCGTTCGCCAAATTGTCGCCATAGCTGTCATGCCTTTGGAGAATAACCACCTTCGTTGCTCCTTCCGCTTTCAGCATGGCTGCATCGGCTTGACCCTGCCACCTGTCGTTTGGAGCAGTTCGGAATAGGTAGTCATTCGGAATCGCGAGAGCAACAGAAGTTGAGGAGGGGCTAATGAGAACAATGTGGTTAGCATTTGCGAACGAAAGTATGGATTGGATAGCACCGCTGTTCAACGGACCGACGACAACCTGGACTCCTGCCGCCGCAAAGGCCTGCAGCTCGGAGAGTGCCCTTGAGTTATCCAGAGAATAGTCGCTGACCGACGCTGCGAATTTCAGATTGCAACCGGCCGAGGCGAGAAAGGAGTTGATGTCATCTATCGCCAGTGCTGAACCGTCCTTGGCCCTCACGCCTTGTGTTGCAAGTGCGCTTGAAAGGTCGAGAAGTTCACCGATGGTGACGGTCTGCCCTGAGAGGCATAAGCTACCCTTTTGTTGAAGCTGAATCTGAAGTTGAGAGATTTGAGTCTGAAGCAGGGTAATTTCGGCTTGGTCTAGTGCCAGTTGCGCACTGAGCGCGCTAAGTTGAGTGCTGAATGATGATTCTAGTGATTGGACTTTGCTGATTTCGTTGGAGAGTTGAGTTTCCAGCGACTGGAGTTGCGCATTTGCTGTTGCGAGTTGGGTTTCGAGCGATTGGAATTGAAGAGAGGTCTGGTTGAGTTGAGAGTTGATCGTCTGAAGATGGGAGATCTGGTTTGTGAGATTTGCGATTTCGGCCTTGAGGGCGGCAATTTGGTCACTCAGTGAGCTGGCGTTGTTGCTGAGATTTGAGACCTGGTTGTTGAGAGATGTAGCTCGTGACTGGTAGTAGTAGGCAACTCCTCCGAGGGACCCACCAGTGGCGGTCAATAGGAGAATAATCAAAGCCTTCATAGGCACGATGTAAGACATGACGTCACCATGGCCGCGGAACCCAAAATTGAACATTGCTCATAGAGGACTAGGTCTAGGATGAAGGCGCGGGGGATTCGACTATTTCTACAAGGTGATAAGAGGACGAGATCGTGAAAGCTTGATTTTTGTTACGTGTCAAGAATCTAGGGACCTAAATCTCTGAAATATTCTACATCTCTTCCAATCCGGTGAGAGGAACCGAGAAAGGTTTTATCGCCTCGAAAAAGTGAATTGAAGCATGTCTGAAATCGTTGTCCTCGTAGACGAGAAAGATCATCCCATTGGCTACGAGGAGAAGATGAAGGCTCATTCCGACGGAGGAAAGCTACACCGAGCGTTTTCTATCTTCATTTACAATTCCAGGAATCAAATGTTGCTCCAACTTAGGTCGAATGCAAAACACCATTTTCAAAGTCTTTGGAGCAATGGATGTTGCAGCCACCCGTTGAAAGGCGAGGAGCTAGAGAAAGCAGCACATAGAAAACTCAAGCAGGAGTTTGGATTTGATACAGAACTGAAGGAGGTCTTCAGTTTCCTCTACAAAGCAAAGGACCCGAACAGCGGGCTAACAGAACACGAATTCGATCACGTATTCATTGGAGAGTACAACGGTGTTCCAAAGCCAAATCCTGAGGAAATTAACGATTGGAAATGGGTCACTCCGACCGAACTCAAGGCCGATCTCACCAAGAATCCTGACCATTATACTCCTTGGCTGAAGCCAGCGTTCGAAGGTTTGGTCCGGCGAAACAGGATCAAGCTATAACCACAAAAGCACGCGCGTAATTGTTCCGACGATCTGATTCCAGGAGACTGCAAGGTTGGAAGTGAAGAGTGTGGAGAGAAGATCGGACATTGGGTCATTTTACAAACTGTCGACCAAAGAGAGACTTCGTATCGTCCAAGAATTCTCAGGACTCTCGGACGAAGAGGTTCAGACGCTGAAGACTGGCGTTCTGCCTGTTCCCTCGGCGCAGAGAATGATCGAAAACGTGGTTGGCGTTCTACCAGTACCCTTGGGGATCGCTGTGAACTTCCTTGTCAACAACAAGGACTATCTCATCCCGATGGCTATCGAGGAGCCATCGGTGGTCGCGGCCGCTAGTAACGCGGCCAAGATGGCCCGAGCGAGAGGCGGGTTCAAGACCAGCAGCACAGAGCCCATAATGATCGGACAAGTACAGCTAGTCAAATGCCAATCACCAAGAAACGCGGAGAAACAGATTCTCGCTTCAAAGAATGAGATCCTGAACAAGGCGAACCAACAGGACCCGACACTGGTCTCAAAAGGCGGGGGCGCAAAGGATCTACGTGTCAGAATACTGCCCTCGCTCGCCGGTACCATGGTGATTGCTGAGTTACTCGTCGATTGTCGAGACGCTATGGGGGCTAACGTCGTCAACACGATGGCTGAAGCAGTAGCTTCCATGTTGGAGAAGCTCTCTGGAGGAAATGCAAATCTAAGAATCATATCCAATCTAGCAGATAGGCGAATCGCGAGAGCCACTGCGCACTTCTCGAAAGATGATCTAGGTGGAGGGAAAGTTGTGGACGGAATCGTGCAAGCCTACGCTTTCGCGGCCGCGGACCCGTACAGGTGTGCAACTCACAACAAGGGAGTGATGAATGGGGTCACAGCTGTCTGCCTCGCGACAGGAAACGATACTCGCGCAATAGAAGCGGGTGCACATGCTTACGCGGCTAGGACAGGGCATTATTCGCCTCTGACCAGGTGGAGTAAGGATGAGAATGGTGACCTTGAAGGATTCATAGAGATACCCGCCGCTGTTGGGATAGTAGGCGGAATAACCTCTGTACATCCAGCAGCAAGGATCAGCCTAAAGATCCTACGAGTCAAGACTGCAAAGGAACTAGGGGAAGTTATAGCAGCGGTCGGACTAGCGCAAAACTTAGCGGCACTCAGGGCTTTAGCCGCGGAGGGAATCCAGCGAGGTCACATGTCTCTCCATGCAAGAAACATCGCCGCTATGGCTGGAGCTGAAGGAGACATGATTGATGAGGTTGCTAGAGCGATGGTTGAAGAGAAGAAGGTGAGATTGGACCGAGCGAAAGAGCTAGTCACAGAGATGGGGTCCTCAAAGAGCCGGGATGCCTCCAACAAGGAACCCCACCAGGCCAAGAAGCATCCAAACTAATACCTGACTCTTCACCTTACGAACGGTTGTGGCTGTCGGGTCGCGGATAAGCCGGTAGGATGAGTACAAGAAACCAAGATCCGCAACGACGACAATAGGGTAGTATAGCATTGAGACTTTCTGATCGAAAACAGGAACTAAGAAGCTTAGGAGGACTGCTACAAAGAAGAATGCTGCTGCAAGTTCCGCGGCACGCTTCGGTCCTTGCGTAACCGCGATAGTCATGATTCCCTTTGAACTATCACCAGCAACATCCGCAATTCCTTTCGCAACCTCACGAGCAGTGTTAGCCAAGAAGGCGAGGAGAAAGAAGATGAAGAGCAATGGGCGCAAGCTATTGACTGCCAAGCCGCCAAAGAAGAAAGGTAGAGCGACGTTGAAACTCACGACGACATTTCCTAACAGACCAGTCTTCTTTCCACGCGTGTTATAGTAAGCCATCAGGGCTAAGGCGACTAGTGCAGTCAGAAAGGTAAGGATACCGAGCACTAGTGAGGATATCAGTGCGAGGGCAGAGAAGACGAGCGACAATCCGTAGGCCTGTCGGATCGTCACCTTGCCTGAAGGAATTGGCCGGTCAGGGCTGTTGACTCTATCCACTTGAACATCCTGAATGTCGTTAAACACCATCGTCCCAGCTAGAAGCAAGAACGCTGTGAGGAAGCCAAAGACTGCCTGCGTCGGATTAGGCAGACTACCAAGGCCTATTGTCTCCGCGGCTAGAACAGCCAAGCCTATCATGAGGCAATTGGGAATTCTGATGAGCGTCAGGAACGGAGCTAGTCGAGCGGAAGATACAGGGTTTGGCGAGTTGAGCCGCCGCTCGTCGGAGGGATTTGTGGTTTCCACAACTACAATGTTTCAGAATAAGGCTAAATAAACTGGCGAGGCGTATGTCGATATCGACATATGTCCGTCAAGAAAGAGTCCACCTTACTGGAAGACCTAAACCAGGCCCTCGCGGGGGAAACCCTGGCCGCCTTCCGATACCTCTACCTAAGCAAGATCGCCAACGGTATCAACTCTCCCCATCTCTCATCGATCTTCCAGGAGATTGCCAAGGAAGAATGGGCTCATGCATCAACCCTGATGGGAAGAATTATTCAGCTGGGGGGCGTTCCCGTTGCTAGGCCCGCCGAGTGGGAGAAGAGAAGTTTTCTTCCCTATTCTGAGCCACCTAGGAGAGGAAATGACTTGAAAGCTCTGATCAAGGATAGTCTGAAGTTGGAGAGGGCTTCCATTGACTTCTTCCAGAAGCTAGCTCTGAAGACCAGAGACAGCGACCTGATAACCTACAGAATGGCGATGGATGTCATGGCGGAAGAGGCCCGCGACGAGCAGAGAATCTCTGCTCTAGTAGAATAGCACCGTTCAGATAGCTCCTAAACCCATCCGCGAATCTTCATCGCAGCGGTCACTTTGCCAATAGCATAGATGTAGGCCCCAGTCCGCATATCGACATTGTTCTCTTGGCTTGTCTTGTACACCTCAGCGAAAGCCTTCTTCATTATCGACTTCAAGCGCTGGTCAACCTCCTCCGCGCTCCAGTAGAGATGCTGGAGATTCTGGACCCATTCGAGATAACTTGTGCTGACACCTCCGGAATTTGCAAGGATGTCCGGAATCAACGTCACGTTTCTTTTGAAGAGAATCTCATCAGCCTCTGGCGTCGTCGGACCGTTGGCGCCTTCGGCCACGAGCTTCGCTTTGATCTTGGACGCGTTCTTTTCTGTGATAACATCTTCGAGAGCAGCTGGCACAAGAATGTCGACGTCAAGCTCTAGCAGTTCTTCGTTCGTAATGGGTTCGCTCTCCGGCATGTTGACGATGTTACCGGTCTTCTTCTTGTAAGCTGACACCTCGTTGAACCAGATCCCGTTCTTCTTGTAGGCTCCGCCCTTAGAATCGGAGACCGCCACGACCTTTACGCCTGCTTCTTCAAGGAACATGTGAGCAAAGGATCCAACATTGCCAAAGCCTTGTACCGCACACGTCGCCTTTTTCAGGTCCATCTTGAGGTGCCGAGCCGCTTCTTCGACATTGATGGACACGCCACGGCCGGTGGCAGAATCTCGGCCAAGCGATCCCCCAATTATCAACGGTTTCCCCGTGACGACAGCGAAGGGATTGTTTCGTTCATTCTTGCTGTACTCATCCATGAACCATGCCATAGTCTGAGAGTCTGTGTAAACGTCAGGTGCGGGAATGTCTCTGAAGGGACCAACTATCTCGCTGATCAAGGAAAAGAATGATCTCGACAGTCTCTCTAGTTCCGAGTGAGAGAGTTGCTTGGGGTTGACTGTCACTCCTCCTTTGGCTCCGCCGAATGGGATACCCGCGACCGCGCACTTCCAGGTCATCCACATCGACAGTGCTTTCACCTCGTCTATCGTGACGTTAGGATGGAATCTTATTCCCCCCTTGTAGGGTCCAAGGGCATTATTGTGCTGGCTCCTGAAGCCTTGGTAAAGGAGAATTCGGCCATCATCCATCTTGACTGGAAAGTTGATGCTAAGAATTCGCCTTGGCTTTCGCAGGATCTCCTGAACGTTAGGGTCTAGTTTCATTATGTCGGCAGCTTTCTGAAATTGTTCCAGCGCCATGTCATACTGAGTCTTCTGCATCCCCATGCTGACTGGGGCAGCGTCGTGTTTTGAGGTAGTCTCCAGCAACAAACGAGCCTTCTAATTCGGAAACGCCACGGAGAAATTCTCCATTTAGACCTTTCTTCACTCACAACGGAAATGTTGAGGAAAAATTTGCCGTTGTTCTTTGCAGTTGGACAAGGCTTTTTATAAAGACCGCAGAGTTTCTTCTCTCTGTTTCACGTAAGGAGAGAATGAACTAGACAATGTCCGCAAAGCCCCATCTCAACCTGATAGTGATGGGTCACGTAGACCATGGCAAGAGCACGCTGACAGGCCACTTACTGTTCGATGCCGGATACATCGATCAGAAAACGATTGATAATTACGCGAAAGAATCAGAGAAGACTGGAGCAGGCGACACCTTCAAGTTCGCCTGGGTCCTAGACACGATCAAAGAGGAACGAGAGAGAGGAGTCACCATCGACCTCTCATTCCAGAAATTCGAGACCCCTCACAACTTCTACACGATCATCGATGCGCCAGGACACCGCGACTTCATCAAGAACATGATTACAGGGGCTAGCCAGGCGGATGTTGCCATACTCGTAATTTCTGCAAAGAAGGGAGAGTTCGAAGTAGCCATTGGACCTGGAGGCCAGGCACGCGAACACGCATACCTCGCGAGGACCCTGGGCGTTAAACAACTGGTTGTAGCCATCAACAAGATGGATGACCAGACGGTCAAGTACACTGAAGAGCGTTACAAGGAAGCCAGAAAGGAACTGGAAGGACTGCTGAAGACGGTTGGATATGATGTTTCCAAGATCAATTTCGTTCCGACCAGCGGATGGCTCGGAGACAACCTGGCGAAGAAGAGCGCCAATACTCCATGGTACAAGGGTCCAAGCATACTGGATGCGTTGGATGCTATTGTCCCACCCGCTAAGCCTCTCGACAAGCCACTGAGAGTTCCAATCCAAGACGTATACACCATAACCGGAGTCGGGACTGTGCCCGTGGGACGTGTTGAGACGGGAGTGTTGAAGGACGGGGACAAAGTCATCTTCATGCCCTCTGGCAAAGTCGGCGAGTGCAAGACGATCGAGACACACCATGTCAGAATGACCAAGGCCGAACCCGGAGACAACATCGGGTTCAACATCCGTGGTGTTGCCAAGAATGAGATTGGGAGAGGCGAGGTCATGGGTCACACGGACAACCCGCCAACAGTCGCAAAAGCATTCGTCGGCCAGATCATTGTCATTTACCATCCAACCGCCATCGCTGCCGGATACACTCCGGTGCTACACGCTCACACGGCTACGGTGGGGGTAACCTTCGAAGAACTGATACGCAAGCTGGACCCGCGAACCGGTCAGGTAGTCGAGGAGAAGCCCTCGTTCCTCAAAGTAGGCGACAGCGCTCTCGTCAAAATGAGACCTCTAAGACCGATGGTGCTCGAAAACTTCAAGGACATTCCAGAGCTTGGAAGATTCGCAATCCGCGACATGGGAGCCACGGTCGGCGTGGGAGTCGTTCAAGAGATTAAGGAAAAGGGCGAGATTCCGAAAGCGTAGAATCCAACACGAACACTTCCCCTTCCGTATTCTTAGGTAACCGGATTTTCGTCATTTATTCAAGTATCGCGTGGCAGCTATTTCATCAAAAACCATCCGAGCAGAACGGATCATTGTTGCCCTCAAGATACCAATGTTTTTAACAGTACAGGGGCGGGTTCTGAACTCCGCGAGAAACGTAGAATCATGAAGGTATCTTGGAATGGTCTCCAAAGCTAGAATTCGACTGTCCAGCACGGACCCCCAGGATATCAACACAATATGCGCGGAAATCAAAGAGATAGCGGACAAGACGGGCGTCAAGCTAAAGGGTCCGATTCCCCTTCCGACCAAGAAGCTGATGGTCCCAACCCGAAAGTCTCCCGCGGGCCAAGGCACAAACACCTTCGACAAGTGGGAGATGAGGATCCATAAACGGCTCATCGATGTCGATCCGAACGAGCGTTTTTTGAAACGGTTGATGAGGATTCGAGCCCCGGACGACGTTTTTATCGAGATTGAACTAGTGTAGCGCTAACTCTGTTTTTTCGCAGCCTTCCTGTTTTTCGATCTTTCGGCGTGTGTCGCCAATAGAGGGCAACACTTCCGATCAAGATGGTGGTGGCCAGTCCGGTCGAAAAATACGAGGTCTTTCCTTGGGAGACGTTGACGTGTACGAAGACATTGATTGCTACATTGCTGTTGTACGCTGTCAAGGCCGCGTATCTCTGCCCCAGGCCTAGGTTCCAGGCTGCTGAGAGTCTAAAGGCAGTCGACACTGCGGTGTCGCTTGGTCCGATCTGACCTTGCTCCGGTGACCCGTATAGTAGGGGGGAGAACCCGAGGGGTGCGTCGTTGCCGTTGGCCGAGACACTCAGGTAGACAGAGTCGCCAGCAGGCTTCTGAACCGATGCCGGAACATTCTTGGACCCTCCCTGCTCGAGTTCGATACTGTTCGTTGCGCTAATCGAAATGGGGACTGGTAGGCTAGCGTTAACGTATCCGATCTCTCCCAGTCCAAATGCTACAAACCAGACGAGATTCCCGGGTCCGGGAGACGCCCACCAGATGTACGGGGGAGTAACAGCTGGGACAGTGTATTCGATCAAGGTTCCATCGGATGGGTCGTACCGGGCGACTCTTCCCGCATAATGTTCAGAGAACCATATCAACCCACTGGAATCGAGGGAGATCGCGTTCGGCAGACCAACGGCACAGTCCGCGAATGACGCTGAGCAATATCCAATCGGAAACACCTTCCACTCGAGCGTGGAAGGGTTGAAGCTTCCGAACTGGTTGCTTCCGTGATCCGTAAACCATACAGTGCCGTTTCGGTCAATGGCCAATTGGATCGGAAATGTGATTTCGACGCCACTAGGCGGGCCGTAGTCAGTTATGGTGCATGAAGTAGACCGGCAGGGGGTCAGATGTCCTAGCCTTTTCGCGGCTGTCTCTGCAAACCATATGGTTCCGTCCGGTGCGGTCGTGATACCTTGTAGCGAGGCGTTGGGGGCTGGAGCGTTGTAGAGGTTAGGGGGTTCTCTGGTTGAGGGATCATACTCTGCAATCTGGTTAGTACCAAGCAGCGTCAGCCAGATCCTTCCCGTAGGATCTATCGTCATAAATTGGGGACTACCCTTGGGAAAGATCAGTTCGACGGTCAAGTTTCCCGGAGGGGCGTTTTGGTTGTAGTAGGCGAGGCTGTCGTTTTCGAGGAACCAGACCCTGTTCAAGGTCTGATCGTATACGATATCGCTCGGAATCGCGTTAACAAGTGAAACCACGGGTTTCGGACCGACGCCGATGGTGTACTTTACGATCTGGGCCCGGGGAGGTTGGATGACATTGTTGATTATGTTTCCCTGTTTGATCGTAACCACCCACACGGTCTTGTTGCTTGCCGGATAGAGGACGAACGGTACAAAGTCGGACGAGTTCTGTGAAATGGGAAACGTCGTGATGTAGGGGCTTGTCTGGGTTGGACTGCCCTGGTATAGGACCGGCGAAGAAAAATGAATCGATCTGCTGAGAGGAACTCCTACGGAGTATGAAGAGATAGGCAGGATAACCGTCAGTAGAATTATTGAGGCTGTCAGGGATCCAATGCGATTCGTTCCAGTCCACTCTACGAAACGTTTAGTGTTCCGTATAGCATCGACCAGTGTACGCTGCACAGAGTGTTGCAGTAGACTCTGAACTGGCCGGCCTTTGATGCTAGGAATTGTACGGTGAGTGATTGGCCGCCTTGGATTTCTGTTCCTCGTAAGGCGTAGAAGTCGACGGCGAAGCCGTGTGTCTGGGTATCCTTATTCTCAATCTTGATGATCACCATTTCGCACTGGCGCACGTTCAATACCGGCCAGGGTTTCGTGGGAAACGATCCCGGGCGTAGCGCGCTGTCATTGTAGCCGTTTACGTCTTCGACGATGGTGAAGCTACGAGTGGTGCTGGTTATCCCTGCACAAGGAGCGCCGGGGAGCCCAATCGCGAAGGTCATGATCCCGCCTCCCAGAGCCGCGGCCACTACGATCACGATAACTGCGAGCATCTTGTTCTTCAGCATAGGTCTGCCTGATGATTCGTAAGGGAGAACAAGAGAACCCTGTCCCAGAAAGTCGCTAATAGGGTCTTCGCCCATAATATCATCTAGATCATTATCGTCTCGTCTAACACCATCGTACCAGATTTCTCTGATCGAAGATATCTCTCCCCCTGATCAGGCGTTATCTCTGTCCCAAGCCACAGCGCGATAAAGTGAGCTATATGCTCATCAATTGTTGTCCGCTGAAGATATATTTGCATAACATTGGGACCATGCCTCACAGCGGGGGTACCAGAGTCAGGTCAAACGCTGACCATATGGGCGGGTCGCGCCCTAGCATGCGCGCGCTACACTCAAGACCCAAATTGAAGAGAGGTGTCGAGGATTGGTTGATGCCTCTGGGAGCGCGGGTGTGTTATCCCGTGGCGTAGGCCTTCGTGGGTTCGAATCCCACCCCCCGCACCACTCTCAAACGCGGAAATCACGAATTCGAATTGATGGGGTATGGCGGACACAATTCGTCATTTCATTTGCAGGGGAACTCGCGGTCGAACATATTCAAAAATCTAAATCAAGTTGGTGCAACGACAGTTCACGGCGAAGTCGTAGTGGGCGGTGAGAGTCAAGCTTTGCAGGACGAGACTAGGGGTTTCCGAGAAGGAGAGCGGATTGCAAAGATCTCGGTGTGGACTCTGCTGGCTCTAGGCATCGTTGAAATAGTCTTCAGCATAGTAAGCGGCAGCATCTCCCTTCTCGCGGATGGAATAGACTCGATCTCCGATGCAATAGTAAGCTTCTTCGTATGGACCGGCCTCCGCATCATCCGTCGAAGGCCAAGTCGGAGGTTCCAGTTCGGCTACTACAAGGTCGAGAGTTTCACGGCTCTGATCACGGCCATCATACTCGTAGGCGTCTCCGCCTACATCTTCCTCCGATCCTACAGAGCGCTGCTTGACCCTGCACCTATCCGGCTGCCCCTCGCCGCCCTCATTGTCCTTCTAGCCGCGGGTCTAGGCTCCCTCTATCGTGCACTACAGATGCGTCGAATAGCGAACAGATACAACATACTATCCCTCAAGGTTGACGCGAGAAATTCTATCAAAGACTCGTCCTCGTCCTTCGTGGCTTTTGCCAGCGTCCTCGTCTCGAGCTTCGGAATACACCACGCGGACGCCATTGGAGGAATGCTGATAGCCGTCTACATCCTTACAGTTGCGTATGTTGCGCTGCGAGAGTCCAGCCTTGTACTCCTCGACGAGTTTCACGAGCCAGATCTCTCTCGCGAAATAGAGCGTCTCATACGGGCTCACCCGGATGTGAGCGGCATCCGGGATCTGAGACTTCGCCGGGCTGGACCATTCGTAGTAGGAGTTCTGGAGGTAGAGGTCGAGGGGAGTATGACACTCAATGAAGCGCACGAGGTCGCCACGCAGTTGGAAGCCTCGGTCAAGGCCCGGATCACAGGTCTGCGGAGACTGGTGGTTACTCCCGTCCCTGTGGTCGACCCTCACAAACACCCTCACGAACACTATGCACCTTGAGAGTGACAGTCCAGAGT
>Ga0209761_1000315_pt1 | contig 28536 bp, 25 predicted proteins | sample GraSoi013_1_40cm_4_FD_185818 | JGI IMG/M metagenome (GOLD analysis project Ga0209761, IMG submission 185818) | Grasslands soil microbial communities from the Angelo Coastal Reserve, California, USA - Sample 09_25_2013_1_40cm (SPAdes) (version 2) | ecosystem: Environmental > Terrestrial > Soil >... | reverse complement strand
ATCCCAAATTGAAGGATGAAGAAATCCGTCGCTTGGCTCTTAGGTTCATCCGGTCTTCTTTCATAGACAGCGGCGAGATCAAGACTAATTCCTCGATAGAGCCGGTCGAGTGGGAAGTACCAGGCCCGTCCCGTGTCAGCTTGCATGATGTTCTTGACGATCTTGAACTCAAGACCACCACTCTGCTACGTGCAGAAAGAGGATGGCGCATCACAAAGCTGCTGCTCAAAGAGGGCAGTGAAGTCCCAAGAGAACTTGCCCATGAACAACCGTACTACATCCGACCCCTGAAACGAGGGCTTGAGGTGTACTATCTGACAAAAGAGTCACTACAGCGAACCAAGTAACGCGCCACCAAGAGTGATGCGATAAAATAGCCCCAGTGCATATTCTTCGCGAAACTCTCTCTTCCCAGCTTCGCTCCCGCCAACTGAAGACTATCTCGAGAAGCATCCTCGAGCGCGAGAGGATAGTAACAGAGGCTTAGAAAACCTCCCCGGCCTCACCGTTGTCGCACGGAAGCAAAACGATTCCGATGGTGTCGAGAAAAGTTGAGATCTGACATCTTCATTCTTGGGATAATGATGGTTGTCATAGGTCCCGTCCTCACAGCTGCGGCAGCCAGCTCGTGTCTGCTAACAATTCTCTCCGGCAACGTGTTCGCCTGCGCCAACGATCTACCCGTGTTTATCGGCGGTGGAGCCCTGTTCGTCGCCGGAATAATCACCTGTCTGATAGGGGTAATAATGTCCGAACCCCAACCTCGCCCTCGCCCCCCACCGAGCTCAACGAACACGCCTCAGACCGGCCAGGTTGTCTGCAAGAAATGCGGACGCGTCAATACCTTTGGACTGTTCGCATGCCCATTCTGCGGCCAGACAGCCGGATAATCCCGGCTACACTGCTACAGCCTCCGCTATCCTCCAACTTCTGAGCCAAAAAACCGCCCCCGTGTAAGACTCAAGCCTAGGGCAGAGCGTAGCGAGAAAAAACCGACAGCTACCTACTGATGAGAGTTCTCGCTCTTATCCTGTTCAGGGTTTGTTCTCTTCAAAACTGGCATTGTTCCGGTGACAATAGTGGTTGGAACAACAGCCAGAGTCCTGGTAGGGGGAGGACCAGGTGGAGCTTGCACGGGGCTGGACGGAGCCTGTTTGAACTCCACTGGCGGAAGGGGCTCCATGGATGCTTGGTGTGCCATGTCTGCTTTGAGCGCGGCGACCATCGGATGGAGATCCAGACCCGGCATAGAACTCGACCCGACGCGAGACGATGTTGGAGCTTGAGGCTGAGTTACGAGGGCTCCGATTTGCCTGTGGGTCGATTTCAGAACCTTGAAGAGTCCTAGAGCTACGCCCAGTCCGCTGATAATCGTCAGAACAGCGATTAGCGAGCCGTCAGCCTGAAGCACATCGTTAACGTAGGCTTGCAAATAGATGTTGTTCAAGTATTCCTCGACGATCCAGGAGGAAAGTAGAAGGATCACCAGCATCTGCAAGATCATTATAGCCTTAGCGAATCCCGGAACAGTTCTTCCCGCGCTAAAATCAGCATTCTGAGACGTATAACAAACCCCTGGACGTATTCTCTCTCGTTCTCGAAGAGGCCCCTGTGCTATGTCAAAGTGGTGAAACAGAGACTCCCGAAGCCCGGTACCTATTTTGCGCGAATATCTTATCCAGTATCAGCACACAACCCGTCTTTAATTTGGCTAAGATCCCGTCAATATATCCTTCAGCCTTGACGATGATCATACTCGCTGGCTGTCACTCGAAACGTTCCCCCGATGGCTCAGAGGGTTAAATACGAAATGCGAAGCGAGACTCTCAGTTGTCTTAGCTTGCCTACTCCGAAGAAGTTGATGGAGCTTCAAGAAACAATAAACGAGGATCTGACAAAAGCGAGCCTCCCGGAGGTCAGAATTGGGGGTTTCAGGCTCCCGGACCAGGCTTTGGAGATCACCTTCGAGCGCGAGACGGTGACCGGGGAAAACCGAGATAGACTCTGGGAGATCATAAACGCTCACTACAAGAAACTTCTGAGAGAGCTTGAGCTCAAAGAGTAGTTTTCGAGGTTATTGCCGACCTTTCGACCGCTCGTTCCATCTGAGTAGAGACCTATGTAATCGGCCTATTTCGTCAACTGGCTCGGCCTGTTTTATCTGCAGGACAGGCATGAGCGTTGACCTCCCTGAACGAGTGGGAGTCACAACCGTTCGATCCTCGACCTTTTCTGAGAGGTGTTCAATTTCCCCGAGAATATTCCCCGCCTTAAGAAGGATTCCGATCAGAGCCGTTCCAAGAAGCCCTCCGAAACCTACTACCGCGATCACCGACCCTCTTCCCTGAAACAGGCTGAACAGGTACATCTGAAGGTACTGGTTGTTCACGTACTCGTTGTAGATCCAGGCCGACAAACCAACAATAATCATTGCCTGTAATAGAAGAACGATCCTCACAAACCTTGGAGTATCTCTCCAAGAACGTCCCATAACGCGCACCAAGATCGACTCTCTGATCTAGAGAGGCCTACACGTCTTATCTCAAATTCGTGGAACGCTAGCACTCAATCCATGGTACTTCCGGCAATCTGGACACGCCACTCTTTTCTTGATCTACTCTTCGAACTCGACTACAAGAGGGTTGAATTCGTTGAACCATGAAGGGCCTACCACGATCTCGTTTCGTACTCCATTCTCTCACATCTAGACGACCGGAATGGATCTCCTCTCTTTACTATAGGACTCTAGTGGCTGTTTTGCAGCCCTGGCAGTACTGATAGATAGCTAAGAGATCACCAGGCACATGCTTGACAGCATCAGTCTGCACCAGAATGTTAGCTAGAGGCTTCCCGCAGACGAGATGAGGAACACCCTCTATGGTGAGAACGTCGATTCCTTGACCAGCTGTCTCAAGCTGTTTCACCAGCTCGTCCAAGGTCGCGACCCGAAATTCCTGAAAAGGCCTGTGAGTTAGATCGATTACCGGCTTGGGTTCCGGTAGAACCGGCACGCCCGAACGAGTTGCGACCTGTCGCAAAAGAGCTCACTCAAGTCCATGGATACGGCTCTAGCTTAAGCGTAAAGTAACCGAACCGATGTTGGCCCAAGTTTATCCCATTCAGATCTCTATTCGGGATAGAACACTGATCAAGACGGGCCTGTCTGGAACAGGTAATTGCTCACGTAGGTGTTCAATCCGTGAAAAGAGTATGGCTGGAAAGTACTCGTCAACGTCAACTTGGAGGAGCACTGGGCGTAGACCAACGAGCTTGAGTTCGGAGGCACGTACTCGCCGATACATATCCATGCCGATTGGATCGTTGAGCCGACCATCGAATATGTAACCTGTTTCATCGATGTTTCAGATGGGCTCGGATGGTACCACTCGGTCATCAAACTCGTAGGAGTACGAGAGTTAGTCGCGCTTGTGGCCCCCAAGAAGTTCGTCCCTTTCTCGGCAGTGTAACTGTGACTCGAACTCGCGGCAGTGTTGTAATCGCTAGCCAACATTACAACGTTGCCGCTGGCGAACGATAGGCTCAGTTGAATGGTATCACCCTGGTTGACATTGTCCGGGATCCTCGACAAGACAGGATTGTTTGTCGTTCCATTCGGCGCGAAAACTTCCCAGATGAAATGGAATCCTGAATCATAGCCACTCCCGGAGGCCAAGGGCCAGTTGTACGCTAGGCCAACCTGGTACCAATAACCTGTGTCAGATAGGCCGTTGAGGAGGTAGGCGGGACCATAACCGGCCGAGTCGGTTTGAGCTACGGCGGTCACGTTGTAGTCCAGCGCTTGAAAGTTTTGGGTAAAGATCATTGACACCTGCTGGTCATACGTGGCCTTCCCTGCCGTTGTGGGAAAGGTGGAGTTCGTGCAGAGCGCTGGGTCGAGGCAAGTGAGATTCCGCAGAACACTCCGGGCATCATCGTACAGCCGCGTCACCGCGGGAACCAAGATCCCCGTGGCGAAGAGGCTTCCGGCCACGAGAAGCACGATTAGGCCAATCGCGGCGCCGATATGCTTCGAAGGAGAAGAGCTCGTTCGCGGTGAGCCTGTCCAGTCCAGCCTTGTCCCACAGTATGGGCAGAAACTACTGGAGTCTTGCAGTTCCCCGTGGCATACCGGACACTTCATACACGATCACCTTTGGAGCTGGGTGCCTTAGCTTTTCTGTTCCCTCGGGGCGTGAGGGTTATGAAATCGAAAGCCTTTTTCACGGAGGACCACGTTTGACATTGCGTTCCCGGTTGAAATCAGACAACATCTTTCCAGCTTTGAAGAAGAACAAGGAGATCGAGCTGACCGTTACAGGCCGAAGGACCGGAAAGCCCCTTCCCCGTCCTGTCTGGTTCGTTCTCAGAGGAACGGAGCTCCTGCTACTACCTGTCACAGGCACAGATTCTCAGTGGTACAAGAACGTCCTCGTCAATCCGCTGGTAAAGATTAGCGCAGGCCAACAATCGTTCAATGGCAATCTCCGCGTGATAACCGAGAAGCGGCGGATTGAGGAAGTCATCGACCTGTTCAGAGGAAAGTACGGTCCTTCTGATATCAAGAAGTACTATCCGAAACCGAACGTAGCGGCTTCCTTATCGATTAGCTAGCTACCCCGTTCAATGCTTGCTTTGAGTCAGAATCGGACAAGTCCGACTGTACTATCGATCGTCCAGAGCACACTTGTCTCGTTTCCGTGGAAAAATCGAGCTTCAAGCCCCGAACCGCAGCCCGAGCATCGGGCCAAACAAGAAAACTATCAACATGAAAATCGCAGGGAAGACTCCGAGCATTATTAACAGAATGATCTTGCCAGATGTACCTTCATCACGCTCTCGCCGAGTCATCGATGACGAGACTACCTGAAACGAGCGCTAAAAACCGTTACCCCTAGACAGTTAGGGGAGAAAAAAATCCGAGCTCGACTGGCTTAGTGGACGTTCCCGGGAAGCCTAAAGGATTTGAAAGGCTCCGGTTTGCCGACAGTAGACCATTTTTGAGCTTGAGCGATACGATATTCACCTTTGCACTGAACCTGCTATCCCAATGGGGCTACACTGGAGTCTTCCTGTTGATGATCCTTGAAGGCGCGACCCTTCCGGTTCCAAGCGAAATCATCCTCCCAGTGACCGGGTTCCTGGTTTACAATCACACTCTAGAGTTTTGGCCCGCTGTCGCCGCGGCCTCACTAGGAGGACTCCTTGGAACAATGATCGACTTCAGCATCGGGTACTATTTGGGGAGACCGGCGGTGCTCAGATACGGCAGGAAGATCAGGCTGAGCGAGCGACATCTTATGATTGCTGAGGGCTGGTTTGCCAAACACGGCAGCGCAGCAGTCTTGCTGGCAAGATTCGTCCCCCTCCTTCGAACATTGATAGCGTTTCCGGCAGGGGTCGCCAAGATGAAAATTCCCAAGTTCCTCGCCTTCTCCACCATTGGCATAGTCATCTGGGACATCATACTCATCTACCTTGGTTTTCTCGCCGGCCAGAACTATAGCTCCATTGTTGGCAGCCTGGACGCGACCCTACCGATAATCGGCTACGCCGCCCTAGGCGGGATCGTACTTGCTTTGTTGCTTTTGGCCAGGAAAAATCGAGGGAAGCCGAACCCGGACTCGGACACTCTCCCAAACCTAGGCATGATGATGACCCGGTTCGAGGCGGATAGACCTAACTATGGCATCAGCCAAGCTTGTCCGGTTTCTTACGACAACTGAAAAAGCTAGAACGGCTGAAGAACTCGTCCAGTGCGACGCCATCTGCCCAAAGCACGATGCACAATGTGAACTCAAAGGGTATCAACAAGCCTCCTATCGCTTCCACGGCCACAAGGACGCCGATGGTAAGATGTGCATCTGGCCGAAGACCGTACCGATTTGAGAGAGCCGAACGGGATCGTGAGGCCCACGTGAGAGAGGGCACTAGCAGCGACCCCTCCCGGGTCTGGTTACAGGACCCGTAAGGTCGCGAACCGCGATAGAATACTACAAGGGTTGAGCTCGGAGGAATGCAACACGATGCTATCCAAGAAGCGGGTCCCTCTCAAAGCCCTACTTCTGCTCGTAACCTTCGCGTTCGGCTCATTCACCGTTAGCGGAACTGTTCTCCCTTTCACCATTAGTGATGCCCACAAGACCACGGGCAGCTTCGTGTTGACAATCAGCCCGTCCGTACTCAACATCCCACAGGGCATGAACGCTACCTCGACCGTCACCATTCTAAGCACTCAGGGTTTCGCTGGAACTGTAGCACTTACTGCACAGGTTGCTAGCGGAATCGCCGTAGTCTTCAATCCTAGCGGAGTCAATGTGCCGGTTGGAGGAACCGCGATCTCGATAACCACTGTACAAGCTGCTAAGAACGCCTCTATCGGAACGTACGATATCATTGTGACTGGGATGGCTGTAGCTGGAAGGAAGGTCCTTAGTAGCTCAGCTCTGTTGACAGCCACGGTCAATCCGCAAGGCGACTTTGGGGTGTACGCTTATCCCTACTCGATTACCGTCATTGCTGGGTTCACCAATTCGACAAGTATCATCCTCTATGGCCGGAATGGCTTCAATGGCTCGGTGACGCTCTCTGCAACCGTGCCATTCGGATTTCTAGGAGTAATGGGAGGTCAAAACCCGGTAAAGCTTACCTCAGGAGCTACGAGTAATACGAGCTTACTAGTATCAACTACAACGTCTACAGTACCTGGAAAATACAATGTCACCATAACAGGTTCAAGCGGAACCGTCAGCCACTCATGTATCCTGACGGTCGATGTTGTGGACCCGTCTCCAGAATTATTGACCCTATCAGGAGTCAGCAATAAGTTCCCCACCAACTTGACCCTGTCTCTACGCAATAACGGCAATACCCCAATGACGCTTCAATCTTACAGTGTGACGGACATTTCGGGTGACATGTGGACCCTTGCGAATTGGACGGGGCCTACCCTTTCACCGGGAAGTACTAGTCCTGCAGTAATCTCGATTGGCTCCAGTTGCAACGCGTGCGCTTACAAGGGAATAATTGATCTCTTCCAACAATTCGTTCCAACCCACACCTACCTTATTACAATCACCACGAAACTGAACACCCAGTTCACATTCACGATAGTCTTCTAGACATACACAGATCGCACCCGAAACATAAGACGTCGAAAAAAGTCCGGGTCTCAATCGGTCCCGCTAGTTTTTGCTACTCGCGATAGCGAGGCCGGTGCGTGCTGGCGGAGATACAAGAGCTGTGATCGAGCGCCTGTAAGAACTAGTTTTCGGATGAAGTCTGCCTTTGAGATAACCCCTTCTCGGTTGCGATGATCCTCGTAGAGCGCGTCAACTATGGCCCAATCACTTTCGTCGAGTTTGATCTGCTTGGAAAAAGGGGCCCAATCCTTGCTCGCCTTCGTGTCCGACATTGCTGACAACTTACCCGGTCAGAATATCCTCTTTAGGCTATAGTTACCGACCACTTCTCGTCGAGATACCAGCTCTAGATTGAGGGTAGAGATCGTTCAACGTATCCCGGTTTCGCTCTTAAGACAACTTAGGGCCGTCATCCTAGTTGAGCGATAACCTGACCGTTGTCGATGGTCTGCAGGAAGGGCTCTACAGAGCGGTTTATTGTTTTTTCTTCAGTTTCGGCAAAACCACGACGGGAAGGCTGGGCGTTCGGGCTCTCGATCTTGAACTCCTTTTGCGGTGTCTCTCCGATTGGCTTTCTCCCCCATCGTGCTTCTCGACGATCTTCAGCCAGTCGGGTATGACTATTGCCCGAATCAATTCCTGCACTGTGATGTCCCTCTCGTCAGCGATCTTCCGCAGCTTCGTGTAGGCAGCGTCTCCCAGAGACTGCATGAACTTAGACAGATAGGTAGCCTCCAACTAGCGTTGCCGTTATTATTTGCAGGAACCTCGATTCTGATATGGCAATTCGGCGCAATATAAGGCCGAGCGCCCGTATCATAGATCTACTAACCTTTTACGACATAATGATTCCTCGGGATATACATTTCAATCTGGGGGGTTTATGGTCGAATTGTCTACCACAGGGCTAAGGTTTCGCTAACTTCAGACGGAACCGCAAACTCGCCGCTGTTCGTGTCAACGCCTGGTCTAACCCCTCGGAGAGGCCACACGATACTTGTCCCGGCGGCAAGCGGGACAGTCTCGCACTCTCTCTAGCGATTGGTTTGACCGTGCAGTGATCATGATATTCCTCTAACCGCGTTATTGCGGAGTCTTAGCAAGGAACAGGGTTGCAGCGGCATCTACAAACTTACTTGGCTGGGGCGGGAGGTGTCACGTCTCGGATGTTTGCCGAGTAGAGACCTACACTGCTGGCTTGCAGAAAGATCGTGAAGGTCACCTGGTTAGGAACTGCCCAGCCTTGAGCCTGCCAGACCTGGTTTGTATCAATGGAAACAGTTGTCCAAGCGGAAGCAGCGATGGGAACTATTGTTGTGGCGTTGTATCCTGAGGCCGAGAACGTAGGTTTCGCGGTGGTATTGGAGAAGATGTAGGACAGTTCGTGGGCGCCATCTGTCACCACTATCCCGAGGACAGCCCCCGTGCCGGTGCTTGTCGCTACAGGGTCGAACAGGGAGAGGTTCACTGTGGTAGCGTTGAGGAGAATCTTCTGGGAGATCATTATCCTTTCAGGATTGATCGCCGGGGTAGAATAGTTGAGCTGTAGGCTAATCCCCGTTGTTTTGTTCTCGTCCAATCCTTGAATCACTGAGGCGAACTGGTCGACGTTGATCTTGGTCAGCTTCCAACCAAATGGTACCTTGGTTCCCGCCCCAAGATCCAGAGTCCACCATTTGAAGCGGTGGTTTGCAAGAGTTGGAACGAGAATGTTTGGGGTGAGCGCAAGAGACTGGCCTACGAGGTTTCCAGTGGTTGCATCGAATACGTATACCCGGAAGCTGGTCGATCGCGGGATCGCTCCCACGCCGTCTGTAGCCGTCACGATGTAGGAGGCACTGGACATTGGTCCAAGTGTCCTGGTTGAGTTCGACGACCACAGAAATGGGAGGTATAACCAGTAGACGAAGAATGATGGGGTGATGGGTTTGGGTGTCTGGTTGTCGAGCGTTAGGTTCAGAAGTGTTGCAGCACCTATTCCGTCAGGATCTGATACCGAGTTTATCCGGACATCGAGCCTGGAGGGCGGTGAGCTGGAAACGTAGACTCCATAGGCACCGACGAATATCGTTGTAAGCAGCAAGCTTGCAAGGAGAGGGACCCTTAGCCTCACGCGCAGCGAGTGCAAACCGACAGCTATTGTCGGGCGCAAGGCAATGCCCTTGAACGGCGAAAAGTGCCAGATCGCTAGAGCGGGTCTATTTCTGAAGAATTCTAGCACCAGCGGAAGCGACCAGTAGAAGATGTAGTTTGGAAATGATCGGTAGTAGAAGAACAAGATCATGACGGGGAAGATCCAGACATAGAATCTTGATTTCGAGTATCGCGTTGCGTAGAGAAAGAGCGAGCCGATGCCAACCAGCCCCATCAGGGCGACGAAGAAGAGAGGCGGAGGCGATATCCCCGCGCGGAGGAGAATCCCGGAGAGCCCGATTCCCCCCGGGATCTCCACTACGCCGCCTGGTAGGTAGGGGACGATTGTCGCCGCCCACCACTGAGATGGCGAGGAGAGCATGAAGGGGATGTTTGGGCCGATGAAGCCGGTCACCATCGCAGCGGTGCCGACTAGAGTTTTTCTCAGCTTTGAGCTGGGGGATTCTTGCCAAAGACGAATTATGAGAAATGGGGCTGCGATGAGTGCGATCTGTTTAGTGGCGCCTGCCAGCCCTACCATTAGGAGGCCCATGTTCCGGTTTCGATACCAGAGGACCGTCCCTGCTAGCAGGAAGAACGCCCAAACGCTGTCGGTCCAGCTTGACGCGATGAATGCGGGAAAGAATACGAAGGGAGCGAGGCTGAGTGCTTTCTGACGCGAGGGAACAAGCCCGAAGATCACGAGGACTGACACGATGTGAAAGACGAAGACGCCATCACGCAGATCGTGTAGTCCCACGGCGTAGAGGGGGAGGAGCGAGAGGAAGTTCAGGGCAGGGTAGTTGAGGTGAAACTCGAACGAGCCGTCGACTCTAGGTGTGTAGAAAGATGGGGAAAAGCTGAACTGGTCGAGGAAGGGCTTGATGGAGTAGCCGTAGGGGTTCTGAAACGCTAGAACTTTCAGGACTCCCATGTAGGAACCGACTATGCTGTCGGTCATGTAGGTGACCCAGAGGATTCTTGTAAACAGCAAGTAAAGTACAACGGTGGCGCAGAGGTGTCCTGAAAGCGAGAGAAGGTTTGACCGGCTAAGCGACAACTGTTTCCTTCGCGAGTTTAACAGGTTGAACGCTCCGAACAGGAACAAGGGAATCGCGAGAACGACGAAGAGGCTGGAGATGAGAACGATCAACAGCCCAACGGATACAAGGAAGGCCCCCGAGACGAGCAGTCCGATCCTCGTCCCCCTTCCGGCCTGGGTGGATGGGTCCTGGCTTAGGCCTAGGAAGCGGCCTGCACGTGTCCTAAGGAGATGAGAGATGCGACGGACGGGAATAATCATCGATCAAACCCTATAGGCACATGCGACTCAAGACTAAGTCTGATTCCGCAGAATGACCCTTTAAGAGTTATGTGGAAAAGCAGAACACCATCATTCGGCTCGCGTATGAACATCGGCAAGTTCCCATCGCCGAATGGCAAACCTTTGCCGGCCTCTATTTTATTGTCATGTTACATGGGTATGCAAAGACCTAGAGCTAGAGACGCAGGAATTCCCGCGAGAGAAGTTGCTTAACCCAATTCTTGATGAGAATTTTGAAAACCCCGGTCAGAGCCCGATCGACAGAATGGTTCCGACACTAACCATTAGTATCCCTGATTGAGGGCGTTCTTGCAAGTGGCTTGCGGATACGGAGCAGAGTGAGTCGTGTTTCTTCTTGGACACAGCTGCTGGAGCTATCTCTTCTCTAAGCTCACCGGTAGACAAGTCAAGGTCAACCTCCCCGCTTACCTGGCCCTTTTGGGGGGAGTTCTCCCGGACTTTGACATCTACTTCAAACCGCTGATTCAGCATCATACCTACACTCACTCGTTGATTATTCTGCTACCTATCTGCGCAGTTCTCGTCATTAGATTCAAGGGTCTCGGACTTGCATTCTCAGCGGGGATTCTCTCCCACCTCGTAGCCGACTCAATAGTTGGAACGATTCCCCCTCTTTACCCACTGTCAAATTTCCAATTCGGAATAAGCCTAGGGCTACCGAGTCCGGCCGACACAGTTCTCGAAGTCGGCGCCTTAGGACTAGTTCTATTCCTAGCTTATCTCAACGGAGACTACAAGCTTGTGACGGAGTCCCGAAGAGAATCTGTCTATCTGGTGATTCCCACGGTTTCGATCGTTACATTGACCCTTCTGTTTGCCGGCGACAACAACGTTTCGCTCGCAGCCTTCGCTTTTTCAAGAAAAGCCCTGACACTGATAACTTTGGGCCATGCAGTGTTGATCGGCATTCTTGGTCTAGGTGTCGTTCAAGGGGTTAGGGCCATCATAGCGGACCGCAAGCAACCGAACCCAGCCTCAAGTCCCCTAGCTCGGCTGCCTCAACCGTAAGGGTCTCCTCTGCCGAGTAACACTTCACCTTAATCCCAGATCACGACGAATTCTCATGAGACTATTCTGGAGGTCTCAAAAATAGACTACCTGACCTGGTGGAACTTCCCGAAGAAAGCTTGGCTCATTATCATAGGAGAGTTAGCCGTAATCGCGTCCCTATCCGTCTGGCTTTACCTAACGTACCTGAACGACCTCTACTTTCAAACCTACACGAACGGTCTTTCTCCAATATTGGTCCCAGTTCTCAGCGTGGCTTTCGGTATCTCGTCCGCATCAATCGCTACGTACCTCTACCTTGGAATGAAACGAATCCGGACTACCCAAGCGCCAGATATTTCGGTCAAGAAGAGAGTATCTTCACGGAAGATACAAAAGCGTCCACCACAGCCCTCAAGCTCGCTGCACAAGGTCTCCGACCTACCCCCATCTATTCCAGCCAAACTCAAACCGATAGCCGTAGCTCAGAGCCATGCTCAGACAACGAAGCCTCCCCTGAAAGAGCGAGAGGATCATGCCTCAAATCCTGAGACTAGAAAACAGTCCTAGCTCTTAGCGGGAATCGAACACGGGATCATGCCCAATCACGAGAGCGATATTCCAGGCCAGGAACGTTCTCTGATACCGACCAACAATCGGACTAACCCAAGGCTGGTCAGAACGGCCAAATGGTTTGACGACATGACTTCGAACTAGCCGTTCTAGAGAGCTCGCCCTTCGGGCTTCCATAATACCCCTGGAGCCTCATATAACCGCCGAAACCTCGCGCACGTTGCTCTTGACCCAGTCCAAAGTCTTAGTCACTCCTTCTTTCCAAGGAACAGTGGGTGTCCAGCTCATTAGCTCCCTTGCCTTTGCGCAATTCGTGTAGTAACACTTGTTGTCTCCGGGCCTCCAGTCTTTGAATGTCAGATGCATCTTAATGTTCGTAAGGGACTCAAGATATGCTATCGTCTCCAGGAGAGAAGCGACGTTTTCCTTCCCTCCTCCAAGGTTAATCGCCTCGCCCCTAACCCTGTCAATGTTTCTTGTAGCAAGGTCAAAAGCACGCACCACGTCGTCGATGTACAATAGGTCGCGAACTTGTTTGCCATCTCCATAGATGCTTAGTGGTTTCCCAAGAGCCGCAGCTATGCAAAACCAGGCGACCCAGCCCTGCTCCTCTTTCCCATACTGGTGGGGTCCGAACATGCAACTGCATCTAAAAGAGACAGATTTGATCCCGTATTGTTCAGCATAAGCGTGGAGGTACAAATCTCCGGCAGCCTTACTTACTCCATACGGCTCCTCCCCTTTTACCGGAAACGTTTCATCTACACCTGCCGGAAGCCCTTCGAAGTCGTACCGCAACGCCTGTTCCTGCAACGGCGCATCCGGGATACCATACACTTTGTTGCTAGAGGTATACAGGAGCGTAGGGTCAGTGCCTGATCTACGAGCGGCCTCTAGAACATTGAAAGTCCCAAGCGCATTGGATTCGAAGTCTAATCTAGGCTTCGAAACGGACTCGGGCACCGAGACTTGGGCAGCGGTGTGGACAATTAGATTGCACCCTCTAGCCGCTGTGGCAAGAGAATCAGCATCACGTACATTACCCTTGACTATACTGAGATTCTTGGAATTAGGATGCGACTTAAGCCACTCTAGATTTTGAAGACAGCCTGGACCTCTCGAAAAATCGTCGTATACGACAACCTGGGATCCTGTCTGTAAGAGATGACGAGAGTAGTTTGAACCAACGAAACCGGCGCCGCCGGTAATGAGCGCTCTCGAAACTGGTGTCATTTGAAACCGTTCTTATTGAGCCACAGATCCATTCCTATATGGCTTTTGAGTCGCGAGATCCAAATGTAGACGAGTGAGAATTGTCGCTTCCGAGGACATCGCTGCAACCGAACGCAATCACAACAAGCTGTCGGATGACGTTTTCTCGGCAATAATTCTATATGACTTAGAGAGAACACCAATCGACTCGACCCGAACGACGAAGCCGGTTGAATTTAGGAGATCTTGCAACGGGACGAGATCATTGTGATGATGAACCTCAATGTCTAGCTTACCTATCCTATCGGCAAGTAACGGAAAACAACTCTGCAGGACGCTCAGCTCTTGACCCTCGATATCCAGCTTGGCCAAGTCCACACGATCTATTCCAAGTTGCTCGAACACATCTTGCAGCAAATAACACTGTACCTCAAAGTGCGAATCTGCGCCGCCTTCCCTGTCTACCAACTTGTAACGGGCCGACACGTTATCGTGTGCTAGCATTCGAGAAGTTCCCGTGAAGTTCGCGACGGCAAAGTTGAATGCTGTAACATTGCCGAGCTGATTGAGTTTTATGTTGCTTTTCAACACACGGTAATTTGTTGGATGAGGTTCGATAGCAATTATCCTTGACGATCGACTGGCCACCGAAGCAATCCTGGCTGAAACAAACCCGTAATGAGCACCAATATCTAAGAAAACCCTGTCTCGTGACGAGATGTTAGACGACGTTTCCCCTTTTAGGAACTCGGCGGCAACAAGATAGATGCTGTCCAAGTCGCAATAAAATCTGAAACTCGCGAAAGGCCTAGTCGAAAGGACCCTCAGCCCAAATGATCGGGAGATCGCGCCTCGGATTCGCTGCACAATTGGACTGAAAGGCTTGAAGGGAGGGAACGAGTTGTCCGCAAAGTAGGATAGAAAATACAAGGGTAGGACAGGGAACCAACTAGGGAAGTTTGCAAGGAGCAGCAATTCGCAGGTCGCTAGCTCCGCGATTCTCCGCCCCAAGAGTGAGAACGTCGGGGAACCTAGATCGGGGAATCTGATTGACCTATTCAAATGTGACCTACATCAATTGAGTGCAAATATGACCGTTCTTCATGAACAAAATTGGCCAAGTTCCATGACACAGTTTGAACCCCAAAGTACTTCAACAATCTCGCGGTAATGAGGCTTGGGAAGAAGCATCTACTTGGTGCGTTAGCGCTAACTTACGAATTGGTTCAACGCCTTGTCCAACAGCAGACCTAGTTCACGATTGCGTGAGCTAATTTCAAAAGGACTCCTCACAAAATAACGGCCGGTCTCCTCCTTCAGCGAGAGGAGTAGGTTCTCGTCCTCGAGGAGATATTCCAGCACACGTAGATGCCTCCTGAGATATTCAGAGTCAACTGAAGCAACAAGAGAATGTGTGAAATCCGGTCGATACCAAAGCGGCGTCAAATCACTATCGCAATACAAGACATGCGGAGAGGGTGGGATCAAGAAACCGGTTTTTCCATCCATCAAGTACTCGGAGTTGGCCCAAACATCGTTCGCGATCACAGGTACGCTTCGCGACATTGCTTCTATGAATGCCATTGTTGGAGTCGAGTGTCCCGGGAGCATAGCGAGATCAGAGTTGGCGAAGTGGGAAAGAGCATCGGCGCGAGTTAGAGGGTGTTCGATCATTTCTATTTGAACTCCCAGTGCTCTGAGCTTGGCGATGTATGATCGAGGACACCACGCTCTAATTACAACTGTCACCTTTCTCATTAACCTGGGAGAGACTTGCGAGAGGAGTTTCAATACCAAAAGGAAGTCTCGGGTGCCTTTTACATAGAAATTTGAAATGTTCTCGAGATACGAACTCCTATGGGTGGTCATGTGACAGATTCTCACATTGCCATCAAAGTCGCGCGAGTTTCTAGAATTGGCAGCCCCAGAAGTTGCAGGGTATACAACGTGAGATTTATTCGTGGGAAAGTCATTTCTGAGAATCCTCTTGGAGTTCTCTACGGCCTTGTTGGACCAACAGTAGAATCCTCCGCAAGAACGATCCTGGAGTCGGCGGCCCAGCCAGTGCGCTGCCACACCGGGTTTGTAGTATCCAGTCAGAGCTGCGAGGTGTTCACAATCTGCTACCCATTTTTTCGATTTGGTTTGTACATGGTTCGAACAATATGTGAGGTTTGCGTAGTGTTCAAGCGGAGTCTCTCGGCTGGTGAATGGAAATGCAAGTTTCTCTAAGGTTGGTGCCACCAGGTTTGAGAAATTCCAGAAGGTGTGAGATGTCTGAACAGCGACATGGAATAGTCGCAGCATCCCCGGTCCGCGTCGTGTGCTTTCACCTGGGGCAACTACACGCCATCCTGAAGGAGGATGGGATCGGAAGTCTGCGTAGTAGGAGTGTAGCTTGAACCCTGGCGAACGTGCCTTTAGATAGAGAGACTTGACCAAAATCAGCATACAGCTATTTATGATTCTTCCTTACGGCAGTCGGGAAACGTCCAGCGATCTCCCAAGCATTTATCGCCGTCCGTCTCTCCTTCACACACATGAACTCTCTGAAAGAGTTGGCCATAAGCGTTGCAGCTCTCAAACGTCGTTGCACCTGCAAACCCGCCATCTCTCTTCTTAGCCAAGAACTCTCTCCAATTTCTTGGAAAAACGGCCGCCCAGCATCTGCTAATACCTCTGAAGCACCGTTTCGACGACGAGATTATCTCTCAAACGCACTTTGGCTCCTCTTTCTGGCTTTTGGACCACTGGTTCGTGAAGTTCAAAATTGGCCGACGGTACTGAGATATTACTTGTGTCGGTACAGAGATCCCGCAGTTGCAATCCGTTTTCGGAATCACGATGTCCTAGTCGCCCCCTGGGGATTACATTTTTCGAAGCCATTACAGGGACTCTCCTCATAAATTCGTATCGCTTTAGTGGATCCCCTTCCGTGGTGGTTGATGTCGGAGCCAGCATCGGTGATTTTGCTCTCCTTGCCTCCAGGGAGAATGAAACTCGAGTCTACGCGTTCGAGAAAGACTCCGGGTACTTACGTTACTTGAGAGACAAAATGAAGCTTAACGGAAGAAAGTCCGTTCAGATATTTGAAGAGTCGGCAAACCGTCACACTCTGAAGAGGATCATCGAGTCTCAGGAAGACAAGATTGATTTCCTGAAAGTAGATTGTGAGGGGTGCGAGGACGACCTTCTGCTTCATTGCCCCCGCCGAGGTACTCGCCAAGGTGAGATTTATCGCTCTCGAAATCCATGAGAGGGCCCATGCCCCCTAGCAATCTACTAATCGTCTCAGGCTCCGAATCCTACGCGTTTGACATGGGCTTGATGGCGAGTCGATTCACGAAGGTGGCTTTAGTGAGATGGACGCCCCGGGCAGTTTGAGGAGTCGCTTTTCAAACGTACACCATTCAGGAGGGTCAATTCAGGAGGGTCAATCCAAGAGGGTGTCAAAGGTGTGGGTTCCCCTCCGAGCACGTAGAAAGTCCCTATGGTAGGGAACCTATCGTGAACCAGGAAAAAGGTCGCCGCTAGTAAGCGTATAACCCCCAAACAAATGCTCTCGATGCAATGATGCGATATTTGTGGCTACCGCTCGCGAGATTTTCTAGACTTTATGGTGGCCTGCCTTGAGTCAGATTCTCCTTGAATCCGTTGAGAAAATAGCTTTAGCCGTTGTTCTTACAGGAGAGTTCCTCTTCGTCGGATACCCACTTGTCCGAAAATACTTGGCGAACCAGGGACTCTTTTCCCAACTGCTCTACTCGCATGTCCTCAGCGTAGCGCTAATGATCAGCGTCTTATGGGTTGCCTACGCCGTCTCAAGAAGCATCACACCGCTTATTGCGACCTCGGGCCCGCTGGTCTTCGGAGGGATCGCAGGCACCATCCTTTTCATCTACGATTTCACAAGGCGAAGAAGGCCAATTTCCCGAGAGGGCTGGGGTTTCATACTTCTAATGTGCTTCGCAACCATTCTAGTCGTCTCCTCGGCCATAAGCCTGCCCTTCTCTGCTCAGGGAGACGCCTACGGGTACTACATACCCCTTGGTAGATACCTTAACCACTACCCAGGTGCGTACGTCGACAGCTACTATCGTTTCTCTCTCTCAAGAAACTTCGGCTACTACGTTGTATATGCGCATGCAGACCTGCTTGGAGGCTTCCTTGACAGTTACCTCTTCCTTCCATTACCCTTCATTCTCGGGACTCTCTTCGGAGTGATTTCGCTTTCCAAGAGGCTAACTCACCAAAACAAGGTGCCGTTGCTTGGAAGCTCGTGCTATGTCTTCTCGGTCTGCTTCGGCCTCATCCTGAAGTATAACATGTTTTACCTGGGAAACGTTTTCATGGCCACAATGGCCCTCTTCTTTTCCTATTTCCTGCTTTCGGGAGGGAGGAGCGTTCTGGAGAAAACGGTGCTTCCACTCTCCACGTTTGCCATGCTTCTCCTCTATGATTTCACAGCGTTACTTTTGATACCATTGGCCCTCGGCTACGTTGCCCATCAAAAACCAAAATTGGTCTTTTACGTTGTTGCCGGACTTGCGATTCCTCTGTCATTAGTCCTTTCGCAACAGAACGTGCCTTTAGGATTCATACAAATCCAACAACTTGACAGCCCTTCTTTCGTAGCATTCCTCAGTCTAGTCCTCGTCGTCCTGGCTGGAATATGGAGACGATCGGCCGGCACCACCGAACGCTTGCGAATCTCTTACCCAACAATTCTGGCTTACATAGCCGCCATCGCGTCAGTGGTCTCCCAAAGAATCGTAAACCTGTTTACCTACGGTTTCATGACCGTCGACAACTACACTCTTAGCAGTGCCGTGATTGCCTATGTGAAAAGAGGGTACTGGGGCTATCAAACACCTCCGGACGTTCCCAACACCCTGCTCTCAATATTCTTCTCCGACATATTTTTAGGCTGGGGATTCTTTTTCACCGCGTACGGGATATTTCTAAACCGGAGCAGACCGGTAGGCACGTTCTTTCTCACCGCCCTGCCGCTGACTGTGCTGGTGGAGACCGTAAACAACAATTACTTCAGGTTCGCAATTTTCCTGGTACCACTTATTGTCGTATTCATGGCCATCGGTCTGTACACATTGCTCAGGCGGAATGCTTCTCTCTTCGCCTTTTCCTTGTCATTCGCCGCGCTATTCGAGAAAGCGATCGTCACCCTTTCAAATGTGGATTATGAGCACAGAGCAATAGTCAATCCTGTTGACGTTGCGTTATTTGGCGCCACTGCCTTCTTTATGGCGATGTTCTATCTTCCACGGCGTTACCCGAGGGTAGGGACCATCTCATCGATTTTGTTGACTAGCATTCGAAGCCTGATGGCGAGATTTCGGCGCCTGGTTGCGATTGTTTCTGTGCTTAAGACTGTTAGAAGTCGGCAGATTATCAATATCGCAATCCTAGCTCTCTGTGGCCTGATGCTCTTCTACAACGCTCTCGCTACCCAACACTTCGCAGAGATTAATCCAACCGACACCGATGCTGCGCTAGTGGACCAGCAGGTTCTACCTCTAGTTCAGGCTCCATCCACGGTGCTCATGGTTGAACGCGTTCACCCCAACTTCAATTTTTACAAAGAAGTGGTGGTCATCCAAATGGCTCAACCCTGGATATTGGAGAGCTTCCTGAGGCTGCACCTAGCCAACGTGACAGCTCTAGTGGCTTGGCTATCTGGGAATAAGATTCGCTACGTGTTCGTAGACCGGGGACTGACCGCAGGAAACGAGGACGTATTCGGCCTCTTCGACGAACTTTCAACATTGTGCAGTAACCCGTGCGTCCCCCGTTACGACGACGGGCGATTCGTCCTCCTTGAAATCATTATGTGATCAGTCAGATACTTGACCAGAGAGATTACCCTAGGGGAGCGGCAGGGGCGATCTCTAGTTCTTCGTTCGTCCGTAGTTTAATGGCAAAGTGTCCCAACGAGATTGCTCCTACTTAACAAGCATGTTAAGAATGAAAGAGCTATGTCCTCGTGACTCTACTCTCGCGCAAATCTCGATATCACCTCAGCTCAACGCAAGACGACCTCTTGGCTCACCAGATGGAAAAGCCAGAGCTTGCTACCCTAGGCTACGGTCAGGGAGATCGTCATTCTTAGCTTCACCGTAGCCAGCGACATCTGAACTTGGATTTCCCTTTGTCCAACGTTCGAACTCTGCCCCACACTGATATTGAGTACGGCTTGGACAGTCCCATCGGGGGGCACTGTGGAAATGTATGGTGTTACGTTCGTGGTAATTGTATTGTCAGGGATGTTCCAATATCTGTAGCCGTCAAACGAGACGCGCCAGATGAAGCGTAGAGATCGCTGTCGAATCCGTTGACACTCGTGAGACTTATCGTAGATGTTCCAGACGACCCACGCGCGATTGTGATGAATGACGGGTTGGAGGTCATGGTCAGATTGGTTACCCGGACTGCTAAGTTTGCGAAATGAGCTATCGCTCCGCTGGCGGCGGTAACCACCAACGTATAGTTTCCAATTTTGTGCCCAACAATACTCAAGACGCTCATTCCTGTTTTTCCGAGGAGTATCTGTGTAGTCCCCAGAGACAAGCCGACGCTGAGGCCGTTTGGGTAGTCCATTGCGGTGAGACTATCCCAGTAAAGTTCCTGACACTGTCGACTACGAAATTGGTACTGTTACCATCTTGGTTCTGGGCGAAGACTATCAGCGGATTGCTGGTTAGCGACACGGCAAAGTCGGGTTTCGAGCGAATAACATCTGGAAGGATGGTCAGTCTCGCCGTAATGGAAGCGGTCAAGATGACTGCTACGAGCAGTACCCAGAGAGGAACAGGCCTAGCGTACCTAGACGAAATCAATCGCGTGCCTGGTGATTCTTCGAAACTATCTAATGAACCATGCGCCAATCAAGACCCTTTATCACGGAGTGAAAGAAAATATTGAGCTAAGGGTTCCGAACTTTCTCATAAACTCGAACATAGGCTTCGATCATCGCGTCGAGCCCAAAGTGGTCCTGAAATCTTCTGCGGCCTTCAAGCCCTAGGTGCTGTCTCAGCGCAGAGTCTTCAACAAGTTGGGTCAACTTGTTGGATAGGTCGACGGCGTCTCCCGTTCTGAATGAGATTCCTCCAGAACCCGCAATTTCCATTCCCGCGCCTGAGTCTGAAACAAGGAGGGGCAGGAAGTGATCCATAGCTTCAAGAAGAACTATGCCAAAGGCTTCGTTCACGGATGGGAGACAGAACAAGTCAGCAGCTGAGAAGACTTGGTGTAGGGACGGTAAATAATTCCAATTGACTACAGTCGCTTCGAGGCGTCGCTCTCTGATCTCTCGGTGGAATAGCTCGGAGAGGGGCCCGGATCCAACGACTAGAAGTTTCACCTTCTTGCCTTGCTTGACCAAGATTTCGAAAGCCCGCAGGAGAGTGATTGGATCCTTCGCGGGGTGCAAGCGCCCCACAAAGAGGATTGCAATGGTTCCATTCTCAATCTCGAACTCTTTCCTTGACTGCTGGCGCGTCGGAACCTGGACTGGACAATGAGCAATTCCGTTATGTATTACTGAGGAATCTAAGCCGAAGACTTCCTGAAGTGCCAAGCGCACGAAATTGGAAACCGAAGCCCTGGCGCTTGCATATTTGGCTAGAGCTTGAACCGCTCCGAATTCCGCGACATATGATGCTTTGTCGACAATCTTTGGCTCCAGCCACCATTGTGGAAACCCGTGGAAAGTCTCCACGACCGGGATGTTGGCCAGTTTTTTCTTTAGGATCGGTGCGAGGCTTAGACTTGCGATATTGCAGTGCATCAAATCGTATCTTCCAGCGAATATTCGGGCTAAGGCTGAGAACCCAAAGTGCACCGATAGGTCTACGGCCGATCGTCGCCAAGAGGGCGACTCGGGTTGTGCGGGGCAGAGAATATCAACCTCGAATCCTTTCGACCTCAACCCCTGGCCAAGAGAGGTAGCGAACTCTTTCAAACCACCTCGAAAATTCGTGACGAGGCCTATTCGCATCGTTCTCCCCCAGCGTACAAGATCTCGACCAATGCGGTTAAGACTAAGGCTTTGAGATCGAAATGTAGTCTAGATTGAGGTATTGAGACATGGTGGGCTCATCGCCAACGGAAAGCGTGAGCGTGTGTACGCCTTTTGTAAGTACGCCTGAGAATATCGATGCGTTCACCGCCATAGATGTACCAGTGTATGTAAGTTGGTGAATATAGGTTCCATCTAGCACGACAGAGACAGGATTAGCAGGAACCCCATCCCATATTCTCAGCACGATATTGTACGTTGATTCTTGCGGGGCCGCGAAGGCCAGGGAGACGTTGGCCACTTGGTTCGGGCGAGTCGAATTCAACTCAAGGCTACTCCCGGATCGGGCCCACGTACCTTGAGTCGAATACCATCCTCCGGTCGAGAACAAAACACTGGAGTAGGCCGGAATCAAGACTTGATTCGGATTCCAGGCGGTCTGGTTCATCTCGTACACACTCTTGCTCAGTGGGTGGAGAAATGTCCAGTAGAAGCTGGGCATTGGGTCCGGGTAGTTGAAATCCGCTATGTACACTATGGTCAGGTTGCGAACTTGGGCAATTCGAAGGCCATTCAGGAACAACCTCGAGATTTGCGCGGACTGATCGTTTGCAAACGGAGTCTCCAGCCCTGCCATCAGAAAGTCCACCCTTCCTAAGTAGGAGTAGTGGTCGCCCAGGTACGCGCCCACCCAAAAATCATTGTGGTCAGAAGACCCAAGCTGGTTGGGTCGCTCACTGAAGAGGAATACCGATCTGTTGGGATCGATTACCCTAGATGATTGAAGGTATTGTAAAGAAGCTGAGGCTGAATCGGATATGGAGGTGCCGTAGAATCGATAACCAATGTCAATGTAGTAGACCGTGCTCCCTCCAATCGTTATGATGAAGATCAGGGCGATTCCCTTCAGTTGGTTGGTCAGCTTGAAGCTCCTCAGCCTTGGTATGACGATCGCTGCGAGAAAGGGTGTAGGCGTAAGAATGATCGCGCGCTCTGAAAATGGAGTGATTGACTGATCCAGATATTGGGTGAAACCGATCGCGAGAGAGAGAAGTAACCATGAGAATGTGAGGGCAATGATACGCGAAGAGATTTGCAATCGCTTCAAGTAGAAGACTACTGGCAGGGCAAAAAGACAAACGAAACCGACTGGGCCAAGGTAGAGGATCCATGTTGCCAAGGGCATTGTTGGAATCGCTGGAAGTCTCCCTTGTAGAAGTCCGGCAACCCATTGTTGCTGATACCAGAAGATAATCACGCCAGGAAGAAGACTTAGAGAGATTGTTGCAATCAAAACTACGAACCTTTGAAAGCTGACTAGTCCTCGCCAAAGGCTGAAGACCAGACCCAAGAGCCATGTCGCCGAGACGAATATGGTGGTTTCTATATGGGCAAGGCTTGACAGGATGACAATTCCTCCGAGTCCCAATGCATTAGGAGCGAGTCGCCGTAGCCTAGCCTCTCCCTGTGCATGGAGGAATAGCCACGTGCCACTCAACATTAGGACCAGTCCTAGGAGGTTCGCGTGAAGATCTGAACTGAGCCGGAACAATCCGAACCAAGTCGAACCAGCAGCCAATGCGATGAGTGAAGCCCTAGCATCAGACATCTCTCTCCTCACAATAGCCACGATTATCAGTTCGCCCACTATCCAAAGCAAAACCGGCACCAGAAGCTCTACGCCAAACGGGTCTAGTCCAGCTAGCGAGATCAGACTTCCAACGGCCGGGTAGAGGAAATCGTAATATCGAGCGTTAATAGCAAAGGCCGATATCCCCGAAATCGCCGCGGAATGAATTCTCCATACGTAGTATGGAGTATCCCAGCCTAGCGGTAGTCCGTTCGTAGAGTAACTTACGTAGAACAGTATCCAAAGTCCGGATATCGTAGCGATTGAGACCAAGGCACAAATTAGGAGATAGTTTCTCAAATTACCAATCGACCGAGTTTCTTGTCAAACATGCGAGACAGAAGACGGGTGGGCCAAGGGTTCGAGCCTCCGGCGGACAAGTCCCCTGGCAAGTCCGGCGAGATAGGAAAAATGTATCAATGGGAAGGATGCGGCATACAGGAGTGTCTCTTCTTGCGGTTTCCTCGTCTTGGTAATGGAGGCCGCTATGTCAATCGTCAAGTAAAGGGCCAATGATGAGACTAACAACAGATCCAGAGGGAACACCCGCCAGATGGCGATGCTAAGGACCAGTAGAGAGACGAGCATCAGCAAGAGAGCGGGGAGGGTGATAGCTCCCCTATCTCTTTTCATGGCGACGCCGCGTCCCACTCCATAGTCATACATCCATCGCACGAACTGGCCGATTGAGTTTCGGTGTTTATGATGTATGATGGCTTTGGGGGTATATGCAAGTTTTAATCCTCCGCGACGAATGCGGGCATTGAGACACGAATCTTCGCAGTATCTGAGCGATTCATCGAAGCCGCCCGAGAGTTTGAAAGCCTTCGACGAATACATGGCGTTGCACGAGGGCAGGCTTTTGGCACTAGAAGGATGATTGCCGTCGAAGAACTCAATAGACCCTCCACTCCCTAACCGCGTCCCTAGTGCTCCATGTAAGGCCGTTAGCATGCTTCTCTCTTGAGGAATGTCGGTGAAGACCGTCTTCCCTCCGACTGCACCAACATCTGGTTTCCAGTTTTCGGGATTGAAAAGAGCGCTTATCCAGTCTGGTTCCGCGATACAATCTGAGTCTGTGAAAGCCAGAAAATCGCCGCGAGCAGCCCTCGCGCCCACGTTTCGTCCTCTTGCGGGCGTGGAAGCAGACTCGTCTACTATCAGTTTGAAATTGGCTTGATTGCCTGCTGCCCTCAACGCCTGGGATGTCGTTCCGTCGGTTGATCCAGCATCCACGAGAATCACTTCGATATTGAGATAGTTCTGAGAGGTTAGAGACTGAACGCATTCGACAATGGTTTCGGCAGCGTTGAAGCAGGTGACTATAACGGATATCCGGGGATTAGCAAACTCCAACTTGATTAAGGCGCTTCCAGATTCCGCGCTGATCGGACACCTGGAAAACGCCTGAGCATTAAAGCAACGTGTTTGGCAAAGTCTTGGGCTTCCTTCAGATGGCTACGTTTCGTCGGGACCTGCTCTACCTGAACTGGAAAGATCGAGATACCTTTCTCCTTAAGCTCAATCAGAAGTTCTGTCGTGAATTGCATTCCATCTTCGGTCAACTTCAACATTGCAAGAGCATTCCGATGAATCGCCCTAAAGCCGCACTGGACATCGCTCAGACGCTCCCTGTACAGGGTATTGAAGAATCTCGCGAGCAATACGTTTCCTAGAAATCGCCTTATTCTCATGCCGTGTGGATAGCTGTGGATTCGAACCCCGAGCGCGGCCAAGTATGAGCCAACTTCAACTGGTCGAACCATCTTCGGAAGATCACCTGGCCAATGGCCTCCGTCCGCATCCATTGTGACAACAATGTCTCCTTTGGCTTCTGATATGCCTCTTCGAGTGGCGACTCCATACCCTTTGTGAGGTTCAAAGATTACCCGTGCCCCTTTCTTGACCGCTACTTCAGCGGTGCTGTCGTGCGACCCGTTATCTACAACTATTACTTCGGTTTCGGGCAGTCGGTCAAATGGAATCTGGTCCAAGACTCTGCCAATGCTGTCCTCTTCATTGAGTGCCGGAATAATTATCGAAACCCTCACACTAGACCACGCTACAGCCTGATGTGCGCCGGGGGCTTGGGCCCTATTATTTGGTTGGTTGGAACCCGATATATCATGGTCTTACGACTGGTCGTCTAAATAAGACGGAACAGTTTAATCGGCGATTGTTGAGTGCCGCAGTGGCGAGGGTGAGAATGGTCGGAACGGTTCCCGTTAATTAATTGACAGCATTTGTTTCCGACATCACAGACCGGAGCCGTCTAGAATGCTTGAGTTGGCATACATGTTTCCGCTTCCCGGCGGCCAACCTCTAGTGACCGGTAGTCACTGCCCCTTCTGTTGAGAGCGAGCTCCCACAATCCTAGAGAGGTTCATCGATTTCAGCGTGAGTACTCCGAACCCTGCCAATGAGAGAAAGAGCACCCACACGCCTTCCGTTAGTACTATCACTCCAATGCCGATAGCAAGAATGGCCAGAACTGCTTCGGCAATGGCGATTCTGTCATGCTGGACATCGCGGAAATACTGCCTACTTCTTTCACTACTTTCGAACCCACTTTTGGGTGTTCGGAAAAAGAAACCGGGTCTTCCCCTGATTCCTTGCAAGAAGCCGATGCAGATCGCTGTCGTCATGCACGACGTCGTGTAGGAAATGAGAGGTAGAAGAAGTAGGTTTTTCGCCGTCATTATCTTCTGCACATAGAGCGCGTAAGCCCCTGAAAGGAAGAAGGAGATCAGGGGCAATGTCACTATGATCACGTAAACCGGGCTAGAGAATATCGAATTTGCAGGTGCGCTGAACCCAAGGACAAGTCCGAGGGCAGAGACGAATGTGACTACGATCCAACTGAGGGCTGAGAAAGGTCCTAGGAGGAAGAGTAGCAAAGCAAGCCTCCTCCAAGGGGAAAGGTTGCGAGATCCAATGATTTTTCGCCAGTTTGAACGAGCACACTTAGTCCACCCCTGCGCCACTCTTGCAGCTTGTTTCTTCCAAACTTCAAGGGTCGAGGGGTCTTCACCAAAGACCTTCACATCGCTTAGATAGACGCCTCGCCATCCTGCTGAGTATATCTTGCATGAGAGGTCCGCATCGTCCACTATTGAGTCGTTTGTCCAAAACCCGACCTCTCTGAGAATAGCTAACGACATCAGTGTAAAGCCTCCTTGAAAGGAGTAAGGAGCATCCAAAGTATACGATCCCATCTTCGTTATCGTATCTCCCTGGTCCTGAGATAGTGCAAACAACCTTGTGATCAGGTTTTGTTCGCGGTTGTAGTGGCCGACCCGGAACGACACGAACGCTATTCTGGGATCTAATCGAAAAGCCGCGAGTCCTCGGGACAATGATGCGGGTGTGACCGTCGAATCCGCGTCTAGAAGGAGGACGTATTCGCCTCTCAAGAGAGGGGCAGCGTGGTTCAGTGCGCCGCTCTTGAAGCCCTCCCTGTTGTTTCGCCTTGATACGAGAGCGACTATGCCCGAAGAATTCAGTTCCTTTACCTTCTCGTCTAATACATTCCTCGTGTCATCTGTGGAGTCGTCGGCAACAATAACCTGAAGCTTTCCCGCTGGATAGTCCAAATTCTTGATTGCATCAAGGGTTCGCCCGATCACGAACTTCTCATTGTATGCGGCGATTAGAATCGAAACGAGGGGCAAATTCTCCCTCGGAGGATCGACATTACTCAGGATTCTTGGATATCGGAGCGAGCTGACGAATAGGATGACGGTGTAGTAGGAGGACAATAGAACAGGAATGCTGAAAGCCAACGAGATGGACGTGATGATAATCCATGGCTCCATCACAAACCATCTGCTGAGAACCAGCGAATCATCGGGTTCTTATGGTTGGTGAAAGATCTCAGAAAAGTAAAGAACCGTTCGCGATGCGCGGAGATTATCGGTGGCTTTCGCCATCTCATTCCACTAAAGTTGCCCATGTATTACGTGGACACGCCCGGAATGTGTGCTAGACCCCACCTTCTCTGAGAAAAAATGGGATTTAGTTTCGAGGTCTCGCGACGAGGGGCGGAAGGTAAGAGGATTCGAGGCTTGTGGTAGGCTACTCAACTTGAATAGGTCGTGTGGGTCTTTTCTCGTCGCTCTTGGTGAAGCGGACTTCAAGGACTCCATTCTTGTAGGTGGCTTTGGCGGCTCGAGGGTCGACCAAGTGTGGTAGTTCGAGCTCTTTGAAGTATCGTCTCTTGGCTGATTCCACAGCTATTTTTAATGCCCTGTCAGTTGATTCGAGCTTGATGTGTTCCTTCTCTACTCCGGGAAGCTCCGTTACAACAATCACTTCGTTACCCTCTTGTAAAACATCCACGAGTGGTTCCCGTTCTTCCTTCACTAATGGCCCTCGAGAGGTGGGTTCGACGTTGCCGAACTCCCTGATTACAGGTTTGCCGTCCTCTCCAACAGACATTGAGAATCCGTATACGAAGGGTTGCGGTCCTTCAATTGCCTTGGGCATCTCTACTGCTTTCCGCATCATCTCGTCCATCAGGCGATCCATCCGGTCCATTTCTTCGAAGATGTCGAACCACCATCCCGATCGCCGAGTGCGTTTCTTTCTGGTAGAGTCTCTGCTGTGAGCCATGGTAGACCAATCGAGAATATTCCGGGAAGTATATTGGAGTTTTGTTGGGAAATTACCATGGCAATTTTACGTTTGAGCAGAGCGCAGAGTGGGAGGTTATCTGAGCTTCTGGCGGTTGAACGCTCCGTTCTGAACTCTGGAATTAAGCCCTCGACGCTATCTTAACATACACGGGAAGGCCTAACAGTGTTCACGAAGGGGTCGGGTTTATTTGGGAAGGGCCGGGGTCGCTGTTGCAATACTAACAGTTCTAACGGTCACGACGTTCGGAGTTGGACAAGCCTTGTCATTTGAGTCAAGTGTTCCACTCAAAGGAGTCATCGATGGATGGACCACTTTCCAGCCGACACCTCTGAATCTTGTGATTAACGATGCGACGATGTGGGCTCGAGTGTGGAATGCTAGCTTCTGCCCCGACGCCTGCACGTATGTGTCTCTTCCACGAATCGACTTCTCAAACACTACGGTACTAGCGGTGTTCGCTGGACCTCCACTTGACCCGGGCGTAATAATCAGTCCCCATGTCAGCCGCACTCTTCTGGGCCTGCTCGTCGAATCAACAGTAACAATATCGGGACGCGGCTGCGCATACTACGGTGCGCTGTATGTTCCCGGCGAGGGTGTCAAAGTTACCATCGTATCGATCCAGAAAACCACTCTACCAGTAACCTTTGCCACGCGAACAATCGTAAAGGATTGCCGTATATAGGCCAGGAAACACCAAGGCACCATTGCGCCGGACCGTATGCGTCCTTCACGCAGATCCTGCCATGATTGTCCAGGTCCTCCGATGGTATCTTCAAGAATACTCATACCCAGTCAGTTGGTAACTAAGGCGATGATACTGACCCCTCTCCCCTTTTTTTGTTTT
>Ga0209761_1000312_pt1 | contig 28648 bp, 26 predicted proteins | sample GraSoi013_1_40cm_4_FD_185818 | JGI IMG/M metagenome (GOLD analysis project Ga0209761, IMG submission 185818) | Grasslands soil microbial communities from the Angelo Coastal Reserve, California, USA - Sample 09_25_2013_1_40cm (SPAdes) (version 2) | ecosystem: Environmental > Terrestrial > Soil >... | reverse complement strand
GGCGCGTGCCTCAGCCTCGAGCGGAATGAGAACATTGTACACTACCAGTTTGTTACTCATTACTGCAACGAGGCTAGCGTTCCCAAACCGTCGCCGAGTGACTGGGTGGCTTGGGGGGATTTTACCGGCGATGGATTCCTTGACCGACTCCGGATTGACTCGGTGAATTGGAACTTTTACGTTGCATCGGGCGGACCAACAGGTCTAAACGGAGAAACTCCCTGGTTCAATCTTGGGAAGACAATCGACAGGCTCTTTGTTGAGCATGATTACGCGGCCAACAAGGATTTCGTGTACCTCGAATCAGGCGGTGTCCCAGCATTGTTCGCACAGGATGGAAATTCCCTCAGCTTCGAGCCGGCTGTGCTTCCTTATGGATTATGACAGTCCATCGGCCGACCGATACATCCTACCTTGGGCTAGGTGGAATGAGGAGTCTCATTGTGGATCTCGCCGTGACTCTTGCCGGAGTTCGACTTCAGATTTCGAAACCATTCCCGCCCAGAGATCGGCGGGAAGAAGTTCTCTAACACGTATAGATAGTGACGGGTGAATCGTGCCATGCCCCAATTCGAAGCGCGTCTCGCTGATATGTAGGCAATGACCTCATTGTCGAATAGCGTCCTGTGACGATCGACCAGATACCGTCCCATAATTCCATCCGCGTTAACATCATTGACCTTGAAACCGCCGGACTCTTCGAAGCTCCGTCTGCGCACTACCAAGAAATTGGTGCTTGAAGAGAAGGCTCTGAGGGGAGGAGGAAACTTTGAGAAGAGAAAACGGAGGGTGTTGTATATACTGTAGATGATCCGAAGCGTAGGCCCACCATCATAGGGTACGTCTGGTCCCGTTAAAGCAGCGAGATCAGCATCATGTTGAAAGTGACGTAAGATTGAGTTCAGCGCGGTCGGGGGAAAAATGACATCTGCACAGCTGAACATTAGGAGAGGGGCCCTAGAGTGAGCGACCGCGTAGTTCCGCGCTTCGAATTCCTTGGACCCCTGCAGGACAAAGACCCGCGCACCGAGAGACGCTGCCACCTTGAGAGTGTCATCCTGGCTTCCACCATCTACCACAATGACCTCGAAGCTGTTCGTTGATTGGGAGTGAAGCGAGCAGAGGAGCTGGCTGATGTAAGCCTCCTCATTGAGGGTGGGAACTATTATGCTGAGTTCCACATTGTTTCGAGTAGATGCCAAGGGGTCTCTCGGAATGCCCAAGCCTAGCTGAAACGCTCGCTGAGTATGCCACTCCGATAGAGTTTCCGCCTAAGTATAATGAGCGGGATCAAGCACGAGGCGGAGAAGGCGGGAAGTGCGACACCGTAGACTACGTCACTATAAGACATGTCAAGGCTTGCCAGTAACCTGCCATTAAGCGGTATATAGATCATGCCGGGCCCCGCGAGAAAGTACGGCAACGACAGGCCGTTACCCGTTCGATCTATCCCCAAGATATTCCAGTTACTCGTGAAAGTCTCCTTCCAAACCAACCCGCGGTAGTTCCCTTGCACCGCCTGCGTGTGTAAATCCTCGTTTGTCGCCCACACACCTCCCACTGACGTTTGGTTGGATCCCGTCAAAAGAGTAACTGTCGAAGCTTGGTTCGAGCCAGCTCCGATGGATAAGACCCTTGTGAATGTGTCATTCGCTTGACTCGTGAAATCTGCCAAAGGAACAGTTGAGGGCACTCGGTTGCCAGCTGGGGCATACACTCCATCTCGATCACCTGTTACATCTGATAGAAGTAATTCGGCCCCGGATACCTGCCCGAGGAAGCCTGTTGACGATAACGGAACCGCTGTGCGGAGCTGATAGACACGGTAGCCGGGTTCTGAAAGAGAGGCGGAACTTAGTTGCACCGAAACATTCGTGTGACCCGGCGGAATGGTCAGGGCTAAGATGAACTCTGTGGCGGTAGCAAACTTTGACTGGGGGAAGTTCCATGTTGTAAAGTTGCTGAAGGGGACCGCAAGGTCAACCCATTCGTTGGGCGCGGCGTAGGTGTTCATCGCGACAAAATTGTTTGTGAAATTGCTCGATGTGAAAACAAGCCCCACCTTAGATTGCACATCAGTCTTTAGTCCGATTTGGGCCCCTAATCCGTCCCCCAGGACTACGGGATCCATCAGGCCTACGCCTATGTCGAACTGAGCTTCCTTTGTAGCGTCAGGGATGTTGATCGAGATTGTCAAGTTGTTGTTCTGGCCAACAGCTAAGCTCCCTTGAGCGTTCGTGTAGAACCCGATAGTCCAGTTCTGCGGCATTATCGTGAACGTCTGTGACGGGAACGAGGATATCTCGCCGAGATTTTGTGTTTCGGATGAAATTAGTGGCCAAACGAGGCTGACCAGTTCTTGTGCACCTGATGGCCCCTGGAGTTGTAACATGGCAAGAAGATCGGATTGCACAACCACGACTCTGGCACCTTGCTCTCGTAAGGAGCTTATTCCCGAGTTCCCTGTAGCGTTTGTGTACTGGTCGGTTATTATGGCATTGAATCCGCTCGGGTCGAAGTTGTCGAGAGACTGGAGATAGACCGGGACAACATATCTCGAATCTAGTCCCAGATAGCTTAGAAGAGCTAGAACGTCATTGTATTCAACCTTCGAGTCTGGCTGTTGAGAGTAGAAACCGATTACAGATGCGTTGGTGGCAACTAAAGTCGGGCTAGCTTTGGTGGGCTGTACAAAAACGAGGGTGCCATATTGAGTTGCGGCCGTTTTTGTTGAGAATAGTGCTTGTCGTGCCGAGAAATTTCCTGCTGTATTTTGGACTGGGTAGAAACCGGGGTCCAAGACGAGGGCCCCGACTCCGTACCAGTCCAGCCAGAACATCGTTGACGCAAAGTTCTGAGGGGCTCCGGCCAGTCCTGTGACGTCGATGGTAGGCTGGTCTTCAAGGTATACGCTGTTGAGTGTTGCGAGGTCGTCCTTGTAAAACACGTCAGTCTCATACCAACTCCTGTAAAAAGGATCTAAATCCAGTCCCAGAACGCGTCCTCCCGTCTGGTACGAGTTCGGGTAGTAATATGGGAACATGCGCGTCAACGTCCTTCCCTGGAGTGACACTCTGTAGGCAGGGAGATCGCCGAGATTTCCGCTCAAAGTCTGGGCGAAAGTATTGTTCAATGGATTACGGTCGGGGATGGACCAGAGCGAAATTGTCCCGAAGGCATTCACTGCTACGAGAATGATGAGAAGGACCTCGCGGTATCGCCCGAACATTCCTCTAGGCAACGGTCTAGGCCTCAAGAACAGACAGGCGACTATCGCAGGCAGGAGGAATGTGAGAATGTTTAACGAGTCGTAAGTTGCCCAGACCCTTGGAATATAAGACCAAAAGGGAGTGATAGCTCCCATCATGAGAAAATAGACGCTCACCGCGTTCAATGAGAATAGTATGGCCAAGTACTCAGGTTTGAGAGGTGGGGCGGAGGATTTCCTTCGAAGAAAGACAACTGCACTTAGAACCGGCCCAGCCCAAAATAGTTGGGACGCCAGGTTCACAGTCGATTCGGACGGGGGGGAGCTAACGCTCAGGATATGAGCTGCAAGAGGCACCCAGAACCAAGAGGTCAGCGCGAGAACGGGAAGTAGAACCCCTGCAAGTCTGAAGACGCCTAGTCTTATGTTCTTCAAACCCGCCGATAAGATCAAGAATGGCATTGCGATCGCAACCGGCACAGCGGCTATGTAGACATCACCTAGAAAGGTCAAGACCCAGACCGCCAGCAGAAGCCAGTAGATAGTGCGAGAAGATCGGCCATCATTTTGTAGTTGTGCATAGCGGAATGTCAGCGCAAGCGCAGTGAAGACGAATGGAAGGGTGAACACTCGACTGTACGCGCCTCCCGCAATATAGCCCCAACACCCGACGCTAGACCATACGGGAACTGAAACCGCTAGAGAAACAATCCTGTGCGCGCCAACGCAACGAGCGAAGTAGTAGGCGCTGGGTCCGATAGATAGGAAGTAGACAAGAAAGGTCGCGTGGAAAACTGCAATAGGATCTAGGCCGAGAAATACAAAGATGGCAGGCGGGCCGTACGACGCCCAAGCGTATCCCGTTGACGGCATGTAGCCATCGAATGATCTCGGGTCCCATTGAAACTGGAAGAAGTTTCTGGAAAGATCGATTATCTTCTGAATGTGGACAAGTACGTCGTCTCCCAAAGGGGTCGGGTTGGTCAGCATTCCCAGCACCTGCAGGACCAACACCTGTAGGGCTAACAGGAGAAAACAATCAAGAATCCAGCTGCCTTTTCTTGAAGAAATCCAGTTGGAGAATTTCGCCATAATGGTCTTAACCCTCCAAAGCACAACAGCCTTGAGGGCCAAATTGCTGGTAGACTCGTCGTGAAGTCGCTTCAACGAAGCAGCCGAAGCATTGTCCCCAATAATAATCTCATGAAGATTTCTGAAACAGAGGTACTCTCCAACTTCTTGACTTTGTAGTCACCAGTCTGGACGTGGAATTCGATGAAGACCCTACATTCGTCTCACAAGGGACCCGCTGGAATCCAGAGTGTTCTGGTGTCACGGTCCTAGAGACACATTAGAGCTCGAGGGTTCGGATATGGTGTCGAGGGGATCAATGTCCGTTTGGAATCGTAGATACGATCTTTGAACAGCGGCTGTTCAGATTGATGTAACTTTCCTCGAGCATATTGAGGGAGAAAGGAGTTATACACGGAATAGGTCGCGAGCCGTAAGATTCCATATATGATGCATCTCACGTTGCTAACAGTGATCATATCATGAGTCGGATACTTGTAGCTGGGGGCGGCGGGTTCATCGGATCTCACCTGGCAAACCAGCTTCGCAGGCGGGGGAACCTTGTCAGGGTAGCAGATCTAGCGTTCAACGGACACGGACTGGGACGATACTGCGACGAGGAGCTTCTCTTGGATCTAAGAGACCCCGGAAACTGCCTCAGAGCCACTGAAGGTATGGACATGGTGTACGATCTTGCTGCCAACATGGGAGGGATCGGGTTCATCACAGCGGTAGGTGCAGAAGTAATGCGAGATAACATTTTGATTAACGCGAACATGTTGGAGGCTGCGCGGCTGAGTAAAGTCAAGAGATTCCTGTTTAGTAGCTCAGCCTGCGTCTATCCAGATTTTCGTCAGATGAGCCCGAATGTCTCGGGTCTCAGAGAGGAAGACGCGTTCCCAGCTTCACCAGACACTTTCTACGGATGGGAGAAGCTGGCAACCGAGAAGATGTGCGAAGCTTACAAAAGAGATCATGACCTGGATGTGCGAATAGTCCGTTATCACAACATTTACGGGCCCAACTGCACCTACAAGGGAGGGAGAGAGAAGTCACCCGCTGCACTCTGCAGAAAGGTCTGTGAAGCTGCAGACCCCGGAATGATTACAATCTGGGGAGATGGTGAGCAAACTCGATCTTACTGTTACATTGACGATGCCGTAGCAGGCACGATAATGCTGATGGAGTCAGCATTCTCCGAGCCGATTAACATCGGTTCGGATCGTCTGGTGTCAATTAACGATATGGCAGATCTGATAATTGACAGTTCTGGGAAGAAAATTGCGAAACGATACGACCCAACGGGACCACAAGGGGTACGTGGCAGAAATGCGGACATCAGTCTCGCAAAGCGAGTGTTAGGATGGGTGCCCAAGGTCAGTCTTGAGGAAGGTCTATTGCGTACCTACGATTGGATAGCGGAAGAGATCGCTGAAGATCGGCAGGAGATCGTGGTTGTACCTAATACCGCGAGAGGAACAAGCCAAGCAGGCGCTTAAACCCAGTTTCAGCCAAACACTTGGATAGGCGAATATCCCACAGCAAGTAGATCGCTCTAATAAATGCGACAAGTGCCGCATGGATCGACACCACACCTCGTACGATCCGGCAACTGTTTCACCGGAAAATAGCCCGCGCTTTTTGATTTGCTTAGGCTGATTCTAAGATGGTACGGGGGTTTGACCGGGAAAAGATTATGTCAAGACTTCCGATGAACTTGAGATTCTGCCTATTATCCTATTCCTGCCCGAGAAAGGGTCCCGTTGTTCGGCAGTTATTTGGACTACAGTTGGGTCAATATGTCGGAATTCAATTGTCACTTTACAATCGCCTATACAATATTCTTCAGGTTCTTGGACAGATTCATCGACTTGAGGGTCAGCGTGCCAAATCCTGCGAGGGTTAGAGCGAGGGCCCAGACTCCGTCTAGGAGCACAAAGATACTCATTGCCAGGGCAACCGCGGCAAAGGCCCCCTCGGCGATTGCAATCCTGTCGAGACGAATATCGCGATGATATTGCTTGTTCCTATGTGTCATGAGCCCGTGTTTTGGGGTTCTGAAGAAGAAGCCTGTCTTGCCTCGGATCCCGTTCAAGAATCCGATCATGATTGCAGTGGTCATGCAGGAGCTCGTGTAAGAGAGCAAGGGAAGGAGGGCAAGATTGTGTGGGCTCATTATTTTTTGGATATAAAGAGCATAGACGCCTGAAGCGAAAAAGGACAGCACGGGCAGGGTTACGATAATAATGTAGGTCGGGCTGGAGAATATCGAGTCAGAAGGGGCGCTCAGCCCTAATATTAGCCCGAGAGCTGACACGAACGTGACAACTACCCAGCTCAGTCCCTGGAAGGGGCCAACTAAGGTCGAAAAAAGGACAATTCTTCTCCAGATAGAGAGGTTCTTGCACTTCAGTATCTTTGGTCCGTTGGCAATAGCGCATTTCGCCCATCCCTGGGCGACTCTGGCCGCCTGTTTCTTCCAAACCTCCAGGCTAGATGGATCCTCGCTGAATATTCGGACATTGCTCAGGTATACTCCTCTATATCCCGCACAGTAGATCTTGCAAGACAGATCGGCATCCTCGACGATCGAGTCGTTCGACCAAAAACCGACCCGTCTCAGCACGGCCATCGAGATTAGGACGAAACCGCCTTGGAAGGAGTATGGAGCGTCGATTGAATAAGCTCCCATCTTCGAAACTGTATCTCCCTGGTCAAGCTGGAGCGCAAATAGTCGGGTCGTCAGGTTCTGTTCTCGGTTGTAGTGCCCGACTCGAAATGAGACGAAGCCAATTCGAGGATCATGACTCGTTGCGCTTAGCCCTCTCTTCAGGACGTCGGCTGAGACTGTCGAGTCGGCGTCTAATAATAAGACGTAATCACCCTTTAGAAGCGGGGCTGCACGGTTCAGCGCACCACTCTTGAAACCCGCCCGGCCTTTCCTCCTGGACACCACACTCTGAATGCCTAGGCTGTTAAGTTCCAGAAGTTTGTTGTCGATCACCTCAACCGTCTCGTCGGAAGAGTCGTCTGCTATTACAACTAGAAGCTTGTCTCGGGGGTAGTCGAGGCTCTTGATGGCCTCAAGCGTGGAGGCTATGACCAATTTCTCGTTGAATGTCGCTATCAGAATTGAGACGAAGGGGGGATCTCCAGGGAGAGAGCCTTCCGAGAGAGATCTTGGATAGCGGAATGTGCTCAGAAAGAGAATCACGCTGTAGTAGGCAAACAATAGGCCTGGTATGCTGAAGGCGAGCGAAATCCCTGAGATGTATATCCATGACTCCATCTTGAGCAGTTCACGTATTTGTTATGGGCGACTGAAGCTTCATACCGGCTGACAGCCTATTGCTTGTTGTCAAGACTTCCGGATCTGTTCGACTCTTAACCTATCCTCATCTTCTTCGCTGATAATGGCTCTGGAAAATACTATTAATTCAGATATCGAAGAGCGGGACGGTGGCCGGACAGTTGAGTCTCAAGGCGGTCTTCTTAGATCGGGACGGTGTGCTGACACGAGAGAGAACAGACTACGTTAAGACACCGGAAGAGCTTGAGATTCTGCCTGGTATCGGACCGCCCCTCCGTACTCTTCGAGATGGGGGATTCCGACTGATTATTGTGACTAACCAGTCTGTAGTCGGAAGAAGACTGACTACTCACGACGAAATTGGCAGGATTCATGAGAAGTTAAAGTCCGAGCTCAAACGAATGGGTTGTTTCGTGGATGGCATCTACTACTGTCCGCACCTGCCCGGAGAGGGATGCAGCTGTCGAAAGCCCGAGCCTGGCCTCATTCTAAGGGCCGCGGAGGACCTGGGGATCGATATCGCAGCTTCTTGGATGATTGGTGACAAGGAGATTGATCTCGAAGCGGCGAAGAGGGCTGGGTGCCGTGGTATTCGTGTCCAGACGAACCTAGGAGACTTGCAGAACGCGGTTTCTAGCATCATCAAAGCCGGAGAGAAAGGTTGGGAATGCTGAGATGATATGGTGAAGATTCGGGCCAGGGCACCTCTCAGAGTCAGCTACGCAGGAGGGGGAACAGATGTCCCTCCTTATCCCGGATTGAAGGGCGGGGTGGTTCTCTCTTCTACAATTCAGAATTACGCTTACTGTTCTATTGCGCCTCGAACTGATGGGATGGTTACTGTATTCAGGGAAGATCAAGATGTCTCCACTGGACCTCAGAGACTTGGTCAACTGGAGACTAGCGGAGAGGTGGAGTTTGTCCGAGCGGTCGCCAAGCGATTTCAGGTGGACGAAGGATTTGATGCAAATCTCAGATACGACGCGGCCCCCGGCACAGGGCTAGGATCGTCCTCGGCACTGTGCGTCGCTCTTATTGGCGCCTTCCGCGAATGGAAGGGCGCTTCGATGACAGACTATGACATAGCAAATCTTGCCTATGATGTCGAAAGGAAGGATGTCGGAATTCCAGGAGGTCTGCAGGATCAATACGCGTCGACCTTTGGGGGCTTCAACCTGATCGAGTTCAAGAAGGGTGCAAACATCGTCAATCCTCTTCGAATAAAGCGAGAGACCTTGAACGAGCTAGAGTATAACAGCCTCCTCTGCTTCACCGGGACTACGCGACGTTCGGGCGGTATTCTTCAGAGACAGATAGAATCGTATGAAAATAGGGAGTTGAACGTCATGGACGCGCTTGAGCGTATGAAGGAATTGACGCTCGAGATGAAGGACTCACTCCTAACCGGCAATCTCACAGAGTTCGCTAGACTGTTGAACTCTGAATGGGAGACGAAGAAGGCACTCGACTCTGCAATCTCCAATGATGAGATAGACAAGCTGCTCCAAACGGCCCGACAGAACGGGGCCATAGGCGGCAAGCTTCTAGGAGCCGGAGGCGGAGGATTCCTCTTCCTATACTGTGAGCCTGGCAAACGGGTCCATGTCGAAAAGGAGGTCGAGCGTCTCGGAGGGAAGGCCTTCCCTGTCAGATTCGATCTCGAAGGTTTGCAAACCTGGCGAAGCCCAAAGTAGGACTATGAAAACTATGCAAGATAGCCGACTAGCTCACAAACGATCAGAAGAAGAAGGCCGATCCGCCGCGGCACTGGCAGCCATTCGAAACAGCATCGAAACGAAAGAAAAAGTTGCCAAGGAGTGTCTCGATGACATCGTCGAAATGGCCAACGTAATGGCCTCAGCCCTGCAAAAGGGCCGAAAAGTTGTCTTCTTCGGGAACGGTGGAAGTGCCGCCGACGCGCAGCACATGTCGGCGGAGCTTGTTGGAAAGTTCAAGAGAGTCCGTCCGGCCCTCCGGGCGTCTGCCCTAACGACCAACACTTCAGTTCTGACCGCCATAGGCAACGACATCGGTTTCGATGAAATCTTTTCGCGTCAGGTCCAGGCGACATTGGAGCCCGGCGATGTCGCCGTCTGCATCAGTACGACAGGCCGCTCAAAGAACGTTATCAGAGGCGTTCAGGAAGCGAGAAAGATCGGGGCAAAAACAATAGCCCTGACAGGCTCTGGGGGCGGTCAGCTCGCCTCGTTGTGCGATCACGAAGTGGTTGTCCCCTCGGATGATGCACAGAGGATACAGGAGTGTCATATCATGATAGGACACATCGTCTGCGAATTGATCGAGGAAATTCTCAGCGAGACTAGTTCCTGGAAAGAGAGTCTCGACTGAAGATTCACGTTGCTGCGATTCTTCCTTTCATAACGAGTTTGTTCCAAAGCCGTAGAGCTACTTTCCGCGTAATCCTTAAGTGTGAAAATTCCAGCACCACAACCATTTCAGACGATGGGCGGCAAGGAGAGTGAGAAGACGTTTGTTCTTGACGAGATTACTCGGTGCACCGCAATGGGCCATTGACAAGCTTTACAATTATCTTGGACTACGCGAAGGCCTCTCCACCGCTGCAAGGTGGACTCGTGTCGGTCTGGGAGCTTCAGCAGGATTCCTGATTCTCGCAGGCGTGCTGCTACTAGCAGTCGAACCATGGGTAGTCGAAGTTTTGGGCCTATCCGCAGGGTTGATCGGGTTTGGCCTCTTCAATCTGATCTCAGCGCATGGAAAGAAGCTCACCATGCTTCGCGCGAATCAGCTCTCTTTGCTTGGTCACTTTACCGCGATGATTGCTCTATATGTTATCGTCTCAAGAGTTCTCATCGTCAGCTACACGACGGACACGGTTGTTGGAACCTATATGGGAGTGTTGAAGGTTCTCGAGGTGCAGAGTCCATACGGTGTTTCGATCAAGCCTTTGCTCGACGCGTTTGGCTTTTCACCCTCATTCTACACGCCCGGCGTTGACGGTTCCTTCGACTTCCACCTAGCCTATCCCTCGCTAAGCTTCCTGTCGGTCCTCCCATTCTATGTCTTGGGAATCCGAGATCTGCGCGATACCGTCTTCATCTTCTTCCTTCTCTCAGTCCTAATCGTCTTCGCATTGGCCCCGGCCAAGTTCAAGAACATGAGTCTCGCACCCTTCGGCCTATTTCCAGTCGTAATCGCTGGTGGCTGGACTGATAGTGTCTGGGCCTTCTTCCTCGTCCTTACAGCATTTCTCTGGTACCGTCACCCGAAGGCCAGCTGGGCCACTCTAGGCTTGGCGATCGCAACCAAACAGATTGCCATCGTCGTCGCCCCTTTCCTTCTTATTCGACTCTGGCACGAAACCCCCCAGTCAAGAACGCGTAGTCTTCTCACAAGTTTTGCCCTGATGACCGCAGCATTCTTCCTGCCCAATCTTCCCTTCATGATCGCCTCTCCAAATGCTTGGTGGAACGCTGTCGTGGTTCCATACCTGCCGAGTTCTCCCTCTCAGGTTCCGGGCGGCGTAGGTCTCTCGGACATCCTGCTAGACCTGGGTGTTGCGCTACCTTCCTCCTTCTATCTGATCCTGGTACTCGGCGCCTCCAGCTTCCTCCTCTACAGCTACGCTCGACACTATCAGGGCTTGAACAGCATGGTCTTCGCCTTCCCGATATTCATCTTCTTCCTCTACTACCGCTCTTTTCCCAATTACATGGCCTACTGGGGATTCCCTCTTGTCATCGAACTAACGCGCCTCGGAGGTCCGAATCTGCGAGCGCTATTCTCAATGAGGCTACCGAACATCGCCTGGCGGCCGCCAACCGAAACACTTCTAAGAATCACCAGGAGGAGACTAACTCCCTCACTGCTGGTACTGGTTGCACTCACTTTCGCTTTCGTCGGCGCGTCTGGTGCCTACATATCTCAAGCCGCAACGCAGCAGGCATCGATCCAGATCAACGGCGTGATGGACCCGGACAATATCGGGGCCGCGACCATGATCAACGTCACTCTGAAGAACCTATTCTCCACACCGGTGTCCCCCACCTTCTTCGTGAAATGGTGGAACCCGCTGACATACTTCTGGACCACCAATTCGACCACACTCCTAGAATCGGGAGCGCAGAACTCGTACATCATAACTGCTCCCGACGCCTTGAGCGCCGTCCCAAGAGGAGCTCAGTTCCACGTAATGATCTATGACAAGCTGACCAACCAGCTATTGGGCGAATCCTCGTCCTACAAGGCAAGCATTCCAGCCCCTCCAGTTGCGAACCCGCGCCTGAAGTGGTGGGCACTAGACGCGAGCGTCGGGAAAAAAGTGCCCTTCAGCTGGAAACTCTCCCCCATCAACACTGACCTTACTACATCCCGAATCTCTCCCTTGGGCGTAGACGGGACAGGCGGATTACAGATGATTCTGAATTATACGAATACCGGTATCGGGATCGAACAATTGGCACTCTCGCAGAGGGTCCTTTTCAACGCCACCAGCGTAAACATCAACTTCGAGCCTCAGGGCACGAAGAGCGTTGCGGCGAATGTCATGTTCGCCGCCAGCGTGACAGACGGAACTCACATCTTGTATTTCGTTTTCTCGAACCGGACGAACCGGGAGAGCATAACCACATACTCATCCAACACTACCGTCGTCGTTCCTACAGAGGCATCTGCCTGGAACACCGTGAGGATGGACCCAGTATCGATCTGGCAAAGCCAAGGATGGAACACGCCTCAGCAAGTCACGCTAGCTATTGTCCTCAAATCAGACGCCCCCGGAGTCTACTTCGCTAGTGTTCTCAGCGTCGACCCTGCTTAGCCAGCGTCTCGACACACACCCTTAGGCCTTGTAGCTTCGGTCGATGAGCGGCCTCGCCAGAGGATTGGTTCTAGGCACCCGGAGTCGAACGGAGGGTGCTTCTTGTTTTGTAATGGCAAGCCATACGTGAACATGAACTCATTTATTGAGGCGATAAATGCGCACAACTCTGGAGGCATGGCTACCTGACGAATCTAAAGGGACTACTGCTAGCCGGGGGACATGGTACCCGACTCCGTCCCTTGACCTATACGGGAAACAAGCACATGCTTCCCATCGCCAACAAGCCGATGCTCATGTACGGCTTCGACCAGATCAGAGTCGCAGGGATCAAAGAGATCGGAGTCATACTCGGACCCCTACAAGAAGGCATAGTGGAAGCTCTCGGAGACGGCTCGAAATATGACGTCAAGATTACCTACATCGACCAGCCTGACCCGAAAGGCATAGCCCATGCAGTCCTGATCTCACGCGGCTTTCTAGGAGACTCTCCCTTCGTGGTGCACCTTGGCGATAACTTGTTGAAGGACAGTGTTCCTGAACTAGGACAGGAATTTCTCAAGTCAGACTCTGACGCGACTGTTGTATTAACCAAGGTGAAGGATCCGAGCAGGTTCGGCGTCGTCCAGATAGAGAACGGAAGAATCGTTAAGCTAGTGGAGAAGCCGAAGGAATACATTAGCGACCTTGCTTTGGCCGGGGTCTACTTCTTCCGACCTAGCATATTCGCGGCCATTGAGAAGCTGAAGCCGAGTTGGAGGAATGAGTTGGAGATCACAGATGCGATACAAAAGCTGTTAGATATGGGGGGAAAGATTGGCTATCACGAAGTATCAGGCTGGTGGAAGGATACGGGAAGACCTGAAGATATTCTGGAGGCCAATCAGCTTGTGTTGAGAGATTTGAAACTACTCGTCGAGGGCAAGATCGAGAAGGGCGTTTCGGTTTCGGGAAATGTGGAAGTTGGCGAAGGGTCCATTGTACACACTGACACAGCATTGCGCGGGCCCGTTATCGTAGGTGAGAATTCTGAGATCGGGGACGGGGCACGCGTGGGACCCTATACCTCCATTGGGAGCAGAGTAAAGATTCTTGGAGCTGAGATTGAGAACAGCATAGTTCTCGACGGAACCGTAGTGAATTGTAGGGAAAGGATTACGGATAGCATTATCGGGAAGAATTCACGGATTGTTTCAGATCCCGCCCACCAGTCGGCAGGAAGAAAGTTCGTGGTGGGCGAAAGCACTTTCGTGAGCCTCTAGTCCCATGCCCTTCGAGCGCGCGTTACTCCCGTTGATCAGTGGGTGAGATATCCTATCAAGACGAAAGGACGCATTCTGAGGATCGAATGCAGGAGAGTTCGTTCTGGAGAAATACCCCGCTCCTTTCGTGCTCGACCAGCTTGTATTTGGTAGGCAATAGACCTCGCAAGTGTCATCCGTCGTCGATGCAACACAACTACTCCTTTGTCCAGCTTCACCTCGAAGCCCGCTCTCCGGAGCCGTAGGTCAAGGTCGGACTCCCACGCGTAGACGTCTCTGAATCCTCCCACCGCCTTTAGAGCCGCGATCGAGATAGCTCGTGCCCCTCCACATGACTGTTCTCCCAAAGGAGAGATTGTATATGTTAGTTCCCAGAATGAAATGAGCCTGTTCAGCACGCTTCTCGATGAATCGGTTTTAGCAATTGCGGAAACGACTGCGAACCTATCCATCTGGGGCAATATGATCGCCAAGAAATTTGGAGAAAGGGTCATGTCCGCGTCAACGACGACTAGGGCGTCTCCAATCGCTCTGCTGAAGCCTAGTTGTAGATTTTCTGATATGCTGTTCCTCCAGTTCAAACGATCCTTCCGAAGAATCAACGATGGGCTTCGCTCCAATTGCTTCTTCGCAAGATCCACCGTTCGATCGGTACATCGATCTGCAACGACGATGATAAGTCCGGCGGATGGTTTGTGTCTTAGAATTGATTCTAGGCAGTCGCCTATGTAGTCCTCTTCATTATGTGCACAGACGAGGACTGTAGCAGAAGTCAACCAAGGTTACTCTATGTTCGTCGCCAGAAAATACACTAATGAAATTGCGAGAGGAAAGAGGAATATCGCGTAGTAGAAGACTAGGAGGCCACTTGCGAACATTACTCCAAGGGCTGCAATGTCCCTTCTCGCCCTCGGATTGGCCAAATCAATCGTCCATACACCTAGAGCCCAAAGACTGAATCCAATCATTGCCAACAAGGCAGCGATGTTGAAAAACAGAACAGGAAAATATGAGCCTCCGATCGGCTTATCGTTGGGAATGGTGGGGAGGCTGTTGAGTATTGGCCCTAGGAGATAGTTGACGATCACCACTACTCCGAGGCCGTATGAGCCCCAAATAATCGGTAAAAGGGCGATTCGCTTCTGCATCGAATCTTCAATCGCAGTCCACTACGAGATATTGATATAGTATTCGGATGCCTCTAGTTGGCTCGGCGTTTGCCCTGGTTTACTTTCTGATGTGAGCATCTCTCGAGGTTGGTCCTCGGGAGGAACATGGGTGAGAATGGATGCCTTGCCCACCGAGGGTTATCCTTAGGCATTCGGGGGCCATCCATTCGGCATTTCCAAGCTCGGTGGAAATGGGCAAGTTCCTTCAGCAATTTTCCTCTTCTACTTTTTTTCCGGAACCTCCTTGTAACCTATCCTTCGACATGGTACTCATAGGAAAGACATTGTCTACCTCTGCTTCTGTCGCCGACTAGTCGATAGGAATTCACCACTCTTCCTTCCATGGGAGCTCTGAAAGAACCTTCTCAGTCGCCAAATGCCCCCACCAAGGAGAGTGTTCACGATACCAATTCACAGTCCTCGTTAATGCGGCGTCAAATTCGATTGCGGGCTTCCATCCGAGCTGGCGACGTGCCTTTGCGGAGTTCAGGCTGTATCTGAAATCGTGCCCCGGCCTGTCATCAACTTCAACTAACTCGGCCGAGGGAATGTCAAGCAAACGAAGCAAACGTTGCGCCAGGTCTCTATTCGACAATTCATTTCCAGCAGAAATGTTGTACACTTGCCCCGGATCTCCTTTCTGTATCGCGAGCTCTATTGCGGCACAGAAATCATCCACGTATATCCAATCTCGAATTTGTCTTCCCCCACCGTAGATGGGAATGCCCTTTCCTCGTATGGATCGAATGATGGCTTTGGGAATGAACTTCTCGGGGTGTTGCCAAGGTCCGAAGTTGTTCGTACACCTAAGAATAACTGTTTGAAGCTTGTATGTCGCGGCCCAAGCACACACGATTAGGTCGGCGGCGGCTTTGGTTGCCGAGTAAGGGCTGGACGGATTAAGGGGACTCTCTTCGTCAAAAGACCCACGGTCGATCGATCCATAGACCTCATCCGTCGAAATATGCACCAACCTGTCAACGTTCACCTCATTAGCAGCTCTAACGAGGTTGAAGACTGCCCTAGCGTTGCTCTCAAAGAATGGCTCTGAGTTCGCAATGCTTCTATCCACATGAGTCTGGGCTGCAAAGTTCACGATTAAGTTAGCATTCTTCACGACTCGCCGAGTGAACTCATAGTCGGCGAGGTCCCCTTTGACGAAATGGTAACGCTTGTCTTCGCTAATGTCTTGAAGACTTGCACGGTTGCTTCCGAGACTTTCGTTATCAATGTTAGTGACCCTGAGGTTCTTACGAGAGGATCGAAGCAGACGATGAACGAAGTTGCTTCCAATGAAACCTAGACCTCCAGTTACAATGATTTGATCTGTCAAATAACGGTGGCCTCTGTCATTCCGGTCATGGCACTTTCAGCCACTCGCTGCCTTTCACTCAAGCTTGAAAAGGCATGCATCCTGTGTTGTGTTTCGCTCTTGGACAAGCTTCTTGTCGTTGGTTCCACTGGGTTAGTAGGATCGAAAATTGCCTCTTTGGCTCATGGTTATGAATTTGAGACGTATAACACTCATAACTCCAGACCTTCGCCCTTTCCAAACTCGACAAAGCTCGACATTACGGACCGAGACGCCACTATGACTTTATTGGCCAAGATCCGCCCTTATGCGATAATCAACGTTGCGGCCCTGACAAATGTGGACTATTGTGAGACTCATAAGGAAGAAGCTGAACGGGTTAACGTTGGCGGGGCTACGAGCCTAGCTGATGCGGCGCGTCAGAACAACAGCAGATTTGTCCACGTATCAACCGACTCGGTGTTCGATGGAACGTATGGCCACTACACTGAAGACGATATGCCCAATCCGATCAACCACTATTCGAAGACTAAGCTGGATTCCGAGACTGTTGTAGCTCAGCTCTTGAGCTACGCGATTGCTAGACCTAGCGTCGTTTATGGTTGGCATGCTCGGGTTGGTAGAACACCTTCCGGTTCGACGAAAGCGATGAACTTTGCCATGTTTGTTTTGGACAGGCTCGGCAAGAGTGAGCCGGTTAGGGTCGTTAGAGACCAGTATAGTTCTCCCACGTTTGCAGACAACTTGGCTCATTCACTGCTCAGACTCGCAAGGCTAACCGAGAATGGCATCTTTCATACGGCAGGCAGGTCATGTCTTAGCCGCTACGAGTTTGCCCTATTGTTGGCCAAGATTTTCGGGTACCCGCCTGATTTGGTGCAACCTGTCTCTACTGGTGAATTCGATCAGGCGGCCCAAAGGCCAAAGAATTGCTGCCTCCGAGTCGAGAAGGCGGAGAAGGCCCTAAAAATGCACTTTCTAACTGCGCAAGAGGGATTGATTGAGATGAAGAAACAGGCCCGGTCCAAGCCCAATGACCGTTGAATCGAATGCCTGCTGGTTCGAATAAGCGGCGTCGGAGCGGGCGATATACGTCCGCATGAATGTGCATATCCGAAGGCGAGGAGAGAGGAATTTGGTTGTTCTCGACGTTATCCTTCTTACACACTGATTACACCTCTGATTTGCAATGCCGAGTCCTGAAGTGACTTCCTTATCGCCACCCTAAAGTTGCGGTTCCTGATCTGCCTTACCACCGTAGATAGAGGGAGCCCAAGAATGGCATCGACAAAGAAGAGGAACTGCAGAAGGTTCGGACGCATATTCCATTTACGAGCGAATAAGATCATACTCCTGCAGAAAAGATACCTTCTCGTTGCGCTCTCCATCTGTAGTACACCTCCATGACCCTGACGATGCTCCACTTTAACGCTAGAGAGCAGGATTCTTTTGATTCCCGCTCTTTCAGCCCTCTTGGCAAGATCTACATCGTTCCACCAGACGGGAAAGCGGGGGTCAAAGATGATCCCGAGGTTCTCAATCGCGCGACGGCTTAGAAGTAGAAAGCTTGCTCCTGGTGACTCGACAGAAACTGTTTCAGGAAAATTCTCGTCCTGATAGGTGTATCTTCTTCGGACGAGATGGTTCATCAACTTCCCATCTAGAAAAGACCCCACATAGCCGAAGTCGAAGAAGACTCGTGTGACGGTGGGAAAACGCCTCGTGACTACCCTCTGGGTCTTGCCGTTTTCGTGAACCATCTCTGTCGTCATGATTGCATTCGTGTGAGAGGTTCCGTAACGCAATAATTCTAAGAACCCTGTGTTAAAAGCAACGTCAGGGTTGCACAGCAAGATCCAATTTCCTCTTGCTTTCCGGTACGCCTGGTCTGTAGCCCTTGATAGACCCACATTTTTCGAATTGTACGCTACCTTCAGCCCTATACCCTTGAAGGTCAATTCGCTTTCTTGAAGGTATTCGACAGTACCATCTGTTGAGCCATTGTCAACTACCAGGGTTTCTATTTCAATAGGAAGATCCTTCAGTCTGGCCAGTGACATGAGACAGGTCATAATCGCATTTCTGCAATTCCACGTGACGATCAATATTGAAACCATGCCTAGCTGTCGGGCGATTGGGGATTCGCTTGAGGTTTTGCGAGGTTTCGCCATGATTTTACAGTGTCATTTTTTAGTTTGGGGCTTCCATGAACTATTGAAGCCTGTGTCGAGATCTCTCATGGTATTCACGTTATCCCATGACTTTATGATCATCGCCTGGTTAGGGCAGAATACAATTGCAAAGACTTCGCAAATTAGTCAAATTGAATTTGACTATTCATCGACTATTTGCATGAAGAATCGATTTGCAGGTTCGAACTGGAGTCGTTTAGCTTGACTACCCTGAATCTGGGATGCGCAAACGACCCTTGGGGAGATGTCAAGGTTGACATTTCCTTCAGGACTCAGACCGGTGCACCCTCGCATCCTGACATGATTGCTGATGCTCACAACCTGCCCTTTCGAGATGCTTCATTTGAGTTTACTCGTTGTTGGCATGTCTTGGAACACTTGAAGAATCCACATCAAGCTTTGAGAGAAATACGTAGGGTCTCAAGTCATGGCGAAATTAGGTTTCCGTATGATGACGGTTTCAAGAGGGAAGCGATTTGGGGAATCTCGATCCTTCAACCCATGATATTCTGGGGTGCCATAAAGACCCGCAGCGTAAGGGCCCATCTTTGGAAGATTCATCCAGACTCGCTAGCGCATGGTTGCAAAGTCAGGCTGAACCATCACTTCCTATTCGCTCCGATCAGCGGCCGGAAGGCCCACTATTTTCGAGGCTTCGCCTTTCCTAGAATAAAGCGTGAGTGGGTTCTGACATACTAAAAATGTGGCAGTGCGACCGATTATAAGAACCGAGCAGACTAGGAAACCCGCCTTCAATGCTCCCTGATTCCAGAAATTTCAGAAAGTCTGTAAGTGGAAGCCATAGACTTGATTCTACCCGAGTTTTCTTGACTATTTGTGCGGCGCCGAGTTCCACTCAAAAGGTTTCGATGTCCTCGGATCGACAATCCGGGGGTCATCCCACGGCCTTCTTTGTTCGTCAGGGTTACTGGCATCATAGAGGCGAGTTACCAAGTAGAGCGTAAACGAGGCTTTTGGCCCTAGTGTCTTCGTACCGTGCCAATAATGTCCCGGCACTCGAACCATCTGAAGCTTCTCGCTACTTGCGATGATTTCCGATAATTGTTTTTGAGTTGGGGAGTCTTCCTCATCATCGTAGGCGCATATCTTCATCGTGCCCTTCAGGACAATCAGGTAGTCCACTTGGCCTTTCTCATGTCTGTGCCAAGCTCTGATTGTCCCAGGATAGGTAAAAGACAAGTTCGATTGCATGATTCTGTCTTGTCCTAATAGCATCTTCCAGTCTTCTCTCATTATTTCTGCAAAGAAGCCACGTTCGTCCACCGATTTGTTGATGTCCTGAACCTTAACGCCTGGTAGCATGAGAACGGATCTGATCCACGTTTATTAAAAAGCATCTAACTGTATTCCAGTAAACAATTGAGAATCCTAATCTAGTAGTCTGATCAATCTTTCCAATCGATGAAATGGGTGTTTTCAAATGATCGATCCTCAAATGGTCCCGCCTTGTGAGACGGCCCAACAATGATGCTTCTATCGAACCTTTCGGCGTGTAGAGCTTGCGGTAGCTCTCAACTGAGACTTGGCCTTGACCTAGGCCGGCTCCCGCTTGCGAATTCGTTTCTGTCGCGCCAGCGTGCCATGGACGCGACCCCCGACCCACTATATCCGCTAAGAGTATTTCGTTGCGAGAATTGCGGGCTCATCCAACTCCTTGACGTGGTTGACAAGAAAGAGATGTTTGACGATTACGTTTTCCTAACATCAACTGCTAGAACGACAGTGCTTCACTTCGACCGTTATGCCGAAGAACTGACCAAGAGACTATCTCTGAACTCGGAGGATCTAGTGGTTGACATAGGGAGTAACGACGGTACCCTGCTTAAGGCCTTCAAACAACGAGGCACTCGAGTCTTGGGAATAGAGCCCGCCCACAACCTAGCCATCCGAGCTACGAAAGAGGGGATACCCACCCTTAACGAGTACCTTGGACCGGAAACGGTGGAACGAATTGGGAGAAGTCAGTCGCGACTGGTAACAGCAAACAATGTTGTATCGCATGTCAACGACTTGAACGGATTCATGAAAACAGTATCCATGCTTCTGGCCCCCCAAGGGCTCTTTGCGTTCGAGGTCCCCTGGGTGGTCGATGTCATGCACAATTACAATTTCGACATCATCTATCATGAACACCTCTCTTATTTTGGGTTCAAGCCTCTAGCACGAGTATTGGAGAGTCACAACCTGGAGCTGATCGACCTGCAACAATTCCCCGAAATACATGGAGGCACTCTACGAGGATTGGCATCACATACTGATGCCTTCGCGAAGCGATCTGACGTCCTCAAGAAAGCATTCCTCAATGAAGAAAGGGGGGCAAGCTTTCAAGCGCTTGAACAATTTGCGAACCAGGTCTACTCCATCAAGACTAGGTTATCAGAGATGCTTCACAGGCTGAAGAAAGAAGGAAAGAAGATCGTTGGTTACGGCGCCCCCGCCAAAGCCACGATCCTGCTGAACTATTGCTCCATAGACAGGTCTGTGCTCGATTTCGTTACCGATACCACCCCTTTGAAGCAGGGCAGATTCGTTCCAGGAGTACGAATCCCCATAGTTTCGCCAAACGAATTGGGAAAATCAAGGCCTGATTACGCCCTTCTCCTAGCTTGGAATTTCAAGGATGAAATTGTTCAGAAGGAGCAGGAATACCTCAAGTCGGGTGGAAAGTTCATAATTCCCTTTCCAGAACCAAGAATCTTGAATTAAGCCCACCTTCAACTCGCCAACGTAGGTCCATGTGAATGACTGGGGAGATAATTGCAACGATAGCAATCGTCACGGCGGTAAGAACGTTCTGGATTGCCACCCGTCCACTCCCGCACGATGTGCAGCCGGCCATCATGGTAGGATTGCGAAGGATTCTGCGGGTTCTTAGTAGTGAGGTCAAGGTCGAAGGGAATGCGCCTTATGGCTTAGTCTGGTATGGGATCAATCTACCTTTCGCCAAACTTGCCGCTTACGACGGTCGAAGATGGATGATCGCACTCGCGCTCGTTGACAGTCTCTTTCTCTGGCTAAGCCAGACCTTGGGTCTCTTAGGATTCGCCGCTTACCTGTTCATAGGTACTTTCCAACTCCTTCGCGCTCCCTGGAATGTAACGATAGACTGGATTATTGTCTTGGGACCCATTGCCTGGTGGTTCCTAATCATTGCGCCAATCGCCAAGCTGCCGATAGGTCTGCCGTTGCACGCGTTCGGGGATACTGGCCGCGGGCTTTTCTATCAACACAACTACATCTATTATGGCCTGCTCGGAACACTCTGGCTGATTGTCTTCTTCGATCTCTTCCTTCAAGCGATCCGTGATCTATCAATAGTCGCGTTTGGATTCGCATGGGCTCCTCTTTTGGGGTATCTATACCTGAGGAGGCGTTCAAGTGGAGCCTTACATCCGAAGTAATTGGCAACCCTCACACCTCATATTCTTTCAAGGTAATAGCAAGAGACGACTCGAAAGCTTTCGTGTTGAACGCTTCTGCTCGTGTCGAAGCATGGTGAGAAAGCCGAGCCCGCAACGTTTCGTTCCCCATAACCTTCGAGATTAGTTGAGAAGCCTCGTCGGTGTTCTTCCATCTATATCCCACATCCTCGGTCACTATTTCACGTGGACCACCGCTGTCATGCACGACTGGGACACAGCCTGCGGCCATGGCCTCGACAATCGTGATTCCAAAGTGTTCGTTCTCAGCGCAGTGGACGTAGACTTTTGCCCTCGAAACAACGTCTCTTGCCTTTCTCAGGGGTGATAAGACCACCGAGAGGTTGGGGGGCGCATTCCTTTCGAGAGACTTATAGTAAGGGTCATCTGTGTTCGGTACGCTTCCGATTATCATAAATCGAGTCTTCGGAAGTTTCCGTGCTATCTCTGCGAGAAGATGAAATCGTTTCTCGGGCACTATCCGGCCGGTAGCTATCGCGATGTCTTCCCGATCGCTGTTAGATGACTTGTAGAGCTCTATGGGGCATGGCGGATAGAGTGTAGTCGAATTCCTGCGCCAGATCTGCCTCACAAATTCTCGTGAATAATCAGAGACAGCAAGGAACCTGTCTACGTGTTTAGCCCGGTTTCGATAAAAAAGTCTGGCTGGTGAATAATATAGCCTCCACAGGGGCGATGATGGCGCGGATTGCAGATGCCTAAAGTATTCTGGAAAATAGCAATACTGGACTATAGGGGCTCGGATACTCGGAACATATCCTACATCTTGAGTACCGAGAACAAGACTAAACTGCTTTTTCCCTGAGAGAACCTTACGAAATTGGTTCTGGTAGTAATATAGCCTCTGGTAAAGAAGAGCCCAAGATCGTATCAATGGTTTGAATTCTGGGTAAGAGAGCTGCCAGACCTTTTCAAAAAGCCCGTAGCATCCAAAGAAATCCTCAAACCGCTGAACGTCGAATTCTTCTGACAAAAGCGTGACTTCGTGTCCCATATTCATTCCAGCAAGCATTGAGTGAATGGCGACACGTTCACCGCCGCCCATAATGCTCATTCTAGGATGAACAACCAGAATCCTCATCTATAGATCACCTGTTCATGAATGATATTTTCAAGAGTTCATTGCGAGGTTGCAGACAGTTCGACAGCCTAGGTCGTTAGAACTCAAGGATTAAAGCAATCTCGTGTCCTGAATCGTCAGTTTGAAGACAAGCATCATAATCGTCAATTATAAGGTCCCGGACCTTTTGGAAAAGTGCTTGCAAAGCATTCGCGAGCACACGAGTGATTATGAGGTCCTCGTTCACGACAATGGTCCCCCCAATCCCAACCTGGGCTTTGCAAGAGCGAATAACCTACTCATACGCAAAGCCCGAGGCGACTACATTGTTCTCTTGAATCCTGATACTTGGGTAACTGAAGGTTGGCTCGAAAAGCTCATCGAGACAGCTCAATCGGATCCCAAGATAGGTGTCGTTCAGTCAAAGACCCTTCGTCCAAACGGACTCCTCGATAGCACAGGTCATCGATACACTTTCGTGTACGGGGTCTATATCCCCGGCGATAGAGGGGCTCTAGAAGTCGACAGGGGCCAGTATGATTCTGAGACCGAACTGAAGACCTGCACATTCGCTTCGGTCCTTGTGAAGAGAAGAGTGTTTGAGACATCGGGTCTCCTGGACGAGAAGATGTTCCTCTACTGCGAGGATATGGAGTTCTGCCTTCGTGCAGCCAGACACGGATGGCGAATAGTATATTGTCCTAAGAGTGTTGTATATCACGTCAGACATGGTTCGGCGTCCATGGTAGTGAAGATCTCGCCGTGGCAGGTCTACTTCGCATATATACAATTCAGATATTTTGGGTTCATGCCATTTCTCGCCTTCATCTTCACAACAGTTGTCCGACTTCCAGCCGGTATAAGCCGCAAAGATGCAACCTATCTGAGGAGGAAGCTCTCCATGATCCCGAAATTGAAACGTATGGTCACGTAGAAAACCCACAACCCTTCTCAATGCAAGGGCGAGTCAATGTTGGACTAGCTACTCGCTGTAACCAGAAGGCGACTTGCGAATGCGATATCCAGTAACTTCTCGTCTCGCCTTCCGGAAAGACATTGATATACCTTGAGGCCCCCAGCAGCCCCATGAAATTATTCCACTGGTTGAGTAGGTCAATCTGGCGAAGCTGGTTCTATTTCAGGGCAGGGTATGGCACGTATATCGCTCTGCTTATGGGCTATGCTGGCAATTTGGTCGTAATCTACAAGCTCGCAGTGGTCGGCAACAAGTATCTGGAGGTCGTCTTCTACTCCTTGACAGTTTTCGCAATATTCGGTGTGCTTATTTCTGTGCCGACCGCCATTCTTCTGGGGCTATTTCACGTGAAGAGAACCGGAGCCTATGCTGCAGATGCCTCCCTTTCAACTGAAGCTAACCCATACGTGTACAAGGTGATTCCGGGAAAGGAGCGGGAGGTCTTCTTACCGCTGATGGTTCTGACGGCCAAGGGATTGGCAAAAGTAATGCGGGAGCAGAACGCACTTACAAGGCAGGATAAGGAGGAGTTCGATCTTGTTCTCGCCAAAGCCGAGAGTCTCCTTAGAGGCCAGATGATCGGCAACCCCAGACAGAAAAATATTCCATAGACTTGATTCCTGCACCCGAATAGCGTTTGAAGCATGGCAAGAATGTGGTCGACATATTCTTGGTAGGTTTGCTCAATCCCAACCTGCCCTTCAGCCCAGTAATCTCTTAGCTCCCAACCCACGCCCCGCTTATCGAGGGCTGGTCTTGATTAGATTCACTGATTCACCGTCCATTCCTTGCAAACTTGTCAATGCGTTCCCGACTATCAGTTTGACCCATGAAATGTTATCACCACTCGCCATTGGTGACCTACGAAAACACTCTAGATTGCGGACAGGAGAAGTGCTGATGTTTCCGATATCCGAGTAGTGGTCTCGAATGGTCAGTTCAGCGGGTACTCTCGAGAATAGGCCCGTTAATCGGATAAATTTTGACCACCATACATGGTTGAGCAGAGTTGAACGTGATGCGTCTGAGGAAATCGATGAGAAGGATGTTGCCTACGTCGCGGGTATTATTGATGGCGAGGGTTCCTTAGGAATCAAGAAGGATCTATCTTCCATCAGGATGGGTTACTCGAAGAGCCCGCTACGTCACGAGCGAGTCCAGGAAAAGACGGCTTCAGAGAGCGTTCTAAGGTTCATCCACCGTCTGTTTCATGGCAGTTTGTATAGGAGAAGACGTACCCAAGCAAGAGTGGCATCACGCCGAACAAGCCAATGTGGTGTCTCATTCTGTCCGATGCACGTGCGCGCAAGCTCCTGGAATTGGTTCTGCCTTACCTGCGCGTGAAAAAGGCCCAAGCAGAGTTCATTTTGCAACTGGGCAAGAGCAAATAATCACCAGAGGCAAGAATACGGAGTTTTCCGGCTAAACGCACAATGAAGGCTGAGATTCTCCATTTTAGGGAGAAACTTTACGAGATGGTCAAGCTCTAAACTATTCACGTTCGACCTAGCTGTCGTGCACCCTGACTCGTTTTTATGTATTACACCTGTCCTTAAGGAATATTGAGCCTACCAAGAGCCTCACACTGAAGAAGTCTCAAATGCAGCAAGGACTTTCAACCCTGGAAAAGCGTCACTCGTATGATACGAAAGAGAGCGAGGAATTGGCAGGCCCAGGCGTAGTGGCTTTCGAAATCGAGACCGCTATCCTTCGCCTCTTTCTGCCGCTGGTAATCGGAGCGTTCATATGAAGAGAACAAGAACAATGAAAGTCTTCAGAGTTGTTCCGAAGTTCAGGCCCCCGGAAACATACTCGGAGAGCGTCGCGAGAATCGTCAATCCGGTCCTCGACAGCTACACGCACATAGCCATAGTCGATGACGACACGTCCGTTCCTGAAGCGTTTTTCCAATTACCGGAGGAATATCCGGACGCGGACATCATAGTTCCGAGAGTTCTTCCAAGCTCCAGGATATACAGAACATGGGAAACGCTAACCTACTGGCTCCGTCTAAGCCGTGTGAGAGCCAGAGGCTGCGCTGTCATATACTCCACGAGATTTCTCAAACGGATGGGAGGATATCCCTCCTGGACAGAACAGTATGAGGACACGTACATCCTGAGGAAGGCGAACGCCGTCGTCCAATACAAGAAGATGATAGCTTATCACATGGAAAAGTTCAGCATTCGAAAGTCCATAGAAAGGCAGAAGAGGCAAGGCAGAGCGAGGGCGAAACTTCACGACAGTTTCTGGAGAGTCTTAGCGCACTCCATCGTGAGGGTCAGGCCAGCGCTTTTCTTCGCCTACGTAGGTCAGAGAATTAGCAGCCCGACCCACAAAGTCGAAGGGCCGGATCACGGACAATAGGCAAACGGTGGTTGAAAGATGAAAGCGCTGATAACAGGTGGACTCGGGTTCTTAGGACAACATCTTACCAGAAGGCTCAAGGGCGACGGGCATGACGTATCCGTCTTAGACGTCAAAGACAATAGTGGGGATGTAAGAGACTATGAAAGCGTAAAGTCTGCGATACGTGGCGTCGATATGGTCTTCCATCTAGCCGCCGTCGTAGGCGTGGAACAGGCCTCTGCCAACCCGATAGACGTGATGGACACGGAACTGATTGGGATACGAAACCTCGTCAGAGCGTCCGTCGAGAAAGGCGTCAAAAGAATAGTCTACGCTTCTTCCTCGGAAATCTATGGGAACCGCGCGCTACTTCCGATGAGCGAGTCCGATAGTCCTTCCCCCCTGTCTTCATACGGCGTTTCAAAGCTGGCAGTCGAACACTATCTGAAAGCCTTCGGCGATAAGATCGAGAGCGTTTCATTGCGCATATTCAATGCATACGGCCCAGGTCAGGATGAGAGATTCGTGGTAGCCAGATTCATAAACCAGGCCCTGAAAAACGAGCAGATAACAGTCTATGACGACGGACGCCAGACGAGAGATTTCACGTACATTGACGATGTCGTCGAGGCTTTCGTCCTGGCAAGCGGGACGAAGTATTTGGGAGAAGTTTTCAACGTGGCAACAGGCATCCAAACCCGAGTCATCAGTCTCGCCAAGATTGTCAAGTCCGCGACAAGATCCGATTCTAAAATAGTTCTGGTTAGACCTTCCAAGAGATTACCCGAATTTGAAGTCAGGAAAAGGACCGCAAGCCTCCTGAACTCCAGAAAGAAACTTGGGTTCGAAGCAAAGACTGTTCTAAGAGACGGAATAGTGAAAACCATTACTCTTAGGACCAGAGCTTGAGAAATATCCCTGCGGAACAATGGTGGTGCGTGCACCCTGACTTTTCATCCAGAACTCTGTATGAGAATCTGGGAAACAGATAACCCCCGAATTGTTGGGTAAATACAGCCATATCGCAATCGTTGATAACAATGTCACCGTCCCAGCAGAATTCTATTCCCTTCACGAAAAATTCGACGCCGACATCATTGAAGTCTATGTCGAACCCTCCTCACCGGTATTCAGGAGTGCGGTAGAAAGCGACGTTCTGGGTGAGACTTCGGGAAAGGGTCAGAGACTGTGCGACCATTTATCGGACTGACTTTTCCATGCGCGTCGGGAGCATCCCAGAGGTAGAAACAGCAGGGACATGGTTCCTAATGCAGACGAAGAAAACAGTGGTCGCGGACTTGACAGTTATTCACAATCAGAACTTTAGCTTGCGGCATTCGATCAAATTCGAGCTCGAGACGGGAAGAGCAGAGCGAGCTACGCTACTCCTTCACAAAGACGATGCTTCATAGCACTTTCAGAGTACCACGAATCGTACTGTTCTCCTCTTTCTATTACAAGCTTATGGATCTTGGTCGTGCCTAGGAGCTTGACGAAACCCTCGTCCAGCCCGTCCGCACCGTCACGCTCACCGCGTTTGGCAAGCGCCCGGCCGAGAACCTCCGGTTCGACCTCGCCCCAGGCGACGAGGGCCTTGACAGACCAGAGCATGCCAAGATTCGACGGCGAATTCTCCAACAACCTAGCTTGGAAAGTCCGCTCCAGCCTCAACGACTCCATAGTCTTCCCAAAAGTGATGCGTGAACAAAACGCACTGAGCCGGCAGGACAAGGAAGAGTTCGACAGCATCCTCGCCAAAGCCGACAACCTCCTAAAAGGGCCAGATGATTGGACACCCACGAGAAAGGATTTCGTAGACTCGAGTCCGAAAGAAAACAAAGTACACACGCTGGCGCTGACTGAAAGGGATGTACATCCCCACCGCCCATTCGCTATTTATGGAGGCAACCTCCTAGCAAACTGAGCGCTTAGGATGTCACTTGATTGCGTCTGATCCGTGATTCTGATAGATTAGTCCTATTCCTCCCCATCCCTGATTCCAATCCTTGACCATCTCCTGATAATTGTATTTTGGCATTATCTCATTCCAGAATCTTTGAACCTCTACGGACCTATCTTTTGGGTGCTCAACTATGTCGTGGAGTGCTATCATACCGCCACTTCTGACTAGCTGAGAATAAGATTCGAAATCAGACTTTACTCCTTCGTATGTGTGGTCGCCATCTATGAACAGGAAGTCTACAGGCCTTCCTTTCAGAATGTCTTTTACTATTCTTATGGTCGATGGTTCGTGCGAATTGCTGTTTATGAGATGAATTTCTTGCTTTCCTTTCGCAAACGATTTGTAAAGTGGAATTCTTAACCTCGAATATCCTCCCCCATAGACTCCGCCGCGGAGATCGACGCTGATTATTGATGCCCTAGGCGAAGCGGCCATGCAAAATAGATACAAACTTCCGCCATGCGAAGTTCCTATTTCCAACACTGTTCTAGGACTAAACTTTTCGAGCTTCTGCACT
>Ga0209761_1000311_pt1 | contig 28666 bp, 25 predicted proteins | sample GraSoi013_1_40cm_4_FD_185818 | JGI IMG/M metagenome (GOLD analysis project Ga0209761, IMG submission 185818) | Grasslands soil microbial communities from the Angelo Coastal Reserve, California, USA - Sample 09_25_2013_1_40cm (SPAdes) (version 2) | ecosystem: Environmental > Terrestrial > Soil >... | reverse complement strand
CGCGGCATGAATGATTGCCTGCACGCCTGCCGCGGCCCGTTGCCACGAGCTTGCGTCGGTCACATCGCCAACGACTGCCTCGGCGCCCAACGCTTCAACGCCATCCCGCGACCGCTCTCGAACCAGCGCGCGCGGGCGCTCGCCACGGGCCCGCAGCGCGTCGAGGACGTGCGTCCCGAGGAGTCCCGCGCCACCGGTGACGAGCACCGTCACGCGGGCGTGACGCGCGGGGCATCGAACGGTAGGTCGACCACGCGCGCCTCGCGCCCCGCCGCGCGCACCGTGGCGCCGATCGGCACCTCGCGCCGCAGGATCGCCAGCCCGATCCACCGGCCGAGCACGGAGCCGCCGCCGTCGGGCAGCCAGGCGATACTCGTCACACGACCGACGTCCTGCTCATCGTGTGTGACGGCGCTCCAGCCGCTCGCCGGCGCCGCCGGCGGATCGGATTCGAACAGCAGCCCGCGCAAGTTCCGGTTGGCGTGCCCGCGAAAGTGGAGCCGGCTTACCGTCTCCTGGCCGGTGTAGCAGCCCTTGGTGTACGACACGCCGCCGATTTCGTCGAAGCGCACTTCCTGGGGAATCGTCTTTTCGTCGACTTCCGAGGCGAGTCGCGGCCAACCCGCGAGAATGCGTGCCAGCTCGAGCGCCTCGGCATTCGCAGGGTAGGCACCGGCCTCGATCAAGCGCGTGAGGATTGATTCTGTGTGCTCGGCGGCGACGGTGACCTGAAAGATGAACGGCGCTACGTCACTCGTGCGCGCCACTTCGAGGGCCACGCCGCCGACCGCGCTCTCCACGACGCGATTCGCGGTGTGCGGGACGGCCAGGCCCGCCGCCCCCATGACCGCTACGGCATGGGCTCCGGCCAGCCGCAGCACGGCCGTGTCATCCGTGCGATCGGCGGCCCGGGCGAGCCGGGGCGGCACGGAGCGCTGCAAGACTGCCAGCGTGCGCTCGCGGCCTTCGGCCGGAACGGTGTAGCGCACGCGCGATCCCAGTCGCGCCGCCCAGCCGTCCACGACGATCATCCCTTTGGGTGTGAGCAACGCACCGTACACGAACGCGCCGTCCCCAGGCTTCTCGAGATCGTTCGTCAGCAGGCCTTGGAAGCAGGTGATTGCCCCCCCCCCCTCTCTCCCCTCCCCCTCCCCCGCCGCGCCGGTGAGGTCGATAACCCCAACCTCGGCGGATGCCACGATGGCACCGGCCTGCAGGCGATCGACGATCTCGGCCGGCACGGCGTCGCGCGCGAGGCGGGTAACGGTCGCGGGAGGAGCGGTGGGGAAGACGTCGCTCATAAGCCGGCAAGCTCGCTCGCGCTGTGACCGGCGAGCGACTCCCAGACCAGTGCGGCCCCGCGTCCCTGCAGCGTCTGGGACGGATGACTGGTCGTCAGCATCACGCACGGCATTCCGGCGGCACGCGCGGCTTCGAGCCCATGCAGAGAATCTTCGATGACGACGCAGCGTTCGCGAGCGATCGGCCGGCGCTGGTTCAATGCGTCCTGCGCGGCGAGGTACGCGGCGGGATCGGGCTTGCTGCGCGGGACGTCATTGGCCGCGATGATGGTCTCGAAGCCCCCCCCCTCAGCGAGCTCGGTGCGGCTCAAGACCGCGTCGATCTCGCGCCGCAATGCGCCCGAAACGATCGCCAGGCGGAACTGTCGACCGGCATCGCGCACGAACTCCGGAGCGCCGGCGACCATCCGTAACGACGTGCTGACAAGATCCAGGTACAGTTTGGACTTTTTCTCCACGAGATGTTTCAGCAGCTCCGTGGTCAGGGTCCGCTGCGCTCGGCGATAGGCTTCCACGAAGCCGGTGCGATCGTCGAGTCCAAGGTAATGGGCGTAGTACTGCTCGCGTGTCAGCGTGATGCCTTCGTCGGCGAGCACCCGCTGTAACGCCGCACAATGCTGGGGCTCATCGTCGACCAGCACGCCGTTGAAATCGAACAGCACCGCCTCGATCACCACGTCTCCTTCAGCCACGCGACGATGTTGGGCCAACACGCAATCCTGGCACGCTCGCTCAAGACTAATCCACGATGCGACAGTCCCGGCTCGACCGCGAGCGTCTTGCGCGCGGCACCGACCCGATCGACGATCTGCCGGCACGCTTTCGGTGGCGCGAAGATCCAGTCGGCGCCACCCGCCACGCCAAGGTACGGTGTGCTCAGCGCCGCCAGGCCGGCGAAATAGTCGAAGCCATCGTTGCCGAGCCAGACGCCCCGCACGTTCCACTCCATCCATTCGGCGATGATTTCCGCCGCTTCGTCTTCGTTGCCGAAGCGCAGCGCGCGGGCGGGGAAATGCCCCAACGCGCGAGACATCGCCATGGTTGCGGCCGCCAATGCGCGCCGCACCGGGCCGAGCCGCCGCGGGCCCGGCGTCCCCAGCGTGACGATAGCGCGCAGCGGTGCGGCGGCCGCCACCCGCGCCAACCAACACAGGCCGGCGGCGCCGCCCGCCGAGTGTCCCACCCAGGCGAGCGGCGCGCCATCCGTTTCCTCCCGCACGCGCGCGACCAGTGTCGGGGTGTCCCGCAGGACCCAGTCTTCGAACGTCCAGGCACCGCGGCGGGGTTCGCGGGCGCTCTCGCCATGGTGGCGCAGGTCGGCGAGCCAGACATCGAGACCGGCGGCGCCCAGAAAATGGGCCATGCCGCCCGCGCCGTCCGGCGAGGCACCATCGGTGGAATGCAGCCACAGGCGATGGTTGGTGAACGCGCCGTGTACGAGCAGCACGGCGGGCCGCCCGTCGCGGTACGCGCGGAGCCGATGTAACGCGAGCTCCACCCCGTCGGGCGTGGTGATGCGACGTCCCCCTCCCGTCATTCGTAGCGCCCGGCGACGCGGTACGAATCGTCGAGCAGCTCGACCGGATGGCGCACCCGCGCGGGGATGCGCGCTGCCGCGAGTCCGGCGCCGAGCTGCATGATGCAGCCCGGGTTCCCGGTCGCGACGACCTGCGGCGCCGCTTCACGGATCCGCTCGAGCTTCGCGTTGAGGACGGCGCGCGACATCTCGGGCTCGAGCAGGGTGAAGAGTCCCGCGCTGCCGCAGCATTCGGCGGCGCCGGGGACCGGCACGAGCTCGAGCAGCGGAATCGCGGCGAACAGCCTGAGCGGCGGCACGGCGACACCTTGCGCATGGAGGAGATGGCAGGGCGGATCGTACGCCACGTGAAGGTCGAGCGGGGCACCCGCGACCGGGCCTTTCATCGCGTCTCCCACGAGCAGCTCGGTGACGTCGCGCACGCGTCGCCCGAACCGCTCGCTGCGGGCATCGCCCAGAAGATGTCCGTACTCTTTCATGAGGGCCCCGCAGCCTGCGCTGTTCACGACGATCGGTTCATCGTCGTCGCTGAAGGCATTCACGTTCGTGCGGGCCAACGCACGCGCCTCTTCCAACAGTCCCGCGTGCGCGTGCAACGCACCGCAGCAAACCTGTCCGGGGGCTTCACGAACCCGAAATCCGTTGACCCCTAGAGTCCGCACGGTAGCATCGTGGACGTGTTGGAACAGGCCCTCCATGACACATCCACGAAATAGAACGGCGCGTAACGGCGCGGGACTGCGCGTAACTGCGCGGAGGGTGTTTGCGCCCCTTCGCGCCGTTTCGCGCCTCTCCGCGCCTTTTGTGGCAGCGAGCATCCCCATTGCAAACCGGAACCTGCCCCAGCCGGCGAACAATCGCGGGAGCCCTGTAGCTCTCAGCAGCCGAGCCAACCGATAGACGAATCCGCTCACCCCCGGCGTCGTGAGCGTCCAGAGTGCGAGGCGTGTGAGTCGCGACACACCGCGAGCGGCCGTGATCCGGGCGCGCGCCGCTTCGAGGCCGTGGCCGTACTGCACGCCTGACGGGCAAACCGGCTCACACCCTCGGCAACCGAGGCAGCGGTCGAGATGATAGACGAGAGCCGTGTCCGTCGCCGCAATGTCGCCGCGCTCGAGCCCCCGCATCAGCTCGATGCGACCGCGCGGTGAATCGGCTTCATCTCCGGTGGCAAGAAACGTCGGACAAGCTTGAAGGCAAAACCCGCAGTGCACACACGCGTCCAGCCCTTCGAACCCGAGTCGTCCCCCCCCTCCCGTCATGTGCCTTCAGTGGCGACGACGAGCGCATTCCCGGGATCGAACGTGCGGCGCAGGCCGGCGACGAGCGGACCCACGCCCTCCCGGTACGCCCCGAAGTGACCGACGGCACCACGCACCGCCCAGGGCGCGCGCTCGAGTGTGAGTGGCACCTCGAGGCCAGCCAGCGTACGGCGCAGCCGCTGCAGGCGATCGACGCTCGCATCACCGGTCCAGCGGATCGCGCCCGCTGCCGGCGATGCCGAGATCCATTCGTCGCCGAGCTGATGCTGCAGCAGATCGAGTAGCTCGTCGCTGGCGGTCGGCACGCCGCCGATGCGGAACGTCACGGGGCGGACGGCGAACCCCTCCGCCAGCCGCATCCAGAACGCGTGCGCCTCCTCGGCGCGCAGCGCGGCGAAGCGGCCGCCCCCGCTGGCCGCGCCCAGCCCGGCTTCGTCCGCCGCCACGAGCGCCGGCGATCCCGCGAGCCGTACCGCTATCACCCAGCGCTCGCGCCGCGCGAGGGCAGGCGAGACCAGCTCGAGCGCGGCCGGCGTCAGTCCCGCGGCCGCGATATCCTCGCCGACCTGCGTCAGGTCTTCGCGCGCGCCTTCGAGCAGATAGGTCACGTCGGCCCGCGGCAGGGTGCGCAACCGCAGGTGCACGAGCACGATGACGCCGAATGCGCCGAAGCCGCCGGCCTGCAGGCGCGTGAGGTCGTAGCCGGCGACGTTCTTCATCACGCGCCCGCCGCTCTGCACCATGCGACCGTCGCCAGTCACGAACGTGACGCCGAGCAGATGATCCTTGATCGGACCGAAGCCGTGCCGCAGCGGGCCCGCGGTCGCGGTAGAGACGACGGAGCCGAGGGTGCGTCCGGCCAGACCGGGCGGATCGATCGCCAGCCAGGCGCCGCGATCGGCGAGCTGCTGGCGCAGCTGATCGAGCCCGATGCCCGCCTCCGCGGTCGCGGTGAGGTCGGAGGGTTCGATCGCGGGTATGCGATCGAGCCGGCGCGTGGTGAGCGCGAGGTCGGCCGGGGCGTCACTCTGGAGCCAGGTCCCGGCGCCTTCGATGCGGACGCGCCAGCCTTCCTGGTGCGCCGTGCCGAGCAGCAAGGCGATGGCGTCGGGGGAGCCAGGGGCGACGCGCGGGACGCGGTCGGTGCCGGCCTCTAAAACGGCACCCTCGCCGAGGAGCGCGGTGACTTTGTCGAGGATCGTCATGCCACGGCCCGAGTGGCCCACTCACGACAGGCGTGGAGTGGCACGACTTTCCCGGGATTCACCCGTTCTTCGGGGTCAAAGACCTTGCGCACCGCATGCATTGCCCCAAGCGACTCGGCATCGAAGATCAGTGGCATATACCTGAGCTTGTCGATCCCGACACCGTGTTCGCCAGTGATGGTGCCGCCGGCCGCAATACACGTCGCCATAATCTCCGCGCTCGCGGCTTCGACGCGTTGCTTGACTGCCGGGTCGGTCGCGTCGAACGAGATGTTGGGGTGGAGATTGCCGTCCCCGGCGTGGAAGACGTTGCTGACGACGAGTCCGTACTGCTTGGCGATTGCACAAATCGTTTCGAGTACCTGCGGCAGGGCGGAGCGGGGGACGACGGCATCCTGCACGAGGAGATCGCGCGACAGCCGTCCCATCGCACCGAACGCCTTTTTGCGGCCCTGCCACAGCCGCTCGCGCTCGGCCTCACTGGCCGCTGATCGCACGGATCGGGCCGCGGATTTCCGCAGGATGTCGGTCACCGCTTCGGTCTCTGCGATCACCGCGTCGGCATTGCGTCCGTCGATTTCGGCCAGAAGAATCGCGGCGGCGTCGCGCGGATAGCCGGCGGCGTAAACTGAATCTTCCACGGCGCAGATGCACGACTGATCCATCATCTCGAGCGCCGCCGGCACGATGCCGGCCGCGATGATCGCCGAGACGGCTTCGCCGGCGGTCCGGATGCTGTCGAAGTCGGCCAGCAGCGTCCTGATGGCGCGGGGTACAGGCGTGAGCCGCACGGTGATCTTCGTCGCGATGCCGAAGTTCCCCTCCGACCCGACGAACAAACCCACGAGATCAGGTCCCCACGGCTCGCCACCCGGGCTCCCCAGCTCGACTAGCGAACCATCGGCGAGCAGCACCTCGAGGGCGAGGATGTGATTCACCGTGACGCCGTACTTGAGACAATGCGGGCCGCCCGCATTCTCCGCGACGTTCCCGCCGATCGTGCACGCGCTTTGACTCGACGGATCGGGTGCATACTGAAGATCGTGCGGCTTGGCCGCTGCGCCGAGCTTCGCGTTGACGACACCGGGCTCGACGACGGCCAGGCGATTGTCGCGATCGATGCGAAGAATGCGGTTGAGGCGAGTCAGGACGACGAGTACCGATCCCTCGCGCGCGAGCGCGCCGCCCGAGAGTCCCGTCCCGGCCCCGCGTGGCACGAACGGCACGCCGAGCGCGGCGAGCAGTCGCACGACGGCGGTCAATTCTTCACGCGAACCCGGGAGAACAACGAGATCAGGTACCCAACGATGAGTCGGCAGGCCATCCATCGAATACGTCACACGCTCGGCACGAGCTTCCCGTACGTGCTTCTCGCCAACAATGGCGGCGAGGTCGCGGGCTAGGGCCGAGGTCATGCTATATAGTAGTCAAAAGGGGTCAGGACAGACTGTCCTGACCCCCTTATCTTGAAGAACCGCCTAGCCTAGGCTGCTCTCCAGAATCCCTTGAGGGCTTTTCCGTCAGGAGACTCGCGAAGCTTTTCAAACGCCCGCTCTCTGATTTGCCGGATTCTTTCGCGCGTGACGCCCATCAGCGCTCCGATCTTCTCGAGCGTCATGGCCTCGCTGCCCTCTTCGAGCCCGTAATAGAGATAGAGAATCTTGCGCTCGCGCGGCGTGAGGTACTTCTGGAAGATCCGATCGATGAACTCGCGCATCAGCTTGCCGTCGGTGCGCTCTTCGATCTCGCCGCCTTCCTGCCCCGCGAAACGCTCGCCGAGCGTCGCGGCATCCTTGTCGGTGCGATCGACGGGCGCGTCGAGCGACAGCTCCGCCGCCGTCATGCGGCGCGCGGTGCGCACGTTCTCGACGCTGTCTTCCAGTGCCTGCGCGATTTCGTTGTCGGTCGGCTCTCTGCCCAGCTCTTGTGAGAGGTACGTCTCGGTGCGGCTCATGCGAATCAACTGCGAGTTCTGGTTCAGCGGGATGCGGACGCTGCGCGTCTGCTCCGCCAACGCTTTCAGCACCGCCTGCCGCACCCACCACACCGCGTAGGAAATGAACTTGACGCCCTGGTCGGGATCGAACTTCTTGACTGCCTTCAGCAGTCCTTCATTGCCGATGGCAACGAGCTCGGAGAGGTCGAGTCCGTGGCCCTGATATTTTTTTACGTAGGAGATGACGAAACGCAGATTCGCTGTGACAAGACGCTCGGCCGCTTTTTCGTCGCCGCGCTGGACGCGACGGGCGAGACGACGTTCTTCAGCGGGATCTTTAATGAGGGGAAGCTTTTGTATGTCTTGCAGGTATTGGTCGAATGCTCCGGATGGGGTGGTGCGGAAAAACGCCTTCGCCTTGCCGGCATTCGACCTCGCCATGCGCGACTCCCCTTGAAACGCGACTTGTGTGTGGAAACGGCGGGCGAAGCCGCCATTAGGCCACCTAAATCACGCGCCAATATAGGTTTTCCTGCCAATACGTGCAAATAGACGCTGTTTTCCACATCACAAATTATTGGGTTTGTAGGGATTCCCCCGTTTGTCCACTATCCACAGCCTCTGTGGAAACTGGAGCCGAGTGGTCAATAACCGCATGCCGGCTAACTCAATCCGAGGGATGAGTTTTGGGCTGTGGAGAGGTGGAAAGGAATGTGGGCTACGTGTTGACCAGGACCTGACGAATCGTCGCCTCGTTCACCGGCACCGTCCACCCGTTTCCATCGTCACCGTGCGCGCTGCCGATCGCGCGCGGCAGCGCCAGGCGAATCTCCCCGGCGCGCACCTTCTTGTCCGTATGCATAGCCGCGATCAGGTCATCGACCTGACTCGCATCAGGGCGCTCGACGGGCAAATTCAGCCGCTCCAGCGCCGCCCTGATGCGCTGCGCCGTGCCCGCGGTTGCGATTCCCAGCGCTTCGGCGAGCCGGCTTTCGTACACCATGCCGATCGCCACGGCCTCCCCGTGCAATACCGCGTACTGTGACGTCGCTTCGATCGCGTGGCCGACGGTGTGACCGAAATTGAGGATCGCGCGCTTTCCCTTCTCGCGCTCATCCTGCGCGACGACGGATGCCTTGATCTCGACGGAGCGGCGCACGACGCGCTCGAGTGCCGGGGCGTGCTTGGCAAAGATCGCCGCGTACTCTCCCTCGAGAAACGCGAAGTACGCCGCATCGGCGATCACGCCATGCTTCACCGCTTCGGCAAGTCCCGCCGCGAGCTGCACGCTGGAGAGCGACGCCAGCAGCTCCGGATCCGCCACGACGACGCGTGGCTGGTGAAATGCGCCCAGCAGATTCTTCCCCGCGGGCACGTCCACGCCGGTCTTTCCACCGATGGACGAGTCGATCATCGCGAGCAATGACGTCGGGACCTGCACGAGTGGCACCCCGCGCAGGTACGTGGCCGCGACGAACCCCGCCACGTCATTGACGACGCCGCCCCCCAGCGCGATCACCGCGCAATCGCGGCCGAACTGTGCCGCGAGCATCCCGTCGGAGAGCGCTGCCCACGTGTCGCGAGTCTTATTCGATTCTCCGGCGGGGAATGTGAGCAACTCCGCCCGATAGCCGATAGCCGATAGCCGGGTGACCAGCTCCTCCCCGTACAGCTTCCCCACCTGCGAATCCGAGATCAACGCATACGCCGCGGCCGGGCAATACTGGGCGAGGATCGTGTCGAGCTGCCGGACCAGACCCGGGGCGATCAGGATGTCGTAGGAGGCATCCCGCTGTTCGACCAGCGGGACGCGAATGGTCACCACACGATGTCGGAGCGGCCCGCCTGCTTGTTCACCGCGCGGGCGAGCACGAACAGCAGGTCGGAAAGCCGGTTGAGATAGTGAATGATGATGGGATTGATCTGCTCGTCCCGCGCCAAGGTCACGACTGACCGCTCCGCGCGGCGACAGGTGGTGCGAACGAGATGCAATGCGGCGGCTTTGGGCGTGCCACCCGGCAGAATGAAGTTCTTGAGGGGCGGCAGCGTCGTCTCGTGCCTGTCGATCAACTGCTCCAGCGCACTCACCTGATCCGTCGTAACCGCGGCGCGCCGCCTATCAGTATTCGGCGTCGCCAGCTCTGCGCCGATGCTGAAAAGATCGCGCTGGATCGTCTGTAGCATCTCCAGCTCGAAGTCTGCCGGCTCGAGCGCGATCCCGAATCCCAGGGTCGCGTTCAGCTCGTCCACATCGCCGTACGCCCGCACGCGCGGGTCGTCCTTGGGCACTCGGCCGCCGCCGAAAAGGCCCGTCTCGCCCGCATCACCCGTCTTCGTGTAGATCTTCACGAGCGGAACGTATGCTCAGGGGCAACGCAGCGCGAGCGGCTGCGCCGCCACGACGCGACGGGTGTCGGGGTCGATCGCGGTCGCGCGCGAGTCGCGCGCCGACACATCGGCGATCTCGTCGAGCAAGAGCAGGGTTCCACCGCCTGCGCCGGCGACACTCCCGCGCACCGAGTACCGCAGCCCCGCCCCGGGGCTGCCGCGCGCCATCATCCCGCCGCGAAGACGAATCCGCTGCGGCTTCATCACCCAATGCAGCGCGTGGAGCGACTGATCCGTCGCCGCCACACCGGTGATTAAAAGCGTGTCGCTCTGTGCGGTGACGAAGCGCGCGCGGAATCCGACCGCATATCGGCTTCCCGACACGACGACCTCTCCCGCGTCGGCCGCCTGGTCGGGATCGAGTACGAGCGGACGGAGCAATGCCGCGCGAGGCCTCCCACTGATACTCTCGGCGCGCTGTGCGACGAGAGTTACGAGATCCAGCGCGGCGGCGCGCGGCAGCGGGGGGCGCGCCCGCCCCGCTCCGCCGGCGAACGGGGTCACTGCGAGCAAGGCGACGACGGTGACGTGGGATGGCGGCGTGCTGCGCCCGCCGCCGCCACCGGGGGGGAATGCGAGAACCAACTCTGTGACCGCTTCAGCGGAGCCACAGGTCTGCGGGGCATGAAACCGCGCGAGCGTCAGGCGGGCCGGTGCAGCACCGCTCGCCGAGAGGACGGTCGCGCTCTGCGCCCTGCGGTCCTCGACGGCGACCAGGCCGCGGCGATCCAACGAGTCACTCAGATGACGGCTGCCGGTGAGCTGATGATAGAAGTCGCGCGCAAAGCGATCGCCCACGACGAACACGTGCGCTTCGCCACCGAGACTCCACCCCAGCGCGGCACGCTGCCCGCCACTGGCGCAGGCCCCCGCCAGTAGCCCGAGAACGATTAGGACGCTAGCGTTCGCGCGATGCAAGAGGCAAAAGATATCACCATCATCGGCGCGGGCCCGACCGGTCTGTTCGCCGCGTTTTACGCCGGCATGCGCGGCGCATCGCACCGCCTGATCGACAACCTCGATCAAGTCGGCGGCCAGCTGACCGCGCTGTATCCCGAGAAGTACATCTTCGACGTCGCCGGTTTTCCCAAGATTCTTGCCAAGGACCTGGTGAAGGCACTCGCCGAGCAGGGCCTGCAATGGAAACCGCCGGTCCATCTCGCCGAGAAAGTGACGGGGCTGCGCCGCAGCGATGAGAACGGCAAGGCGCTCTTCACGATCGTCACCGATAAGGACGAGTATCCAGGCCGCACGGTGCTGATCGCCGGCGGCATCGGCGCATTCACGCCCCGCAAGCTCCCGCTGAAGGACGTCGACCGCTGGAACGACAAAGGACTGCACGATCGCGTGCTCAATCCACGGACGTTCGCCGGCAAGCGCATCCTGATCGTCGGGGGAGGAGACTCTGCGTTCGACTGGGCGGTAAACCTGCACGGGGTCGCCAGATCCATTGTGATGATCCACCGCCGGGACGGTTTTCGCGCCCACCAGGCGACGGTCGATCAGGTGCAGGCGCTCGCCGCGGCCGGCAAGATGGAGCTGCGGACGTTCTGGGAGCTGAAGGCGATCGAAGGCGGCGACCGCATCGAGCGCGTTACGATCTTCAACAACAAGACAAAGGCGGAAGAGACGCTGCCGATGGACTGCGTCATCCCGCAGCTCGGCTTCATCTCATCGCTGGGCGCGATCGCCGAGTGGGGGCTCGAGATCGAAAAAGGCGACATCAAGGTGACGCAGACGATGGAGACGAACGTCTCCGGCATCTACGCCGCCGGCGATATCACGACCTATCCCGGGAAACTGAAGCTCATCGCCACCGGATTTGCGGAGGCCTGCACCGCCGTGAACCAGATCGCGCACTTCCTGAATCCGGCCGCCAAGGTCATGCCCGGCCACAGCTCGAACATGGCACTCTTCGGGCAGAAGGAAGACTAACGCGCGAGCTGTACCACCACCGAGTCGATCTGCGCGAGCATCTGTCGGGTCGGCACATCGTGCGCATTGGCCTGAATCGAAAACGTGATGACACGCCCGTCCGCCTTCTCGATGTAACCCGACAGCGTATTGACCCGGTCGATCGAGCCCGTCTTCCCCAACACCCGGCCTTCGAGCCGCGTCCCCGCGAATCGCTTGAGCAGCGAGCCGCGCTGTTGGGCGCGCGGCAATCCGGCGATGAACGGGGCGCGCCTCGGATGGTGGTACATGTAGGTCAGCAGCTGCACGAACGCGTGCGGTGTGACGAGGTTGCCCGCGGCGAGTCCCGAGCCGTCCTCGAGCGCGAACGCCGTCGAATCGATCTTCACGGAATCCATGAGAAACCGCTTCTCGACATCGAGCCCCTTCGTCCAGCTCGCCGTATCACCGGCCTCGCGTCCGAGGATCTTGAGGAGCATTTCGGCGAACCAGTTCTGGCTGGAGTTCAAGATCGGGAATACGATGTCCGGCAACGGCCGGCCCCGATACTCGGCGAGCGGACTCCCGCAGCACCGGAGCGCCCGGTACACCATGGAGTCCGTGGTGCTCGCCGCGCCGCCTTCCACGGCGATCCCCTTCTTCTGTAATGACGCTCCGAGCGCCCGCGCGGCGAACAGGTTGGGGTCAGGCAGCGCGAAGCTCTCGATCCACGGCGAGCGGCTCAGCGAGACCGTGCCCTCCGCCCAGATGTCGAGCGACCCGGGTCTGCGGAAGAAGTTGTCGCCGATCGTTGAGGACGATTCGGCAGGCACCGTGCGGGCGCGGTTCTCGAACGTGAACAGGTGCAGGTCGGGATTCCACGTAATGGTCGGCGGCTGATCGACAGACGGGCCCGGCGTGATCTGAAAATCGACGCTGTTGTCGTGAAAGCCGAGTCCGGAAACCGGAGCGGCGTACCACCAGTTGAGGTCGAACGAGTTCCAGCCCGGATGGGTCAGCGTCGGCTCGAAGTACGAGCCATCGCCGACGATCCTCCCGGTTACCCGCCGCAGCCCGCGCGCCCGCAAGGATTCCGCAATCGCGTCCACCACCGTCCAGGTCGAGTCGCATCCGCCCGGGGCGAGCGTGTCGATCGTGTAGCAGCGCTGCGACCATGTCGGGTCGCCGCGGCCGTACAAGATGAGGTCGCCCTGCAGAACGCCATTGGTGAGAGTCCCGTTGGCGTACAGGCTGGTGCGCACTCGGTAGTCGGCGGGAAGCAGCACAGCCGCCGCGGCCGCCACGATGAGCTTCGTGTTGCTCGCCGGCACCGAAAAGCGGTCTCCGTTGCGACTGAACAGGACACGGCCGCGGTCGTCCTGCGCGAAGATGTTCCACGTCGCGCGATCGAACGGCGGCTGGTCGATCAGCCGCGTCACGCGCTGCTGGAGGGAGCCGCTGTTTTGCGCGTGAAGGGAAACCGCGGCGCCCGCGGCGCTAATCGTAAGCGATGCGAGGATCAGCTTTCGCATAGAGCACGTCAGTGAGAAGGTTCACCAGCACGAAGACCACGGAAAGAAAGAGAATGCTGCCCTGGACGGCAGGCAGGTCGCGCTTCTGAATCGCGAGCAGCACGTATCGCCCCACGCCTGGCCAGGAGAATATCGTCTCCGTCAGAATGCTGCCCGTCAGATAGTTGCCGACATCCAGGCCGAGGACGGTGATGATCGGCAGTAGTGCGTTGCGCAACGCGTGCCGGCCGATGACGCGCCGCTCGGCGAGCCCCTTGGCGCGCGCCGTGCGCACGAAATCCGCCGGCAAGATCTCGAGCATCGCGCCGCGCGTCATTCGCGCGAGAAACGCGATCGAGCGGGTGCCGAGCGTCAAGGCCGGCAGCACGAGAAAGGCGATGCCCCCGTAGCCGGACGGCGGGAGCCAGCGCAGCGCGACGCCGAACAGCAGGATCAGCAGCAACCCCACCCAGTACACCGGAAACGAGATCCCGACATAGGCGATGAGCATGCTGACGCGGTCGATCGCCCCGCCCGGGCGGATGGCCGCCAGCACACCCAGCGTGATGCCGCAGGTGGCGGCGAGCAGCATCGCGGCTCCGGCGAGCTGTAGCGTCTTGGGGAAGCGCTCGGCCAGATCACCGAGCACCGGGCGCTGCGTGATGTACGAACGACCGAGGTCACCGCGCACGACACCCCAGAGATAATGCCCGAATTGCAGGGGAATCGGCTCGTCGAGGTGCAGCTCCGCTCGCAGCCGGGCGATCGTGGCGGAGTCGGCGCGCTCGCCCACCATCTCGGCGACCGGATCGCCGGGGACGACGTTGAGCAGCAGGAAGGCCACCACCAGAACACCGAACAGCGTGGGAATCGTCGCAAGCAGCCGCCGTCCGACGAGGCGCATCACTTCACGCGCACCTTCGTCCAGCGCTGTCCATTGAAGATCACCGGTACCTCCCAACCGTCGATCGAGGGGTACGCGGCCCAGAGATCCACCGGGAACCAGAGATAGATCCAGGGCGCGGCCCGAAAGACGCGGTCGTCGATTCGGGCGTAGAGCGCCTCGCGCACCCGCTGATCCACGGTGCGCCGCGCGACGAGGATCAGCGAGTCGGTGACCGGGTCACTATAGAAGGAATAGTTGCCGCCGGGTCCGAAGCTGGCAGTGTGAAACAGCGGGTACAGGAAGTTGTCGGCGTCCGGATAGTCGGCCCACCAGTCCAGGATCGCCATGTCGGTATCACCCTTGCGGACTGCCTCGCGCATGCTGGATGCATCGCGCGACACGATCTCCACCCGTATGCCGACCGCGGCGAGCTGCGACTGAATCGCCTGGGCCACGCGTCCCAGCTCCACGTTGGTCCCGGACCGCCAGAGCTGCACCGCAAAGCCGTCCGCCAAGCCCGCCGTGCGCAGCAGGCGGCGCGCTTCGGTGGTGTCATAGGTGTACGGTTGACGGCCTGGATCACTGCCGCCCAGCGCGGGCGGAATCGCGCCCGCCGCCGGCGCGCCGCGTCCGCTCCACACCGTACGCAGGATTTCGGGCACATTGACGGCGTGATTGATGGCGCGTCGCACATTGGGATCGCGGAGTGGACCGCGGCGGTTGTTGAGCGCCACGTACACCGCGCGCAGCGCGGGTTTGCGCTTCAACCAGTCGGCGTGTTCCCGCTCCCATTTGGCCGTCTCACCGAACGGGATCTCGGTGACGGACAGCCGGCCGGCGAGAAACTCCGCGGCGCGCGTCAGCGGCTCGGGGATAATGCGGACGGTCAGCGACTCGCTCGCGGGCGCGCCTCCCCAGTAAGCGGGATTCTTCGCGAAACGCAGATAGTCATCATGCTCCCACGCCACAAACCGCCACGGCCCGGTGCCGACGGGACGCTGGCCGAAGTCGGCGGCAATGGGCGATGGCACGACCGACGCAACGGGCATCGCCAGGAACTTGGGGAAAACCGCGAGCGGCTCGCGCAGCGTGAAGGCGACGGCCGTGTCGCCCAGGACCTCGATGCCGGGGACGTCGCGCGCGCGCCCGTCGGCGAAGTCTCCAGCTCCGGCGATCGGCAGGAGCGGCCAGACGCGCCCACCCCGTGTCTGTGGGTCGAGCACACGCAGGAAGGCGCGTTTGACGTCGGCGGCGACGAGGGGGCGACCGTCATGGAAACTGACGCCGGACCGCAGGTGAAACGCATAGCGCAGAGCTCGGCGGTCCGCGGTCCAACGGTCGGACAGTCCCGGCAGGAGATGGCCGTCGGCATCGAACTGCGTCAGCCCGTCGAACAGGAACGACACCATCTCCCCGGTCGGCACGTCGGTGGAGAGCGCCGGGTCCAGGGAGCGGGGATCGTACGTCTCGTAGTAGATGAGACCATGCCCTCGGTCCCCCCCGCCTGACTGGCTGTGGCAGGCGGCGAGAATGCAGAGGAACAGGGCGCTCTTCGCGGTGTCGAAAAGGTTGACAGTGCGGAGCAAGTGTCGCAACATAGCCAAAACCGGCAAACTACGTCAATTGCGTGTCATACCGTGCCTGCTGCTCGCCATCCTCGCGGCGACAACCGTCCTCACCGCTCAAGAACAGGAGCGGGTAGTTCGGGGTCTGTCGTTCGTCGGTAACAAGGCGCTCGACGACTATACGCTGGAGAGCGCCATCGCCACGACCAAATCGAGCGCGTGGGCACGTTATTGGATCGTCCGGTGGCTGGGGTTGGGGGAGAAGCGCTACTTCAACGAAGTCGAATTCCGTCGCGACGTCGTTCGCTTGATTCTTCTGTATCGCCAGAGCGGCTACATGAACGCCGTGGTGGACACCTCGGTCCGGCGTACGGCCCGCGACGTGTACGCGACGTTCCGGATCCACGAGGGCGATCCGGTGCGCGTGGCACGTCTCGACGTGCGTGGTGTGGAGGGCATCTTCGACGTCGCAAAGCTGAAGCGCGAGCTTCCGCTGCAGGTCGGCGATCCCTTCAATCGCTTCCTCATGCAGGCCTCGGCCGATACGATCGTCGCGCGGCTGCGCAACGGGGGCTATCCCTATGCCGAGGTGCTGCGAAACTTCGATTCGGAAGCGGGAATCCTGAAGGCCGAAGTCGAGCTGGATGTGCAACCCGGTCCGCGGATGCGCATCGGGGAGGTCATGATCCGCGGGTTGCATGACGTGGACACCGGGACAGTGCGGCGGGTGATGTCCGTCGGCTCAGGTCACACCTTCAGGCAGGACGACCTCTATCAGACGCAGCGCGATCTCTACGGAATGGGAGTGTTCAATTCCGTGAACGTCGTCCTGGTTGACTCCCTGCTGCCACAGGAAGCCGTGCGGCGCGACTCGACTGTGCGCGTGCTCATCCAGCTGCAGGAAGGCCCCCGTCATCAGGTGCGCACCGGCCTGGGGTACGCCACGGTGGAATGCTTCCGGGTGCAGAGCGGCTGGACGGCGCACGATTTTCTCGGTGGCGCGCGGACGCTCGATCTGTCCGCGCGCTTCTCCAAGCTGGGCGCTGGGACGCCACAGCATACGACCGGCCTGAACCAATTCTGCAATCCCTTCGCGGGCACCTGGAGGTGGGACACCCTGAACTACACGGTCGGCGTCTCACTCCGGCAACCGGCGTTTCTGTCGCGGTCCAACGTCGGAACGCTGGGGCTTGTGGCCGAGCGGCGCTCGGAGTTCGGCATCTACACGCGGGAGGCGGTCGGCGGCAACGCGGACCTGACCATCAACACGCGCGGCACGTTGCCCGTGACGGTCGGCTACTCGTACTCGGTCGGGCGGACGGTGGCCAGCGATGCCGTGTATTGCGTGCTGTTCCGGCTGTGTGATTCGCTCAGCCGCAAATTTCTCCACGATCGTCGACCGTTTGGCGCCGTCACGCTCAGCGCCGTGCGCGATCGCGTGAACAATATTCTCGACCCGTCCGAGGGCAGTCTCATGACGGTCAGTGTGCTGCACGCCTCGCGACTCGTCGGCTCGGGCAGCCTGTACGAGTTCAATCGCGGCGAGATCGAGGTGGCGAAGTACTATCCGGTTGGCCGCCGGACCGTGTTCGCCTGGCGGGCGCGCGGCGGGACGATTCTGCCCCGCAACGTCACGCTCGGCGGGCAGCGGGTGGGTTACGTGCCGCCCGATCAGCGCTTCTACGGCGGCGGACCGAACTCGGTTCGAGGCTACGGCCGCAACGAGCTGGGACCGAACGTGTACGTGATCCGCGACCGCGACTCGATCGATGTCGCCGCAACGCAGGCGGCGGGAGACACGGTCTGGCGCGGAGTCACGACAGCGCCGACGGGCGGCAATACCGCCATCATCCTCAACGCCGAGCTGCGGTTTCCATCGCCGATCTTTGCCCAGCGCATGCGGCTGGGATTGTTCGTCGATGCAGGGCAGGTCTGGGAACGCGGCGAAGAGCTGATCCACCTGCGCGACATGCGGGTCACCCCTGGTGCGGGGCTGCGGTTCGCGACGCCCCTGGGTCCCGTACGCATCGACGCGGCGTACAACGGGTATCCCACCCAGCGCGGACCACTACTGTTCCTCGACTCGACCGGCACGCTCACCCAGATCCGAACGTCGTACCCGCCGCTGCGCGCCCGGAAGACGTTCTGGCAGAAGGTCATCATTCAAGTCGCCGTGGGACAGGCCTTCTAGATGATCCGCCGCTCGCTGGGTGTCGCGCTCTGGTCGCTGGTGGGCCTGCTCGCCTGCTTCCTCGGCGCGCTCAATGCGCTGGTCGGTACCCGCGCGGGCCGGACGTTGCTCGCGCGGGTCGCGAGCGCAATGGTGGAAAGCGGCGTCGCCGGATCCATCGACGTCGGCGAAGTCCGGGGGTCGCTGCTGACGGGCGTCGTCCTCACCGACGTGCGGCTGCTCGATCCCGACTCCACGCTCGTGGCGTGGCTGCCGCGGGCAGAGCTCGGGTACAACCCGATCGACTTCGCGGCGGGGCGGGTGGTGTTCCTCGAGGTGCGTCTCGACCGGCCCATCATCAACATCGTGCAGCACGCCAACGGCAAGACGAACTTCGCCGAGCTGCTGCGCCTCGGTGAGAAGGACACGGTCACGGTGAAGCCGCTGGGCCCCGCGGGCCCGCGCTCGCTCATTCTGCTGCGCAACGTGCAGATCCAGGACGGCTCGCTCACGCTGCGGCTGCAAAAACACGGCGAGGTGTGGAAGGACAACGAGGAGATCGAGTACTCCGGCGAAGACGGGCGCTACCGCGTGCGGCGCTTCGAGCACCTCAACGCGCGGCTCGCCGCGCTGCGCATCCAGGCGCCGCGCGAGAAGGGCATCCGGATCGACGTCGTCCGGCTCGCCACCGAGAGCAGCGATCCGAAGCTGTCCATCGCCGACGTCGTCGGCCGCGTGACGATCGACGGGCACACGCTCGACGTCGACCTGTCGCGCGTCCGCTTCCCGGGCACGCAGTTCCGCGCGCGCGGCACCGTGCAATGGCCGCGCGATACGCTGCTCTGGAATCTCGTGATGCGGGCCGACTCGGCGACGCTTGCCGACATCCGGTTCATCGACCCGCGTTTCCCGGACCAGGCCGTGCTGCACGGCGGTGTGACGCTCGCGTCGCACGGTGGCCGCGTCCTCGAGATTCAGCTGCGGCCGCTCGACGTCACCTTCGGCACGGGCCGGCTCACCGGGCACGTCACCGCGTTCAGTGCCGCGGATTCGGGTCTCGTGGCGCTGCGTGATGGCGATCTCGCCGCGCACGACCTCTCCCTCGACCTGCCGCGCGTCTATATCGGCTCGCTGCCGTTCTACGGCCGACTGACCGGTCAGACCACTGTCGACGGGCCGATGAGCGCCCTGAAGATCGAGACCGCCTGGTCCTTCCGGGATTCCCTGGTTCCCGGCTGGCCCGAGAGCCAGATCCACGGCAAAGGTGAAATCAGTCTGGCGGGCAAAGATCTCGCATTCCAGCCGTTCGCCGTGACGGCGGGTCGCATTGATATCGGTACCGTGCGCCGGCTGGTGCCGGGATTCGACTTGCAGGGCGAGCTGGACATGTCGGGAACGCTCACCGGTACTCTCAAGAACGCGATGTTCAGCGGGACGCTGCGACATCACGACGGGGACCGGCCCGCCAGCATCGTGCGCGGCGTCGTGAGACTCGACTTCCGCACGGATGTGCTCGGCATCTTCAGCGACGTGCGCGCGGACTCGCTGTCGCTTGAGGGACTGACCGGCAGGATGAGGAATTTCCCATTGCGCGGCACGCTCGCCGGCACGATCCGGACGAGCGGCGATATCGGTGGTCTCGAAACGCACGCCGACCTCGACATGGTGGGTGGTGGTGGCGGCGTGCGCGGCGACGGCACGTTGCGGCTCGGCGCGCGCGGCGCCCACCCCGGCTACGGTGTTCGCGACTTCACGCTCCACGCCCAGGACGTGAACCTGCAGCGATGGCTGGTACGGCGTGGTGCTCCGCCCTCGCGGCTCACGTTCACCGCGAGCGGCACCGCCCTGACCGACAGCGTCACTGACCCCACCGGCGCATTCTCGCTCCTGCTCGCGCCTTCGCTTTTCGCGGGCGCGGTGATCGATACCGGGGCGACTCGGGTGCATTTCACGGAGGGACGGCTTGTCGTCGATTCGTTGAAGCTGCAACAGCCGGGCCTGCTCACCGGCGCCAGCGGTTCGCTCGGATGGCGGCGACCGGACCGCGGCTCGTTGGTCGTCGATTTTGCGGCCGACAGTCTGAGCGTCCTCGATTCGCTGGTTACCTGGTTCGCTGGGCCGAGTCTCGCTGCGGCATCGAACGACGCGAAGCTCAGAGGCTCGGCGCAGCTGCGGCTGACCCTGGACGGTGCGCTCGACTCGATGTCCATCGGAGCCAATGCGAATGTCGCCGACCTGCAGTGGCGCGGGTGGCATCTGCCGAAGGGCGAAGGGACGCTCGCCTATCAACCGGGACCGAACCCGACTCTCGACGTCGACGCCAAACTCGACTCGCTGGGCTATGGCCGGCTGGGATTCGGTGCCGCCGCCGGGCACGCGCGCGGCACGCGCGATTCGCTCACCTGGTTCGCGCGCTCGCGCGTCGGCGATCTGGGCGCCTTCCTGGCAGGCGGTCGCTACGCGCGGCCCGGTGGCGGCGGGACCACGCAGCATGCCGTCGTGGACTCACTGGCGGTGCTCGTGCCGAGCGGCGTCTGGTTCCTCGAGCGGCCGACGGCGCTGGCGTTCAGTGATTCCATGCTCCACGTGGACTCCGCCGCTCTCAAGAATGCCGCGGGGGCAGGTCGCCTCGCCCTGTCGGGCGACCTGCCGGTCCGCGGTCCGATCAACGCGCGCGTCTCGCTCGACAGCTTCCCGCTCACCGGCATTTACGCACTCATGGAGAGCGACACGCTGGGTGTGGCGGGCGCCGTCACGGCCAGCGTGTCCGCAACAGGAACGCGCGCGAATCCACTCTACAGCGGGTCATTCGCATTCTCGGACGCCTCGTTCGGATCCTTCCGCGCGCCGTTCATGGACGGGATCATCGACTACCGCAATCGCAGGCTGAACGGCGAGGTGCATCTCTGGCGGTCAGGACAGCAGGTTCTGAACGTCACCGCGCACCTCCCGCTCGACCTGGCGCTCGTCCCGGTTGCCGAACGGCAGCTGCCGGATACGCTCTCCGTCCAGGCGCGCGCCGACAGCGTGGATCTCGGCGTGCTGGCCGCCGTGACTACGACGGTGCGGCAGGTCGCGGGTGTGTTCACGGCGGACCTGGGCATCGGCGGCACGTGGGAAGCACCGCGGCTGCGCGGCGGACTTGAGATCGGCAACGCGGCGGCGACGATCCCCGCGCTGAATGTGCGCTACACGAACATGAACGGCAGCCTATCGCTGCGCGGCGACACGATTCGCGTCGACAGCATTACCGCGACCAGCGAGGAGGGCCGCGCCCAGCTCACGGGATTCATGCGCCTCGAACGCCTCACCAAGCCGGTGCTGGCGCTGAACATCACGACATCCAACTTCAAGGCGCTGGATCTACGGGGGTATCTGGCGCTCACCGCGAGTGGCAGGGTCGCACTGACCGGTCCGGTGTTCGGCGCGACACTCACCGGCCGCGGGACCGTGACTTCAGGCGTTCTGCACTTCGCCGACCTCGTCAATAAGCGCGTCGTGAACCTCGATGAGCCCTGGGTGCAGGACCTGATCGACACGTCGCTGATCCGCACGCAGCGACTCGGCCCGGAGTTCGAGAGCGTGTTCTTCGACAGCCTGCAGGTGAGGAATCTGCAGCTCACGATGGGTGAGGACGTCTGGCTGCGGTCGAACGAAGCCAATATTCAGCTCTCCGGCTCGGTCACGGTCAACAAGGTGCGGAATAACTATCTGCTGAGCGGGACGCTCCAGGCACCACGCGGGACCTACCGCCTGATCATCGGTCCTGTGACTCGCGAGTTCGTGGTGACGCGAGGAACGGTGCAATACTTCGGGACGCCGGATCTCGATGCCGCGCTCGACATTCAAGGGAGCCACGTTGTGCACCCGCTGCCGGGCCCGGGCCAGCAGACGGATATCAACATCCTCGCGCACATTCGCGGCACCCTGCGGCTGCCGCGGCTCACGCTCGAAGCGGAGCGTGGCGAATATTCGCAGGCCGAGCTGATTTCGTATCTGATCACCGGCAAGCCATCGTTTGAGCTGAGCGGGGGCGAAGGTGCCTACGTGCGCGGCGTTGGCGCCTCGCTGCTCGCGGGCGAGCTGGAGCGGACGGTGGTGTCGGATCTCGGCATTCCGCTCGACTACGTCGAGATCCGTCCGGGTGATCCCACCAACCGTTTCTCCGGCACGCAGCTCGCCGCGGGATGGGCCATTGGCGCGAAGACCTTCCTCGTGTTGAACGCGGGCTTCTGCCAACGTACCCGCCAGGCGCGCTTCACCAACACGCTCGGCGCCACGCTGCAGTTCCGCTTCAGCCCCGAGTGGCGTACCGAAGCCAGCTTCGAACCCGTGCGCAACTGCGCGCTCAACGATCCCGTCTTGAGTACCACGACCGTCACCCAGCAGGTGGGCTTCGATGTCTTCTGGGAGCGGCGTTACTAAGTGACGCGCGCGCTCCTCATCACCAATCCCTTCGCGGCCCGCGCGGACGCGCGCGCCGTCACCGCGATTCTGAAGATCCTCGGTCGTGGCGGTTGGAACGTGGATCTGCGCACGATCACCGGCCCCGGTGACGCTCGGCGCATCGCCGAGGAGTCGCTCGGCGAGGGGTTCGATGTGCTCGTGAGCCACGGCGGCGATGGCACGGCGATGCAGGTGGCGGCCGGCATTGCCGGGTCGGGCATCTCGCTGGGGGTCGTGCCGGGCGGGACGGGGAATGTGCTCGCGGGGAACCTGCGGCTGCCACGCACGACGACGGCCGCCGCCCGCGCCCTGCTGCGTGCGCGCGCGCAGGCGATCGATCTCGGCGTCGTGCAACGATCGGACGGAGCGCATTACTTCGCCGTCGTGGCGGGGACGGGATTCGATGCGCAGCTGATGGCGGCCACCGATCGCCAGGAAAAGCGGCGCTGGAAGCTGGGAGCGTATATCGCGCGCGCCGCGCTGACGCTCCCGTCGATACGCAGCGCGGCCCACCACGTGATCGTGGACGGCACGAGTCACGATATCCGCGCCGCCATGGTGCTCGTGCTCAACTGCGGCCAGCTGCCGCCGGGGTTTCTCAGGCTGCGTGCAGATCTCTCTCCCGATGACGGTTGGCTCGATGTCATGGCGCTCGAGGCCGATGGCGCGTTTCAGAGCGCGAGCGCGGTGATGGAGCTGTTCCTCGGGGGCGCAAAAAACGGAAAAGGCCGGCGCGTGTGGTGGGCTCGCGGGCGTACGGTTCGTGTGGAGGTGCCCGAGGGCGCGCCTCGACCCGTGCAGCTCGATGGTGACGTGACCGGCGAAACCCCGTTCGAAGCGCGGCTGTTGCCTGGCGCGCTGTCGGTGTTGGTCGGACCCCGATTCAAGGCTCATCATGGCTGACACACTATTACTCGTCGACGACGATGCCGCGGTGCTGCGCGCGATCGGTGACTACTTCGAGCGCATCGGCTACGAAGTGTGGCGCGACGGCACGGGCGAGCAGGCGATCGAGACGTACCGGAGGGTGCGTCCCGATGTCGTGCTACTCGATCTGCATCTGCCCGACGCGAGCGCCGCGAAGGCGCCGCGGTGGTCCTGCTGACCGGGCAGGGCGACATCGAGACGGCCGTCAAGGCGATGCAGCTCGGCGCCGAGAATTTTCTCACCAAGCCGGTGGACATGACGCATCTGTCGGCCGCGATCGCGCGCGTCGCCGAGAAAGTGCGCCTGTCGCGGCAAAACGCGCGGCTGCGCGCCCTCGACCATGAAGGCGAGGGTGTGGCATCGCTGGGCGCGTCGCCCGCGATGCAGGCGCTGGCGCGGCAAGTCGAGCTGCTCGCCGCGAGCGAGCGATCGACCGTGCTGCTGCAAGGCGAGAGCGGCACGGGGAAGGGCTGGGTGGCGCGGGTGATCCACAACCTGTCACCGCGGTCCGGCGGTCCCTTCGTGGAGGTCAACTGCGGCGGCCTGTCGGCCACCTTCCTCGACTCGGAGCTGTTCGGCCACGAGAAGGGGGCGTTCACCGACGCGAAGGAGCGCAAAGTCGGTCTCTTCGAGCTCGCCGATCATGGAACGATTTTCCTCGACGAGATCGGCGAGCTGGCGCTCGAGCTGCAGCCCAAGCTGCTGCACGTGCTCGAGACGAAGAAGTTCCGCCGCCTGGGCGGGACGCGCGAGGTGGAAGTGGACGTGCGCCTGGTGACGGCGACGAACCGCGACCTGGTGCGCGAAGTGGAAGGCTCCCGGTTCCGGGAGGACCTGTACTACCGGCTGAACGTCATGCCGTTGACGCTGCCGCCGGTGCGCGATCGCAGCCGCGAGGACCGGCTCGAACTGATCACGCGCATGCTGACCGACCTCAAACCGCAGTTGCCGGGATGTCCGAGCGAGTGCAGCACCGACGTGCTCGAACGGCTATTGACCGCGCCGTGGCCCGGCAACGTGCGCGAGATGCGCAATGTGTTGGAGCGCGCCATGATTCTCGCGCGGGGGCAGCCGACGATCGGGGTGGAGCAATTGCCGCCCGACCTGCGGCAGCGTGCAAGCACCGACCGTCGCTACCAGGCCCAGTCGCTGTCCGAAATGGAGCGGCAACACATCGAGCGCACGCTGCGCCATCATGGCGGCAACCGCACGCGCGCGGCGCTCGAGCTCGGCATTTCGCGCGCGACGCTCATCAACAAGATCAAAGCCTACGCCTTGAACCTGTAGACTAGGCCGAGAGGGAAGAAGTGCTATCTTGAGGTGATGGAGAAACCCAAGCTCAAAGAGCACGACGGAATGGTGTGCCGCTCCTGCGGAAATGAAGAGCGGGCGTCGGAAGGGTACCCCTGCGCGGACTGCGGGACTTTCATTTGCTTGATCTGCACGTTCCGCGGCGTCACGCGCTGCAAGGCCTGCGAACAGAAGGCGCAGTCCAACAAAGCCTAACCCCGCCGCCGCTTCAGCTCGGCCACCAGCTCCTCTCGAGGCGCGCCGAGCTCTTCGGCGAGCTTGCTCAGCGCCGCATCGGTCCCCTCCCAGTCACGAGCCGCCGCCAGCGCGTCCAGCGCGACTTCTTCGATGGCCGCCGACCGCTCTTCGAGATCGCGGGTGCGCACGGCCACCTCGCGCGCCAGCCACTGCTCCAGCTCGCGCCGGTCGACTTCGAGCTGCCGCTGCCGCAACGCATGTTGCAGCGACAGCTCCAACTCCTCGAGGTCCACCGGCTTGATGAGGTAATCGTAGGCGCCGAGCTTCAGGCACTCGATCGCCGTGCGTGGCTCGTCGATCGCCGTGAGCATCAGGACGGCGAGATCGGGGTCCTGGGCGAGGACTTTCGGCAGCAGCTCCACGCCACTGGTGTCGGGCATCCGGATGTCGCACAGCATCGCTTGCGGGTGGTGCGCCGATTGCTGCTGCAGCGCCTCCGTCGCGTTGGAAGCCGCCTGGACGTGATAGCCCAGCCGGTTGAGAAAGCGCGTGAGCGCTTGCCGAATGCCGTCCTCATCGTCCACGACGAGCACGGTCGTGCGATCGACGGGCACTTGGGGAGGAGTCATGGCCGTCAACGTTGGTGACGTTATCTTGGCGCGTCAATGAGCACAGCGCGTACGAATCTCGCCGCCGTCCCCGGCATCACCGTCGGCCATACGACGATCGAAGCGCACGGCACCGGCTGCACCGTCGTGCTTGGCCCAGAGACAGGAATGCGAGCCGCGGTGTGCGTGCGCGGCCGCGCGACCGGCACGCGCGAGCTCGATGTCATGGATCCACGCCACCTCGTCGAACGGATCGACGCCCTTCTGTTCACCGGTGGATCGGCACTCGGTCTGGGCGTCGCCGACGGGGTCATGCGCTGGCTGCGCGAGCGCGGCCGCGGCCTGCCCGTCGGCGACAAAGGAACCATCCCGATCGTTCCTTCCGCGGTGATCTTCGATCTCGGGAACGCCGGAAAGCCACTCGGGTGGCCGAGCCCGGATGACGCGTATCACGCGTGCGACAACGCGACCGCCGACTTCGCCGAGGGCCGGGTCGGCGTGGGCCGCGGCGCCACGTGCGGCAAAGCCGCCGGGCTCGAAAAGATGGTTCCGGCCGGCATCGGCTCCTGGGCGGCGCGGTTCGGCGATGTGATCGTATCGGCGCTCGTGGTCGTGAACGCGGTCGGCGACGTTCGCAACGCGCGCGGCGAGATCATTGCCGGCACGGTCGACAGCGTCCACTATCTCGCCGAGGGTGGCGCGCCGCTCGGCGACCCCGAGCGCTTGAACCGCAACACGACGCTCGCCGTGATCGCCACGAACGCCGACCTCGATCGCGTGCAGCTGCAGGCGCTCGCGCACTCGGGCAGCGACGCGCTCGCCCGACGCATCACGCCCTACGGCACGTTGTTCGACGGCGACGTGATCTTCGCCGTGAGCACCTGGGCGGTGCCGGCGAAGTCGCCGATGCAGGTCGAGGCGATCGCCTCGCTCGTCGTCCCTGAAGCCGTCGAGCGCGCGGTCCGTCATGGATAAAATCGAACGCGCGGTCGACGACATCCGCCGCAAATGGGTGCCGGACGGACGGCTCGGCGTCTTCGAGATCTCGTTACTACCGAAGGGAGTCGCCGGAGTGACGTCGAGCCGCGACGCCCGCGATGCGTTGCGCCGGTTAGCCGGCGAGGCGGAACTCGTCGAGAAAGTGGAGTTGATTCCCCCCCCCGACGGCGTTGTCGCCCCGGCGGCGATCGCGACCGCGGCGGTGGCGCCGCTGCTGGGCGAGCCGCGAGTCTCGGCCCCGCGCGTCACCGAGGTCCTGCACGGTGAAGTCGTCGATGTGCTCGAACGGCGTGACGAATGGCTGCGCGTGCGCGCACCCGACGGGTATATCGCCTGGCTCAACGCCGGATATGTGGCGACGGGTCCCACCGCCTGGGCCGAGGACTGGGCGGAGCGCGCGACCGCCCGTGCGCTGAGTGCCGACATCGTGACGTCGGATGGCCGCCGCAGGCTCCCGACGGGTGCGCGGGTCGCGTTGCGGCGTGGCGTCGTGGAGCTGGCCGATGGGCAACGCGGGGCCGTGGCGGCAGGCAACGTGCGGCGCGAACAGGAGCTCCGTGTCGAAGCACGGCATCTCGCGCTCCCCGAGTTGGCGCAGAAGTGGTACGCCGGCGCGCCCTATCTGTGGGGCGGCCGGACCGAATGGGGCATCGATTGCTCCGGGCTGGTGCAGGCGGTGTACGGGGCGCGCGGCATCAAGCTGCCGCGTGACAGCGATCAGCAGTTCGGGGAAGGGAAGGAGATCGCGATGTCCGCCGACGGCGCCGGCTACGAAGCTGGCGATCTGCTGTTCTTTGCGGACCGGGGCCGTGTATCGCACGTGGGGCTGTGGGCGGGCGCGGGACGGATCGTGCATGCGGCGCTGTCGCGAGGTGGCGTGGGGGGGGACAATCTGCTCGGCGACGAACCGCGCATGGCAAGGCTGCGCGAGAACCTGGTTGGGGTTCGAAGACCGGGATAGGTGTAAGGTGTCTGGTGTCAGGACCCTGACACCCGACACCAGACACCTGATATTTGCATCATGCGTCTCATCCTCTTCGACATCGACGGAACCCTCCTGTGGACCAACGGCGCCGGCCGCCGCGCCATCCATCGCGCCCTGGTCGACGAGACAGGGACGGCGGGGCCGATCGACGGCTATCGCTTCGACGGCAAGACCGATCCGCAGATCGTGCGCGAGCTGCTCACGCTGGCCGGTCATCCCGAATGTGATTCCGAGGACCGCATTACGGCGGTTTGCCGCCGTTACGTCGATCTGCTCACTGCCGAGCTCGCGAAGCCGACACAGGCCACCAAGCTGTATCCCGGCATCGCGGATCTTCTCGCGGCGCTCGAACCCTATGAAGCCGACGGCCGCGCGCTCGTCGGCTTGCTCACGGGCAACGTGCAGCACGGCGCGGCGCTGAAGCTCCGCTCCGCGGGTCTCGATCCCGCGCGCTTCGCCGTCGGCGCGTTTGGCTCCGACTCGGGCGCACGAGCGGACTTGCCGGCGGTCGCCGCCAGGCGGGCGGCGGAGCGCACCGGCCGCCGGTTCACCGGCGCTGATCTGGTCGTGGTCGGCGACACGCCGGACGACGTCGCCTGCGCGCGTCCCATTGGGGCGCGCACGGTCGCCGTGGCGACGGGATTCTTCGACACGACGGCGTTGCGCGCGGCGGGTGCGACGCACGTCTTCCAAACCCTGAGCGACACTCGGGCCGTCCTCGAGGCGCTGTTCGCGTGACCGTCCTCCGGGACGAGCTCGAGCTGAAGGCTCGCGTGGACGACCCGATATCAGTCCGAAATGCGCTGCTTGCCGCCGGGGCGCAGCTCGTCTATCGCGGCGCGATGCTCGATCGCCGTTTTGATCGCAAGGATCGCCTGAGGAAGCGCGATGAGGTCGTCCGGCTCCGCGTCTTTCACCCCGACGATCGCTCCGACGAATGGGGCGTGCTCGGCTGGAAGGGGCCGGTGGGGAACCGCGACGGCTATCGCCATCGCGAGGAATGGGAGTCGCGAGTCGACGATCCCAGGGCGGCGCTCGTGGTGCTGCGCCGGCTGGGGTACAAGATCGTGCTGCGCATCGATCGCGCGATCGAGCAGTACAGGTTGGGCGAAGCGACGCTACGGCTGGAGTGGTATCCGGCGATGGACGTGCTGCTGGAAGTCGAGGGCGCGCCGGACGAAATCGAACGCGCTATCGCGGCAACCGGACTGCCCCGCGAATCATTTCTGGCGGAGTCACTTCCATACTTCAAGGAAGCGTACGAGAAACGGACGGGCCGCAGGGCGCGCGTTTCTCGCGCCGAGCCGCAGCCGTGAAACCGCCCTTGAAGCTGTTGATGCCGTTGCGCATCCCCGAGCTGGCGCCGTCGCTCGGACGCATCATCGTGCCGCGCCGGCTGTTCGATCCGTGGGTTCCGCTCGATGACATCCGCGAAGAGCTGGCCACGCGCGTGCTCGAGCTGGGCGGCGAAGGGCGCGCCGCGGCGGCGCGTGTAGCACGCGAGGCTGTTCTCGAGGTGACCGGCCGCAGCCCGTGGGCCGCCGCTTGGGAGCATGCCG